>Ga0307316_10000099_pt1 | contig 21990 bp, 22 predicted proteins | sample ER_DNA_356_FD_194504 | JGI IMG/M metagenome (GOLD analysis project Ga0307316, IMG submission 194504) | Bulk soil microbial communities from the East River watershed near Crested Butte, Colorado, United States - ER_DNA_356 | ecosystem: Environmental > Terrestrial > Soil > Floodplain | place... | reverse complement strand
GACTTGGGCGGCGGTTACTGCTCGTAGGTCTCGACGGTACCGCCGTCGCGCATGCTCGCGTCGTCGGGGTCCTGGCCCGAGTGGCGGAGGGCACGGCGCTGGCGGAGGTAGTCGTAGGCCTTGTCGAGCTGGACCCGCAGCTCCTCGAGGCGGGCGTGCACGTGGTCGTCGAGGCCCTCGCCCTCGTGGCGATGGAGGAGCGCCTCCTCCTCCTGGACCAGTTTGTCGATGCGCTCTAGTACCTGCTGGTCGTCCATGGCGCTGAGGCTACCCGCTCTCGGTCACCTGGAACCGGATCCCGGCCCTTTTCAGGCGCTCGAGGAGGCGGTCGCCCATCGCCACGGCCGTGGTCAGCTGCCCCGACCGTTCCGGCAGCTCGTCGAAGGCGAGGCAGAGACCGGACTCGGCAAGCATCTTCGACGTCTCGCTGTAGCCAGGATCGCCGCCGCTGACCTCGGTGCGGACGCGCTTACCGCCGCCCTCGCCGACGAAGACAACCTTGAACCAGCTGCGCTCGCGCTCGGCCTCGCTCGGCCCCTCCCCCGGCGCTTTTAGCCGCAGCAGCAGGTTCCGGGTCGGCGGCAGCTGCGCGAGCAGGCCAGCGGTGCCAACCCCGCCAGCGATCGCTCCGACCGTCGCCAGGTGCTTGGCGACCATGTTGTGGCCGTAGGTGAAGTCGGGGCCGTAGCGGTCGAGCGCGGCGGCCGAGCGGCGGATGATGGCGCCGTCGATCGTCGGCAGCGGCACCGCCCAGCCGCCGAGGCTCTCGTCCTGACGGATCCGAGCCGGCGCGGCATGGACCTGCCGCCCCTCCGCCCGCGGCTCGAGTCGCCGCCGCTCTTTCGCCGCACTCAGCGTCTGGCGCGCGCGGGCGAAGCCGTTGACCGCGGAGTGGAAGGTGCCACCGGAGAAGCGGGCGTTCGACTTGACGTAGCCGTTGACCGTCAGCGGCACCCCCTCGGGGAGCTGCTGGACGGTGAAGTAGGCACCGAGGTCGTGCGGGATCGAGTCGAAGCCGCAGCAGTGGACCAGGCGGGCTCCCGTTCGCTCGGCTTCGGCGTGGCGGTCGACCCAGACCCGGTCGACGAACTCCGGCTCGCCGGTCAGGTCGCAGTAGTCGGTGCCGGCGGCGGCGCAGGCCGCAACCAGCGCCCAGCCGTGGAGCGCGTAGGGACCGACGGTGGTGATGACGACACCTGCCTTCTCGGCGATCTCGCGCAGCGCAGCCTCGTCGGCGGCGTCGGCCACCAGCACGTCCGGTTTCGGCGCCTCCGGCGCGGCGGTCGCCAGACGGGCGGCGACGGCGTCGAGCTTGCCGCGGTTTCTTCCCGCCAACGCCCACCGCATCTCGCCCGGAGCGTGCGCCGCCAGGTAATCCGCCGTTAGTCCACCGGTGAAGCCGGTGCCGCCAAAGAGAACCACGTCGTACTGGCGTCCGGCCTTCATCTGCGTCATTCTCTCAGGGTCGGCGAGCGCATGAGGCCCGCAAGTGGAACGGGCGCCGCAGACGACCAGTCAACGACCACGACGCCCGTTGCACGTGCATGGGTGAAACGTAGGTCTTTGACAAATGTCAGGCCAAAGTCAAAACGCCGTGTGAGCACGTGATCGTTTCAACTGCAAATTCCGAAGAAACGGCTCTCCGAAGCTTCGTCGAGTACTGCGAGGCAAGAGTTGAGGAGAGATTTGCCGACCCGCAGGCCTTCCACGCGTTCTCGGTTGCGCGGTTCCGCGACTTCTGGCGCCTCTTCCTCGAGTGGAGCGACCCGCCCCGCGAAGGAGACCCACAGCCGGTCTGCAGCGATGACCGGATCGAGTTCGCGAGCTTCTTTCCGAACCTGCGGCTGAACTACGCCGAGAACCTGCTCGTGGCGCGGTCCGCCGAGCACGATGGACAGGTCGCGCTGGTGGGACGCCGCGGCGACGGGTCGCGGCGGGAGATCACGCGGCGGGAGCTGCGCGAGCAGGTGCGGGCGGTGGCGGCGCACCTGCGGGCGCTCGGCCTCCGTCCCGGCGATCGCGTGGCTGCGATCGCCGCCAATACCCCGGAGGCGGCGATCGCCGCGCTGGCCGTCGCGACCCTCGGCGCCACCTTCTCCAGCGCAGCCCCGGATATGGGCGCCGTCGCCATCCTCAACCGCTTCGAGCAGCTCACTCCGAAGCTGCTGTTTGCGAGCCTCAGCAGCACCAGCATCGTCGAGGTTGCCGTCGCCCTTCCCGATCTGGAGGCGCTGGTGGCGCTCGACGACGAGCCGGTTCCAGAGGAGATCGTTCTCCCCGTTCGCCGCCTCTCCGCGCTCGCGGCCGCCCCACCGCCCGAGCCGCTGGCTGACGGCTGGGAGCGTTTTCCCTTCAACCACCCACTCTTCATCCTCTTCACCTCCGGCACTACTGGGGCTCCGAAGTGCATCGTCCACGGCGCCGGCGGCACCCTGCTCGAGCACCTGAAGGAGCACCGGCTCCACGGGGACCTCGGCCCCGACGACACCCTCTTCTTCCAGACCAGCGCCGCCTGGATGATGTGGAACTGGCAGCTCTCGGCGCTCGCCTGTGGCGCCCGCGTCGTCCTCTACGACGGGCCGCTCACCGACGCCGGGACGCTGTGGCGGATCGTCGCCGAGGAGGAGGTCACGGTCTTCGGCACCAGCCCGCCCTATTTGCAGCTCTGCGAGGACAGCGGCTACTCGCCCAAGCGCGAGGCGCCGGCCCCCTCCCTGCGCTCGGTCCTCTCCACCGGCTCGATCCTGCGCGACTGGCAGTTCGACTGGGTCGCCGCCGAGGTGGGGCCGGTGGCGCTGCAGTCGATCTCCGGCGGCACCGACATCATCGGCTGCTTCGTCCTCGGCCACTCCCAGCTGCCGGTCCGGCGCGGGATGCTCCAGTCCCGCAGCCTCGGGCTCGACGTGCAGGCACTGGCGACGGCGATGACCCCGAGCGGTTCGGCGATCGGCGAGCTGGTCTGCCGCAACCCCTTCCCGTCGCGACCGCTCGGCTTCCTCGGCGACAAAGACGGGCGGTCCTTCCACGATGCCTACTTCGCCGCCAACGAGGGGGTCTGGACCCACGGCGACCTGATCGAGTTCGACGATGACGGACAGGCCCGCATCCACGGCCGCTCCGATGGAGTTCTGAACATCCAGGGCGTCAGGATCGGCCCGAGCGAGATCTACCAGGCGCTACGCGAGGTGCCCGAGGTGCAGGAGGCGATGGCGATCGAACAGCGCCGGGACGGCGGCGAGCGGCTGGTGCTGCTGGCGGTGCTTCGCGACGGCCACAACCTCGACCGCGAGCTGACGTTGCGGATCCGCAAGACGATTGCCGCCCAGACCACGGCGCTGCACGTGCCCGAGCTGGTGGTGGCGGTGGAGGAGCTGCCGGTGACCCACAGCGGCAAGCGCTCCGAGCGCGCAGGGCGCGATGCGGTCGAGGGTCGTGACGCGGCGAACCGGAAAGCCCTGGCGAACCCCGAGTCCCTGCGGCAGATCCGCGCCGCCGTCGAGGAGGCCGAAGCGGCGGTGGCGGCGGGCGGGATCGAGTCGCTCGCCGCGGACGCGTCTCTGCGCGACCAGGTGCGGGCGTTCTGGGAAACCGCACTCGGCCTCGAGGGCGTGGGCGACGACGAGGACTTCTTCGCCCTCGGCGGCACCTCGCTACAAGCGGTCGAGGTCTTCACCCTGATCCGCAACCGGTTGGGCGTGGAGCTGCCGCTCTCGGCGCTGATCGAGGCGCCGACGGTCGCCCACCTGACCTCCGCGGTGGAGGATCCTGGCCACCACTTCCAGCCCCTGGTGCCGATGCGGACCGGCAGCCAGGGGCCGCCTCTCTTCCTCGTCCACTCGATCTGGGCCGACGTGTTCGGTTTGCGCCAGATCACCGCCGCGATGAAGAGTGACGTCCCGGTCTACGGGATCAGGGGGCGGGGCCTGAGCCCAGATCAGGAGCCGCAAGCGAGCGTCGAGGCGATGGCGGCGAGCTACGTCGGATTGATCCGCGAGCAGCAGCCGGAGGGCCCCTACCGTCTTGCCGGCCACTCCTTCGGCGGCCTCCTCGCCTTCGAGATGGCGCGAACGCTCGCCGAGCAGGGCGAGGAGATCGACTGGCTCGGGATCATCGACGCCGAGCTCGACGATCGCGCCCACCCGCCGATCAGACGCTGGACGCACCGGGCCGCGGTGCCCTTCCACTACGTCCGGGCACTGAGGCGCGATCCAGGGGCCTGGAGGAGGCTTTTCGGCGAGGTGATCCCCAGCCTGATCCGCCGCGGCATCTCTCGCCTTCAGCACGACGCCGCCCTCGCCGAAGCAGAGGCAGCCTGGATGGAGGGGGCGACGGCGGCGCATCGGCGGCTCGCGAGCCACTCCCTCGAACTCGCCGCCGCCTATCGGCCTCGCCCCTACCGCGGCTCGATGACCTACTTCCTCCCCACCGTCCGTCGCTTCCACCTGTTCGCCGACCCGCTGCCAGTCTGGCGCCGGGTCACCGCCGGGGAAGTCGAGATCGAGCGCGTGCCGGGCCCGCACGTGGGTATGGACGTGGGCGAGGCGGGGCGCGTCGTCGCCAACGGCATTGACCGGCACCTGGGCGCCTGAGTCAGGCGGCGGAGGGCGCCGCCTCGGCGGCACCGCTCGCGACCGGGTGGCCGCCCTTGCGCCAGGCGCCGACGCCTTTGCCGACGTGGACGACCTCGAAGCCGGCGCGCTGGAGGATCGAGGCGCCGAGGCCGCTGCGTTTGCCGCCGCGGCAGATCGTCGCGATCGGGCGGTCGCGGGGCAGCTCGTCGAGCCGGCCGCCGAGATCGCCGTAGGGGATGTGGAGGGAGCCGGGGATGTGCTCGCTCGCGTACTCGGACCTGTTGCGGACGTCGAGGATGACCGGACCGCCCTCGCCGTCGACGCGGCGGGCCAGCTCGTCTGGATCGATCAGCTCGATCCGTCGCACCGGCCGCTCCTCCGTACGCCAGGCGGTCATCCCGCCCTCGAGGAAGCCGCGGACGGGCAGGCCGACCGAGGCGAGCAGCTGCGCGGCGGCGCGCTCGTCGCCGCTGGAGGCAGCGACGACGACGATGTCGGCGCCGGGCGGGGCCACCCGCGAGACCTTGGTCGCGAAGCCGGTGTCGTAGGAGGACGAGCTGAGCGCGCCCTCGATGTGGGCCTCATCGAACTGCTCGTTGGTGCGGCCGTCGATTACCACCGCGCCTTCCTCGACCAGCTCTTCGACCTCGTGCGGGCTGAGCGGCGCCGGGGTGCCGAAGTCCTCGACCAGCGCGCCTTTGTTGAGGCCGACGATGCGCTCGACGTTAGGTGGTTTGTCGCCGAGTGAGCCGACCTGGTCCTCGACGAACTCTCCCTCGTCGGCGATCGCGAGGGCGCGGTTGTGGCGGCGCTCGAAGCCGATCGTCGAGGAGGTCTTGAGGTCGAGCCCGGAGCCGCCGCAGAGCGAGCCGCCGAGGTGAGCGGGCCAGACCTCGACCTCGTCGGGCAGGACGAGCAGCCGGTCGTGCAGCGAATGGAACATGTCAGCGGCGCCATCGCGCGGTTCCACCGCCAGGTCGGGACGGGCGACGTCGCCGATGAAGAGCGAGTCGCCGGTGAGGAGGGCCCAGGGCGCGCCGCCGCGACTGGCGTCGCTGAGCAGGAAGCAGGTGTGCTCGGGGCGATGTCCCGGCGAGTGGATTGCCTCGATTGTCAGGTCGCCCAGCTCTAGCTTCCAGCCGTCGGTGAAGGGCTCGTGCGGGTACTCGGCCTCGGCCAGCTCATGGATGTGGATCGTGGCGCCGGTGCTGCGGCAGAGGCGACCGTGCCCGGACACGTGGTCGGCATGGTTGTGGGTCTCGAGCACGTGGCCGATGCGGACCCCGTGCAGCCGCGCCAGGCGCTTGTAGGGATCGATATCCCATTGCGGGTCGACCACCGCGGCGACGCCGTGTTCCCTGTCGGCAACCAGATAAGAGGCGCAGCCGAGGTCCTCGTGGATGATTTGGCGAAAGAGCATCTTCTTGCCTGCGCTCAGGCTAACGCTTGCGGTGACCGGGTATGTGAAGTTCCGTGGAGCAGGCGGCGACGCTGACGACGGTGGAAGAGCTGTTGGCCGAGGCGGCGGCGGAAATCGACCGCCTCTCCCCCGCCGAAGCCCACGAAGCCGTCCGGCAAGGCGACCTCCTGATCGATATCCGCCCCCTCGAGCAGCGCCGGCGCGACGGCCTCGTGCCCAAGGCTACGATCATCGACCGCAACGTCCTCGAGTGGCGCCTCGACCCCGCGGGCGAGCACCGCAACCCCCACCTGGCCCGCCGCGACCGCCGCATCATCCTCATCTGCGACGAGGGCTACCAATCGGTGCTCGCCGCCGCCACCCTCCGCCGCTTCGGCCTCGACAGCTGCGACGTCATCGACGGCGTGCAAGGTTGGATGGCAGCCCGCCTCCCCCTCGAGCCCGCCCCCACCTGATCTAGCCAGCCTGGGTAAACTGCCCTTCGATGCGGCTGTAGCTCAGCTGGCTAGAGCGTCTGCTTGCCATGCAGAAGGTCGAGGGTTCGAATCCCTTCAGCCGCTTCGAAGAAAGCCCCGCTCAGGCAGTTCTGCTCCGAACGGCATGTCAGAATTAGCCTTATGACCAAGGCTGGGCTTCATCAGATGGTTGACCGCCTGCCGGATCAGGCCGTCGATGGCGCAGCGATTCTGCTCCGCGAGGTGACGGATGGCCGGATCGACCCCGATCAGGCTTCAGATGGTCGATCACCTGGTCTCGTTCGACGCCGGATTGACTAAAAGATTAGGTACGCATAGAGTTCTTCCATGCAGGCACAGCGGGGTTCGATCCGGCTTCGTCTCCTGATCACATGGGCCCTGGCGCTCGGGCTGGCGGCGTTTTGCCTCGCCGCTGCTCAGTCTCCCCAATCGCAGGCGAGCCCGGTGAGCGTCGTCAACATCGGCGGCCACCGGTACCTGACCGGCGACCTCGAGGCGCTCGGGAGCCGTTTCGTCAAGACGACGAGCATTCGCTTCGTCCTGGCAGCGATCAGTCGGTGCCAGGGGGTGCAGCTGCGTGGCTTCGTCTCGACCAGCGGGGTCGGGATTACCGCCTACCTGCCGACGAGCCTCGCCGGTTGCATCGGGACCTCGGGCGGGGGGCCGGGAGGCGCCGGCCCGTGCGTGCAGGGGTTCAAGACGCCTCGATACCCGGATCCGACCGGAGTTGCAGGCGTAACGACCCAAATCAGGTACTACGTGATGTTCGCCGGCAGCGGGTCCACCGTCTGCCGGGACGTCTCAACCCAAGTGCCGGGCGGCGTGTGGGCGCGGACCGGGGCTTCGGTTCCCGGCCTGCCCGCCGGAAGCGTCGCGCTGGTGAAGTGCCAGCTTCCAACCTCAAAAGGCATCTACGACTACCTGGCTTCATACACGTCAGGTCTTCCCGCTTCGAAGTCGACGTATTGGCTCCACGACTACTACTTCAAAACGGGCGTGACGGGCAGGTTGGCCGGCGTTCCAGCCTGTTCGGGGTTCAACGTGTTTTCGCCCTAGTCGAACAGCTCGCCGAGGAAACCTCTGCCCCGTTTGTCGTCAGGTGCGGCGTCGGACTGGCGACTGTCGGCCGGGGATCCGCCGAGGTAGGAGCTCTCGGCACTGATCAACCGCTCGAGCTCGCCACGGTCGAGAAAGATGCCGTGGCAGGTGGTGCATTGGTCGATCGTGATGCCGTTGCGCGCATAGGTGCGCATTCGACCGTCGCACTTTGGACAGATCAGCTTCGCGGTCGAGTCGTTCACGGTTATAGGCCGAGCTCGCCGACGCCGTGCTCGTCCCAGCCGAGATGATGGGCAAGCTCGTGGCGGAGGGTGCGGTCAACCTCGCGGGCGAGCGCCTCGCGGTCGTGACCGAAATCGCGTTCGAGCGTGTCGCGGTAGATCACGATCCTGTCCTCGTACATGTCGCGCGCGATGCCATCGCCGAAGTACTGGCCATAGGCACTCTCTGCGGTTCCCAGCTCGGACACGACCACAGGGACCTTTGCGAGCAGCTCCCGAAACTCCTCGGGCAGCCGATCGATCGCGTTAGCGACCATCGCCTCGAACTCGTCCGCCGCGTCGTCCTCGGGCATAGGCAAACGGTACTGACCGGCGGTGGCCTGCTAAATCACCGCCACAGCTCGCGGCGCAGCATCTCGTTGCCGCGTTCCAGCTGCTCGATGGTGGCGCTGGCAACCGAGCGGGCGCGGGTGGCGCGGTTGATGCGGGCCTGGATCTCGCGGTGGGACTTGCTGGTCTGACGGGCAACGTTGGCCACGAGGCGGCTGCGCTCATTGCGCAGGCGCTCGCGGGCCGCGTAGGCCGACTCGCGTTCGGGCTCGGGAGCCTCTGATCCGGCTGCGGACTTGGCCAGGGCGATCGCCTTTTTCGCCCGCGGTGGATCGTCGGTCGGAAAGAGCTGAAGCGCCGTCTCGCTCATGATCGCCTCGTCGAGCTCGGCGTCCCCCGAGCTGAGGGCCGCAAAGCCGCCACCCGGCTCGCCTTGCTCCGGATCGGGATCGTCGAACTCCTCGCCCTCTTCCTCCTCCCCAGTCGGCGTGAGGTCGAGGGCGTGGCGGCGCTCCAGCTCGATCTCGTGGGCCAGGGCCTTCAGCCGCGAGTCGGCGGGCATCAGCAGGTAGCTCATCTGGCGACGCGGGCCGGGGGTGGCCCGGATGAAGCGGCCGACCACCTGCCGGAAGAAGAGCTCGGTCCGGGCCGCCGTCGCATATACCCCGACCCGCAGGCGGGGGATGTCGACGCCCTCGGAGACCATCAAGACGGAAACCAGCCAGCGGCGGTCGGAGGCGGCGAAGTCGGCGATCCGGCGGCTGGCACCGGGCTCGTCGCTCATCACCAGCTCTGGCTGCTCGCCCGAGATCGATGCGAGGCGCGCTGCGATCGCCCGCGCGTGATCCTGATCGGAGGAGATGACGAGGCCGCCCGCGTCGGGGTGGCCGCCGCCGCGCACCTCGCTCAGCCTCGCATCGCCATCGCGCAGCACCTCACCCATCCACTCCCCCTCCGGGTTAAGCGCCGTGCGCAGGCGCCGGGCTGACTCCACCGCCGGCAGGAGGAGGTCGAAGTCAGCGCTGCGCAGCCGACCGTCGGAGACCCATTCCATCTCGCCGTCATACGGCAGGAAGGTGATCGGCCGGCAGACGCGGTCGACCAAGGCCTGGGGATAGCCGTAGGTGTAGTCGGCCCGGCTGATTCCGTCGTCGTCGTAGCTGACCCACGGAATCGCTGAGTTGTCGGAGCGGAAGGGCGTCCCCGAGAGAAGCAACCGGAAGCGGGCCCCGTCGAAGGCCCTGCGGGTTCTCAAGCCCCAGGCGGCCTGATCGCCCATGTGGTGGGGCTCGTCGGCGATCAGCAGGGTCGGGCGGCGGGCGGCGGCGAGCCGGTGCGTGTCGGGACCGGCTGCGATCGTCTGGTAGGTGACGGCGACGCCATGGAAGTCCTCTGACTCCGCCCCGTCGGAGTTCGGCCTGTTCGGCTCGAGGTCGATGCCGTACCGGCCCGCGTCGGCGGCCCACTGGCGGCAGATGTGGGTAGTCGGACCGGCGACGACGACGCGCGAGACGAAGCCGGCGCTCAGCATCCGGTGGGCGATATTCAGGCCAAAGGTGGTCTTGCCCGCCGCCGGCGTCGCCGAGGCCAGGAAGCTGGTCCCCGAATGCGCGCGCACCGCCTCCGTCGCCTCCTGCTGCCACGAACGGAGGGGTCGACTGCCGGGCCAGTCCGGAAGCGATCGGGCGGGCACCCCACCGCCGACCAGGTGCTGAGAAACGTCGTACAAGGGCGGGCAACAATAGGGCCGCCCGCGGTCGGAGGAGGACCGGCCGCACGCCGGCTAATCACGGTCGCTGCAGGGTGGCCTATCAGTCGCGGTCGGCTCCGGGGCTTCGGGGCGCCGCTTCGAAGAGCAGGTTCGCGAAGCCGACCTCAACGGGTGGCTTTACTGCAGGCCCCAGCCGCTTCTTTGCCGCCGCGACGATCTCTTCGCACTCCGTCCTCGCCCGTTCGTGGGCTGCGGCGAGATCCTCCCAGCCCTGCTCGTCGACTTGGGCGCGGACGCGCACCGCGGCCCACTCGGGACGCCGCATGTAAGTCCCCGCCTCGAGTGCGACGGTCGCGTCGGAGAAGATGAATTTGAGCGTCTCCAGGAGGATCTTCTGCCGCCGATCTCCCGGCAGCGCGTTCACCTCGTCCCGGCTGAGGAAGGGGAGGCAGGCGGCCCGGTAGAAGCGCTCGATCACGCCCCGCCGCCGCCTCTTGTCAACGACTCGGACTAGTCCCTGCTCGCAGAGGACATCGACGTGGTACCGGACCCGGCGCCGCGGCTCCCGCGCGAGCTCGGCGATGTGACGGATCGTGATGCCGCTGTCTCCGTCGCGAGCGCTCTCGTCGATCATGAACTCCGGTTCCGCCGCAGCTAGGAAGATCTTCGACCTGACCGGATCGGCCATGACCGCCGCCAGCAGCTGGAGGCGCTCCTCAGACCCTTCGCCGGAAAAAGCCCTGTCCAAGACGACCCTCCTCCTCTCAAACTACGTCGACCGGAAAATCTCGCGGAGACCGCTGAGCGCTGGGAATTCTAAGGAGCTGCCGTGTAACAGCGAGCCCAAAGTTTTTTGGACCGCGGCGTTTGGCCTACAGAAAATTGGGTAGCGTGCGGTCGTTCCCACATTGATCCATCCCCGACGCGGCGCAGAGGAAGAGCCCTTTCCCGTTCGGCACCGTCGTTTTCCCTGGCCACGGTTGCCCTGACGCTCCTCCTCCGCGCCGCGTCCTTTGTCTTCCGCGCTCAGTCGCGGAGTTCTGAGATCAGGTCATCGAGGTCGAGCGGCAGCGTGCCCATCTGCACGCCTTGTCCGTCCGGGGCCATCGGCCACTGCTCGCGCGGGCGGTCCCAGTAGAGCTCGACGCCGTTGCGATCCGGATCGGCGAGGTACAGCGCCTCGCTGACGCCGTGGTCGGAGGCGCCTTCCAGCGGCCAGCCGGCCTCGCTGAGCCGCCGCAGGGCGTCGGCGAGGGCGCGGCGGGTCGGGTAGCGGATCGCCGTGTGGAAGAGGCCGGTGGATCCGGGCAGCGGCGGTGAGCCGCCTTTCGAGGACCAGGAGTTAAGGCCGATGTGGTGGTGGTAGCCGCCGGCGGAGATGAAGGCGGCGTCGGCACCCCAGCGCTGCATTAGCTCGAAGCCGAGAATGCCGCAGTAGAAGTCGAGGGCGCGGTCGACGTCGGCGACCTTGAGGTGGACGTGGCCGATGTCGACGCCGGGATCGATCGGCTCAGCCATCGAGAACCCCGTCCAGCGCCTGGTTGACGAGGCGGTCGGCGTCGGCGTTCTCGGCCCGGCGGACGTGGCGGATCGACCAGGAGTCGAAGGCTGCGAGGGCGCGCTCAACCTCGGCATGGAGCTCCTTCATGCCGGCGTTTTTGACCTTGTAGCGGCCTTCGACCTGCCGCACGACCAGCTCCGAGTCCCCGACTAGCTCGATCTCGGTGGCTCCCTGCACACCGGCAAGCTCGATTCCCCGCAGCAGTGCTTTGTACTCGGCGACGTTGTTGGTCGCCTCACCGATCGTCTCCCCCACTTCCTCCAGCACCGCGCCGCCTTCGTCGCGCAAGACGACGCCGATCGCCGCCGGGCCCGGGTTGCCGCGGGCGCCGCCGTCGACGTTGACGGTGACGCGGCTCATCGCTGCCCCGCCCGTTCGCCGGCGAGGACAAGTCGGCCGCCCTCGGCCACCGAGGCGTTCCATTGCTGCGCGGCGCGGTCGAGCTGCTCGATCTCGCGGCCCTTGTCGATCTCGAAGACGGGACGCAGCTCGTCGCCGATGTCGACGCCCCACTGGTACCAGGAGAGCTCCCAGGCGACGGTGATCCGGACCTCGTCCGGCCTGCCTGCCGCGGCTCCGACCGAGGCGAGGGGCTCGCCGAGAGTGCGGGTGAGGCCGACGACGGTGCGACCGCCCTCGCTGGAGTTGAAGCGGGCGACCGCGCGCTCGAAGAAAGAGGGCGCTTGATCGTCAGCGGGCGGAAGCGGCCGCGCGCGCCTGGCCGGCGCGGCGACGGAGTCGCTCGTTGAGGCCGGTGCCGGCGCAGGCGAACCAGGTCGGCGGTGCGGGCGCCGCAACAGGCCGCGCAGGCGCCAGCGACCCTCGTGGCCATCGCCGGGCCGCTCCGGCTCCGGCTCTCCGACGGGGCGCCAGCGGAGGCGCTCGGCCCGTGCCACGCAGAGCTCGCAGACAGATCGCTCCTCGCTTCCGTCGACGAAGCCGTGAATGCGCTCGCCGGCCAGGATCGTCCGGCCGCAGATCGCGCAGGGGGGCTCGGCGCTCATGCCGGCCCAAGGTAGCAACGACCAGGTGGCGCCCCGCGCGCTCAGCCCTGCTGCAGATGCGATTTCAGCCGCATCACGGCCTTCGTGTGCAGCTGGGAGACGCGCGACTCGGTGACGCCGAGGACCTCGCCGATCTCACGCAGAGTCAGGTTCTCGTAGTAGTAGAGGGCAACGACCAGTTGCTCGCGCTCGGGCAGGCCACCGATCGCCTCGGTGAGGCGGTCTTTGACCTCGGTCGTGGCGAGTGCCTCTTGCGGATCGGCGGCCCCCTCGTCAGCGATCGTGTCCAGCAGCGAAACCTGGTCGCCGGAGGAGTCGGAGACGGTCCAGAGCTCGTCGAGCGCGTAGACGGACGAGTTGGCGATCTCAAGCAGCGCGCTCTGCAGTTCTTCCTCGGTCATGTTGAGCTTGGCGGCCAGCTCGGCCTCGCTTGGCGCCCGCTGCAACTCGTGCTCGAGCTTCGCCTGCACCTGTTCGATTTCGCGGGCCCGCGAACGTACAGAGCGCGGCACCCAGTCGAGCGAACGCAGTTCGTCGATGATCGCGCCGCGGATGCGGGTCATCGCAAAGGTCTCGAATTTGATCCCGCGCTCGGGCTCGAAGCGCTCGATCGCACCGATCAGGCCGACGAGGCCGTAGGAGATCAGGTCGGCGTCTTCGACGTGGGAGGGCAGCCCCGCACCGAGCCGACCGGCGACGAATTTGACCATCGGCGAGTAGGCGACGACGAGCCGCTCGCGGGCGGTGTTGTCCCCCTGGTCCTTGTAGCGGCGCCACAGGTCGCGGAGCTCAACCTCTTTCACGCCCGTGTCCATCAGGCAATCCTACGTTCGTGGGCGGGGGGTTTTCTCATGCGCGGGGGTGGCTGGCGGCGTAAGTATCGCGGAGCCTGGCGGCATCGACTCGGGTGTAGACCTGGGTGGTCGAGATCGACGCGTGACCCAACAACTCCTGAATCGTACGCAGATCTGCGCCCCCCTCGAGCAGATGCGTTGCAAAGGAATGCCTAAGTGAATGTGGTGAGACGCCGGCGGCGAGGGCAGCCTCGCGGGTCCAAAGGCCGAGGCGGCGGGTCACATCCGAGTTGGAGAGGCGGCGGCCGCTCTTGGAGAGGAAGAGCGCGTTCTCGCGCGGATCGGTGGCGAGAGCGTGGCGGCCCTTGTCGAGGTAGCGGCGCAGTGCATGCTGCGCCGGCTCGCCGACCGGGAGCAGCCGCTCCTTCGATCCCTTGCCGAGCACCCGCAGCTGCTCGGTCTCGAAATCGAGCGCACCGACGTCGAGGTTGACGATCTCCTCGCAGCGCAGGCCACAGGAGTAGGCGAGCTCGAGCATCGCCCGGTCGCGCAGCTCCAGCGGCGTTCGCGCCGGGATCCGCTCGAGCAGCGAGCGCATCTGCTCGGTCGTCAGCACCTTCGGCAGCTTCTCCGCGCGCTTAGGGCTGGAGACGAGCTCGGCCGGGTTGGAGCCGGCGCGCTCGGTGCGGACGAGGTAGCCGTAGAGACCGCGGATCGCGGCCAGCTTGCGGGCGACGGTCGCCGGCGCGGCGCCGGCGTCGGCAAGGCCGGCGCCGTAGCGCCGCACATCGCGATGGCGGACGTCGGTCGGCCTCACCCCCTGCTCATTCGCCCACTCGGCAAAGCCGCCGAGGTCGACGCCGTAGGCCCGCCGCGTCCGCTCGGCCGATCCCCGCGCCCGCAGGTCGCGGTCATAGCCCGCCAGTGCCTCTTCCCAGTTCACGGGACGTTGATTCGTCCCCGCCGCCCGTCGTCCTGCGCGCAGCTAGTTCCCGATGTAGACCGGCGTTCCGACTTCTACGAGATCGTAGAGTTCTTCGACGTCGGGGATCGCCATCCGGATGCAGCCGTGCGATTCGGCGTGGCCGAGCGAGTAAGTCTCTTCGGTGCCGTGGATCCCGGCGCCTTCGTAGATCCCCATCCAGCGGGCCTTGATCGGGTTCGAGGGCCCGGGCGGGATCGTCTGGCCGGCCAGGCTCCCGGCCCAGTCGGACGTCGGCACGCGCCAAACCGGGTTTTCTTCCTTTTCCTGGATGTCGTAGAGGCCTTCGGGCGTTTCCAGACCTTCCATGCCGACGGCGACCGTGTATTCCTTGGCCAGCTTCAGGTGCTTCCAGAGGCGCAGGGTGAAGTTGCCGCGATCGACGGTGATGAAAGTCGGGTACTCGGCGGCGACCTCGCTCTTGGTGACTTCCGGCTTGATCGAGTGCACTGCGGCGACGATCCTGTGCGGCGCGCTGGCGTTCAGGACCGCGGCCTTGAGCTTCTTCTCGAGCAGGTTGTCGCGCAGCTTCCGCCCGTCCTTGCCGGCGACGACTTCCAGCGATTCGGGGGTCGGTTCGACGTCGGCGTTCTGCGGTTCCCGGTCGATTTCCTCGGCCACGTGGCGGACGAAGCGGTTGATCGCCGGCTTCGAGTAGGCGACCTGCGGCGTGATCTGTTCATCGACCTCACCGCCGCTGACGTAGCGCACGAGGCGCCCGGGAAAGCCGCCGTCCTGGCTGTCTGCGACGGCTTCTTCGACGGCGGAGTCGACATCGGCGCGGATCTTCAGCTTCTTGCCCGGGAGCTTCCAGGTCTGTCCGTCGAAAGTGACCGCGAGCGAATGGCGCAGCGGCGAGAGCAGCTTGCGCCGCACGACGACGGTGGCTTCCTCTTCGTTCATGCCGCCCACGTCGACGCCGCCGACGGTGACACCGTCGGCGATCTTGTCCTTCTGCGAGCTGTCGTAGGCGTAGGCGCCGCCGACCACGACCACCAGCAAAGCGACGGCGATGATCGCCACTATCGAAGTCCTCTTACCCATCTCGACTGAGACCGCTCCCCACGGCTAGCTGGCCAGGAAACAAAAGTCTAAGCACTGCAGCGGTCTTATCGGCAGGCCTGGTGGATATCTTTCGCTCAGATGCGAACCAAGGACGAGGTCCGCGCGGAAGTCTGGGCGGCAATGGAAAGAGAGGGCGTCTCCCGCTTCCCGGGGGCGGAGGGTCGCATCCCGAACTTCGCGGGGGCCAAACTCGCCGCCGAGAAGCTTGCCGGGCACCGGCTCTGGAAGCGGGCGCGAGTGATTAAGGCCAACCCCGACTCACCGCAGACGCACGCGCGGAGGATCGCGCTGGAAGAGGGCAAGACGATGATCATGGCGGTGCCACGATTGCGAGATCCCCACCCCTTCCGCGTCCTCGATCCGAAACAGCTCTCGAAGGCGGCGATGAAGGAGGCGGCGACGATCAAGGGGGCGCTCAAGCACGGCCGCGTCGTCGCCCTCGACGATCTGCCCGAGATCGACTTCGTCCTCAGCGGCTCGGTCGCCGTCAACCTCAGCGGCGCCCGGGTTGGCAAAGGCGGCGGCTACCACGACCTCGAGTACGGGATCCTCAGCGCCGCCGGCAAGATCGACGAACACACCACCGTTGCCACCACCGTGCACCCGATTCAGATCCTCCGCCAGCACCTGATGGTCACCGACCACGACCTCCCCTGCGACCTGATCGCGACCCCGCGCGCGGTGATCGAGATCGACCGCCAGCACCCGCGTCCCCGCGGCATCCTCTGGGACCACCTGCAGCCGCCGCAGATCCGCGAGATCCCGGTGCTGGAACGGATGGGCTACGCCTAGGCCGAACTGTGCGCGGCTAGGATCTCGTCCATGCCCGAGCCAGAGCGCCAGCCGCTGTACGCCTTCCCCGGCACCGATTACGGCAACCCGGATCCGGAGTGGCTGAAGATCGACTGGCGCGAGCACTTGCACCAGGTGGACCTGCCGGGTGCCGAGGGGGTCAACTACGTCGAAATCGGCGAGGGCGAGCCGATCATCTTCGTCCACGGCATCGCCGGCTGCTGGCGCAACTGGCTCGAGAACCTTCCCTACTTCAGCCGCAACCACCGCGTGATCGCGCTCGATCTACCGGGCTTCGGCGACAGCCCGACGCCGTCGTGGCCGATCTCGATGGGCGCCTACGGTCGCCTCATCCACGACTTCTGCGAGCGCCTTGGCCTCGACCAGGTGGCGGCGCTGGTCGGCAACTCGATGGGCGGCTTCGTCTCGACCGAGGCGGTGATCGACGAGCCGGACCGCTTCGACCGCCTGGTCCTGATCTCGGCCGCCGGGGTCAGCTTCGCGGAGTGGCAGGGCAAGCCGTTCAATGCCGCCGCCCGCATTTTCGAGGCGGCGATCCCGTTTCTCAGCGGCGACAGGCAGGTCTACTTCACCCGGCCGCTGGGGCGCAAGCTCGCCTTCGGCCGGCTCTTCCGCAACCCCAACAAACTGCGGCCCGAGCTGCTCGCCGAGCAGGTGCGGCCCGGCCTTCAAGCGCCGGGGTTCTCCGACGCACTGACGGCGATCTGGGGCTACGACACCCGCGAGCGCCTGCCGGAGATCGAGATCCCGACGATGGTCGTCTGGGGCCTCAACGACCAGATCGTCCCGGTCGAGGGCGCGCTCGGGTACCACCGCCTGATCCCCCACTCACGCCTGGAGATCTTCGAGCGCACCGGTCACCTGCCGATGCTCGAGCGTCCCCAGCGATTCAACCCGCTGCTCGAAGAATTCATCGAGTCGTCGCGGCCGCTGGAGAGCGCCGCCCACGACGACACCGCCATCGGCTGAGCGGAATTGGAGAGTTAATTGCGCCCTGGCGAGGTTAACTCGCCAGTTGTCAGGTGATGGCGCCCTTGGAGGCCGACGAAACCGTCGCCGCGTACTTGGCCATCACCCCGCGCTCGTAGAGCGGCTTCGGCGACTCGTATTCCTCGACCCGCTTAACGATCTCCTTGTCGGAGAGGGCGACGTCAAGGCGACGGTTATCGATGTCGACCGTGATCTCGTCGCCCTCGCGGATCGCCGCGATCGGCCCGCCTTTGGCCGCCTCGGGGGCGACGTGGCCGATCATCAGGCCGCGGGTGGCGCCGGAGAAGCGGCCGTCGGTGACCATCGCCACGCTCTCCCCCAGCCCCTCGCCGACGATCGCCGCGGTCACCTGCAGCATCTCCCGCATCCCGGGACCGCCGACCGGTCCCTCGTGGCGGATGACGACAATGTCGCCAGAGTTGATCTTCTGGTCCTTGACAGCGCGGAAACAGTCCTCTTCGGTCTCGAAGACGCGGGCCGGACCGGTCTGCCGGCGACGCTCGGTGCCGGCGACCTTGACCACCGAGCCTTCCGGAGCGAGGTTGCCGCGCAGGATCGCCAAGCCCCCTTCGGGCTTGAGCGGGTTCTCGACCGCCCGCACCACTTCCTGGTCGGGAGCCTCGGTTGCCGCCGCGGCCTCCTCGCCGATCGTGCGGCCGGTGACGGTGATCGCCTCGCCGTGGAGGATCCCGGCCTTGGCCAGCCGCTTGAGAATCACCGGTACGCCGCCGGCGGCATAAAGGTCGGTGGCGACGAAGCGCCCGCCGGGCTTGAGGTCGGCGAAGAGCGGCGTCTGTCGCGAGATCCGCTCGAAGTCGTCCATCGTCAGCTCGATCCCGAGCTCGTGCGCGAGGGCGATCAGGTGGAGGACACCGTTGGTCGAGCCGCCCGAAGCGCAGACGCAGGCGATCGCATTTTCCAGCGCCTCACGGGTGATGATCTTGCTCGGCCGGATGTCCTCGGCGAGGACGTTGATCACCAGCTCGCCGATTTTCTCGGCGACCGTGTCCTTGTCGTCGTCTTCGGCGGGAACCATCGCCGAGCCGCCGGCGCTGATTCCAAGGGCCTCGAAAGCGCAGGCCATCGTGTTGGCGGTGAACTGGCCGCCACAGGCGCCGGCGCCGGGGCTTGCAACCCCCTCGAGCTCGTGCAGTTCCTCGTCAGATATGTCGCCGGCGTTGTGAGCGCCGATCGCCTCGAAGATGTCGAGGATGGTGACGTCGCGGCCGTGCCAGTGGCCGGGGGCGATCGAGCCGCCGTAGAGGAGGACCGAGGGGACGTCGAGCCGGGCCAGCGCCATTGCGCAACCGGGGATCGTCTTGTCACAGGCGCAGAGGGCGACGATCGCGTCGAACTGGTAGCCGCGAGCCATCAGCTCGATCGAGTCGGCGATTACCTCGCGGCTGATCAGCGAGGCCTTCATTCCCTGCGTGCCCATCGTCACCCCGTCGGAGACGGCGACGGTGTTGAACTCCATCGGCGTGCCGCCGGCGGCGCGGACCCCGTCTTTCACGTGCTCGGCCAGCCCCCGCAGGTGGAAGTTGCAGGGCATCGCCTCGGTCCAGGTGTTGGCGATTCCGACCGTCGGCTTGCTGAGCGCATCGTCGTCGAAGCCGATCCCCTTCATGTAGGCGCGCGAGTGGGCGCGGTCGGGCCCGTCGAAGACGACCGAGGAACGCGGGCGGGGAAGCTTGGTCGTGGTGTCGCCGTTGGTGCTCATGGAGTGGAATTTAGTTCGCGGGTCAGTTCGGCGTCGCTGCGCGGTTGCGGGCAAGCCCGAAGACGTCCACAGGTCCGGCCCCGCCGCCGATCTCGCGTAGCCCATCACGGACCGCTTCCGAAGTCAGCTCGCGCGCCCCAACCGCCGCCGCCAGTGGTGACCAGCCAAGGGCTAGGTACGCCGCCAAGGAAGACGAGTGCGTGCAGCCGGAGCCGTGGGCGGCACCGTCGGGATGCCGCTCGCCCGGAATCTCGACGACTTCCTGGCCGTCGTAGAAAACGTCGACGACCTCGTCGCTATGACCGCCGGTGACAACCACTGCCTTCGGGCCCAGCTCTAGCACCCCCCGCGCCAGCTCCTTCTGCGAGGCATCCTTCCCCAACCCGGTCAGGACTCGGGCCTCGGGGATATTTGGAGTTGCCACGTCGCATTTCGGCAGGAGGTACGCGACCATCGCCTCCCTCGTCTCGTCGTCGATGAGCTTCGCGCCGCTCTCCGCCACCATCACGGGATCGATCACTACCGGCGCGAGCGCGACCCCGAGATAGGTGAGCCCGACAGCGACCGCGTCGATGATCTCCGGCGATCCGAGCATGCCGATCTTCACCGCATCGGCCCCCATGTCCTCCGCTATCGCCAGGATCTGACAGAAGACGGTGTTCGGAGAGAGCATCTCGACCTTCTCGACCGCGCGAGTGTTCTGCGCGGTGATCGCCGTGATCGCCGTCATCCCGTGCACCCCCACGCGGGCGAACGCCTTCAGGTCCGCCTGGATTCCGGCACCGCCGCCGGAGTCGGAGCCGGCGATCGAGAGGACGGTCGGAATGGGCTCGGAAGTCATAGGTCAAGCCTAAAGAGCGGGCTCGTTCGGAGCTGACGACAAAGTGCGCAGGTAGGTACCCAAGTTGGAGCAGGTGAGGTAGCCGAGCAGCTCGAGACGGGAGAGGGCGGCGGCTGCCGTGGGGCCGGGGAGACCGGTGGCGGTGGCGATGGCGTCGCAGGTGGAGTGGCCGGCCTCTACTGCTGCAAGCACGGCTTCGAGATCGGGGGCCAGGCTAGGGGTCGCGGGCTCAATCTTCTTGCGGCCAGGGCCGAGCAGGGCGTCGAGGACGTCCTGGGCGTCCCGAACCACGTGGGCGCCCGAGGCCAACAATGCGTTCGGGCCAGCAGAAGCGCGAGAGGTGACGGGACCAGGTACCGCGCCGAGGTCGCGCCCGAGATCGGCGGCGAGGTCGGTGGTGATGAGGGAACCGGAGCGGGTGGCGGCCTCGACGACCACCGTCATCCCGCCGAGGGCGGCCATGATCCGGTTGCGGGCGGGAAAGGTCCAGCGCCAGGGGGTGGCGCCGGGCGGGAACTCGGAGATCACCAGACCCACTTCGCAGATGCGCCGCCAGAGTGAGCGGTGGCTGGCCGGATAGGCGATGTCGGGACCGCAACCGAGTACGGCGATCGTGCGGCCGACGTCGATCGCGCCGCGGTGAGCGCAGGCGTCGATGCCGAAGGCGAGGCCGCTGACCACGACCATCCCGGCGCTCGCCAGTTCCCGTCCCAGCTCGCGGGCTATTTCGCGGCCGTAGGAGGTGGCGCGGCGGGCACCGACGATCGTCACCGTCCCGAACGGCTCCAACCCGTCCAACAGGCGCGGGTCGCCGCGGCCGACCAGCGCCCAGGGAGCATCGGGCGCGTCGCGCAACGAGTCCGGGTACAGCTCGCCATGACGACAGCAGGCCCAGCACTCCGCCAGCGCCAGCTCTTCGAGCAGCCGCTCCTCCGAGAGCGACTCCAGCCGGCCCAGCATCTGCGCCGCGACCTTGGGAGCGGCGACCTCGACCAGGTCCTCGTTCGAGAGCCGCAGCAGTTCCGGCGAGCGCGAACCCACCTCGCCGGTTGCGACCTTCTCTACGTAGGGACCGAGCGCCGCGAGCAGCCAGGAGCGGCGCAGACAATCGAGACAGGCGGTCGGCTCAGCCATGCTCCCGCCTCCGCATCTGTAGCGCCTGCGCCATCTGCTCCTCGCCGACCGCCTCGACTCCTTCGAGGTCGGCAATGGTTCGGGCCAGGCGCAAGGCACGGTCGTGGGCGCGACCGCTGAGGCGCTGGCGCGCATAGAGATCGGCGAGAAGCGCCGTCGCCTCGCTGCTGAGGCTGCAGGCGCGAGCCTCACCCGGCGTCATCTCGGCGTTGCAGCGACCGGGCCCGAGGCGATGCTCCTGCCGCTCGCGAGCCGCGCAGACCCGCTCCCGCACGGCGGCCGAAGGCTCTCCCGGCGCTCCGCCGATCTCCGCCGCACTCGGCTGGTGCACGGCCGCGAGGATGTCGATCCGGTCGGCGAGCGCGCCACTCAGCTTGCCCTGGTAACGCTGGACGTCGTAGGGCGCGCAGGAGCAGTTGGGGTCGGCCTCGCCGCGTCCGCAGGGGCAGGGATTGGCGGCGGCGATCAGCATGAAGCGGCAGGGAAGACTGCGCTGACCACCGGCACGGGCGATCGAGACCGTCCCCGTCTCCAGCGGCGCCCGCAGCGCCTCCAAGGCATCCCGCCGAAACTCGCAGAGCTCGTCGAGGAAGAGGACGCCGCGATGGGCAAGCGTTGGATAAGGTCCCTTGCCGGATGATCCCGGTCAACCCCGCCCTCTACGTCAGGATAAGCGACGACCGAGAGGGCGACGCCAAAGGCGTGGGGCGCCAGCTCGAAGACGGCTTCGCCCTTGCGGAGGGCCGCGGCTGGCCCAAGCCCGCCGTCTACAACGACAACGACAAGAGCGCTTGGAAGCGCACGGTCGTTCGCGATGATTTCCGGCGTCTGCTCGACGACATCGCCAGCGGCTCGGTTGATGCCCTGATCGTCTACGACAGCGACCGCTTCTATCGTCAGCCGCGGGAGCTCGAGGAATTCCTCGACGTTTGCGAGGGAGCCAAGGTAACTGAGTTGACTCAGGTCACGGGGGACGTGGACCTCGGCTCCACCGACGGGAGGCTCACCCTGCGAATCAAGGCGGCTGTCGCGGTCAAGGAGTCCGACGACAAGAGCCGTCGCATTAAGCGCAAGGCCCTCGAACTTGCAAAGGAGGGGAAGGTAGGCGGCGGCGGTACCCGTCCGTTTGGCTTCGAGCAGGACCGCGTGACCGTTCGCCCTGACGAGGCGGTCGTCATCGTCGAACTCAAGGATCGCTGCCTCGCCGGGGAGAGCCTGCGATCTCTCTGCTTTGACCTGAATGCGCGCGGCATCCCCACGTCCACTGGAGGGGAATGGGTTCAAACCGTCCTTCGGCG
>Ga0307316_10000093_pt1 | contig 22299 bp, 20 predicted proteins | sample ER_DNA_356_FD_194504 | JGI IMG/M metagenome (GOLD analysis project Ga0307316, IMG submission 194504) | Bulk soil microbial communities from the East River watershed near Crested Butte, Colorado, United States - ER_DNA_356 | ecosystem: Environmental > Terrestrial > Soil > Floodplain | place... | reverse complement strand
GATCTCGATCGAGCGCCGCTCGTTTCCGACCCCCTGGTCGCTGGCGATGTTCGTGCTCGAGCTCTCGAAGCCGTCGGGGATCTGCCTCGCCGCCTGCGCCGGTGACGAGCTGCTCGGCTACGTGGTTTGCTCGCGCTACGACCAGGTCTGGCACCTGATGAACATTGCTGTCGCGCCTGAGCGCCGCGGCGCCGGCGTCGCGGGACGGCTCATGCGGCGCCTGATCGAGGAGTCGCAGGGAGAGCTGCCTTTCACGCTGGAGGTGCGCGTCTCGAACCACCGCGCGATCGGCATGTACGAACGCTTTGGCTTCCGCTCGGCCGGGGTGCGCCCGCGCTACTACCACGACAACGGCGAGGACGCCTTGATCATGTGGTTGGACTGAGGTGGCTGGACTGAGGGGATCCGGTTGAAGACGGGATTGCTCCTGGCGATAGAGACCTCCTGCGACGACACCTGCGCCGCCGTCCTCGACGGGCCGCGGATCCTCAGCAACGTGATCTCCTCGCAGGCCAAAGCCCACGAGGGCTTCGGCGGCGTCGTGCCCGAGGTGGCGGCGCGGCATCACCTGGAGCTGGTCGAGCCGGTGGTCGAAGCGGCGCTGGCCGAGGCGGGGGTGACCCTCGACGACGTCGAGGCCGTCGCCGCCACGGTCGGGCCCGGCCTGATCGGCGCCCTGCTGGTCGGGATCAGCGCCGCCAAGGGAATCGCCGCGGCTCGGCGCCTGCCCTTCATCCCCGTCGACCACCTGCAGGGCCACGTCGCCGCCAACTTCCTCGAGCCCGAGCCGTTGGAGCCGCCCTTCCTCTGCCTGATCGCCAGCGGCGGCCACACGATGCTGGCGGGGGTGCGCGACCACGAGGGTTACGAGCTGCTCGGGCAGACGCTCGATGACGCCGCCGGTGAGGCCTTCGACAAGTCGGCGCGGCTGCTGGGGCTCGGGTACCCGGGCGGGCCGCTGATTCAAAAGGAGGCCGAGCGCGGGGACCCGGCGGCGTTTGAGATGCCGGTGGCGATGGCGCGCGGCCCGGGACTCGACTTCAGTTTCAGCGGCCTCAAGACCGCCGTCCTCTACCGCTGCCGGGAGCTGGGGCCTGAGGGTGTCCACGAGCGGCGTGCGGACGTCGCCGCCTCCTTCCAGGCGGCCGTCGTCGAGCAGCTGCGGACGAAGCTGAAGCGGGCGCTGAAGGGCGGCGACTGGGACGCCGTCGCGCTCGGCGGCGGGGTCGCCGCCAACGGGCCCTTGCGCGAAGCGGTCTCGAAGCTCTGCGAGGAGATGGGAATCCGCCTGAAGCTGGTCCCGATCGCGCTCTGCACCGACAACGCCGCGATGATCGGTTCGGCGGCGCGCCACGTGGAGCCGATTCCCTATCCCGACTACCTCGGCTACGACGCCTTCGCCAGCGGCGACAAGACTGCCGCGGTCGCTCACTAATCCCGTGCCCGACGTCGTCGTCTACTCCCGTCCGGGCTGCCACCTCTGCGAGGAAGCGCTCGCGGAGATCATCGCTCTCCACCAAGAGGGCTACCGCTTCAGCCTGCACGAGATCGACATCGAGAGCAACGACCTGCTGCTGCGGCGCTACCTCGAGCGGATCCCGGTGGTCGAGGTCAACGGGCTCGAGGTCTCCGAGCTGATCCTGGACCGCGCCGCCGTCAAAGCCAGGCTCGATACTGTGGGGGCATGGTCGAGGTGATCGAGGAGTTCGACGCTGCGGGGGCCTTCCCGGTCGAAGGCGAGCGGCTTTCGCTCGGCGTCGCGGCGCGGCTTTCTCGCTATCTGCAGGTCCTGACCCAGGCGCGGAAGATGGGGCGGGAGACGATCTCCTCGCAGGAGCTCTCCGAGTACACCCACATCAACCCGACCCAGATCCGCCGCGACCTCTCCGGCTTCGGCAAGTTCGGCAAGCGCGGCGTCGGCTACAACGTCGATTCGCTGGTCTCGGAGATCCGCAAGATCCTCCGCACCTCCGGCCAGCACAACATCGCCCTCTTCGGGGCGGGAAACCTCGGCCAGGCGATCGCCAAATCGCCGATTTTCGCCGACCACGGCTTCCAGGTCGTCGCCATCTTCGACACCGATCCGACCGTCGTCGGCAACCCGATCGGGGACCTGCAAGTGCGCGACATCGGCGATCTGCCGAACGTGGTTGCCGAGGAGGAGATCGTTGTCGGGGTGCTGGCGGTGCCCGCCGACGCCGCTCAAGACGTCGCCGACCGACTGGTCAAAGCCGGCGTCAAGATCATCTTCAACTACTCCGAGCAGCTCCTGCAGGTGCCGCCGGAGGTGACCGTCCACACCTCCAGCCCCGCCGTCGACCTGCTCTACGCGCTCTACTTCTACCTGGCCTAGCGCCGTCCGATCTTGGCTCTCGACCTCGATCTCGCCCGCGAGAAGTTCGAGTCCTCGCAGGACTTCACGATCGGCCTCGAGGAGGAGTTCGCGATCGTCAACCCGCAGACGCTGGAGCTTGAGCACCGGTTCGAGGACGTGATCGCCGCCTGCCAGGGAGACGAGGTGCTGGCGGAAGCGGCGGCGGGCGAGCTGATCGCCTCCGAGGTCGAGATCCGCTCCGGGCGCTCTGAGACCTTCGGCGAAGCCGTCTCCCGCCAGCGCGAGCGCCGGGCGCGGCTGTTTGACCTGGTCGGTGGGATGGGGCTGACCCTGGCGGCGATGGGCACGCACCCGTGGGCGAACTACCTAGACCAGCGGATCATCGACACGCCGCACTACAACCGGCTTCGCCAGGAACTCGGCTGGGTGGCGCAGCGCAACAACACCTGGAGCCTGCACCTGCACATGGGGATCCGCGGCGCCGACCGCGCGGTCGCGGTGTGTGACTGGCTGCGCGAGCTCTTGCCGCTGCTGCTGGCGGTTTCGGCGAACTCGCCCTTCCTCGACCGCCGCGACTCCGGCCTGCACAGCGTCCGCTCGGAGATCTTCACCCGCACCTTCCCGCGCTGCGGTGTGCCTTCGACGTTCCGCGATTGGGGGACCTACGCCGGGTTCGTCGAGACCCTGGAGCGGCTCGGCTCGGTGGTTGAGTCGACGCAGCTGTGGTGGAGCGTGCGGCCTCACCACAGCTTCGGCACCGTCGAGGTCCGGATCTGCGACGCGCAGACGCGCGGGGACGAGGCCTTCACGTTGTCGGCGCTGATCGCCGCCTGCATCGCCCAGACCGCGCTTGATTACGACGAGCACGGTTATGAAGACAAAGGGCCGCCGCTCGCCGACCGTGAGATCGAGGAGAACCTCTGGCGGGCGATCCGTTTTGGCGCCAGCGGCCGGATGATCGACTTCCGCCGCGGCGAGGAGGTGCCGACGCGGGCGCTGCTCGACCAGGTCCTGATCTGGACCGAGCCGGCGCGAGCGCAGTTGGGTCTGGATCTACAGCTGCCGGAGCGCAATGGCGCCGAGCGGGCGCGTGAAGCGCTTGACGGCGGAGCGTCGATTGAGGACATCTACCGCGACGCCGTGGCGGAGACCCGGCGGACCTACGCGGGTGCAGCGCAGGCTGGTGGCCTGCGTCGGTAGTCCTGCACCGCCCTGGCGGCGCCTCGCCGCCCGCAGCGGCGTCCTCGGATTTGCCTGCAACCAGCAAAGGCTGCATCCTGCGTCCTTGCTGCAACGACGAGTCACTCGCCAGCGACGGCACATGACTACCAACACAGGCCACTGGCAGTCGGCGTAACCGAGTGCCAAGCGGCGGGTAATTGGGGCTCCAGAGCGGGCCTCAGCGCGTTGTCGCCGCATTCGTCTATAGACTCCCGCGCCGCCAAAACCACCGGAGGATTAAGAACTTGACCGACTTTCTGACCGACTACGGCGTTGTCCTTGCGCTCGTCTGCGCCGCGGCCGCCGTCATCTACGGACTTATCGTCACCCAGCGCCTGCTCGCCAAGCCTGCGGGCAACGATCGGATGCGCGAAATCTCTGGCGCCGTCCAGGAGGGGGCACAGGCCTACCTGAACCGCCAGTACACGATCATCGCCGCAGTAGCGGTGCCGTTGGCGATCGTGCTGTTGGTCCTGCAGGACTGGAAGACCGCGCTCGGCTTCGTGATCGGCGCGATCCTTTCCGGCGCGACCGGCTTCATCGGGATGAACGTCTCGGTGCGGGCCAACACCCGCGTCGCCGAGGCGGCCCGCGGCGGCGTCTCGCCGGCGCTCGACGTCGCCTTCAAAGGCGGCTCGGTCACCGGTCTGCTCGTCGTCGGCCTGGCGCTGCTCGGCGTCGCCGGCTACTACGGGATCCTGATCCTTACCGGCTCGAGCGACAAGGAGGCCGTCGACGCGCTGATCGGTCTCGGCTTCGGTGGCTCGCTGATCTCGGTCTTCGCCCGTCTCGGCGGCGGCATCTTCACCAAGGCCGCCGATGTTGGCGCCGACCTGGTCGGCAAGGTCGAGGCGGGGATCCCCGAGGACGATCCCCGCAATCCGGCGGTCATCGCTGACAACGTTGGCGACAATGTCGGCGATTGCGCCGGCATGGCCGCGGACCTCTTCGAGACCTACGCGGTTACCTCGGTGGCGGTCATGCTCCTCGGCGTCCTCAGCTTCAACGAAGGCGCCGCGCGCGAGGTCGCGATCTATCCGCTGGTGCTCGGCGGCGTCGCGATCATCGCCTCGATCATCGGCGCGCTCTGCGTGCGGACGAAATCGGACAACGTCGAGGGCGCGCTCTACACCGGGCTGGCGATCTCGGGGATCCTTTCGATCGCGGCGTTCTACCCCGTGACCAAGTGGCTGATGGACGGTCCGCTCGGCTTTGAAGTCCGCGACCCGAGCGGCGCGCTGGCCGGGTCTTCCGTCGGCGATCTCTGGCTCTGCGCCGTGATCGGGGTGGCGGTCACCGCCCTGCTGTTTGCGATCACGGAATTTTATACGTCGACTCGCTTCCGGCCGGTGAAGTCGATTGCCCAGGCTTCGGAGACGGGCCACGCGACGAACATCATCCAGGGCCTTGCCCAGGGTTATCAGGCGACCGCCCTGCCGGCCCTCGTGATCGCCCTGGCGATCCTCGGCGCCAACGAGCTCGCGGGGATCTACGGCATCGGCATTGCCGTCGTCGCCCAGCTCTCGCTCTGCGGCCTGATCGTCGCTCTGGACGCCTTCGGGCCGATCACCGACAACGCCGGCGGCATCGCCGAGATGGCGGAGCTGCCGGAGGAGGTTCGCAACGTCACCGACCCGCTCGACGCCGTCGGCAACACGACCAAGGCCGTGACCAAGGGTTACGCGATCGGTTCGGCGGCGCTCGCGGCGCTGGTGCTATTCGCCGCCTTCCGCAGCGAATTGAAAGGAGAAGCGCCTTCGGGCTTTGACCTCAGCTTCAGCCTGACCAACCCCGACGTGCTGATCGGGCTGATCATCGGCGGGATGATGGTCTACCTCTTCTCAGCCTTTGCGATCGAGGCGGTCGGCCGGGCCGGTGGCCAGGTCGTCGAGCAGGTGCGCAAACAGTTCCGCGAGCACCCCGGGATCATGGAAGGGACCGAGAAACCCGAGTACGGTGAAACGGTCAGCATCGTCACCGCGGCCGCGCAGAAAGAGATGATCCTGCCGGCGCTGATCCCGATCGTGGTGCCGGTGATCGTCGGCCTGCTCAGCGTCGACGCGCTCGGCGGCCTCCTGATCGGCGTCATCGTCGTCGGCCTCTTCATGGCGATCTCGATGACCGCCGGCGGCGGTGCTTGGGACAACGCGAAGAAGCTGATCGAGGACGGCGCCCACGGGGGCAAAGGTTCCGAGGCCCACGCCGCCTCGGTGACCGGCGACACCGTCGGCGATCCTTACAAGGACACCGCCGGTCCGGCGATCAACCCGATGATCAAGGTCGCGAACATCGTCGCGATTCTGATCATCCCGATCGTCAAGTTCTAAGGCGGCGGGGAGGCCCCTCGCTCCGCCCCTGGCACCGCCGGGTCGGCTGCAAAGCTGCGCCTGGCGGTGTCCTCGCCCGTCCAGATAACTCTGCTATCTGGACGGGCTGCGTCCTAGCCAGGCTTGCTTTTCGCTCGCCCCGACGGCACCAGTGTCGGACGAGTGACCTCCCCGCCGCCCGCTTCTCTCGGTAGCGTTTCGTGGGTGCGGAAGCTGACTTATCCGTTGCGGCGGTGGCCGCGGTTGACGAAGGTTGCGCTGATTGGGGCGGGGTTGGCCCTCGTTCTGACGCTGCTTGTGGCTGCTGTCAACGTTTACGTGCTCTTGGAAGGGGAGGACTCGACTGCTTCGGTCGCTGATGTGCCGCGGGCGGAAGTGGCGGTTGTGCCGGGAGCTTTGGTGAAGCCGGACGGGGAGATGAGCGCGATGCTGGGGGATCGGGTGGAGCAGGCGTTGCGCCTCTGGCACGCGGGCAAGGTGAAGAAGATCCTCGTTTCCGGCGACCACGGGACCTGGAAGTACGACGAGCCGGACACGATGCGCGAGGCCCTGGTGCGAGGCGGTGTGGCGCCGCAGGACATCTTCGAGGACCACGCCGGCTTCGACACCTGGGCGACGATGGTGAGGGCGCGCAACATCTTCGGTGTCCACAAAGCCGTTGTCGTTACCCAGGGCTTCCACATGCCGCGAGCGCTCTACCTGGCGGACGCGGCGGGGATCGACGCCTCGGGCCTCACCGCCGATCTCCACCACTGGGGCTACCAAGGCCGCAAGAGCGAAGTCCGCGAGGTCCTCTCGCGGGTGAAGGCGGTCGCCGACGTCACCCTCGACACCCCGGCCATGGCCGGCCCGAAGATCCCGATCGCGACCACCGACGGCCGCGAAAGCTGGGGGCCAGCTCCGCCGCTGGGTACTCCACCCGCTGGGGCACCCGATCACTAGCCGGCGTGTCGACTTATGTGCCCATATGGACGCATAAGTCGACACGCGGATGCTGAACGACCTCAGCAGCCGGCCAGCGCGTTGGCGTAGAAGCGCAGGTATGCGCCCCAATGCGCGTCCCAGTAGCCGCTGTCGTGGCCGCCGTGCCAGCTGTGGGCGCTGAGGTCGGTGCCGTCCTGACGGAGGTAGTCGAGGAAACCTTCGTCGTAGACCCGGAACGGGTCTTCGTCGCCGTAGTCGTTCCAGACGCGTATCCCCTCGAAGGCGTCTGGGTTGCTGCGGACCACGCCGACGACGTCGTTGCGAGCGAAGTCGGCAGCGTCGTCGAAGGCGCCGGGAGCCGTTTCGCCGCCTTCGAACCAGAGCGCGGGCGAATGGCCACCGACGGCGCAAAAGCGGTGCGGGTGCAGCAGCGACAGGTCGTAGGCGCCGAAGCCGCCCATCGAGATGCCGCCGATCGCGGCCCGGTGCGGGTCGGTGCCGAAGCGTTCTTCCACCTTCGGGATCACTTCCCGCATTACGTACCTGCCCCACTTGCCTTCCTTGCGGTCGTGCCAGTAGCTGTGGTCGCCGCCATCGGGGAAAGCGACGATCGGCGCCTTTCTCCCAAGCTTCTCCAGGCTTTCGTACACAGCCTCGGCGTTGGTGAAGGTTCCATCGGAGCCGCTTCGGCCGTGGAGGAAGACGAGCAGCGGTCGCTTGCCCCGTGGTCGCGTCTTCGCCGGGACGACGACGTTGACGCCGAGCTCGCGCCCGATCGCTTTGCTGTGGATGTCCAGGTGAACCACGCGTGCCCCGTGCTGATCCGCAGGTGCGAAGACGGTGGCGGTTAGGGCGAGGTAAACGGCTGCGGTAGCGATCCCGGCGAGCACGATAAGCGCCGAGGCCCGCCGCCTACGGATCTGCGTCGGCGTCGGCTGGCGGCGGCGGTTCACACGGCGGCAGGATAGACCTGGCCACATCACCCTCTACTTGCTGGGTGGAGGGTGATGTGGCCAGGTCTTCAGCGTGAGTGGGAGTAGGTTGCCCGACGTGATCGAGGAGTGGGTCAACGTTGCCGATGCGGAGCTGGAGGGAGAAGCGAAGCTCGAGCAAGGGCCTCGGGATTACTTCGCCGGCGGGGCCGGGGACGAGGTGACGCTGAGGGAGAACGCCGCCGCCTGGGGGCACTGGCGGCTGCGGCCGCGGGTGCTGAACGACGTCCGCGAGGTCTCCGCCCGGGCCGAGGTGCTCGGCAAGCCGGTGGAGGCGCCGGTGCTGGTCGCGCCGCTGGCCTATCAGCGGATGGCGCACCCGGAAGGCGAGCTGGGGATGGCCGCCGGCGCAGCCGCGGCCGGCACGGCGATGTGCCTCTCGACCCTTTCGACGATCCGGCCCGCCGAGGTGGCCGCGGCCGCGCCGAACGGGCGCCACTGGTTCCAGCTCTACGCCTTCAAGGACGCCGGGGTGACGCGGGCGCTGATGGAGGAGGCGATCGACGCCGGCTTCGAGGCGGTGGTGGTAACCGCCGACGCGCCGCCCGGCGGCAACCGCGAGCGCGACCGCCGCAACCGCTTCACCCTGCCGCGGGATCTGGGGACGCCGAGCCTGAGCGCTGCGGTCGGCGGCGAGGAGGCGCTGACGATCGAGGAGACCTTTGCGCTGATGAACCACGCGCTCACCTGGGCAGACGTCGAAGACCTTGCTTCCCAGTGCAGCGTCCCGATCCTCGTCAAGGGGATCCTGACCGCGGAGGACGCCGAGCTGGCGCTCGAGCACGGCGCCGCCGGGGTCGTCGTCTCCAACCACGGCGGCCGCCAGCTCGACCGCTCGCTCGCCACCGCCGAGGCGCTGCCGGAGATCGCCGAGGCGGTGGACGGGCGCGCCGCCCTGTTAGTTGACGGCGGCATCCGCCGCGGGGTCGATGTCGCCACCGCGCTTGCTCTCGGCGCCGACGCGGTCCTGATCGGCCGGCCCACCCTCTGGGGCCTTGCGGCCGGCGGCAGAGAGGGGGTCGCGCGGGTCCTCGGCCTGCTGCGCGAGGAGCTCGAGCTGACGTTGGGCCTGCTCGGCTGCACGGGCGTGTCACAACTTGCACGAGCCCACGTGCGGAGGGCGCCCGTCGCGTCCGTATATTCGGTCTGAGTGACCGCTAAACGCATCGTCTAGATGGCCCAGCGAATTCCCAGAGACGAATCGCTGAGCCGCGTCCACGGCGTGGGCGCCCTCTTCTCGGCCGCCTACGGAAACGTCGGTTCCTCGATCTACTACGCCCTTGGCGTCACCGCCGCCTTCGCCCTCGGCCTCACCCCGGTCGCCTTCGTCGTCTCGGGGCTGATCTTCGCCGCCACCGCTGCCACCTACGCCGAGGCGACCGTGATGTACCCGGAGGCCGGCGGCTCCTCCAGCTTCGCCCGCCACGCCTTCAACGAGCTGGTCAGCTTCATCGCCGCCTGGGGGCAGATGCTCAACTACACGATCACGGTCGCGATCTCGGCCTTCTTCGTGCCCCACTACCTGGCGGTCTTCTGGCCCTGGCTCGGCGACAGCCCCGGCGACATCATCGGCGGCGCCGTCCTCATCGTCGCCCTCGCCGTGATCAACATCCGCGGCACCGAGGAGTCGGCGAAACTCAACCTCATCCTCGCTGTCGCCGATCTGGCCACCCAGGTCGTTCTCGTCGGGATCGGGATCGTCCTCGTCCTCAGTCCGACGATCCTGGTCGACAACATCCACCTCGGCGTCGCCCCGACCTGGAGCGACTTCGCCCTCGGGATCGCAGTTGGAATGATCGCCTACACCGGGATCGAGACGATCTCCAACATGGCCGAGGAGGCCAAAGACGCCGCCCGCACGATTCCGCGAAGTGTCGGCTTCGTCGTCATCGCCGTGCTCGGGCTCTACCTGCTGATCCCGATCGTCGCCCTCTCGGCGATGCCGGTCGTCCAGGATTCCGCCGGCCACTACGTGACCGCGCTCGGCAGCAAGTTCGCCGACGATCCGATCCTCGGCATCGTCGAGAACCTCGGCCTCTCGAGCACGCCGACCGAAGTCCTTCGCTACTACGTCGGCATCCTCGCCGCGGTGATCCTCCTGATCGCGACGAACGCCGGCCTGATCGGCGTCTCCCGCCTCACGTATTCAATGGGGCAACATCGTCAGCTGCCGGAGGGACTGCGCCAGGTCCACCCGAAGTACCGCACGCCCTACATCGCGATCCTGATCTTCAGCGCGATCGCGATCGTCACCCTGCTGCCGGGGCAGACTGACTTCCTGGCAACGATGTACTCGTTCGGGGCGATGCTCTCGTTCACGATCGCCCACGTCGCGGTGATCCAATTGCGGCGCAAAGAGCCCGACCGCGAGCGCACCTGGAAGCCGCCGATGAACGTCCGCGCCTTTGGCTTCGAGGTGCCGCTGAGCGCCGTGCTTGGCGGCCTCGGCACCTTCGCCGCCTGGATCGTCGTCATGGCTCTCAATCCCCGCACGCTCTTCGTCGGGCTCGGCTGGATGGCGCTGGGGATAGCCGTCTACGTCCTCTACCGCCGCAATCAGAAGCTGCCACTGACGCAGACGGTGAAGGTGGTGCTGCCGGAGCCGCTTGGCGTCGAGGAGGTCGAGTACCGAAGCGTCCTGGTCGCCTTCGAGGACGACGAAGAGTTCTCGCCGGAGATGGTCGCCACCGCGATCAAGCTCGCCGGCAAGAAGCGCCGCGGTATCCACGTTCACTCGATGATGACCGTGCCGACGAACCTGCCGCTGAACGCGGAGATGCCGAATCGGGAAACCGAAGCGCAGCAGCGGATCGAGGAGGCGAAGCTGATCGGCGGCCAGCGCGTAACCGGTCACGTGGCGCGGGTGCGGCCCGGGCAGGCGGGCTACTCGGTCTCCGAGGAGGCGGCCGAGATTAAGGCGGAGGCGATCGTCGTCGGGCTGCGCTATCGCAACGGCGTCCCGCTCTATGACAAGACCCTGCAGACGGTCCTCGGCGAGCGTCCCTGTCGGGTGATCGTGGTCTCCGACCCGAGCGAAAAGGCAGCGGCGATCCCCGGGGCGGCGCTTGCCGAGGCGGCGCCGTGAGCGGCCAGCGGATCTACCACGGGGCGGTCCTCGCCTTCTCCCTCACCTTCGTCGCCGTCGGTCTGGCGGTGCTGATCGTCACCCTGGTCAACGGTGGCGGACCTGCCTCGGTCGGCACCCTGCTCGGACTGGCATTTGTCGGCATCGGCATCGGCCGGCTCTGGGCAGGAAGAAGGATGGGCGCTGAGCGTGGGTAACGAGGACGGCAGCAGCGGCACCCGCCGGCCGGAGGTGCCGGTCCGCGACGACGGCACCCGTCCGCGCCGACCGGACGAGCCGCGCGCCGAGCCGATCCTCGAGCGCGGCCTCGGCGTCCCCTGGCTCTTCGCCGCCGCCTACTCCGCGGTCGGCTTCTCGATCTACTTCGCGCTCGGCGTCGTCGCCGACCGCGGCCTCGGGCTGACGCCGCTGATCTTTCTCGCCGCCGGTCTGCTCTTCGGCCTGACCACGCTCACCTACGTCGAGGGCGGGGCGATGTTCCGCGAGCGCGGCGGCTCCTCGACCTTCGCCCGCCACGCCTTCAACGAGCTCGTCGCCTTCATCGCCGGCTGGGCGATCTTGATCGATTACCTGATCGTGATCGCCCTGGCGGCGATCTCGGTCCCGCACTACCTTGAGCCGATCTCCGGCAACTTCGCCGACCCCGGCTGGGAGATCGCCATCGCCGCCGGGGTGATCATCGCCGTCTGCGTCCTCAACATCCTCAACGTCACCGGGCGCGAGCGACAGGCATCCCTCGTCTTCCTCGCCCTCGCCGACCTCGGGCTGCAGCTGGCGGTGATCCTCGTCGGGGCGCTGGTGGTGATGCATCCCGACCGCCTCACCGAACACGTCCACCTCTTCTCCGAGCCGAGCTTCAAGGACATCGTCTACGCAGCCGTGGTGGCGATGCTCGCCTACGCCGGAATCGAGGCCGCCTCGGACCTGGCGCCCGACCTCGACGTCAGCCGCCAGGACCTCAAACGCGTAGCCAGCATCGGCGCCGTCGGCGTGCCCCTGGTCTACGCCGGGATGGCGGCGGTGGCGCTGATGGCGGTGCCGGTGATCGGCGGCCCCGGCGGGCCGCACACGGCGCTCGGGGGGGAATTCGTCGAGGAGCCGGTGCTCGGCGTCGTCTCCCAATACCACCCCGCGTGGGTCGCGGATTCGATGCGCTGGCTGGTGATGGCGGTCGCGACCCCGGTCCTGATCTGGGCGGCCAGCACCTCGATGCTCGGGGTCTCCCGCCACATCTACACGCTGGCGATCAACCGCCAGATCCCCAGCTGGCTCGGCAAACTCGATCGCCGCAGCGCCACCCCATACGTCGCGATCGTCTTGAGCGGGGTCATCGCGATCGGGCTGGTGATCCCGACCAACGTCAAGCTGCTGGCCGGCATCTACGCCTTCGGGGCGACGCTGGCGATCACGATCGCCCACCTCTCGATCATCCGCATGCGGGTCAAGGATCCCGACCGGCGCCGGCCGTTCCGGATTCCCTACGGCTTCCACTGGGGGGTTGCGACGGTGCCGTTGCCGACGATCGTCGCGGCCGTGCTCAGCGCCCTCGCCTTCCTCAGCGTCCTCGCCTACCACTCGACCGCCCGCTGGGTCGGGCTTGCCTGGATGGCCTTCGGGCTCAGCTTCTACGTCGTCTACCGCAAGGTCTTCGAGGGGACGACGCTGACCAAGCGGGTCTCGGTCACCGAGCGGGCGCTGACCAAGCAGGTGCCGGAAATCGAATTCAGCAACATCCTCGTCCCGGTCTTCGGAACCAAGTTCGACGACGACATCGTCGCCACCGCCGGCCGCTTGGCCGCGGCCGAGGCGGACAGCAAGAGCGACTCCGGCATCTCACGCATGGACGTCGTCTACGTGATCGAGGTGCCGCTGACCCTGCCGCTCGACGCGAAGCTGCCGAAGGAGCGCGAGGAGAAGGCGCGGCGGGCGCTGGAGCGGGCGCGCGAGGTGGGGGAGGAGTACGAGGACGTCGAGGTGCACACCGACGTGATCCGCGCCCGCAAGGTCGGCGCCGGGATCCTCGAGGCGGCGCGCCGGGGCAATGCCGAAGCGATCGTGATCGGGGGCGAGGCGCCGACCAAGATCCGCGGCGGCGGCGTGCTCGGCGGCATCGGCGCCGCCAAGCCGGCCGAGATCGGGGCCGCGACCGAGTACGTGCTGAAGAAGGCGCCGTGTCGGGTTCTCCTCACCGCCCCGCCGGAACCGCGTGGATGACGCGCCCCACGCCCCCCTCATCCCGAGCCGCATCTAGTATCCCGACCATGTTCGTTCTGATCGTCGGCTGTGGCCGCGTCGGCTCCTCGGTGGCGCGGGCGATGTTGCGCGAGGGCCACAGCGTCTCCTGCCTCGACGAGGATCCGGAGTCCCACGCCCGGCTCGAGGTCGGGCTGGAGAAAAGCTGGGAGGACCTCGGCGGTCAGTTCACGGTCGGCGCCGGCCTCGAGACCGAGGCGCTGGAGGCGGCCGGGATCGCCGATGCCGACGTCTTCATCGCCTCCACCGACGGCGACAACACCAACATCGTCATCTCCCAGATCGCCCAGCGCCGTTATGAGGTGCCGACGGTGATCGCGCGGGTCCTCGACCCGCTGCGAGCCGAGTGGTACCAACGGCAGGGGTTGAACACCGTCAGCCCGACCCGGGTGGCGATCGACATGCTCGAGAGCGCGGTCCGCGACGCCGCCGCGCGGGGCGAAGCCTCCGACGACGCCGCCGCGGCGGTCTAGGGAGCCAGAGAGCGTGTACATCATCATCGTCGGCGCGGGCAAGGTGGGATGGAACCTGGCGCGCGAGCTGATCGAGAAGAACCACGAGGTGACGCTGATCGAGAGCGATCGGCGCCGCTACCTGACGGTCGAGCAGGAGCTCGAGCACAACATCACCTACGGCGACGCCTCCGAGCTCTGGGTCCTGGAGCGGGCGGGGATCCAGCGGGCCGACATGGTAATCGCCGTCACCGGTGACGACGAGGACAACATGCTGATCTGCCAGGTGGCGAAAGAGAAGTACCTGGTCGAGCAGATCATCGCCCGGGTCAACAACCCGCGCAACCGCCGCCACTTCGATTTGCTCGGGATCCGCCCCTCGGTCTCGGCGACGGACCTGATCCTGCGCCTGCTCGAGCACGAGGTCCCCGAGTACGGTCTCGTCCACCTGCTCGACCTGCAGGAGGAGCAGCTGGAGATCATCGAGATGCTGCTCGGCAAGGACTCCGGCGTGACCGGGCGCCGAGTCGGCGACCTGCAGATGCCCGAAGGCAGTCTGCTGATCTCGGTTCTGCGCGCCGGCAAGGGTTTCGTCCCCACCGCCGACACGGTGTTGGAGGAAGGCGACGAGATCCTCGCCGTCCTGGATCCGGGCAAAGAGGACGACCTCAAAGTTCTCTTCGGGCCCGAAGGCAACGGCGCCGGCGCCGGGTAAGAACGTCCCAGGGCCGGACGCTAACGAGGTACCGATGGCCGACCGTGAAGTTGATTTCCTGCTGATCGGCGGAGGCATGGCCTCCGCCCACTGCGCCGCCGAGTTGCGCCGCCGCGACGCCGAGGGCTCGATCCTGCTGGTCGGACGGGAGCCGGAGCCGCCCTACGAACGGCCGCCGATTTCCAAGGACTACCTGCGTGGCGAGGCCGATCGCGCTGCGGCCTATGTCAACGAACCCGCCTGGTACGAGCAGAACGGGGTCGAGCTGCTGACCGGCCGCAACGTGCTCTCGCTCGACCCGGAGGCACGGACGGCGAAGGTCCAGGGTGGGGAAGAGGTCGCCTTCGGTCAGGCTCTGCTGGCGACCGGGGCGATGGTGAACATCCTCCGCGTCGAGGGAGCCGAGAACGAGGGAATCCACTACCTGCGGGCGTTCGGCAACGCCGACGCCATTCGCGCCGACGCCGAGGCCGCCGAGCACGTCGCCCTGATCGGCGGCAGCTACATCGGCTGCGAGGTCGCCGCCTCGCTGACCGCTCAGGGGACGAAGTGCACGATCGTCGCGATGGAGGAAGTGGCGCTCGAGCGGGTTCTCGGTGCGCGGGCGGGCCGCTGGTTCCAGCAGCAGCTGGAAATGCACGGCGTCACCTTCCACGGCGGCGAGAGCCTGAGCGCCTTCGAGGGCGACGGGCGGGTGCGGGGCGTCGTCACCGAGAGCGGCCTGACGGTCAAGTGCGACACGGTCATCGTCGGCGCCGGCGTGCGCCCCGACGTGATGCTGGCGCAGCGGGCCGGGCTCGAGGTCGACGCGAGCGGGATCGTCTGCGACTCGAGGCTGCAGACCTCGACCGCGGGCATCTACGCCGCCGGCGACTGCTGCTCCTACGAGAGCGTCGTCCACGGCCGCCGCATCCACGTCGAGCACTGGGACGTGGCGATGCAGCAGGGGCTGAAGGCGGCGGCGAACATGCTCGGGGTCGAAGAGGATTACGACGTCGTCCCCTACTTCTTCAGCGACCTCGCCGACTGGGCCAGCATGGAGTACGTCGGCCCCGCTTACGAGTGGGAACAGGAGGTCTGGCGCGGCAGCCCTGAGGAGGGTGAGTTTTCCGTCTGGTACTTGCAGAAGGGCCGCGTCGCCGGCTGCCTCAGCGTCGGTCGCTCCGAAGACCTGGCCGAAGCGCGGCGGATGCTGGTCGAGGGCGTGGACGTCTCCGCGGCGGTCGCAAAGATCGAAGACGCCTCCGCCGATCTCGCGTCGATATCCTGAGGTCAGCCATTGCGGCCTGGTGTAATGGCAGCACGCCTCGCTCTGGACGAGGAAGTCGGGGTTCGAGCCCCTGGGCCGCAGCTTTGCTGAACCCCTGCAATCGCGTCCATTCCCCTTGCTAGCTTCGCCCCCGTGAACATGCCCGGCAAGAAGACGATCCTGTTACTGCTCGCTCTGGCGGCACTCGCGATCGCGGGCTGCGGCGGCGGTGGTGGCGATGAAACCACCGAAACGACCGCGGCGACGATCACCGAAGAACCGCAGAAGCTCTCGAAAGCGGAGCTGATCGAACAGGGGGACGACATCTGCGCCGAGACCAATGCCGCGGTCGCGGCGCTGAGCTCGGAAGTCGAAGCGAGCTCGCTCCCGGAAACGGCCGAAAAAACCTCGAACCTCTACATCGGGATGGTCGAACAGCTACAGGAACTCGGGGCGCCGGAAGGATCCGAAAGCAACTTCACCAGCTTCATGGAAGCGGCTGAAGAGTTCGCCAAGGTCGAGGGCGAAGTCAAGCTGGCGACCGAACGCGAAGATACCGAAGCGCTCGGTGAAGCATCGACCGAAGCAGGCCCCGCGCTCGAAGAATTCGAGACCCAGGCCGAAACGTACGGCTTCGAAGAGTGCAGCGAAGGGCCGCACGCGAGCCTGGGCGGCCCCGGATCGGCCGGCGCCGAAGCGGCCGAAAGCGGTGAAGAACTCGAAGGCGCCGAAGAAGAAGCAGGCGGCGTCGAACCCGAAGCCGAATACGTCGAACCCGAATACGAAGAAGCTCCGCCCGCAGAAGAAGTAGCCCCCGAAACCGGCGGCGCCGGCGGCGGCGCCGAAGTTGCACCTGAAGGTGGCGGCGAAACGGGTGGCGGCTCCGAATCGGGCGGCGTCGGACCCGGCTGATCTAAGCCGCGCCTGTAGGGAGGGATGAGTGTCCCTCTCGAACCCTGGGTTGCCGGCCTCTAAGTAGCCGTCTCTCGCTGACTGGTCTGTGCCGACAACAGGACGCCGGGCCCGAGAGGGACACCATCCCTACGAGCGACAGTCTCCGGGATTCGCCGAGACCTCGGACCTCCGATCAGCTGAAGAGTCAAATGTTCGGCGATATGCAATCTGGTGTCCTGCGGCGAAGCCGCAGCAGGTTCTCCCCGGAGCGCAAGCGGAGGGGAGGTCAATTCCGGAGGAGGGGTGCCGACCCCCTGTACAGGAGGCGCTTGGTCCCTAAGCAGCCGAACGCTCGGACCCGGCTAGAAGTTTCACTTCCTCCACAAAGTCGCTTCAGAAGATTTTGTTTCTGCGACAAAAAGTTACATCTGATTCGCTAGCCTGAAAGCATGCAGACGCTGGCGGAGAGGGAGGACATGCCGATGGACCAGGTTGATGAAAAGTTCAAGCGGGTGGACGAACGCTTCGACGAAGTCAATCGTCGGATCGCTGAGGGCCGAGAGGAAACCAAACAGCGATTTGACCGTGTCGAAGTCGACATCCGCGAAGTCAAAGGGGAGATCCGCGGTGTCAGAGAAGAGCTGGCGGGGGAGATCCGCGGGGTCAAAGGGGAGATCCACGGCGTCCGGGAAGAGCTGGCGGGGGAGATCCACGGCGTCCGGGAGGGCCTGGCGGGGGAGATAGGCGAAGTCCGGGCGGGGCTGGCGGGGGAGATACGCGAAGTCCGGGAAGGACTGACGGAAGTTCAGACCGCCTTCAACCGGTTCGTCATCGGCGCTGCCACCACCTGGGTGATCCTGATGGTGACGATCCTCGCCAAGGGCTGAATTAGCCCTGGATCCCCTTAAGCCGCCGAGGACTCGGCCCAGGCGCCGTAGAGCTTGGCGTAGGGACCACCGGCGTTGATCAACTCGTCGTGGGTGCCTTGCTCGGCTATCTGGCCGCCTTCGAGGACGACGATCTTGCCCGCTCGGCGGATCGTGGAGAGGCGGTGGGCGATGACTATCGCGGTACGGCCATGGAGGAGGCGCTCGAGGCCGCGCTCGATCGTTTTCTCGGTGCGGACGTCGACGTTGGAGGTGGCCTCGTCGAGGATGAGGATGCGGGGCTCGGCGAGGAGGGCGCGGGCGAAGGCGACGAGCTGGCGCTGGCCTGCCGATAGCTGGATGCCGCGCTCGCCTACTTCGGTGTCGAGGCCCTCGGGGAGTTTGGCGACGAAGTCGGTGGCGCCGACGGCGGCGATCGCCGCTTCGATCTCCTCCGCGCTCGCTTCGGGGCGGCCGAAAGCGACGTTTTCCCGCACGCTGCCGCTGAAGAGGAAGCCCTCCTGGGGGACGATCCCGAGCTGGCGCCGCAGCGCCCGTTGCTGCACTCCGCGGAGGTCGCGGCCGTCGACGCGGACCGTCCCTTTCTGCGGGTCGTAGAAGCGGGCGACCAGCTTGGCGAAGGTCGACTTGCCGGCGCCGGTGGCGCCGACCAGCGCCAGCGTCTGCCCCGGCGGCACGTGGAGGTTGACGCCGCGCAGCGCCCAGAGGTCGTCCTCGGCGGCGGCGCCGTCCTCGGTGGCCGTCTGCTTGGCGTAGGAGAACCAGACTCCCTCCAGCTCGATCTCGCCGTGCAGCCTGCCCGGGTCGATCGCGCCGGGGGCGTCGACCATGTCCGGCGCCGTATCGAGCAGGTCGAAGATCTTGTCGAGCGCCGCCATCCCCTGCTGGTAGGTCGTGTAGAGCTGGGAGAGTTCCTGGATCGGTTCGAAGAAGCGGGTCAGGTAGCCGACGAAGGCGACGACGACGCCGACTTCGATCGCGTTGTTGACCACCTGGCTGCCGCCGTAGAGCAGGATCACCGCCGTCCCCACCGCCGCCAGCATTTCGACCGCCGGGAAGTAGGAGGCGTTGAGGTAGACGGTCTTCATGTTGACGTCGCGGTTCTCTTCGTTCAGCGCCGTCATCTGGGTCTGGTGGCGGCGCTCCTGGCCGAAGCTGCGCACAACGCGGACGCCGCTGAGCGTCTCCTGCAGGTAGGCGGTGACCGCGGCGATCCGCTCGCGGGTGGCGCGGTAGGTGCCGGCGGAAACAATCCGGAAGACGACGCTCGCCACCGCCAGCAGTGGGAAGGTGACGAAGGTGATCAGCGCCAGCTTGACGTCGAGGGCGAGCATGATCGCGACCACGCCGACCAGCGTCAGCGTGCTGGAGAAGATCGTCACGAAGCCGCTCGTCACCAGCTGGTTCAGCGCTTCGACATCGTTGGTCATCCGCGAGATCAGCACGCCCGGGCTGCGGCGGGTGAAGAAGCCGATCGACATCCGCTGCAGGTGGGAGAAGATCCGCTCGCGCAGGTCCTGCAGCGCCCGGGTCCCGATCCAGCCGACTAGATAGGTCTCCCAGAAGGTGGCGACGGCGTAGAGGACGGTGGCGAGGACGAAGGCGGCGACGATCCAGTCGAGCGCGGCGACGTCGCCGGCGCGGATGCCGCTGTCGATCGCCTTCCCCAGCAGGTAGGGAGGCGCGAGCGCGGCGCCGGTCTCCAGCAGCAGTGCGACGAACATCAGGATCAGGCGTCGTCGATAGGGCCGCAGCAGCCCCAGCATCCAGCGCACCTTGCGCGCCCGCTGGTCCTCGCCGCGGACGAGCCGCCAGAGGTCGGCGAAGAGCCGACCGACGTTCCCGAGCCTGCCGCCCTCGCCGTTCACAGCCGCGCCACCTCCTCGCGCTCTTCGAGGTCGCGCTGGAGGAAGACCGTGTCGGCAAGGCCGTGCTCGGCGATCTCGCGGTAGAAGCCGCAGCCGGCCAGCAGTTCCTCGTGGCTACCCCGGTCGACGATCGTGCCGCCGTCCATCACCACGATTTCGTCGGCGAGGGAGACGGTCGAGAGGCGGTGGGCAATGATGAAGGTCGTGCGTCCGGCCATCGCCTCCTGCAGGCCGGCTTTGATCGCCGCCTCGGTGGTGGCGTCGACCGAGGAGGTGGCGTCGTCGAGGATGAGGATGCGCGGGTCGGCCAGCAAAGCGCGGGCGATCGCCACCCGCTGGCGCTGGCCGCCGGAGAGGGTGAGCCCCCGCTCGCCGACGCGGGTCTCGTAGCCGTCGGGCAGCTCGCGGATGAAGGCGTCGGCCTGGGCGCGGCGGGCGGCGGCTTCGATCTCCGCCATCGTCGCGTCCTGGCGCGCGTAGGCGATGTTCTCGGCGACCGAGGCGGTGAAGAGGAAGCTGTCGTCAGCGACAAAGGCGATCTGCGAGCGCAACGAATCGAGGTCGACCTCCCGCACGTCGGCGCCGTCGACAGAGACCGACCCCTCGCTCGGGTCATACAGCCGCGCGATCAACCCGACCAGGCTCGTCTTTCCCGAGCCGGAGGGCCCGACCAGCGCCACCGTCTTCCCGGCCTCGACGGCCAGGTCGACGTCCGTCAGTGACGGGGAGCCGCCGTTGTAGCGGAGGGTTACGTTGCGCAGCTCGACGGCGCCGCCGCCGGCCGGCAGCGCCGGTGCTCCCGGGGGGCTCTGGATCGCCGGTTCCCGGTCGAGGACTTCGAACATGCGGTTGCCGGAGGCGACGGCTCGCTGGGCCATCCCCAGCGCCATCCCCAGCGAGCGCATCGGGCCGGCGAGCATGCCGACGTAGGTGTAGAAGGCGACGAAGGCGCCGAGGCTGAGGCTGCCGTCGATCACCTCGCGGCCGCCGATCAGCAGCACCAGCGCGATCCCGATCTGCGGCAGCAGCCCGATCAGCGGCGAGAAGAACGCCTGCACGCGGGTGGTGTAGATGCTCTGGTCGAAGACCCGGGCGACGGCGCGCTGGAAGCGGTGGAGTTGGTGCTCCTCGCGCGCAAACGCCTTGACGATGCGGATGCCGGAGACGTTCTCCTCGGCCTCGGCGGTCAGCTCGGCGATCCGCTGCTGAACCTCCTGCTGGGCGGGGCGGGAGATCTGGCTGTATTTCGTCGCGGTGAGGATCACGAACGGAGCCGGGATCAGCGCCACCAGCGCCAGCAGCGGGTTGATCACGAGCATCACCACCGCTGCCAGGGTGATCGTCAGCAGGTTCTGGGTGATGAAGATCAGTCCGTAGCCGAGGAAGAAGCGGATCGACTGCAGGTCGACGGTCGCCCGCGACATCAGCTGTCCCGTCTGCTGGCCGTCGAAGAAGCCGAGGTCGAGGCGCTGCAGATGCGCGTAGAACTGCTGGCGCAGGTCGAATTCCACCGCCAGCGAGACCTTGCCGGCGACCAGTCGTCGCACCACCGTCAACCCCAGCCGCAGGATCCCGGCGCCGACGATCGCCAGCGCCAGCGGCAGCAGGTCCGGCTTGTTGCCGTCCTCGATCGCATTGACCGCCTTGCCGATCAGCCACGGGATCAACACCGTCATCCCCATCGCCGCCCAGGCGAAGATCAGCGACCCCCATAGCTGCAGCCGGTAGGGGCGCAGATATCCCATCAAACGGCGGTAGGTGCGCACCTACCTAACTATACAAAGTGAAGTATTGGCTACGAGTCCGTGTAAAAACCTCGTAGAGCAAGGAATTTGGCGGACTCGCGCTATTCCAGCCGCGCCGCGGCCTTTGCGCTCGGAACTTTTCCGTCCTCGCACTCTTTCGCGTGGTGGCCGGGTGGCTGCAGGATCTGGAAGTTCGTGACGTCGTGGACCTGGGTGGTGGCGCCGTTGTTCTGGGCGAGGTTGACGATCAGGCGGTAGAAGCCGGGGGGGAGGGCGTGGTAGTAGATCTCCGGCCGAGTGCCGGGCGAGTAGCCGCCGGCCGTCCCGATCCGCTCCGCGAGGACCCCGTTGGGGCCGGCGTACTTAGCGTAGTCGAAGGATTGACCGACCAGGCGCCCTTTCCCGAGCGGGCTGTTGATCGCGTCGAGGAGTTTCTTCGGGTAGACGCAGTCGGGGACGCGGTTGAGGCTGTAGCGAAGGTGGCCCTCACCGAGCTGCGGTTCGCCGCCGAACCGGCGCGGCGCGAGCTCGAAGTTGTCGATCGCGACCTTGACCACCGCCGCGTGGGCGGTCTGGCGGGCGCCGTTGCGGGGCGAGATGATTTCCACCGCCGGCTGGTCGGGCACCCGCGCCGTTTCGGCCTGTGCGGTGTTCGAGCTCTCGTGGCCTCCGAAGACCAGCGCCAGCGCGACAGCCACGGCAGCCAGCGCCGCCGCCGCCACGGTTGCAGTTCGTGCCCGCATCGGAGCGGGAAGACTACGCAGATCGCTGACGCGCCCGCCCCTCTCGCTAATCTGCCCCGTTCTCGATGAGTCCCGCCATCGAAATCGCGTATCGGATGAGAGCCGCTGCCCGGCGCCCGGCCAGCTGGATCCAGCTGGCTAAATTCGGCCTCGTAGGCGGCTCCGGCTACCTGATCAACCTCGCGGTTTTCGCCGTCCTCGCCGGCAGCCTCGGCATCCACCACGTCCTCGCCGCAATCGGCGCCTTCTGCGTCGCCGTCACCAACAACTTCGTCCTCAACCGCTACTGGACCTTCGGCCCCGGCGAGGGCCCAGCCCACTTCCAGGCAGCCCGCTTCTTCGCCGTCAGCCTCGCCTCCCTCGGCCTCAACATCGCCGTCCTCGAGCTGTTCATCTCTAACGACCTCACCGGAGAACTAGCTGCCCAAGCGATCGCCGTGGCCGTCGCCATGCCCTTCAACTTCTTGGGCAACAAGCTCTGGACCTTCACTTAACTGTCGTCGGCGGGTCGGGCCCCCCTCTCCAGACACTCAACCGCGAGCCATAGCGAGCGGTGTCTGGTGAGGGGGCCCGACCCGCCAGTAGCCTTGACATAGATGAACGAGCGAC
>Ga0307316_10000091_pt1 | contig 22698 bp, 20 predicted proteins | sample ER_DNA_356_FD_194504 | JGI IMG/M metagenome (GOLD analysis project Ga0307316, IMG submission 194504) | Bulk soil microbial communities from the East River watershed near Crested Butte, Colorado, United States - ER_DNA_356 | ecosystem: Environmental > Terrestrial > Soil > Floodplain | place... | reverse complement strand
CACCGGTAGACACCCGGCTCCTTCGTCGCATGGTAGGCGCCCGTAAAGGCCCGCTCGGTGCCCTTCTGCCGCAGTACGCGAAACTGCTCGGGCGTCAGCTCCGCTTCCCACTCCTGCTCGGTCTTCTGGACTTTCTCGCTCACCCTCCAAGCGTACCTTGAGGCATGAACCCTGACGAGCCGGTGAGGCGCCACGCGGTCACGACCGCAAGAACCGCCCAGACCAGGTCGAAACCCCCGAAGACGTCCCCGAGGTTCTCGCGAAACGACGCGAAGATGTCCGAGTCGAAGTACGAGATGTCGACATCGAAGCGGTCGGCAACGGCCTGCTTGAAGAAGTAGGCGAAGGAGATGTACTTGCCGATGACGATCCCGAGGAGACTCGACAGGACTGCGACGACCTGCAGCGGGGTGCCCTTGGCTCCGCCGGCGAACCGGACGACCGCGAACCCGGCCAGGAATCCGATCCCCCAGGCGGCCACGCCGATCTCGTAGTCCGTCACGATCACGATCAGGCCCCACAGGAATCCGCCGACCAGCGCCGCCAGCAGGCCACCCGCGATCCCGGGACCGAGGGCGGACGGCGTGTAGCGCTCGGCCTCCGCGACTCGCCCGATCTGCGGGTAGACGGTGTCGACGAGCGTGCGGGCCTGGGAACGATCGAGGCCGCGCGTTTCGAGCATGGAGGAGATCGTCTCCTGATCCTTGCCCGCTCGCATCTCCTCGGCGACGAACGCGACGTCTTCGTTGTTCGGGTCACGCGGTGCGCCCGTCTCGTCCCTCTCCATAACGCTCCCTTTGGCGCCAGCGACGACCGGGCATCATAGGGCTGCCTTTCGGCAACGGCTAGAATTCGCGATGCCCGGTATCCCCAACGGAACTGGAGCCATGTTCGAATCAGCTTGTGTCGTCGGCGCTGGACGCGTCGGCAGAGCGATGGCCACGCGCCTCGGCGGGCGGATCCCGACTCGCACCACGGGCCGCGAGCTCGACTGCGCCCAGGCGGAGCTCGTCCTGCTCTGCGTTCCCGACCGCGCCATTCCCGAGGTGGCCGCGGCGGTCGCGCCCGGACCGTGGCTCGCCCACACGAGCGGAGCCTCCAGACTCGAGGCGCTCGCGCCGCACGAACGGCGCTTCAGCCTGCACCCGCTCCAGACCTTCACGCTCGACCGGGGGCCCGAGCAGCTCGACGGCGCCTGGGCCGCGATCTCGGGCGAGAGCGAAGAGGCCCTGGCCACAGCCCGCGATCTCGCCGACCTTCTCGGGGTCAGGCCTTTCGAGCTGGACGACGAGGCTCGTCCTCTCTACCACGCGGCAGCGAGCTTCGGGGCGGCCTTCCTTGTCACCCTCCACGACGTCGCGGCCAGGTTGATGGAGGAGGCGGGCGCTCCGCCCGAGGCCCTCGAGCCCCTCATGCGCCGCACGATGGAGAACGGCTTCCAGCACACGGGTCCCCTCGTGCGGAGCGACTGGGAGACCGTCAGGAGCCACGCCGAGGCGATCAGGGAGGTGGCGAGCGGCTATTACGACCTGTACGTCACTCTCGCCAAGATCGAGTCGGACCTGCTCGGAGTTGAGGTGCCGTGAAGATCCTCAGGTCGATCGGCGAGGCCCGTGCCGCGCTTCCGCCCGCGGGCATCGGCCTCGCGCCGACGATGGGCGCGCTCCACTCCGGCCACGTCGCGCTTTTCGAGGCGGCTCGGAAGGAGTGTGACGTCGTTGTCGCGTCGATCTTCGTCAACCCAGCCCAGTTCGGCGCCGGCGAGGACTTCGAGCGCTATCCGCGCGACGAGGATGCCGACGCGGCGCTCACCGAGGAGACCGGGGTCGACTACCTCTTCGTCCCGCCGGTGGGCGAGATGTACCCGGACGGCTTCCAGACCTGGGTCGACGTCGAGAAGCTCTCGTCCGAGCTCGAAGGGGAGTTTCGACCCGGTCATTTCCGCGGTGTCGCGACGATCTGCCTGAAGCTCTTCAACATCGTCCGGCCCGACCGGGCGTACTTCGGCCAGAAGGACGCGCAGCAGCTCGCCATCATCAGGCGGCTCGTGCTCGACCTCGACCTCCCGCTCGAGATCAGGGCCGTGCCCACGGTTCGGGATGCTGACGGCCTCGCCGTCTCGTCTCGAAACGCGTACCTCACCCGCGACGAACGGGCGCAGGCTCTCTGCTTGCCGCGCGCGCTCGACGCCGGCCTGGGGGCACATCGAAAGGGGAGAAGCGCGGTGGAGGCGGCGCGTGCCTCGATGAACGGGCTCGAGGTCGACTACATCGTCGAGACAGTCGACGGCGACCAACGGTTGCTCGAGGCCGCGGTTCGCGTGGGACGCACACGGTTGATCGACAACGTGATCCTGGAAGGAGACCTGCCATGACCAGCCGTCCCCGCACGGACGGGAAGCTGCCGCTCCCCGAGCTCGCCGACATGAAGCGGCGCGGCGAGCCGATCGTGATGGTGACCGCCTACGACTACCCGAGCGGGCGGATCGCCGACACCGCGGGCATCGACGTCGTCCTCGTCGGCGACTCGGCCGCCATGACCGTTCTCGGCAACGACTCCACGGTCCCGGCGACGATGGACGAGATGGTGATGCTCACGCAGGCCACGGCTCGCGGGGCGAAACGGCCCCTCGTCGTCGCCGACATGCCGTTCGGCTCCTTTCAGGTGTCGGACGAGGATGCGATCCGCAACGGGATCCGCTTCGTCAAGGAGGCCGAGGCGGACGCGGTCAAGCTCGAGGGGGCAGGGCCGACGATCTCCCGCGTCCTCGCGCTCGTCGGTGCGGGCATCCCGGTGATGGGCCACGTCGGGCTCACCCCCCAGTCCGCGACGATTCTCGGCGGCTTCCGAGCGCAGGGCCGGACCGCGGAGAAAGCGCAGCGGCTCCTCCAGGACGCGCGCGCCCTCGAGGCGGCCGGCTGCTTCGCGGTCGTGCTCGAAGCCGTGCCTGCCGAGGTCGCGGCGCGAATCACCGAGTCCCTCTCAGTCCCGACGATCGGCATTGGCTCCGGACGCGGTTGCGACGGACAGGTACTCGTCTTCCACGACCTCCTCGGGCTCTACGAAGGCAAGGCGCCGAGATTCGTCAAACAGTACGCCGACCTCGCAGCGGAAACGAAGAGCGCGCTGGAGCGCTACGCGGCGGACGTGCGCAGCGGCGCGTTTCCGTCGGACGAGCACACGTATTCGATCCCGGAGGACGAGCTCGCCGCGTTCGAGGCGGCGCTCAGCGGCTCGCGAGCGGAATCAGAAACGGAAACGTGATCACGAGCAGGCTGAGCACGACCAGCGCGACCGCGACGAGCGAGCGCACGGCGCTCCACCGCTCGACCACCGAGATTCCGTAGACCAGCAGGCCGGCCGCCCAGAGCCCGATCGCCCCGAGTAGGAGCTCGAAGACGAGGCTTCCCGTCCCGGTGTCGTCTCCGCCGCTCCGGAAGAGATCCGCGCCGTAGATGGCGAGCCGGACCGGCCAGACGAAGAGGAGCCCGAGGACGAGCGGGGCGGCCGCGAAGGCAAGGATGTGTCGCGCGCGCAGATAGCTTCCCTTGCTGCCCGCACCGCGCAGGCCGACGTAGAGCACCGCGCCCCCGATCCAGAACGTGGCCGCCCCGTAAAGCGCGCCGGTGATGAAGACGAGCACGGCCACCACGAGCATGCTGTTGTCCACGAGGGACTCGTTCAGCAGCCGCCCGGTGGACGGGGCGACGAGCACACCCGCCATGCCGGCGAGGAGAACGAGGGCGAGGACCGGCTCAGCGCGTGCCTCGATGTCCTCGGTCGTTTCGTTTCGGAGCGCTGCGAAGACGGCACGCGGCGACTGGAAGATCGCCAGGGTTCGCAGCCACCACTCCCGCTCGAGCGTGGCCTGCGCCGTCGAGCGCTCGCCGGCTTCCACTACGCCGCCGCGGATGCAGCGCTCGGCAGGAGCTCGCGGAGGAACCGGCCGGTGTAGCTCTCCTCGACGTCCGCCACCTGCTCCGGTGTCCCGGTCGCGATCACCTCTCCCCCCGCCTCGCCGCCCTCGGGCCCGAGGTCCACGATCCAGTCGGCCTGCTTGATGACGTCGAGGTTGTGCTCGATCACGAGGACCGTGTTGCCCGCGTCGACGAGCCGCTGCAGCACCTCGAGCAGCTTCTCGATGTCGGCGAAGTGGAGGCCCGTTGTCGGCTCGTCGAGGATGTAGAGCGTCTTCCCGGTGGCCACCTTCGAGAGCTCCTTCGCCAGCTTGACCCGCTGAGCCTCGCCGCCCGAGAGCGTCGTCGCTGGCTGGCCCAGCTTGATGTAATCGAGCCCGACATCGTGGAGGGTCTGCAGGCGCCGCCGGATCTTCGGGATCTTGGCGAAGAACGTGAGCGCCTCCTCGATCGACATCTCGAGCACCTCGGCGATCGACTTGCCCTTGAAGCGCACCTCGAGGGTCTCGCGGTTGTAGCGCTTGCCGCCGCAGGTCTCGCACGGGACGTAGACGTCGGGCAGGAAATGCATCTCGATCTTGATCGTCCCGTCGCCCTTGCACGTCTCGCAGCGGCCGCCGCGCACGTTGAAGGAGAAGCGCCCCTGCTTGTAGCCGCGCACCTTCGCGTCGGGCGTCTGCGCATAGAGCTCGCGGATGGGCGTGAAGAGGTCGGTGTACGTGGCCGGGTTCGAGCGCGGGGTGCGGCCGATCGGCGACTGGTCGATGTCGATCACCTTGTCGAAGCACTCGATGCCCTCGCAGCCGAGGTGCTCGCCCGGCTTCACCCGCATCCGGTGCAGCCGGTTGGCGAGCGCCTTGTAGACGATCTCGTTCACGAGAGTGGACTTTCCCGACCCGGAAACGCCCGTGACGCAGACGAACTTCCCGACCGGGAACTCGACGTCGATCCCCTTGAGGTTGTGCTGGCGCGCGCCGCGCACCCAGAAGGAGCCGAGATCTTCGGTGCGCCTGTCCGGGACGGCGATCGAGCGCCGGCCCGAGAGGAACTGCCCCGTAACCGAGCCCTTGACCTTCTCGACCTCGTCGGCCGGGCCCTCGGCGACGACGTGGCCGCCGTGCTCGCCGGCGCCCGGGCCCATGTCCACGAGCCAGTCGGCCGAGCGCATCATCTGCTCGTCGTGCTCGACGACGAGCACCGTGTTCCCGAGGCTCTGCAGCCGCTCGAGCGTCCCGATCAGCTTCGCGTTGTCGCGCTGGTGGAGCCCGATCGACGGCTCGTCGAGGATGTAGAGGACGCCGACGAGCTGCGAGCCGATCTGCGTCGCCAGGCGGAGGCGCTGCGCCTCGCCGCCGGAGAGCGTCGCGGCCGCACGGTCGAGCTGGAGGTAGCCCACGCCCACGTCCGAGAGGAAGGTGAGCCGCTCGCGGATCTCCTTGATGATCCGGTTGCCGATCAGCTGCTCGGTCTCGGAGAGCTCGAGCCCGTCGAGGAACTCGATCGCCCGCGTCACCGACATCTGCGTGAACTCGTGGATGTTGTTCCCGCCGACGGTCACGGCGAGCACCTCGGGCTTGAGCCGGGCGCCCTTGCAGACCGGGCAGGGCCGGAAGCTCATGTACTCCTCGATGCGTTCACGCTGGCCGGCCGAGTCGGTCTCGCGGTACCGGCGCTCGAGGCTCGGAACGATGCCCTCGAAGGCGAGCATGTAGGCGCGCCTGCGCCCCATCCTGTTCCGGTACGTGACGTAGACCTTGTCGCCGTCGGTGCCGTAGAGGAAGAGGTTCTGCTGCTCCTCGGCAAGGTCGCGCCACGGCTTGTCGATGTCGATCTCGTAGCGGTCGGCGATCGCCTGGATGACCGACTCGTAGTACGTCGAGTTGCCGACCGACCACGGCACGAGCGCGCCTTCGGCGATCGAGAGCTCGGGATCGGGCACGAGCAGGTCGGGGTCGATCTCCTGCTGGGCGCCGAGCCCGGTGCAGCGCGGACACGCGCCGTGGGGTGAGTTGAAGCTGAAGATGCGCGGCTGGAGCTCGGGCAGGCCCACGCCGTGCTCGGGGCACGCAAAGCGCTCGGAGAAGGTCAGCTCCTCGCCGTCGACGACGTCGATGGTGACGAGCCCCTCCGCGAGCGCGAGCGCGGTCTCGATCGAGTCGGTGAGCCGGTGGCGGAGATCGGCCTTCATCGAGAGCCGGTCGACGACGACCTCGATCGTGTGCTTGAACTTCTTGTCGAGCTCGATCTCGTCCTCGAGGAGGCGCTCCTCGCCGTCGACCCGGACGCGCGTGAAGCCCTCTCCGCGCAATTGCTCGAGGAGATCCTTGTACTCGCCCTTTCGGTCGCGGACGACCGGCGCGTTGATCGTGAACTTCGTCCCCTCGGGGAGCCGCAGCACCTGGTCGACGATCGACTCGATGCTCTGCCCCGCGATCGGGCGCCCGCAGATCGGACAGTGCGGCCGGCCGACGCGCGCGTACAGAAGACGCAGGTAGTCGTAGATCTCCGTCACGGTGCCGACCGTCGAACGCGGGTTCCGCGAGGTCGTCTTCTGGTCGATCGAGATGGCCGGCGAGAGACCGTCGATCGAGTCGACGTCCGGCTTCTCCATCATCTGCAGGAACTGCCGCGCGTAGGCGGAAAGCGACTCGACATACCGGCGCTGACCCTCTGCATAGATCGTGTCGAACGCGAGCGACGACTTCCCCGAGCCGGAGAGCCCTGTGACGCAGATCAGGGCATTGCGCGGCAACCGGACAGTGACGTCCTTGAGGTTGTGCTCGCGCGCTCCGTGTACGACGAGGTGGTCTGCTGCCGCCATCAATCCCAGTGTAGCCCTGGCGTTCGGACGAACACACGTTCGTCTGGGAACTATTTTTGCCGTTCTCCAGTCTCAGCGAGCATGAGACTCTTCACAGCGCTTTTCATCATCCTCGCCTTTGTCGCCGCAGGTTGCGGATCAAGCAAAGCGCCTCAGGGCGAGACGCCCATGCCGGCCCAGCCGCAGGGGTCGGGCGGCGGTGTCGCCTCCTCCTGCATCGCGGGCTTCGTCTGGAACGGAAGGACCTATGCCCGCGACGCGGGCGAGCTCGAAGGAGCCTTCGAGGTGGGAGCCGAGCTTGGCGAAGGAGTGACGGGCTGCGACGACACGGGCGGAGCACTCGAGGAGCCCGATCAGGCCGTGACCGTGCTTCGCATCAAGGGCGTCGACCCGGAGATCGCCGTCGCGCAGCTCGGTGACGATCACCCGTACTTCAACGTGGCCCCCGCCGGCTAGCGCCACTGCAGCGTCGCCGCCGAGATCGGCACGCCGACCGCCCTGCCTCGGTTTTCCGGCGCGAAGAACTCGACGGTGCCCTCGGTCGCGAGGGCGGCGAGCCGGTCGTCCGGCGACCACGCGATCGAACGAACGAGCTCGCCGCCCGTCGGCAGGCGCCTGATCCCGGGTGCGGAATCCGTGCGGAAGAGCGTCAGCGTCCCATCCAACCTGACGGCGACGTAACGGCCCGCGGGGCTCGCCTCGAGCGCGCCCATGCGGGCGCCGACGGAGTTGAACAGCCAGTCGGCCCTGCCGTCGCGAACGATGCCGAGCGAGGTCGCGTCGTCGGGGCCCGCGACGACGGCGTATTCGCGCACGCCCAGCCAGACGACCTCGCGGACGCTTCGCGGCGCCCCGGCGATCGGCCGCGAGCAGCGGCGAACGTCGTGCAACCCTTCGAAGACGACCCTTCGCGCGCTGTCGGGACAGCGCCCCGTCCACTCGTAGAGCCGGCCGCCTCGAACATACGTGAGGATTCCGTCCGGCTTGAACGCGGGGGACGTGCCCGCGAATCCGAAGCTCCATCCGCCTGAGGTGACCTCGATCGTCCCTGCGTTGACCTGGCGGGCGGCGATCCCTGAATCCGCGTTGCTGGGTGGGCGCGTCCAGAAGCCGCAGTCCGGGCCAGGCAGGCCCTCGGGGGTCGTCCACTGAAGGGTCGGCAGGCTAAGGATGAAGCGGCGGCAGTTCGCATCGGTGACGTAGAGGGCACCGCGCGCGCCGAGCTCTTTCAGCTGCGTCTCGAGCTGAACTCGTCCGGAGATCGCAGGCGGGCCCCCGGAGACCTCAGGCGGCGTCTCGGGGAGCCCCGTTGTCTCGGGCGCCGCAGCAGTCTTCTCCGACCGGAAAGCGTCGCGGGCGGCGAAGAGGCCGATGACGACCAGGGCGCCGACGAGGAGCCAGGTCACGAGCGGGCGCATCGCCCTTGAGCGTAGCGCTACCCCGAGAGTCGGCAGACGCGGCGTGGGTCGGGCACGTAGGGGATCTCGAGGTCCCCGGCGATCACGGTGCCGTACCCGAGCAAGCGCCCGAGCAGCCCTTGTTCGACCTCGACCGGTCCGACGCGGGCGAAGCGAACGGCGGCGGCCCGTCGCTGGGTGACCCCGTGGACGACGAGCAGCTTGTCCGTGGTGACCACGAGCGAGGTTCGATCCCAGCGGAGAACTGCTCTGAGCGCCAGCAGCGCGCCAATGCCGAGCAGGAACGCGCCCACGACGCCGAGTGCGGCGGGCGTGAGCCCGACCAGCACTCCGCCGGCCAGCGCGAGGACGATGGAGCGGGCCAGCGGGCGAAAGAGCGCCGCGGTGTGTGGCCGCGCCTGGAAGCGCACCTTCTCGCCCGGCTCGATGTATCCGCGCATGCGCAGGAGTTCTCCACGCGCGCGTGGAACTCCTCGTTCCCCCGCGGGCTATCCTGGGGAGAACAGGCTCATGCAAGACACCGCGCGCAAGGCCCTCGTCGCGTCCCTCATCGTGGTCGCCGTCGTCGCGTCGGCGCTCGCGCTCTGGAAGCTGCGCATCGTCATCGCGCTCCTCTTCCTCGCGCTCATCATCGCGGCCGCCATGCGCCCGAGCGTCGAATGGCTCGCGGCTCGCCGCATTCCGCGGGGGGTCGGGATCCTCGCGCACTACGCGGTTCTCGGCGGCCTGATCGCCGTCCTCCTGTGGGCGATCGTCCCCCGCGCCATCGACCAGGTGGACAACGCCCTCGGCGGCATCCCGACCTCGAGCTCGGAGCTCGAGCGCCAGGCCAACCAGTCGACCGGCTTCAAGCACGAGATCCTCGTGCGCGTGCAGGACGGGCTCGACGAGCTCCCCGCCGGGCGCGACCTGATCGATTCCTCGCTCTCCCTGACGTTCACGGCTTTCGAGGTGCTGATCGGCGTCTTCTTCACGCTCGCGTGCGGCGCCTACTGGATCTTCGAGCGTGAGCGCGCCGAGCTCCTCGTCATGTCCCTGCTCCCGCGCCAGAAACGCCGGGTCGTCCGCGACACCTGGAACCTCATCGACGCGAAGCTCGGGGCCTACGTCCGGGGCCTGCTGATCCTCGTCACCTTCGTGGCCTCGGTGCTCTCCTTGATCTTCTACCTGATCGGCCTGCCGTTCTGGCTCCTGATCGGGATCTTCGCCGGCCTCGTCGAGATCGTTCCTGTTCTCGGGCCGATCGCCGCCGGCGCGGTCGCGGTCGGGGTCGGCCTCACCGACTCGTGGCAGCTCGCGCTCGCCGCCGGGCTCGCGGTTCTTGGCGTTCGCCTGTTCGAGGACTACGTCGTGATCCCGCGCGTCCTCGGGCACGCGGTCGGGCTCACGCCGCTCTCAGTCCTCGTCGCGGTGACCGCCATGGGCATCCTGTTCGGCGGCTTCGCCGTGTTCCTCGCGATCCCGTTCGCAGCCGTGCTCGCCACGCTCCTCGACGTGGTCGTGCGACACCGCAACCCGGCCGAGCAGGAGACTCCCGCGGTCCTCTTCCCCGCGAAGGAAAACGAACCCTAGACCACGTCAAGAATCCAGGCGCTGGGCGCCTGGGGCGGGGCTCGCAAAGGGGCCAAGCGAGCGGACGCGAGACAGTACGCGGGTACGGCGAGCGCCCGCGGGCGCCTGACCGTGCGGCGAGCGTCGTTCCAGGCGTTCAGCGTCAGGCTTTGCGCCAGCGGCCGAATACGAGGCCGCCGAGCGTGAATCCGAGCCCGAAGGTTCCGACCGCGAAGCCGCCGACCGCGAGCGACTTCCGCCAGGGCGAGAGGCGCTCCCAGCGGCCGATCGCCTCCTGCTCTTCGGGAGAGAGCGGTTCGCCGCGGCGCTGCTTGCGCCCCGCGGCCCCGGCGCGCAGGCCGAGGTACATGTCGTCGAAGATCTCGGTGGGTTCGTCCACGATGCTCAAACTATAGTGTCCCCGCCCGATGGCGCCCTTACGCGTCCTGCAGGTGTCCGACCTCCATGCGGGCACGCGAGAGGAGCCCGAAGTGGAGAACGACCTGCGGGCGCTCGTCGCGAAGCTCGACCCGGAGCTCGTTGTCGCGAGCGGCGACCTGACGCATCGGAACACCCCGGTCCAGCACGAGCGCGCAGCGACTTTCCTGCGCTCCCTCGGCCCTCCCCTGCTCGTTATTCCGGGGAACCACGACATCCCGCGCTGGCCCCCTTGGCGGTTCACGCGGACGTTCGACGAGTTCTTGCAGGTCTGGCCGGAGATCGAGCCGGTCTATCGCTCCGAGCGGCTCGTCGTCTGCGGTCTGAACTCGGTGCGGCCGTGGAAGCAGCAGGGCGGAGCGCTCCGCTCGTCGCAGCTCGCGAGGGTCGCCGAAACCTTTGCCGGCGCGCCGGAGGGGGCGCTCAAGATGGTCGCGCTTCACCACCACCTGCTCGGCGCCCCCTGGCGGACCGTCAAGCGCACGATCGCGAACCGCTCGACAGTGCTCGGAGCGCTCGTGGATGCCGGCGCCGAGCTGATCGTCTCCGGACACGTCCACCAGAGCGCGATCTCGGAGCGGCATGAGTTCGAGGTCGTCGAGGGCGACGTGCACGGAACGACGGTCGTCACCGCGCCCGGCCTCGGACAGCCGCGGCCGAAGCGGCGCGGGGAGGCACGCGGCCTACACTTCTTCGAGGTGGATGAGCAGGCGGTCACGGCGGTGACGTACTCCTGGGTCGGCAACGACTGGTGCCGGATCGCCGAGCGCCGCTTCCCGCGCGGGCTTGGAGGCCTGGCGTGAGTCGCTCCGAAACGGCGACCAGATCTCGGGCGAGCCGGCGACAACGCTCCAGAACGCCGCCACCACCTGCACCTAGCCGCTCGCTAAGCCGGTGAGCCCTGGCGGGCGAATCGAGGCAGCTCGCTGTTCAGCCGCTTCACGGAGGGCAGGAGCGCGAGCGCGGGCAAGAGCGGCAGCCAGAACGTAAAGAAGCGATAGACGAGCGCCGCAAGGAGGGCCGGCGCGAGAGGCACTCCGACGGCGTGCAGGCTGAAGGCGAGCGCCGCCTCGATCCCGCCTGAGCCGCCGCCGGGCAGGGGGAGCGCCGTGGCGACGTAGCCGGTGGCGAAGGCGAGCACGAGCGCGGCGATGACGACCGACGAGTGCGTGAACGCACGCAGGGCGGCATACAGCGTCAGCAAGTGCCCGAACCAGTAGACCGCGAATCCGAGCACGGCCCATGGATGGGCCCGAGGGTTGAGGACGAGGTGGCGGACGACGACGACCCCGCCGATGCCGTCCGCGATTGCCTGCCTCAGCCGGATCCGGGTGGTCGCCATCGTTCCGTCCCCCACTGAGCTCTCCGCCCGGCCGAGCCTGTCTGCTCGCTTCGGAGAGCTCACGAACGCGGCCAGGATCGCGCACACGGGGAAGACGATCAGCCAGGAGAGCGTCATGGCGAGCGGCGCCCCCGATCCCCTCCCCGCGAGGACGAGGATCGCCGCCACGCACGCGAAGGCCCCGAGGAGCGCCCATTCGAGCGTGTTGAAGCCGAGTACCCGCCGCGCCGACTCGTGCGTGCTGGCGCCCGCGCGGCGAAGCGCCCAGAAGTCGACGGCGAGGCCGCCCGCGGCGGAGCCGAGCACGTTCGCGCCGAACCCGATCCCGACGATGCGGGCGACGGTCCAGAGCGGCAAGCTGGGCCCTCCATGCATGCGTGCAACCTCGCGGTAGCCGAGGATGTAGCCGGCGTAGGCGCACACGAGCCCCGCGAGGCAGATCGGGAACCACTGACGGTTCGCCTTCTCGAGAGCCTCGACGATCTCGTCGAAGCTGGCCGCCTTCCCGATCAGGCTGAAGGCCCCGACCGCGAGGATGACCGCGATCACGATCGTCACGAGCGCCTTCCGACTGTCGATCCCGAGGATGTTTTCGCGCTCGGCCAAGGTCGCCTGCAGCCTGCCCGTCGAGTCGGCTGCTACGTGGCCGGCTCCGGCGTCGCCGCCTGGAGCTCCCGGCGGAGCTCCTTGATCTCGTCACGAAGCTTCGCCGCGTACTCGAAGCGGAGCTCCTCGGCGGCCGCGAACATCTCCTCCTCGAGCGTGACCACGAGCTTCTCGATCTCGTTGGGCTGCATGCCCTCGACCTTGCGCCCGCGCCGGCGGCGTCCCGGAACCGTCGGCGACTCCATGGAGAGGAACTCGGCGATGTCGGAGACGCCCTTGACGATCGACTCCGGCGTGATGCCGTTCTCCTCGTTGTAGCGAAGCTGGATGTCGCGCCTGCGGTTCGTCTCCTCGAGGGCGCCCTTGATCGCCTCGGTCATCTTGTCCGCGTACATGACGACCTTGCCGTTCACGTTCCGGGCTGCCCGCCCGATCGTCTGGATGAGGGCTGTCTGGCCGCGGAGGAAGCCCTCCTTGTCGGCGTCGAGGATAGCCACGAGCGAGACCTCGGGAAGATCGAGGCCCTCCCGGAGGAGGTTGACGCCGACGAGGACGTCGTATTCCCCGAGACGGAGCTCGCGGATGATCTGAATGCGCTCGAGCGTGTCGATCTCGGAGTGGAGGTAGCGCGCCTTCACACCGGACTCGAGCAGGTAGTCGGTCAGGTCCTCGGCCATCTTCTTCGTCAGCGTCGTCACGAGGACGCGCTCGCCGACCTCCTCCCGGCGGCGGATCTCGTTGAGCAGGTCGTCGATCTGGTTCTTCGTCGTCCGCAGCTCGACGTCGGGATCGACGATCCCGGTCGGACGGATGATCTGCTCGGCCACGTTCGTGGAGTTGCGAAGCTCGAACGACCCGGGCGTGGCGGAGACGAACACGAGCTGCGGGACGCGCTCGAGGAACTCGTCGAAGCGGAGCGGCCGGTTGTCGAGCGCCGAGGGCAGCCGGAAGCCGAAGTCCACGAGTGTCTCCTTGCGGGAGCGGTCGCCTTCGTACATCCCTCCGATCTGGGGCACGGTCTGGTGCGACTCGTCGACCATGACCACGAAGTCGCCGCGGAAGTAGTCGAGGAGCGAGTGGGGCGGCGTCCCTGGCTCCCGGCCGTCGAGGATTCGGGAGTAGTTCTCGATCCCGTTGCAGTACCCGAGCTCCTGCAGCATCTCGAGGTCGTACTCGGTCCTCTGCCTGATCCGGTGGGCCTCGAGCAGCTTGTTCTGGGACTCGAAGAGCTTGACCTGCTCCTCCAGCTCGTGGCGGATCTCCCCGACGGCCCGCTCGATCGTGTCCTTCGAGGTCACGTACTGCGTCGCGGGGAAGATGGCGAGATGCTCGAGGCGCGCGTAGATCTCGCCCGAGAGCGGGTCGAAGTGCGTGATCTGCTCGACCTCGTCGCCGAAGAGGGAAATCCGGTACGCGGACTCCATGTGCGCAGGCTGCACCTCGACGACGTCGCCGCGCACACGAAAGCGCCCGCGCCCGAGGAACGAGTCGTTGCGCGAGTACTGAATGTCGACGAGCTTGCGCAGCATCACGTCCCGGTCGATCTCCATCCCGACGCCGAGGACAACCGTCTTGTCCTCGTACTCGATCGGCGAGCCGATGCCGTAGATGCAGGAGACGGAGGCGACGATGACGACGTCGCGCCGTGCAAGGAGCGCCGCCGTGGCGGCGTGGCGCAGCCGGTCGATGTCGTCGTTGATGGACGCGTCCTTCTCGATGTAGAGGTCGGCCTGGGGCACGTAGGCCTCGGGCTGGTAGTAGTCGTAGTAGGAGACGAAGTACTCGACCGCGTTCTGGGGGAGGAACTCGCGGAACTCGTTGCAGAGCTGCGCGGCGAGCGTCTTGTTGTGGGCGATCACGAGCGTCGGCTTCTGCACCTGCTCGATGATCCAGGCCATCGTGGCGGTCTTGCCCGTGCCCGTCGCGCCGAGCAGGGTCTGATAGCGGTCGCCCGCGCGCAGACTCGACGAGAGCGACTCGATCGCTCCCGGCTGGTCGCCCGTGGGCCGGTAGGCCTCCGAAACGTGGAACTCGGACACTGCTCGATAGTAGCCGCGGGGAGGCCGGCTAACCGAGGCCGAGCTCGTCCGCGTACGTCTTCGCGTAGATATCGCGGGCTGCCAGGACCTCGTCGACGTACTGGCGCGTCTCCGGGAAGGCGATGCCCTTGTTTTCGGCGCGCCACTCGTCCACGTTGGCCTGCCCCGCGTTGTAGGCGGCGAGCGCGAGCCTGATGTCTCCGTACTTGTTCAGGAGCCTCCGCAGGTAGAAGGCGCCGTAGCGGACATTGATCTCCGGGTCCAGGAGATCGGAGACCTCGAACTGTGTTCCGCCCGTGTGGAGCGCGATTCCCTTGGCCGTGTCCGGGAGGAGCTGCATGAGCCCTATGGCGCCCGAGGACGAGCGCGCCTGAGCGTCGAACTTGCTCTCGCGGTAGATGACTGCGGCGAGGAGCGCAGGGTCGAGGTCGTAGTTCTCGGCGTGTCCCGTGACGATGTGCTCGTACTCGAGCGGATAGCGAAGGCGGACGTACCAGTCCGGGTCGGACTGGATGTAGGCAAATGCGCCTCCTGCGGCCGCGAGGAGGATGAAAACGGCGAGAAGGATCTTCATGGCGCCTCGGAGCCGAGTGTGCCGAGAACGTCGGCCACGAAGGCGTCGAGGTCGTCGAGCGAGCCGTCGTTGACGTAGGCGAAGTCTGCGCGCGCGACCTTCTCCTCGTCCGGGATAAGACGCACTTCGCGATCCTGCATGGGACGGATCTGGCGCGAGATCCTCACTTCGGGCGACGCGGTCACGACGACGACCGCGTCGAAGCGTTCCTCGCCGCCGACCTCGTAGAGAAGCGGCACCTCCGTGACGCAGACCGCCGGCGGATCGGGGAGCTCGGCGAGCTTCTCGCGCCACTGGAGATAGGTCGCGACGACGCGCGGGTGCAGGAGGTCCTCGAGCCACTGCAGCTCGCGGCGGTCTGCGAAGACGACCTGCGCCACCCGCGCGCGATCGACTCCGCCCTCGGCGTCGAACACCGAGTCGCCCCAGCGCGCACGCACCGCGGCGTGGACGTCGGCGTCGGAGCGCAGGAGCTCGTGGACGATCTCGTCGCTCGAGACCACCGCCGCCCCATGTCGTGCGAAGGCCTCGAGCGCCTCCGACTTGCCAGCTCCGATTCCCCCCGTGACGGCGACCGCCACGGGCTTTCGGCTACGAGTCGTCGCGGCTCTGCTCTTCGGGCTCGGCTTCGTGACCCGCTTCGGCCTCTTCGGCCTCAGGCTCCGCACTCGCCTCGGGCCCCGCGGCCCCAGCCTCGGCTTCGAGCTCCGCGACCGCCTCGTCCGCCCGCGCCGGCTCGAGCTCGGGCGCCTCCTCCGCCTCGGCCTCGGTGAAGACCTCCTCGGAGAGGCCGAGCGCGGGCGCCTCGCCCTCCGCGAGATCGCCGTCGACGCGCTTGAGCGAGAGGGAGAGCCGGCGTCGCTCCGCATCCATCTCGATGATCCGCGCCTTGACCGTCTCGCCCTGCGTGACGACCTCGCGCGGGTTCTCGACATGGTGCTCGGCGAGCTCGGAGATATGCACGAGCCCCTCGACGCCCGGGACGACCTCGATGAACGCGCCGAAGGTGACGACCTTCGTGACGCGGCCCTCGACGACGTCCCCCTGGTCGTAGGTGTCGATCACCTGCTGCCATGGGTCCGACTGCGTCTGCTTGAGGCCGAGCGAGATGCGCTGGCGCTCGCGGTCGATGTCGAGCACCTTGACCTGCACCTCCTGCCCGATCTCGAGCAGCTCCGACGGGTGGTTCACGTGGCTCCAGGAGAGCTCGGAGATATGGATGAGGCCGTCGATCCCCTCGAGATCGACGAAGGCGCCGAAGTCGACGATGTTGGAGATCGTGCCCGTGACGACGTCGCCCGGCGCGAGTCGGTCGAGAATCGCCTGGCGCATCTCCTTGCGCTCCTCCTCGAGGACCGCCCGGCGGGAGAGGACGACGTTGTTGCGGCTGCGGTTGAGCTCGATCACCTTGCAGCGAAGCGTCTGGCTCATGAACTCGTCGAGGTCCTGGACGCGGCGGATGTCGACGAGGGAGGCGGGCAGGAAGCCGCGCACGCCGAGGTCGAGGATGAGACCGCCCTTGACGACCTCGATCACGGTGCCCTCGACGGGCTCGCCGCTCTCGGCCGCCTCCTCGATGCGCTTCCAGGCCATCTCGAATCGGGCGCGCTTCTTCGAGAGGATGAGGCGCCCCTCGGCGTCCTCCTTCGTCATGACGAGCGCGTCGATCTCGTCCCCGATCTGCACCTCGTCCGCCGGGTTCACCGAGCGGCGGATCGAGAGCTCGGAGACAGGGATGACGCCCTCGGACTTGTAGCCGATGTCGATCAGCACCTCGTCCTTGTCCACGCGGACGACCTTCCCGCGCACGACCTCGCCCTCATTGATGATGGGGAAGGTCGAGTCGTAGTCCGGGATCAGCTCGCCGTCCGGACCTTGCGTCCAGACGTCGTCGTCAGACTTTTGGAGGTCTGCTTCGGTAACCGTCTCGTTCTGAACCATCGAAAGCGCGATTATAGCTGGGAAACTTTGAACCCCAGGGACCTCCTGACTCTGCTCGTGATCGCGGCCGTTGTGCTCATCGGCGGCTTCGCCGCGGCCGACGCCATTCGTGGCACGCCGAGCGCCTCGCCTTCCACCGCGCCGACGGTGCCCGTCCAGACCTCTCCGACGCGCCTTCCCGGCCCCCAGCCGCAGGCCGAGGCGCCCTCAGGCTGGCCGCAGGGTGTGCTCGGCGGAACGCTGACGTTCGCCGACGCGCAGTCGTGCGACATCCGCGTGGTCGGCCTCGCCGGCGGGCGCGAGCGGCCGCTCGCGAGGTTCGGGAGCGACTGTCACTTCTGGGCGCCGCCGGTCGGATCGCGCATCGCCTACGGGCTCGGCCCCTCCTCGGCAGACGGCCTGCAGCCGTTCCGCATCGCCGACCTTGCCAGCCCGAACCGCGAGCTTGGCGGCTACCGCGCGCTCTTCGGCGTCATCGTCTGGAGCCCGGACGGCCAGCACATCGCGTGGTGTGGCCGTCGCCGCACCGGGTTCGACCTCGAGATCGGCGGCTCTTCGACCCGCTTACCGCAATGTCCTGTCGCGTACACGCTGGACAACGAGGTCGCGTATGCGGTCGGCAACCGGGTTCTCGTCGGGGATCGCACCGTCTTCACGGCGGACGGGGGAATCACGTACGCGAAGTTCGGCCTCGACGGCTCGCTGGCCGTGGTCGTCGACGGCACGCGCATCGAGCGATGGGACGGAAGCTCGCTCACCACCACTACGCCGATCCCCCGCGGCTACCAGGGCCTGACGCCGATCTTGCGCTCCGACAACTGCGGCGCGCTCTTCGTGCGGGGACGGGCGGTACAGCTCTTCGATCTCGGATGCCGGCCCGGTCTCACCAACAGGTCCTTCTCCGGCGATGCGGCGACCTGGTCCCCAGACGGAAGGTGGGTCGTCACGTCCAACGGCGTCGACATCGAGTTCCACCGCGTCGTCGGAACAACGCTCGAGATCACCTGGCCCGGCGGCGCCGCTCAGATGATCTGGCGTCCGGACTGACGGTTGTGAAAACCGAACCCGCCCGCGGCGGGTATCTTCGAAGCGATGAGACGCGCGCCCCTCGCCCTCGCCGCGCTTCTCGTCGTGCTCGTGGCAGCGTGCGGGAGCAAGTCCGAAACCGTTCCGACCGTCACCGTGGGCGCGAGCAGCTTCGCAGGCGGGGAGCTCAACCCTCCGCAGCCGTCCCCGGACTTCACGCTCCGCGACCAGTCGGGCGAGGAGGTCAGCATGTCGGCGCAGCGCGGGAAGCTCGTGCTCCTCACGTTTCTCTACACGAACTGCCCGGACGTCTGCCCGCTGATCACCCAGAACATCAACGAGGGCCTGCGTGTGCTCGGCCCGCAGCGCGACGATGTGCGCGTGCTCGCGGTCAGCGTCGATCCCGAGGGGGACACGCCGAAGAGCGTGCGGGCCTACGCCAAGAAGCACCATCTCCTCCCCGAGTTCCACTATCTGATCGGCTCACGGCCGGAGCTGACGAAGGTCTGGAAGGCCTACGACGTCGCCGCCGTCGCGAGCGATCCCGAGCTCGTCGACCACACTGCCTACACGATGCTCATCGACCGCTCTGGCGAGGGCCGCGTCATCTACGACTCACAGGTGAAGGCGAAGGACGTCGTCCACGACGTCCGCCTTCTGCTCAACTCCTGAGCCTGGAGAAACGCCGAGGCCGGGCTTGCACCCGGCCTCGCGCTTGGTTCCTTGTCTTTGGCCCTACGGGATCCGCGTGATGCGGTTCTGCGGTCCGGGAGAGACCGGGGAATTGAGCAGGAAGTAGTTGACCGCGGCGTCGATGTCGATCTCGCCGCCGAGCTGGTCGGTTCCTTCGTTGAAGACGGAGAACCCGTCCCCGCCACTCGCGAGGAAGTTGTTCATCGCCACGCGATAGGTCCCGGTCAGGGTGATCGGGACGCCGTTGATCTCCACCGAGCCCGGCACGATGTGGCTGCCGTGGGGCTGGGCGGCCGACCACGTGTACGTGAAGCCGTCCGACACCTGCAGGAAGCGCAACGCTCCTGCGCTCGGGTTGTCGAACTGCTGCTCGAGCAGCCGGTAGATCGCGTCGCCGGTCATCGTCTTGACGTTCATGACGTTGTTGAAGGGCTGGACGGTGAACATCTCGTTGTAGGTGATCTCGCCGGGATCCTCGCCCCCGTCGTTGTTGGCGAACGTGAGATCCGCCCTGATGCCGCCCGGATTCATGAACGCGACGACCGCGCCGCCGAAGTCCGTCGGCGAGGTCGAGGCGAGCTGGGCGTCGGCGATGACGTCGCCGAGCGCCGATTCCTGCGCCGGGTTCGCCGTTCGCGTGATGTCGCTGGTGATCGACCCGATGACGCGGTGGGCGATGGGGCCGGAGAGCGCGTCGTATTTGTTCACGATCTCCGTCTCCGCCGGGTCCTTGTCGACGTTCCGGGTCACGATCACGTTGCGAGCCGTCGCATGCTCGATGTCCTTCGTCTGGTGATCGATCCTGAGGTCGATGTCGGTGATCAGCCGCCCGAACGAGGACGCGCTCGTGACGAGCTTCCCGCCGATGTTGCAGATGTAGGGCTGATGGGTGTGCGCCGAGACGACCACGTCCACCTGCGGCGAGAGCCCGTTGACGATCGGGATGATGTCGCCGGTCAGGTTGTCGCACCGGTCGGAGTCCATGAACCCGTTCGCGAAGGGCGCGTTCTGCTGCCCGCCCTGGTGGATGAGGACGACGAAGGCGCGCACGCCTTGCTCCACCCGTAGCTGGGCGACGAGATCGTTGATGACCGGAACCTCGGCCCTGAACTCGAGCCCTGCGACGCCGGCCGGCGTCACGATCAGCGGCGTGCCCTCGAGCGTGAGGCCGATGAAGGCGATCTTCGCGTTACCGACCTTGTGGATCTCGTAGGGCGGGAAGATCGTGTCGTTGGTGTGCTCGTAGAACACGTTGGCGGCCAGGTACTGGAACAGCGAGCCACCGAACGGAGTGCCGTCCTGGCAGCCGTCGGCCGGATTGCAGCCGTCGCCTCCCAGCTGGTTCCCGAACTGCATGCGCAGGAGCTCGGCAACCCCTTCGTCGAATTCATGGTTGCCGACGCCCGTGACGTCGAGCCCCATGGCGTTCATCGCCTCGATCGTCGGCTCGTCGTGGAAGAGCCCGGAGATGAGCGGGCTCGCCCCGATCAGGTCGCCCGCGCCGACGGTGATCGTGTTCGGGTTGGTCGTGCGCAGCGATTTGATCCAGGTCGAGAGGTACTCGACCCCGCCTGCGTCGACCGTCTGCACGGGCCCGCCGGGCGTGAGCGGGGGCCCGACGGCGATCCTCCCGGACGACCCCGCCGGCGGCAGGAGATTGCCGTGGAAGTCGTTGATCGCGAGCAACTGGACAAACGTGTCCTTCTCATTGCTGCCCGTTGCACCGAACGCTGACGGCGCCAGGACAAGCAGGAAGGACACGACCGCGCAAAGCGCGAGGACGCGGCTCTTCATGTGCACCTCTCCCCTCGGTCGATATCGAGCGCGATCCTAAACCGGCACGAGCTTGCTTGGAAGCTGGCGCTGTATCGGAACGGTTAAGACTTGGCCTCGTTCCAGTCGTCGCCGATTCCCACGTCGACGGCGAGGGGCGGGTCGAGCGGGTACGCCGCGCACATCTCATCGCGCAGGATCTCCCTGACCGCGGAGACCTCGACGTCCGGAGCTTCGATGAGGAGCTCGTCGTGCACCTGCAGGACAAGCCTCGCTGAGCGGCCCTCCTCGCGCAGGCGGGCGTGGATCGCGACCATCGCCTTCTTGATGATGTCGGCCGCAGTGCCCTGCATGACGAAGTTGACCGCGAGGCGCTCACCCAACGAGCGGGTCTGCCGGTTCGACGCCTTCAGCTCGGGGACCGGCCGGCGGCGCCCGAAGAGGCTCGTTGCGTACCCCTCCTCCGTGCAATGCTCGATCGTCCGCTGGATGAAGTCCTGCACGAGCGGGAAGCGGGCGAGATAGGTGTCGATGTAGGCCTGCGCCTCCTCGCGCGGGATCTCGAGGTTCTCTGAGAGGCCGAAGGCCGAGATCCCGTAGATGATCCCGAAGTTGACCATCTTGGCGACGTTGCGCTCGTCCTTGGTCAGCTCCGCGCGCTCCTTGCCGAGCACCTCGGCCGCGGTGGCGGCGTGGATGTCCTCGCCCTGGGCGAACGCCTCGCGGAGCTTCGGCTCCCCGGAGACATGTGCCAGGATCCGAAGCTCCACCTGCGAGTAGTCCGCCGAGACGAGCCGGTGACCCTGCTCCGCGACGAACGCGCTCCTAATCTCGCGGCCGAGCTCCGTCCGGACCGGGATCGCCTGGAGATTCGGATTCGTCGTCGACAGGCGGCCGGTCGAGGCGACCGCCTGGTTGAAGGTCGTGTGCAGGCGCCCGTCGTCGGCCGAGATGAGCTCCGGAAGCGGGCCCAGATACGTGTTGAGCAGCTTCGAGTACTCGCGCCACTCCTCGATCACGGCGACGATCTCGTGCTCGCCCCGGATCGACCGGAGGACGCGCGAGTCGGTCGAGTAGCCCGTCTTGCCCTTGCGGCCCACCGTGAGGTCGAGCACGTCGAAGAGGATGTGCGCGACCTGCTGCGTCGAGCCGAGCATGAACTCCTCGCCCGCGAGCTCATGGGCGCGCGTCTCGAGCTCCTCGATGCGGTCGGCGAGGCGCGCGGTGATCTCGCCCATTCGGTACGTGTCGATCTTCACGCCCGCGTCCTCCATCGCCGCCAGGACCCCCGTGAGCGGGAGCTCGATCTCCCGGTAGAGGGGGTCGAGCGCGCGCTCGGAGATGCGAATCCGCATTGGCCCGGCCAGCCGCAGCGCGGCGGCGGAATGGCGGACGAGCGCGGCGGTCTCCTCCTCGGCAGGAGGCTCGGGCTGAAGCTCGATCCCGTACTCGGCGGCAAGGTCGTCGAGCGCGTAGGTCGCGCGGCCCGGCTCGATCAGATAGGCCATCAGGAGCGTGTCGTCGACGACGTCGAGCCGGAGCGGCTTGGCATCGTGGGCGACAAGGGCGGCGCCGCGGAGCTTCGCGGCGACGTCGTCGCCCCACTCGCCGACGACGACGTCCTCGCGAGCGAGGGCGAAGCGGCCGTTCTCGACCGCGAGAGCCGCCTCGCCGTCGAGCTCGGGCAGCGGCCCTTCGTGCCACGCGACGGACACGCCCTCGAGCTTCACCGGCGCCGCGGGCAACGCCTCGTCGATCACGTCCACGCGCTGGAGCAGGTTCCGGAACTCGTACTGCCGGAACATCTCTTTGAGGCGTGACCGGTCGGGCGGGGAAAGCACGAGCTCGGCGGGATCGCAGTCGAGCTGAAGGTCGCGCCGCATCGTCGCGAGCTCCTTCGACGCGCGCGCCTGGTCGGCGTTCTCGCGCAGCGCGCGGCCGCGGGCCGGGGAGAGCTCGTCCACATGCTCGAGGACGCCCTCGAGGGAGCCGTACTGCGCGACGAGCTGCCCGGCGGTCTTGTCCCCGATCCCCGGAACGCCCGGGATGTTGTCGGAGGTGTCGCCCTTGAGCCCGATGAAATCCGGGACCTGCTCCGGCGTGACGCCGTAACGCGCAAAGACGCGCTCAGGCGTGTACACGTGGACGTCCGCAACCCCGCGCGGAGTCATCATCAGCGAGACGTTGTCCGTCACCAGCTGGAAGGCGTCGCGGTCGGTCGAGACCACAGTGGTCTTCAAACCGGCCTCGTCCGCGCGCGCTGCGAGCGTCGCGATGACGTCGTCTGCCTCCCAGCCTTCGAACTCGAGGTTCGAGTACCCGAACGCCTCCACGATCGGCCGGAAGTGCGGGAACTGCTCGGAGAGGAGACCCGGCATCGGCCGGCGGTCGATCTTGTACTCCGGGTCGAGCTCCTTTCGGTGCGTGGCGCGGGTGTCCCACGCCACGGCGACGCCTTTCGGCTTGTAGTCGGACAGCAGCTTGAAGAGCATGTTCGTGAACCCGAGCAGGGCGTTCGTGGGGAAGCCTTCGCTCGTGGCGAGCTCCTCGGGGAGCGCG
>Ga0307316_10000090_pt1 | contig 22803 bp, 22 predicted proteins | sample ER_DNA_356_FD_194504 | JGI IMG/M metagenome (GOLD analysis project Ga0307316, IMG submission 194504) | Bulk soil microbial communities from the East River watershed near Crested Butte, Colorado, United States - ER_DNA_356 | ecosystem: Environmental > Terrestrial > Soil > Floodplain | place... | reverse complement strand
GCGGCTTTTTTAGTTTGGCCCCTTTGACCTGCAGCGTGAACGCGCGATCAAATTCCTTCTGGCTGACGGCGCCGGTTCCCTCGGGGGCGTTCTCGACCTTCGCCACGTCACCCGAGGGGACGTTTGGTGAGCCGATTCCCTCGGCGACGGCAAAGCCGATGAAGAGCAGGACGAAGAGCGCGCCGAAGATGATCAGCCCTAGCCGCTGCCGGCCGGCCCTTCGATCGGGATCCTTCCCGCGTTTTCATCTCTGCCCAGCTTTAGCTCCCACGCAGCGGGCAGCATAGTCAAATCGCTCGACGCAGGCCGGGCTCAGGCGGCGGCGGGCTCGACCTCACGCCGTGCCTCCCGCAGACCTTCGGCCAGGGTCAGCAGCGCCGCCAGGCGCGCCTCCGGGTCACCGTCGACCCGCATCGAGGCGGTCTGCTCGCGCCACTCGTAAAGCGCTCCCTCTGCCTGCTCGGCCAGGACCCCCGCGGCCGACGAGTCGAGCTCGACGCCGGTGACGCTGAGGCGACCGCCGCGGAACTCGACGCTGCGCGCGCCGGCGAGACCGAGCTGGATCCGGGCCTGCTGCAGCTTCAGCAGGTTCTCGGCTTCCGCCGGCAGCGGCCCGAAGCGGTCGCCGAGCTCGTCGCGGATCGCCCGCAGCTGACCCGGCTCACGGGCGGCGACGATGCGGCGGTGGATGTCGATCTTCGCCGCCTCGAAGGGAACGTAGGCAGCAGGCAGGTAGGCGTCGACAGGGACGTCGAGGCGGACCGGCTCCGGCGCCTCTTCGCGTTCGTCATCGGGCCCCGCGGCCTCAGCGACCGCCTCGTCGATCATCTGGCAGTAGAGCTCGAAGCCGACCGCGGCGACGTGGCCGGACTGCTCGTCGCCGAGCAGGTTGCCGGCGCCGCGGATGTCGAGGTCGCGCATCGCGATCCGGAAGCCGGAGCCGAGCTCGGTGTGGTCGGCGAGGGTCGAGAGCCGCGCCGCCGCCTCCTCGGTCAGCGCCTCGGCCGAGGGGTAGAGCAGGTAGGCGAAGGCGCGCTCGCGGGAGCGGCCGACCCGGCCGCGGATCTGGTAGGCCTGCGACAGCCCGAGCTGGTCGGCGCGCTCGACGATCAGCGTGTTCGCAGTGGGGATGTCGAGGCCCGACTCGATGATCGTCGTCGTCACCAGCACGTCGGCGTCACCGCGCAGGAAGGCCAGCATCGTCTCCTCGAGCTGATGCTCGTCCATCTGACCATGGGCTTCGAGGAAGCGTGCGTCCGGGATCAGCGCCCGCAGCCGCTCGGTCGTTTCCGGCAGCGAGTCGATCCGGTTGTGAAGGACGAAGGCCTGCCCCTTGCGCTCGAGCTCGCGCCGAATCGCTTTGCCAACCAGGTCCTCGTCATAAGGGCCGACGTAGGTGCGGACGGGGCGACGACCCTCCGGCGGCGTCTCGATCACCGAGATATCGCGCAGCCCCGCGAGGCTCATCTGCAGGGTCCGGGGGATCGGCGTCGCCGAGAGAGCGAGCACATCCACTCTCAGCTTGAGCTGGCGCAGCAGCTCCTTCTGTTTAACGCCGAAGCGCTGCTCCTCGTCAACGACGACGAGGCCGAGGTCCTTGGCGCGGACGTCGCGCGAGAGCAGCCGGTGGGTGCCGATCAGGACGTCGACCTTGCCCTCCCCGAAGTCTTTGAGGATCGCTTTCACCTCGGCCGACGGGCGCAGGCGCGAGACCCCCTCGACCCGGAAGGGCAGGTCGGCGAGGCGCTCGCGGAAGGTGCCGTAGTGCTGCTGGGCGAGGATCGTCGTCGGCACCAGGACCATCACCTGCTTGCCATCCGAGGCGGCCTTGACAGCGGCCCGCAGCGCCACCTCGGTCTTGCCGAAGCCGACGTCGCCGCAGACCAGGCGGTCCATCGGCCGCTCCGATTCCATGTCGCCCTTGACCGCCTCGATCGCTTCGACCTGGTCGGCGGTCTCGCGGTAGGGGAAGGCGGTCTCCATCGCGATCTGCCATTCGCCGTCGGGCGGGAAGGCGTGCCCTTTGCGTGAGCGGCGCTCGGCGTAGAGGTTGAGCAATTCCCCGGCCAGCGCCCCGGCCGCTTTTCGAGCCCGCGCCTTCAGGTTCTGCCAGCGTTTGCCGCCAAGCGCCGAGAGCGTCGGTTCGCCGCCGGCGCCGAGGTAGCGGCTCAGCTTCGCCAGCTGGTCGGTGGGGACGTAGACGCGGTCTTCGCCTTTGTATTCGAGGTAGAGGTAGTCGCGGGTGACGCCGCCGACCTCGCGGGTCTCGAAGCCGGCGAAACGGGCGACCCCGTGGTCCTCGTGGACGACGTAGTCGCCGACCCGCAGTTCGCTGAAGGCGAGGCGGCCGCGCCCGGCGCCGGGCGCCGGCTCCTCGGTGCGGCGGCGGTGGACGAGGCGGCGGAAGGGATAGACGGCGAGTTTCAGCTCCGGACTGACGAAGCCCTCGCGCAGGCGCGCCTCGGCGAAGGCGAGGCCGGGATCGGGCGAGACCCGGCCGCCTTCGAGGATGCGGGCGTCGAGGCGGTCGAGGCCGTAGCGGGCGCGATCGGCCTCGCCGCGGCTGTCGAAGGCGACGACGGTGCGGTAGCCGGAGCGGACGAGTTTTTCCAGCTCCCCCTCCGCCTCCTTGATGCTGCGGGCGGGGGACTCGGCGCGGGCGGCACGGAAGGCCTCGTCGCCCTCCGCCTGGTCGCCTTCGCCGCCTTCGCCGGCGCCGTTGAGCGCGAGCGCAGCGCGCTCGTTAAGCGGTGCCGCGACGTCTACATAAAGGTGCTGGGCATCGTCAGCGTGCATCGCCGTGGTCGCGTCCTCCCAGTGGTCGCGCAGTGCCGGCTCGATCTCCTCCTCGCCGACCAGGACCACCGCTGCCGTCTCCGGCACCAACTCCAGCGGCGCCCGGAAGTGCTCCAGCGGCAGCACCTCAGCGAGGTTGTGCGACTCCGCCCCCTCCTCCTCGGCGGCCATCGCCGCCAGCTCGGCCACCTCACGGTGCTCGGCGTCCATCTCCGCCGCCGGCGCCAGCTCGACCCGCTGAGCCTCGCCGAGCGAGCGCTGGGTGAAGGTCGAGAACCAGCGCATCGACTCGATCTCGTCGCCGAAGAGCTCGATCCGCACCGCCCGTTCCTCGGTCGCCGGGTAGACGTCGAGGATGCCGCCGCGGACCGCGAATTGGCCGCGCTCCTCGACCTGCTCGACCCGTTCGTAGCCGGCGCCGGCGAGGTCGCTGGCAACCCAGTTGAGGTCGATCTCCTCCCCGAGCTCCAGCGCGAACCCGGCCGGACGCAGCGAAGCATCCGGGACCGCCTCGGCCAGCGCCGTCGCCGAGGCGACGACGACCGCGTCGGCTTCGGTCCCGAGGGCGTCGAGCGCGTCGATCCGCAGGCCGACCAGGTGCGGCGGCGGGCTGACGTGGGAGGCATAACCGGTGCCGCGCGAGGGATAGAAGCGGACGCGGCGCGGCGCCAGGTAGGAGCGCAGGTCGGCGGCGAGGTCGCGGGCCGAGCGGTCGTCGGCGGCGACCAGGAGCGCCGGTCGGCCGGCGAGCCCGCGGTCGTCCTCCAGCAGCGCCGCCAACAGCAGCGGTCGCAGCATCGCCGAGGCTTGCACGCCGGTCGCCGTTCCACCCTCGCTCGCCGCGCGCACGCGCGAAGCGAGCGCATGCACGCGCTCGTTCTCGGCGGCGATCTCGATCAGGGGCCTAAGGCTCATGCTTTGGCGAGTCTAGATAGGCGACGTCGGCTGATCCGGCGAGGCTCTGCGTTCACCAGACAAGGACGCAGGGAGCGGGAATGCTGGTTGCATTTCCGCGACTGAGGACGCCGTATGGCGGGCGCAGAGACCGCCCGATCAGCCGAGGCCGGGGCCGGTCTTCTGCCACTCGACTTGGCCACGGCCCTCGGCGGCGGAGCGGCCGACGATGTCGTCCCACTCGTGCAGCATCCGCTTCAGCTGGGCGACCGCCTCGGGCGGGTGGGCGGCCACGCCGGCGGCCAGCTCAAGGGCCGCCTGCTCGGTGCCGGCGGCCGGGGCCACGCGGTTGACGAGGCCGAGCCGCAGTGCCTCGTCAGCGCCGATCGTCCGCGAGGAGAGCAGCAGGTACTTGGCGGCGGCGAGGCCGCAAAGGGTGACGAGACGGGCCGGGCCGACCGGGACCCCGAGGGCGGCGCCGGGAAAGCGCATCCGCAGGTTGGCGCCGCCGACGCGCATGTCGCAGGCGACGGCGATCTCGGCGCCGCCGCCGACGACGTCGCCGTGGCAGGCGGCGATCGTCGGCTTCGGGAAGGCGACGACGGCGTCGTAGAGGTCGGCGAAGAGCTGCATGCGGCGGACCTTGCCCTCGTCGTCGAGCTGCTCGCGGACATCGGCGCCGGCGGACAGGCCGAGGTGATCGGCGGAGCTGATCACCAGCACCCGCACCGCCTCGTCGCGGCGGGCGACGGCGAGGTGCTCGAGCAGCTCGGTCAGCATCTGGGTGTTGATCGCGTTGCGCGCCTGCGGCCGCTCGAGCCGGATCAGCGCGATCCCCTGCTCGTCGACCGAGTAGCTCGTGACCTCGTTCTCGGGCGTGCTGCCGTTCTCTGCGCTCATGCCTCTGACGCTATCCGTTCGATCAAGCGCTCGGTCTCTCCGGCCGCGTCGGCGATCAGCGCCTCCACCTCCGCCTTCGGCTCGCGGAAGCGGCCGAGCACCCAGGCGGAGACGATCTCGGGATCGGTCGAGTCCGGTCGCCCGACGCCGACGCGCAGGCGCCAAAACTCTGGGTCGCCGAATCCCTTTTTCAGGCTCTTGAGGCCGTTGTGGCCGGCGAGGCCGCCGCCGATCCGGGTCTTGATCTCGCCGAACGGGAGGTCGATCTCGTCGTGGACGACGACGACCCGGTCCAGCGGCACCTTCAGCGAGCCCCGCGCCGGCCCGGCCGAGGTGCCGGAGTCGTTCATGTAGGTCTGCGGCAGCAGCACGGCGACACGCGCCCCTCCCGGGCCGGTCCGCCCTTCCCACAGCCGTCCCTTGAACTTCTCGCGCGGCCGCCCCAGGTCCCAGCGCCGGGCTAACTCCTCGCCGACCATGAAGCCGAGGTTGTGGCGGTCGTTCGCGTGCTCGGGCCCCGGGTTGCCGAGACCCACGACGAGGATCCGATTCCCCTCGCCGCCTTCTCCGTCAGAGCGGCGGAACAGCGACAGCGGCTACTCGCCCTCGGAGTCGCCCGAGCCGCCGCCGCCCTCGCCCTCGGAAGCGGCATCGCCCTCGTCCCCACCCTCGCCGACGAGTTCGGCCTCCTCCTCGACCTCGGGAGCGGCTTCTTCGACGCGGGGCGGCGAGACGGTGACGATCGTGATCTCCTCGAGCTCGTCGGCGACGTAGGTGACCCCCTCGGGGGCGGCCACGGCGGCAAGCGAAAGGGTGTCGTTGATCTCCATCGCAGAGACGTCGACGCAGATGTTGTCCGGGATCTCAGCTGGCAGCGCTTCGACCGTGACCTCGCGGGTGACATGCTCGAGCACGCCGCCGCCCTTGACGCCGGGAGCGTCCTCGACGCCTTCGAGCTCGATCGCGACCTCGGCCTGGATCGCTTCTTTGAGGTTGACCTGCATCAGGTCGAGGTGCTGGAAGCTGCCGCGCACCGGGTGGTGCTGGGCCTCCTTGATCACGACCGGGACGGCTTTGCTGCCGTCGATCTCGAGGTCGAAGAGCGCGGCCCCCTCGCTGAGGATGCTGCGCACGTCGCGTTCTGAGACCTGGAAGGGCTTGGCATCCGAGCCGCCCGAGTAGACGACTCCAGGCACGACGCCCTCGCGGCGCAGGCGCCGTGAGTTGCGCGAGCCGAAATCCTCGCGCGGAGCTGCCTTCAGAGTTGAGCGACCTGCTGCCATCGGACGGGAGAGGATAGAGAAATGGGCCGCACAGGGGCCCTGCGGCGACCTCGGAGAGCACCTGTGGCAACCTTGGCGCGTGGCCGACGATTCGAAGATTCCCAAGGGCCGGGTTCGGCGCTCCGCCAAGCTGGGCTCGATCGTCGGCGTCCAGGGCGCCCGCTACGCCGGCACCAAAGCCGCCAACGTCGGCCGCTCCGAGGAGCAGAGCAAAGAGCGCCTCGAGCAGCGCCACCTGGAGACGGCGATGAAAATGGTCGGGGCGCTCGGCCAGATGAAGGGGGCGGCGATGAAGCTCGGGCAGTTCGCCTCCTTCATCGACACCGAGTTCATCCCCGAGGAGTACCGCGAGATCTACCAGGAGCAGCTGGCGAAACTGCGCACCGACGCTCCTTCGATGCCGTGGGAGAAGGTCGAGCAGGTTCTGGCCGAAGAGTACGACGGCGAACCGCTCTCCGAGCTCTTCGCCGAGTTCGAGCAGGAGGCCTTCGCGGCCGCTTCGATCGGCCAGGTCCACCGCGCCGAGCTGCTCGACGGCCGCCGCGTCGCGGTGAAGATCCAGTACCCGGGGATCGCCGAGGCGCTCGACGCCGACCTCCGCAACGCCGGCACGATCGTGAGGCTGGCGAAGGTGCTGGCGCCCGGCCTCGACGCGAAGGCGATCGCCGAGGAGATCCGCGAGCGGGTGATGGAGGAGCTCGACTACGAGTACGAGGCCCAGAACCAGCGCTCGTTCGCCCGCGCCTACCGCGAACACCCCTTCATCTACGTGCCGGAAGTCGTGACCCGGCTCTCGCGGCGGCGGGTGCTGGTGACCGAGTTCGTCGAGGGAATCGGCTTCGAGGAGATCAAGCAGCTGCCGCAGGAGGAGCGCAGCCGCTTCGGCGAGATCGTCTACCGCGGCAGCTTCGGCTCGATCTACCACCTGCAGCACTTCAACGCCGACCCTCACCCCGGCAACTACCTGCTGATGCCCGACGGTCGCGTCGCCTTCCTCGATTTCGGAATGACGAAGAAGCTCGACCGCGAGCAGATCCTGCTCGAGCAGCGCGCCTTCGACGCCGCCTCGCGCAACGACCCCGAGGCCTTCCGCCAGGCGCTGCACGACCTCGGCTTCATCAAGAAGCCGTCCAAGCTCGACGCCGAGCGGCTACTCGAACACATGCGCGACGTCGGCGGCTGGTTCGTGATGGAGGACCGCGAGCTGGAGATCACGCCGCGGATCGTGATGAAGATCATCGAATCGACCAACGACCCGCGCTCGGAGTACTTCGACCTGATGCGGCGCGAGAGCCTGCCGGCCGAGGAGCTGATGGGGCGGCGGATGGAAATCGGCGTCGTCGCCGTGCTCGGGCAGCTGCGGGCGAAGCGCAACTGGCACCGGATCGCCCGCGAGTGGGTCTACGCCGACCCGCCGGCGACCGAGCTCGGCGCGCTGGAGTGGGATTACTTCGAGGAGCGGGGCGTAAAGCGCACGCCCGGGCTTGCCGAAACCATCTGAGTCGGCGAAGCTCGCCGAAGCTCGCAAATCCACGAGGGAGAGGTAGATGCGCAGGATCAAGCGCGGTTGGGGTCTGACGAAGAAAAGCTGGGCGCTGCTGAACGAGCACCGGGAGCTGATCCGCTTCCCGCTCTACGGCGCGTTGGCGACGATCGTCCCGGCCGTCGTCTTCCTCGGGCCGGGTCTCTACCTGTTCGACAAGGACCAGCTCGCCGGGGCGATTCCGCTGGTCGTGCTCGGGGTGTACGCCCTCAGCGTCGTCGGCTTCTACTTCAGCGTCGGCCTCGCGGCCTGCGCCGACCTGATCTTCCGCGGGCAACAGGCGACCGTGGCGGACGGGCTCGCGGTGGCGCGCAGCCGCTTCGCCCAGATCTGCGGCTGGGCCGCGGTCAACACCGCGATCAGCGTGGTGATGGGCGTGATCGAGAACCAGGGTGGAATCGGCGGCCAGATCGCCGCCCGCCTGGTCGGCATGGCCTGGTCCCTCGTCACCTTCCTGGCGGTGCCGGTGATCGCGATCGAGGGGACGGGTCCCTTCCAGACGATCGGGCGCTCGGCCTCGATGTTCAAATCGCGCTGGGGCCAGCAGATCACCGGCAACATCGCGATCGGCGGCGCCGTCTTCCTCTTCGGCGTGCTGCCGGCGGTACTGCTGATCGTCCTCGGCGTCGCCGTCTGGTCCTCGGCCTCGTTCCTCGGCGCCCTCCTGGTCGTGATCGGCGCGATCCTCTTGGCGATCGCACTGCTGATCTCGAAGGCGCTCAGCGGCATCTTCGGCGTCGCCTTGTACCGCTACGCCCTCGACGGCGAGGTCGTGGGCGGCTTCACCCAGGAGGACCTGGAGTCGGCGGTGCGGACCAAAGGCCGCCGCTGGGGCAAGTCGACGCCGCCCGGAGCGACGCCGGGGACCGTCTGATCGACAGCTCCGAACTTCGCCTCGCTATGACGAGGTCAAGTTCGGAGTCGTTGGAACAGGCGGGGGTCGTTCGAGCAGATTCCGTGGACGCCGACGTCCACTAGCTGCTGCATGCGCGGCAGGTCGTCGACGGTCCAGGCGATCAGCTCTACGCCGGCGAGCTCGCAGATGCGGGCGAGGCGGGGACTGACCAGCGGGTGGTAGACCCACATCGCCGCGACTTCGAACTGCGGCAGCTTCTCGGCGGCGAGGCCCGGTAGACGTGCGCGCATCCCGATCAGGGCGGCGCGCATCGGCAGCTTCGCCCAGCGCTTCGAAGTCCAGTCCTTGGTGACTTTGGGATAGGTCCAGCCGCGCCGCAGCTCCGGCGCCAGTTCGAGCACGCGTTTGAGCGTGTGCATCTCCATCGTCGAGATCATCGCCCGCTGGCTGAGGCCGCGCTCGCGCAGCGCGTCGACCAGCTCCTCCTCCCTCCCGGGCAGCTTGATGTCGAGATCGATCTCGACCCGGTCGAGCGGCGGCTCGAGGAAGGCGTCGAGGGCCTCGGTCAGCTTCAGCGGCGTCCGCCGCTCCGCGTCCTCCCAGTCGTGGGCGACCACCAGCGGGTGGCGCTGCTCAACGGGCAGGTGGGCGTCCTGCAACCAGAGCACGTCGAGCTCAATCGTGTCGACGTCGGCCTCGACCGCCGCCCGAAAGCTCTCGACCGTGTTGCCGGGCGTGATCAGGTCGGCCCCCTTGTGACCGACCAGGCGCAGCTTGCGAGGTTCCTCGGCCAGAGCGCTCAGAACAGCTGGTTCTCGCCGGCGAAGATCTCCGAGACCGAGTCGTCGGTGAAGATGCGGCGGATCGAGTCGGCGAAGGTGCTGGCGGTCGAGAGCACGGTGATGTTGTCGGGCGCCCCCGGGCGCAGCGGCAGCGTGTCGGTGACGACAATCCGCTCGATCGCCGAGTTCTCGATCCGTTCGTAGGCGGGGCCGGAGAAGACGCCGTGGGTGGCGCAGGCGATCACCCGGGCAGCGCCCTCGTCGAGGACGGTCTGGGCGGCGGCGGTGAGGGTGCCGGCGGTGTCGATCATGTCGTCGACCAGGACGGCGGTCTTGCCTTTGACGTCACCGACCACGTAGCCGATCTCGGCTACCTGCTGGGCGGGCCGCTCCTTCTCCATCACCGCCCACTGGGTGCCGATCCGGCGGGCGAAGTTGCGGGCGGTCTTCACGCGACCGGCGTCGGGGCTGACGATGACCAGCTCGTCGTTCATTTCCTGGTCCTTGAACCACTGGGTCAGCATCGGCATCGCGGTCATGTGATCGACCGGGACGTGGAAGAAGCCCTGGACCTGGCCGGCGTGGAGGTCCATCGTCAGCACCCGGTCGATGCCGACGGCCTCAAGGCATTTGGCGACGATGCGGGCGGTGATCGGCTCACGCGGGGCTGACTTCTTGTCCTGGCGCGCGTAGCCGTACCAGGGGAGGACGGCGATGATCCGGTGGGCCGAGGCGCCCTGGGCGGCGTCGATCATCGTCAGGAGCTCGACCAGGGCGTCGTTCGGGGTCATCCCTTCCTGCGCGTTGGCGCAGGTCGACTGGACGAGGAAGACGTCGGCGCCGCGGATCGACTCCTCGTAGCGGCAGTAGACCTCGCCGTCGGCGAAGGTCTTCAGGGTCACTTGACCCAGGTCCAGTTCGAGCTTGCCGGCGACTTTGGCGGCCAGGTCCATCGAACAACGGCCGCCGAAGACCATCATCCGCTTCGAGTAGTCGTGGTCGATGGCGGTTCCCACTTGTGGGCGCTCCTCGATCATGCTCACGGGGTCTCGTCCTCTCGCAATTGTGTCGCCGCCTTGCGAGCGGCGTATCCGTCGATGTTTCTCTGCGCGTTCTCGCTCACCGCAAGCGCACCCTCGGGCACGTCGTCCTTGATCACTGCGCCAGCGCCAGTGTAGGCGGAGTCGCCGACTTCTACAGGTGCGATCAGCATCGTGTCAACGCCGATGCGGACATTGCGTCCAATGACCGTCCGGTTCTTGCGGAAACCGTCGTAGTTGGCGGTGATCGTGCCGGCACCGAGGTTGCTGCCGGGGCCGATCTCGGAGTCGCCTACGTAGGAGAGGTGCGGGACCTTGGTCCCCTCGCCGACCCGCGAGTTCTTGATCTCGACGAAGGTGCCGGCCTTGGCCGAGTCCTCGAGCACCGCTCCGGGGCGCAGGTAGGCAAAGGGGCCGACCGAGCAGCCGGCGCGGACGTCGCACTCGACCAGGTAGGAGTGGAGGACCTGGGAGCCGGCGCCGACGGAGCTGTCGATCAGGGTGCTGAGGGGGCCGACTACGGCGCCCTCGCCGATCTGCGTCCGGCCCCGCAGGGTCGTGCCGGGCTCGATCCTGGCGTCGGCGGCGATCTCGACGCCGGCGTCGATCCAGGTCGAGGCGGGGTCGACGAGGGTGACGCCGGCGAGCATGTGGGCCTCGAGCAGGCGGCGGCGTCCCTCGGCCTCGACCGCGGCGAGGTCGACGCGGTTGTTGACCCCCATCGTCACCGCGAAGTCGTCGGCGAGGTGGGCGGCGACCGAGTGGCCGGCCTCGCGCAGGGCGGGGAAGACGTCGGGGAGGTAGTACTCGCCTTGGGCGTTGTCGTTGGCGAGGCCCTTCAGCGCCGCGGCGAGCGGCGCAGCCTGGAAGGCGTAGGTGCCGGCGTTGATCTCGCGGATCGCCAGCTGCGAGGCGTCGGCGTCGCCGGCGGCTTTCGCCTCGACGACGCGTTCCACCCAGCCGTCCTCGTCGCGGACGACACGGCCGTAGGCGCCGGGGTCGTCGAGCTCGATCGTCAGCATCGTCGCCGCGGCCTGCGAGCTCTCGTGGGCCTCGAGCAGTCCGGAGATCGTCTCGACCGAGATCAGCGGCACGTCGCCGGAGAGGACGAGGACGGTCTCGGCCTCCTCGATCAGCGGCAGCGCCGCGCGAATCGCGCCGCCGGTCCCGTCTGCCTGCGGCTGGATGACAGTCTCCACGGCCTCCGGCAGACCGGCGGAAAGGTCACGCCCGGGCGAGACGATCGCCGCCACCCGGCCGGCGCCGGCTTCGCGCGCGGCGACGATCGGCCAGGCGACCATCGGCCGACCGCAGACGGGGTGGAGCATCTTCGGCGTCGAGGAACGCATCCGCGTCCCCTCGCCCGCCGCCATCACGAGGACTAGGGGTTGGGTCACTGGCGAGATCGTAAGCGCTCAGGCGCGCTTCGCGAGCTCTTTGCCCAGTAATGCAACGGACGTCAGCGTCCAGCCGGCGAAGATCAGGTCGATCCCGACCAGGAGGCCGATCGCCCAATCGGCCGAGCTGGGGAACTTGGCGAGGATGAGGATCCCGATCAGCAGGCCGGCGGCGCCGCTGAGGCCGAGCAGGCCGGCGTTCGGCTCGCCGCGGGCGACGAAGGCGATCGCGATCCGGGTCAGGCCCATGAAGAGGAAGTAGATGCCCAGCACCAGGGTCAGCGTCAGGGTCCCGTTGTGCGGTTCGACGATCAGCCAGAGACCGACAAGGAGCGTCAGCAGCGCCCAGGCGACCCGCACCGCCACCGTCCCCACCGAGTGCGCCGAGAAGGCCGCCGCGAAGAGGATCCCGCTGACCAGGACCAGCACCCAGCCGATGAAGATCGCCGTCCCCACCGCGGCCACCGCCGGGACCAGAATCGCGGCCACGCCGAGGACGATCGCGGCGACGCCGACGAACATCAGGGGCTTCCAGCTCCGGCTCAGGCCCTCGCGCACCTCCGGGTCGAGCGACGCGCCACCGATCTCCATGAAGAAGAAGCTAAAGGCCCGCCCGGACGCTCCGGTCAGACCTTGCGGTAGCGGGAGTCGACGATCGAGTAGGCGCCGAATCCGATCAGGCCGGCGGCGACGAGGCCCAACAGGGCGGGGCCGTATGAGGCGTGCGCGAGTTCGCGCAGGGCGCCGTCGAGACCGCTCGCCTCCTTCGGGTTGTAGTCGATCGCGGCCTTGATCAACCCGTAGCCGATCAGGGCGAAGACGACGGCCCGGGCGACGTGGCCGAAGACGCCGAGGGCGGTGTAGCCCTTTTCGACGCCGGGGCTCATTTCGCCCGTCTTCGCGTCCTCGAGGAACTTTTTCGACAGGCCCTTGTAGGCCTGGTAGACGGCGACGCCGATCAGGATGGCCCCGGCGACGCCGACGATCACGGTGCCGCCGGTCCAGCCGAGGACGCCGCCGGTCGTCTGCTGCGTCGAGCTCGAGCCGCCGCCGGACGAGGTGAGGATCCCGATCGCCGCTATGCACAGAAGCCCGTAGGCGATGCCACTGTCCAGCGAGGAGATGCGCTCGAAGGTGCTGTCGCTCTGTTCGGCGCCGTGGCCCACAGCCGCGCGGATCAGGCGCCAGAGGGCGTAGCCCCCGAGCCCGACCGCGAGCAGGACGAGCAACAGCTTGCCGAAGGACTGGTGGGCGACCGTCTGCAGCGCGCCCTGCTGGTCGGTTGCCTTGCCGCCCTCGCCGAGGGCGAGCTCCAGTGCCAGCACGCCGATGATGATGTACACGGCCCCGCGGGCGACGAGGCCGGCCCGCGCCAGCCAGCCGAGCGTCTTCGCGTGGGCGAGCTGCTCGCCCTGGCCCTTCGCCTTGTCGCCCAGGTTCCGGGCCCCTGCTCCCATGTCCGTCTTCATCTCGCTCCGTTCCCTCCTTGGGCCGGGCGCGGCACGCAGACCGTGATCGCCTCGGGTTCGACCTCGACCTTGAATGACTTGACCTTCTTGCGATCGCCGCCGTCGAGCTCGTAGCGGACCTTGCGGTCCAGCTTCACGCGCACCTTGCGGGCCTTGGTGACGCGCACGAACGGCGACTTCTCGGCGCTGCCGACGGCCGTGCGGGCGGCGGCGCGAACGAGCTGGACCGGTCCCTCCGAGGTGAGGACCCCGACATCGAGGACGCCGTCGTCGGGCTGCGCGTCGGCGAAGACTTCGATGCCGCCGAACAGCTCCCCCACGTTCCCGACCAGGATGCAGCTGGCCGGGCCTTCGTACCAGCGCGTGCCGTCGATCTTGATCTTCGCCTCGAAGGGTTCGGAATCGAGTTCCGAGGCCCCACCGACCACGTAGGCGGCGCGGCCGAGGCGGTCCTTGAGGTCGTCGGCGGCCTTGATCATCGCGGCGTCGAAGCCGGCCCCGGCCATCACCGCGAATCGCTCGCCGTCGAAGCAGCCGACGTCGAGCCGGCGGCGCTCCCCGTGCAGCGCCACGTCAACGGCCTGGCCAATGTCGCGTTCGATCCCAAGGTGGGTGGCGAACAGGTTCGAGGTGCCGGCGGGGACGATCCCCAGCGGCACCTGGGTGTCCTGCAGCGCGTTGACGCAGCGCCGCATCATCCCGTCGCCACCCCAAGCGATCAGCAGCTCGGCGCCGTCTTCCAGGGCTTCTTCGACCGCGGCCGGCGCCCGCTTGCTCTTCGGCACCTCGGTCCAGATCGGGTCCGCGACGCCGGCATCGGCGAGCTTCCGCCGCAGTTCCGGCAGGCCGCTGCCGACCGTCTTGCCAGCGTGGGCGACAACCGCGACCTTCATGCGCGCGAGCGCCTCTGCGCGGCTGCGCCGGCAGCGCGGCAGGCGAACAGCAGCACCAGGATCGCGCCGATGCCGACGAGGACGCCGCCGGCGACGTCGAGCGGGTGGTGCATCCCCTCGTACATGCGCGAGAGCGCGACGAAGCTGATCGTGAGAATCGCCGCGGTCCAGGCGAGCGCCTTCTTCAGGCTGCTGGTGAAGCGGGTGGTGAGCAGCAGCACGAGGCCGGCGTAGACGGCGACGGAGGCGGCGGTGTGGCCGGAGGGGTAACTGGCGTCGACTTCGAGGCCTTCGAGCCGGTGGACCGACGGGCGGTGGCGGGGAACGACGATCGAGGTGACGCGGTAGGTGGCCGACTCGACCGTGAGGACGAAGACGGCGAAGGCGGCGATCAGCCAGCGGCGCATGAAGGCGCAAACGATCGCGATCAGGCCGACGAGGATCGGCAGGACGGGGGCGCCGCCGACCTGGGTGCCGACTTCGGCGATCGTCGTCAGCGTGCCGGTGCGGTGTTGGGCCAGCGTGTCGTTGAAGCTCTCGTCCGTCCCTTCGAGCCCGAGCCCGCTGCCGCTGACGAGGACGTGGACGACGAAGAGGGCGAGCAGGATCGAGGCGGCGGCCAGCAGCAGGTAGCCGGCCAGGGTCGCGAGGAAGAAGACGAGGGCGGGATGGCGGCCGTCGAGCGCGGCGGCGAAGCGATCCGGCAGGCTGCCGGGTGGCGCCTCGAAGATCGGAACGGAGTGGCGGTCGTCGGCCCGCGCGCTGGCAGGCGCCGAGGCGCTGCGTGATCTCTCCCCCACGGTCACGCCGCTGTCTATCCCCATCCCCTCCCGAAATTATGCATCGGTCTCTCTAACCAATCGTTGTGTTCATTGCCCTTTGCGGGGTAAACCCTCCTCCTGATGCCCTTTCTCGTCCTCCTACTGATCTCCGTCGCCGCCGGTCTCGGCGCCGCCTTGCTGGCGCGCCGCTACTCCGGCGTGGCTTCCGCGCCCGCCGTCCTCGAGACGGCACGCGAGGCGGGCGAGCACGTCGAGGGGCCGGCGGGACGGCGAGCGGTGCGGGCGGCGCGGCGCGACCCGGAGAAAGCGACCGGCCTGGCGCTGACGCTGGCGCTCGCGGTGGCGATCGCGGGCGGCGCGGTGCTCGCCCTGCTGGCGGTCGTGGTGCGCAGCAGCGACCTGCTTGCGGGGATCGACAGCAGCGTCGCCGAGTGGGGCAACCGCCACGCGACCGCCTGGTCACATGATGCCCTGACGCTGGTTACCGACTTGGGCGAGACGGTGACGGTGGTCGTCGTCGCCGTCGTCGTAGCGATCGTCGACTTCAGGCGTACCCGCAACCGCTGGGTCCCGCCCTTCCTGCTCGCCGTGATCCTCGGGGACAAGCTGCTGACCGAGGCCGTCAAGCAACTCGTCGATCGCGCCCGTCCCACCATCGAGGCCGTCGCCGCGACCCTCGGCCCCTCCTTCCCCAGCGGCCACACCTCGACCGCCGCCGCCTCGTGGGCCGCCTTCGCCCTGGTCGCGGGCCGCTGGTGGAGCCGCCGAGCCTGGCCGGCCCTCACCGGCATCGCCGTCGGGATTGCGGTCGGCGTCGCCTGCAGCCGCGTCCTCCTCGACGTCCACTGGCTGACCGACGTCCTCGCCGGCCTCGCCCTCGGCTGGGCCTGGTTCGCAATCTGCGCGATCGCCTTCGGCGGCCGCGTCCTCCGCTTCGGCGCAACCGCTCAGGCGGCCGGGGAAGGCGACCCTCAGGCGGTCACCTCTCCCCCGCTGCACTCCCGCTCCCGCTCGTAGAACTTCACCCACTTGCGGACGGCGTTGTCGGAGACGCCGTACTTGCGGCCCACCGCGCAGTAGCTCGTCGCCTCGATCTCGGCGAGGAGCTGCTCGTACGGGGGGCGTCAACACGTCTGATGCCGGGCTGCGGCCGCCCTCGGAGCTTCGGGCGATCCCAGCGCGTGCCACAGGAGTGAGAGCAATACCGCTGCTTCCCATATTTCGCCTGAAATCCTCTGCCACACCGCTTGCAACTACGAACCTCCGACTCGCGTCGGTTCTTTCGCCCACAGTGGGTGTCGAGCGTTGCGGCGCAGTTGGGGCAGACGATCCGCAGGTTCTCCAAGCGATTGTCATCAGGGACGCCGTTGATGTGATCGAGGATCAACGACATCGTCCGACCACGCCAATTTTCATCCTGGCCGCACATCTCGCACAGCCGATCCTTTAGGCCCTCCAGAAAGAGACGCTGCTTTAGGTTGTTCCGGGAGTAAGTCGAGTTCTCCACCAACACTTCGTCCAGCGGCGTAGCCGCTCGGGACGGTACCCGCCGCACGGAAGCACCGGCATCGAAATGGTCCGTCGAGATCTCCCATCTCTCTACCCATTCCTTGAAAAGCCGATGGTTCCCCCCAGCAGGACGCATGCCGAGCTTGCGCAATGCCTCACTGAAAGACAGCGAACTAGCTACGGCCTCTCGGGCTTCTTGCTCTCCATATCTAGGCACATCTGAAAGTTATCTATTTCCTCGGACAGAACATTACGTCGGACGATCGCGGTAGCCTCCACTTTGCTCAATCCGGGATGGTGTAACGGCAGCACGCTCGGCTTTGGACCGAGAAGTGGCATGGGTTCGAATCCCCCTCCCGGAGTGTTGCCGGTTCGAGTTACTCCTCCGTCGCTCGAACCACTTTCCCGCCTTTCGCCCCCGGCTCCATCGCCGGGCCGCGGGGGGAGGCGATGCCCAGGACTCGCATCGCTTTGAGGCCGAGGCCGAGCTTCTCGCGGCCTGCGGTGCTGGAGACGTCGTGGCCGCAGAGCTCGCGGACGCGCTCGAGGCGGTAGCGGATCGTGTGGCGGTGGGTGAAGAGCTGTTTGGCGGTGGCGGCGACATTGGCGTCGTTGTCGAGGTAGGCCTCGACGGTCGTCACCAGCTCGGTCTCGTATTGGTCGTCGTACTCGACGAGCGGCTTGATCGTCTCGGCGTAGAAGCGTTCGAGCTCGCCCGGGTCCTCGCTCATCGCCGGCAGCAGCAGGCGGTAGGCGCCGGTGTCCTCGAAGGCGAGCAGGGAGCGCCCCTCGGCCTCGCCGACGTTGACCGCCAGGTGCGCCTCGCTGCCGGCGCGGTAGAGATCGACCGGGTCGGCGCAGCGGCGGCTGCGGCCGGTGGTGAGGTGGAAGCCCGGCAGGCTGTCGGCGAGCTCGCGCGCGAGGCCGGCGGCGGCGCGGGCGAGGCGCTCGTCGTCCTCGGCCGGGACGAGCGCGGCGATCTCGGCCGCCGCCTCGCCGCCGTCGCTGGCGGCGAGCGATCCCGGCGCCAGCGAGCGCAGCGCCCGCTGGGCGAGGACCAGCGCCCGCTCCCGCCACTCGCCCGTCTGGGCCGCCCGCGGCGCCGCCCGCAGGACCAGGACCCCCGCCCCGCGCTCGAGGTCGGCTCCGAGCTCTGAAGCCTGGGCGACGATGTCGCGGCGATCGGTCACTTCCCGCCGCAGCACCGCCGCCACGAACGCCCCCGCCGCCTCCTCGCTCTCCCACTCAGGCGAGCGCGAGCGCTCCAGCTCCAGCGCCAGCAGCGTCGTCACCATCCGCGCGATGGCCGGGTCGGGAGCGGCCTTGGCGCGATAGCGCAACTCGCCGACGACGTTGTCGGCGACCCGCAGCTCGACCCGCGTTACCCCCTCGCCGCCGGAAAGCAGCTTCTGCTCCTGATCAGAAGAGGCGCCGGCGACAGCCAGCACCGCGCTGGAGCGGTCGATCAGAGCGACGCTGGCATCGAGCAGCCGCGCCGCAGCCCGCGCGACCGCGGGCAGTCCGGCACCGGACTCGACCGCGTCGGACAACGCGTCGAGCATCACCGCACGCTCGGTAGATGCAGACCCAGGCATCGAGCCATTATCCGGATGCGCCCCTGACGACGCCTGACCGCAGCGTCAGGTGCCGTTGATGAAGTTCGTTATATCCGTGTAGTAGTAGACGACGACCAGGCCGATGATGACGCCGCCGATGACCAGGGCGGCGAGGACGAAGAGCGAGAGGAAGCCGGCGGCCGCCTTCTCCCAAACCCGGCCGTAGGCGCTCACCGCCGGGCTGAGGATGAGGGTGGCGAAAACGACCAGGCAGATCGCCCCGGCGATGCCGTACAGAAGGTATTGGTGGCCCAGTTTGGCCAGCGCGAAAACCGGGAGCGGGGTCACTGCTCTGGATTCTGCCGCACTTGCGAGACGACCAGCCCCACGGCCGCCGGGAGCGAGAAGGCCGCGGCTCCGAGAGCCCAGCCGCTGCTGACGTCGCTGAGGTAGTGGACGCTGAGATAGACGGACGAGAGCCCGACCAATGCCGTCAGCACGAAGCCCGTCGTCACCACGGCAGTGCCGCGTGCCATCCCCGGCCGCAGCCGCAGCACGATCGTCACCGCCAGCCAGAGGTAAAAGACGGAGTGGGCGGCATGGGCGCTGGGAAACGAGGAGCCGCCGGCGTCGACGAGCGGGTTAGCCGGGCGGGGCCGGTCGACCGCGGCTTCAAGCACGTCGATCCCGGTCTGGGTGATCGCCATCCCGGCCACCAGGACCCAGAACTCGGTCCAGCGGCGGCGCCAAGCGAGCAGCGCGGCGCAGATCGCCGCCAGGGCGCTGACGACGCCGGCGGCTCCAAGCCAGGTGATCGCCTTGGCAACGCTGGTCAGGGCACTGCTGCGCAGGTGGTCGACGATTTCCTGCGCGGTTTCGTCTCCCGGCGTCGGCCCGGGGCTTTCACCGAGGGCAACGGCGTAGGCGACGACGATGAAGATGGCGACGGCGAGAGTTGCCATCAGCGAGGTGAATTCGAGGCCGAAGGTGCCGCCCGGGGTCACCCTGTCCCAGAGGAAGCGGAGCTGCGGCCTGCGCCCAAGTTCGACCAGCCAGCGGGTCGCAGTGTGCTCCTCCATCCAGCGCACAACCGCTTCCCGGTTCTCCCGCTCGCGAAGGTGACGGTAGATCCAGACGATCGCGACGACGATGACGATCAGCGTTGCCAGCAGGAAGGCCCCTTTGGCGGCGTATTTGCCGGCCGTCTCGATCGTCTGCGAGAAGAAGTAGCCGACGAGAATGTGAGCGCTGGCCCAGAGCCCGGTGCCGAGGACCGAGTAGGGGACGAAGGCGCGGTACTGCATTCCCGAGCTGCCGGCGATGAACGGGGCGAAGGCGCGAACGAGGCTGATGAAGCGGCCGATGAAGATCGTCTTGCCGCCGTGGCGTCCGAAGTAGTCCTCGACTTTCTCGAAACGCTCGTGGCTGATCCCGACCCGCGGCCCGTGCTCGAGGATGAACTCGCGCCCGAGCCGGCGGCCGAGGAAGAAGCTGGTGGTGTCGCCGAGCCAGGCCGAGAACCAGGCGATCGCGATCAGCAGGTAGAGGTCGATCGCGCCCTGGCCGGCGACGGCGCCGCCGAGCAGCATCACCGTCTCGCCGGGGACCACCAGGCCGACGAAGGCGCCGGTCTCGGCGAAGGCGAAGACGCCGACCAACAGGTAGGTCCAGGCGCCGAGCGTGTGGGAGATGTCGTGGAGGAGGCTCTGCAGGTCGAGGCTGCCGAGCTTGCGGCTGAGGAAGAAGTAGCCGACCGCTACGGCAACCGCGACGATCGCGAGGACGATCCGTTTGCGGGTGATCGGGCCCTCGCCCTCCCCCGGGTCCGGCAGCTTCATGGCGCCAGTCTCGCGTGTCCGGCGGCGCAGACGATCGCTTCCTCGTGCCCGGTTGCCGCGGCCGCCTTCCGCGCGGCGGCCAGATCGGGGAAGAGGCCGGCCGCGGTGGGGCCGGAGCCGCTGAGGATCGCGGCCGGAGCGCCGGCGGCGCGCAGGGCGTCGAGCGCGTCGCCGATCTCGGGACGCAGCGAGAGCGCCGCCGCGGTGAGGTCGTTGACCAGCAGCTCGGGGTAGCTCAGCGGCGAGGCGCCGGCGCCGGCGGCCTCGCGCAGCCGCGCCGCCAGCTCGTCGAGCTCCGAGGCCTGACGGCCGAGCCCGAGCCGGTCGGCCTCGGCGAAAACCGCGGCGGTACTGAGCCCGCCGCCGCCGGGCAGCAGCACCGCCGCGTGCTCGGCCGGCTCCGGCAGGGGCTCGACGCGCTCGCCGGCGCCGCGGACCAGCGCCAGCGAGGGGCGCAGCTGCGAGGGGACGTCGGCGCCCAACTCCGCCGCCAGCTGCGGCAGGTCGGCAACCTCTCCAGCCGCCAGGCGCAGGACCGCCGCCGCGTCGCCGCTCCCCCCACCGAGACCTGCCGCCACCGGCACCCGCTTCTCGATCTCGACCCGCAGCGGCTCGTGCTCCCAACCGCGCTCGCGCAGGGCGACGAGCGCCCGATCCGCCAGGTTCTCACCCTCGACGCCAGGGCAGACGACCTCGTCGCGCTCGGCCGGGGTGACCTCGATCAGGTCGGCCAACGCCAGCGGCTCGAACAGCGAGCAGAGCTCGTGCAGGCCGTCCTCGCGCGGCACCCCCAGGTAGAGGCAGAGGTTGAGCTTGGCCGGGGCGTGGACGAGCATCTCTAGGCCCGCAGCCTGGCGGACAGGGCGGCGAACTGCTCGGGCGCCAGCGCCTCGGCGCGGGCGTCCTCGGGCAGCCCCAGCTCGGCCAGCGCCGCCCGCGCCGGCGCCAGCGATCCCGGCCGCGCGTGCTCGAGCGAGCGCGCCAACGACTTGCGCCGGTGGGCGAAGGCGGCGCGGATCAATTCGCGCGTCTGCGCGTCGGCGCCGGAGCCGGTCCGCCGCAGCCGCAGGATCGCCGAGTCGACCCGGGGGCGCGGCTTGAAGACCGCGGGATCGACCCCGCGCACCAGCTCGACCTCGCAGGCAAGCTGGGCAACCGCGCTCGGGCTCCCGTAGGTGCGGCTGCCCGGCCTGGCGCGCAAGCGGTCGGCGATCTCCCGCTGCACCATCACCGTCCAGCGCTGCAGGGAGGGCAGCTGCTCGATCGTCCGCAGGATCAACGGCGTCGCCACCGAGTAGGGCAGGTTAGCGACCATCGCCGTCGGCTCTGGCCGCAGCCCGCCGAGGTCGAACTTCATCGCGTCGCCCCAGTGCAGCTCGACATTCGGCAGCGCCGCGATCCGCTCCAGCGCCGGCTCCAGACCACGGTCGATCTCGACCGTGTGCAGGTGCGCCGCGACGGCCGCCAGCCGCTCGCTCAGCACCCCTTCCCCCGCCCCGACCTCGAGCACGACATCATCGGTGGCCAGACGCGCGTCGCGGACGATCGCGTCGAGCAGATTGGGATCGGCGAGGAAGTTCTGCCCGAGGCGGACCACGCGTTTACCAGCCGAACAGCGTTCGCGCGTTGGCCTCGACCGCCCGCTCCAAGTCCTCGTAGGAGACGGCGCGCTCGGCGGCGATCGCCTGCGCCGTCTCGACCACGAAGGCCGGCTGGTTGCGCTTGCCGCGCATCGGCTGCGGCGCCAGGTAGGGCGCGTCGGTCTCGACCAGGATCCTGTCCTCGGGCACTTTCGCCGCGGCGAAGCGCAGCTCCTTCGCGCTCGGGTAGGTGGCGTTGCCGGCGAACGAGCAGTACCAGCCGCGCGCGGCCGCGTCGCCGACCCGCTGCGGCGCCGAGAAGCAGTGGAGGATCACCGCAGCCTCGCCGGCGTAGGCGTCGAGGGTGTCGAAGATCTCATCGATCGCCGCCGTCTCCCCCTCCGGGTCGCGGGCGTGGATCACGATCGGCAGCTCGAGCTCGCGGGCGATCTCGATCTGGGCCCGGAAGGCGCGCCGCTGGTCGTCGGCCGCGGCGTACTCGCGGTAGAAGTCGAGGCCGGTCTCGCCGATCGCCCGCACCTTCTCGTGCCGGCCCAGCTCGCGGATTTCCGCCGCCGCCGCGTCGTCGAACCCGCCCGCCTCGTTGGGGTGCCGCCCGACCGCGGCGAAGACCGCGCCGTAGCGCTCCGTACTCGCCACCGCCTCGGCGTTCGTCTCCGCGTTCATTCCCACCGTCAGCATCCGCACCACGCCCGCTCCGGCGGCCGCGGCGACCAGCTCTTCCTCCTCGCCCTCGCAGAGGAACAGATGCGTGTGGGAGTCGATCATCGGCCAGCTCAGCCTATCCTCGTGTGATCGCCGCCCGCCTCTGCCTCACCCTCCTCCTCGCCCTGCTCTTGGGGCCGCCGGCGGCTACCGCCGAGGCGCCGCCTCAGCCCTCCCGCCTCTTCCTCGTCGTGCTCGAGAACCGCGAGTACGAAGAAGCGCTGGGCAACCCGGAAGCTCCCTACCTCGAGCACCTGGCCGAGAAGGGGGCGGTCGCCACCAACTACTACGGGGTCAGCCACCCGTCGCTCCCCAACTACCTCGCCCTCTTCGCCGGCTCCACCTTCGGGATCGCCGAAAACTGCACCGAGTGCGTCGTCTCCGGGCCGAACCTGGCGACGCAGCTCTCGCGCGCCGGCATCTCCTGGCGCGCCTACATGGAGACCATGCCCGAACCCTGCTTCGGCGGCAGCAGCTACGCCCATTACGCCAAACGCCACAACCCCTTCGCCTACTTCCCCTCGATCACGGCGCTGCCCCAACGGTGCCGCAACGTCGTCCCCGAAACGCGGCTCCTCGCCGACCTCGATCGCCACCGCCTCCCCGCCTTCGGCTGGCTGACCCCTGATCTCTGCTACGACGGCCACGATTGCGAACTTCGCTGGGTCGACCGGTACCTCTGGCTGCTGCTACCACGGGTAATCCACCAGCTCGGCCCGCACGGCCTCCTTGTGATCGCCTTCGACGAGGGGCTCAGCGACGCCGGCTGCTGCGGCGAGCCGGGCGGCGGCCGCATCGCCACCCTGCTCGTCGGCCCCGACGTGCCCGCCGGACGCGAAATCCGCCTGCCCGCCGACCACTACTCGCTGCTGGCGAGCATTGAGGACCGATTCGGCCTGCCGCGCCTGCGCCTCGCCCGCTTTGCCCCGCCGCTGGCGCCGGCGCTGTTCGGGATCGCC
>Ga0307316_10000087_pt1 | contig 22917 bp, 23 predicted proteins | sample ER_DNA_356_FD_194504 | JGI IMG/M metagenome (GOLD analysis project Ga0307316, IMG submission 194504) | Bulk soil microbial communities from the East River watershed near Crested Butte, Colorado, United States - ER_DNA_356 | ecosystem: Environmental > Terrestrial > Soil > Floodplain | place... | reverse complement strand
GCAAGGGAGATCAAGCCGGACGAGCACAGGGTTGCCCTGACGCCTGCGGGCGCGCGCGAGCTGGCGCAGAAGGGCCACGAGGTCGTCGTCGAGCAAGGCGCGGGCGAAGGGAGCTCGCTCCCCGACGCGGCCTATGAAGCCGTCGGCGCGACGATCGCCCCCGTCGACGACGTCTGGGGCTCCTCCGATCTGGTCCTCAAGGTCAAGGAACCGCTTCCAGCCGAGTTCGGGCGGCTGCGTGAGGGCCTCATCCTCTTCACCTACCTGCATCTCGCCGCGGACGAGGAGCTCACGCGCGCGCTCCTGGAGAGCGGCGCGATCTGCATCGCCTACGAGACCGTCGAGACTGACGACCGGCAGCTGCCGCTCCTCGCGCCGATGAGCGAGGTCGCCGGCCGCCTCGCCACCCAGATGGGCGCCTGGGCGCTCGAGAAGGCGCAGGGCGGGCGAGGGATCCTGCTCGGCGGTGTCCCTGGCGTTCCGCCCGCGAAGGTGGTCGTCCTCGGCGGTGGCATCGTCGGCTACAACGCGGCTCTGATCGCCGTCGGCATGCAGGCGGACGTCTGGGTGCTCGACAAGTCGGTGCAGCGCATGCGCGACCTCGAGATGATGCTGGACGGCCGGATCACGCTCGCGATGTCGAACCAGCTCGCGATCGACGAGGCCGTCGAGAACGCGGACCTCGTCATCGGCGCAGTGCTCATCCCCGGAGCGCGCGCTCCGAAGCTGATCACGCGCGGCATGCTGCCGGGCCTGAAGCCGGGCGCCGCGCTCGTCGACGTCGCCATCGACCAGGGCGGCTGCTTCGAGACCTCTCATCCGACGACGCACTCCGATCCGGTCTTCGTCGTCGACGGCATCGTCCACTACTGCGTCTCGAACATGCCCGGCGCCGTGCCGATCACGTCCACGGCCGGGCTCACGAACGTCACGCTCCCGTATGTGGAGCAGATCGCCGACTTAGGCGTGCGCGAGGCAGTCGCGCGGAGCCGCGCGCTCGGCCGCGGCGTCAACGTCTTCGAGGGAAAGCTCACCTACGAGGCGGTTGCCGAAGCCCACGGCCTCGAGTATTCGCCGCTCGAGCAGGTTCTTCCCCTCGAGGCTGTCTAGTCGCCCAGCCGGAGGACGCTACGCCTCTTCTGGCGCTTCCGGCTTCTCCGCCTTCTCGGGCGTCAGCCTCACGACCGCGTAGGTGATTCCCGCGGCGAGCGCAATAACGGACACGATCCAGATGACGACGCCGAAAAGCCCGAGGACGGTTGTCATACGCGAAGTAGAATAGCCCGATGCCGCGCGCCTGCGTGATCGTGCTGGACGCGGTTGGTGCGGGCGAGCTGCCCGACGCTGCGGACTACGGCGACGAGGGATCGAACACACTCGCCAACGTCGCTGAAGCAGTCGGCGGCCTCGACCTCCCCAACCTCGAGCAGCTTGGCCTCGGAAACATCGAGGAGCTTGCCGGCTGCCCACCGCAACCGCGCGCGCACGCGGTCGCCGGGCGCCTCTTCGAGCGCTCCAAGGGAAAGGACACGACGACGGGCCACTGGGAGCTCATGGGCATCGTCACGCCCGAGCCCATGCCGACCTTCCCGCATGGGTTCCCGTTCGAGGTCATCGAGGAGTTCGCCCATCGCACGGGCCGCGGTGTGCTCGGCAACAAGGCGGCATCCGGAACGGAGATCATCGAGGAGCTCGGCGAGGAGCACCAGCGCACCGGCAAGTGGATCGTCTACACGTCCGCGGACTCCGTCTTTCAGATCGCCGCGCACGAGGAGACGATCCCGCTCGACGAGCTCTACGCCGCCTGCGGGATCGCGCGGGAGATCCTGACCGGCAAAAACGCGGTCGGGCGCGTGATCGCGCGGCCGTTCGTCGGTGAGCCGGGGAACTACACGCGGACGCCGAACCGCCACGACTGGTCGCTCCGGCCCAGACAGCCGAACTACCTCACCCTCGTGCGCGAGACCGGCAAGGAGGTGTACGGGGTCGGCAAGATCCACGACATCTTCGCGGGTGTGGACATCGACCACTCGCAGACCACGAAGTCCAACAACGACGGCATCACGAAGACCGAGACACTTCTCCGGGAGGTTGACGAAGGCCTCATCTTCGTGAACCTCGTCGAGACCGACATGCTCTGGGGCCACCGAAACGACCCGGTCAACTTCCATCGCTGCCTGCAGGACTTCGACCGCCGGATCCCCGATCTGCTCGACGCTCTCAGGCCGCAGGACCTCTTCATCCTCACGTCAGACCACGGCTGCGACCCGACGACGCCGTCGACGGACCACTCCCGCGAGCACGCTCTGCTCCTCGCGTACGTCGAGGGGCGAAACGCCGACGGCGCGGTGCACGAAGGCGAGTTCGCGGACGTCGGGGCCACGGTCAATGCCTGGCTCGGCGGCAAGGCGCCGTCTCGGGGGATTCCCGGCACGCCGATCGTCTCGCAGTGAGCGTGCCGGCCCGCGCCCGCGGCCCGATTCGCCCGGCGGAGCTCATCCAGCGCAAGCGCGACGGCGAGGAGCTGACCGCCGCCGAGATCGGAGAGCTCGTGCTCGCCTACGCCCGCGACGAGGTTCCCGACTACCAGATGGCTGCTTTTTGCATGGCCGTCTACTTCAAGGGACTCAGCCATGCTGAGACCCACGCGCTGACGGACGCGATGGTCCAGAGCGGAGAGACGGTCGACCTCTCGCCGCTCGGCCGGAAGGTGGTCGACAAGCACTCGACAGGAGGAGTGGGGGACAAAACCTCGATCGCGCTCGGGCCGGTCGTCGCGGCCTGCGGCGTCCCGTTCGCGAAGATGAGCGGGCGCGGCCTCGGCCACACCGGAGGAACCCTCGACAAGCTCGAGGCGATCCCCGGCTTCAGCGTCGAGCTCGAGATCGACGCGTTCTTGGCTCAAGTACGGGAGATCGGCCTCGCGATCATCGGCCAGACGGCGGAGCTCGTCCCTGCGGACAAGCGCCTCTACGCGCTCCGCGACGTGACCGCGACCGTGGACATCATCCCCCTGATCGCTTCGAGCATCATGTCGAAGAAGATCGCAGGCGGAGCCGACGCGATCGTGCTCGACGTGAAGGTCGGCGACGGGGCGTTCATGAAGGACCTCGAGTCGGCGCGAGAGCTCGCGGAGGCCATGCGTGAGCTCGGCATTCGAGCCGGCCGCGAGGTCGTCTGCGAGCTGACCGACATGGACCAGCCGCTTGGGCAGGCGGTCGGAAACGCCCTCGAGATCCGCGAAGCCGTGTCCCTTCTCCAAGGGCAGGCGCCCGCCGACCTCTGCGAGCTCGTGAACGGCGCTGCGGCGCACCTGCTTGCGCTCTCCGACCTCGGCGTCGATGCGGCGGAGGGACGCGGACTGGCCGTGGGGGCGATCGCCGACGGGTCAGCACTCGAGGTCTACGAGCGCTGGGTGCGCGCGCAGGGCGGAGACCCCTCGCTCGATGCTCTCCCGCGCGCGCCGGTCGTGCGTGCCGTGCACGCACCGTCGGCCGGCTTCGTTCAGCGCATCGCGACCACCGCGATCGGCGAGGCAGCCCTCGGGCTGGGGGCCGGCCGCCTCCGCAAGGAGGACGACATCGACCACGCCGTCGGCATCCTCTGCCTCGCGAAGAGAGGCAGCGAGGTGGCCGTTGGTGACGAGATCGCACATGTCCACGCCCGTACCGAGACCGCCGCCGAGGCATGCGTCGTCGAGGTCGCGGCCGCATACCGAATCGGCCCCGAGCGCCTGGAGGACGTTCCGATCGTGCTCGACGTCATCGCCTGACGGAGGGCGAACTCGTGCCCGAGCTACCCGAGGTCGAGACGATCCGCGCCCAGCTCGCTCCGCGTCTCGAGGGGCGCAGAGTCGAGCGCGTCGAGATCGCCGACCCACGGCTGACGCGACCGGAGCCGCCCGAGGCCGTCGCAGCCGCCCTCGAGGGTGAACGGATCGCGGCGGTTGCGCGGCGCGGCAAGTATTTGATTTTCGAGTTCGAGAGCGGGCGGCACCTCCTCGTTCACCTGCGCATGACTGGAAACGTCGAGCACCCGGCCGAGGGCGGCCTCGCCGCCGACCCGTACCGCCGGGCTGTTGTCAGGTTAGACGACGGGTCGGACGTCGCCTACCGCGACGTGCGCCGCTTCGGCACCTGGGATCTCCTCGAGCCCGGCGAGCTCGACGACTTCTTCGCCGCGAGGCGTCTCGGCGGCGAGCCGCTCGACCGCGGCTTCACGACGCGAACGCTGACGCGCGCGCTCGCAGGAAGGAGCGCCCCGATCAAGGCGGCCCTCCTCGATCAGCGCGCGGCCGCCGGAGTGGGGAACATCTACGCGGACGAGGCGCTCTGGCGGGCGCGCATCCATCCGCACCGCCCCGCAGGCTCGCTGGCCCCGGGCGAGATCGCCGCGCTGCGCAAGGCGATCCGGGCCGCCCTCGAGATGGGCATCGCCAGGCAGGGGGCAACGCTCCGCGATTATCGGGACGCGCAGGGCAGGCAAGGGAGCATGCAGGACGAGTTCAAGGTCTACGGCCGAGCGGGCGAGCCGTGCCCTCGGTGCAACACCCCGATCGAGAAGACACGGGCCGGCGGCCGCGGCACCTGGTTCTGCCCGAACTGCCAGCCGCTCGACCCCGGCTAGGATCGAGCCATGGACCCCTGGTCGTTCGAGCCGCGCGGACGTTTCGACGACGCGGTCATCGAGAGCAAGGCGCTCGAGGGCAATCGTCTCGGCGACCCCCATGTTCGCCCGCTGCGGGTCTACGTCCCGCCCGGTTACGACGAGGACCCTCAGCGCCGCTACCCGTCGATCTACGTGATCCAGGGCCTGACCGGGCAGCTCGACATGTGGGGAAACCGAACCCCTTTCCGCAAGAACTTCCCCGAGCTTGTCGACGACCTCTTCGCGAGCGAGCAAGCGCCGCCCGCAGTCCTCGTCTTCGTCGACTGCTGGACCTCGCTCGGCGGCAGCCAGTTCCTCGACTCGCCCGCGACCGGGAACTACCACACGTACCTGTGCGACGAGGTTGTGCCCTGGGTGGACGAGCGCTACCGCACCCTGCCCGGAGCCCAGCACCGCGGGATCGCCGGGAAGTCCTCCGGCGGCTATGGGGCGATGGTCACGCCTATGCTGCGTCCGGATCTCTTCGGCGGCCTCGCCACCCACGCCGGCGACGCGCTCTTCGAAGCCTGCTACCTGCCGGAGTTCCGCGAGGTCGTCCGCGCCCTCCGAGACGAGTACGACGGTTCCTACGTGCGCTTCTGGGAGGACTTCCGCTCGCGCCCGGCGCTCTCCAAGATCTCCGATCACGTGCTGCTGAACTCCTGGTGCATGGCCGCGTGCTACTCGGCCGACGAGGACGGCACCGTCCGGCTCCCGTTCGACCCGGCCACCTCGGAGCTCGTCCCCGAGGTCTGGGATCGCTGGCTTGCCTGGGATCCGGTGCGCATGGTCCCCAGCCACGCCGAGGCACTCCGCTCGCTCAAGGCCATCTACATCGACGCCGGCAAGCGCGACGAGTGGTTCCTCGACCTGGGTGCCGAGGCATTCCGCCAGGCCCTTGCCGAGATCGGCATCACCGATGTCCATCTCGAGCTCTTCGACGCCACGCACATGGCGATCGAGTACCGCTACCCGCTCGGCATCAAGTACCTCGCGGAGCGCCTGAGCGCCTAGGCGATCTGGGCGGCGGCGACTTTCGCCGGGCAAAGCCCGGCTTCGCCCACCGCCTGACGCCAGACCGCCTAGTACCTAGGCGGCTAGCTCGTCGAGGCGGCCGTCGCGGTCGAGACACCAGAGCTCGGTGTACCCGCCGATCGGCTCGCCGTCGATGAAGATCTGCGGCACGGTCCAGCGCCCCGTCATCTCGAGCAGCTTCTGCCGGAACGCCGGGTCGTCGTCCATGATGACCTCCTCGTACTCGAGCCCCCGGCGTTCGAGCAGCGCCTTGGCGCGGATGCAGTAGCCGCACCAGGTCGTCGAGTACATCTGAATCCGCGCCATTCCTAGCCTTCAACGTCCCCGAGCGGCCCGGGATTCCACCGAGGCGGCGGCTAGACTCGCCCCGTGTCGTCGCGCACGTTCAAGACGGAGGCTGTTGTCCTGCGCTCGATCCGCTTTTCCGAGGCGGACTGTGTCCTGCACCTCTACACGCTCGAGCGCGGGCGGGTCGGCGCGATCGCGAAGGGCGTGCGCAAGACCAAGTCGCGCTTCGGCGCCCGGCTCGAGCCGTTCAGTCACGTCGAACTGATGCTCCACGAGGGAAGGGGAGAGCTCTGCACCGTGCGCGGCGCCGACCTCCTGCGCTCCCATGAGCGGGCGCGCGTGGACGGCTACCGGATGGCGGTCGGCCACATCGGCCTCGAGGCCATGCTGCGCCTCTTCGTCGAGCAGGACGCCAACACTCCTGCGTTCAACGCCCTCACGCGCTTCCTCGACCTGCTCGACGACGTCGAGTCCACGTTGCCGGCCCAGCCTGCCCTGGATCCGCTCGTCCTGTCGTTCCAGCTCAAGCTGCTCTGGCTCTCCGGCTATCTCCCACACCTCGCCGGCTGCGCGGCGTGCGGGGAGGAAAAGCCGCTCGTCGGGTTCTCGCCGCAGGCCGGGGGAGGGGTTTGCGCGGACTGCGCGGCGGGCTCCATCGCCGTCTCGGCCGAGGGGTTCGAGACCATCCGAGGCTTCCTCGAGCACCCGCTCGCCGACGCGGGCACGCCGGCCCCGAGCGTGCGAGGCCTGCGCGAGTGCCTGAGCATGATCGAGTCCTCGTACGAGTATCACGGCGGCTTTCGCCTGAAGACACTCGCGCAGCGGGCGTGAGGCGATGAGCGCCCCGAACTACCAGGAGATGATCGCCTCCCTGGAGCGGTACTGGGCCGATTACGGCTGCGTGCTCATGCAGCCGTACCACACAGAACTGGCCGCGGGCACGATGAATCCGGCCACTTTCCTACGCTCGCTCGGTCCGGACGAGTGGAAGACCGCCTACGTCGAGCCGGTCATCCGCCCGACAGACGGGCGCTACGGCGAGAACCCGTTCCGGTTCCAGCACTACTTCCAGTACCAGGTGCTGCTGAAGCCCGCCCCGGAGAACGTCCTCGACCTCTACTTCGCCTCGCTCGAGGCGCTCGGCATCGATACGAAGAAGCACGACGTGCGGCTCGTCGAGGACGACTGGGAGCAGCCGACGCTCGGTGCGTGGGGGCTCGGGTGGGAGGTGTGGTGCGACGGCATGGAGGTGACGCAGTTCACCTACTTCCAGCAGCTCGGGGGCCTCGAGATCGAGCTAGTCCCCGCCGAGATCACCTACGGCCTCGAGCGCCTCGCGATGTTCCTGCAGGGGAAGCGCTCCGCGCTCGAGCTGGAATGGGCGCCGGGAGTTGTCTGGGGCGACGTCTACCGGGAGAGCGAGCGGGAATGGTCGATCTACAACTTCGAGGTCGCGCCGGTCGACATCCTGACGCGCCGCTTCGAGGAGCACGAGGCTGAATGCCGCGATCTCCTCGATCGCGAGCTGCCTTTCCCCGCCTACGACCAGGTGCTCAAGTGCTCGCACACGTTCAACCTGCTCGACGCCCGCGGCGCGATCTCGGTGACCGAGCGGGCCGTCTACATCGGGCGCGTCCGCACGCTGGCCCGCAAGGTGGCCCAGCTCTACGTGGAGAAGATTGCCCAGCCTGCTGTTTGAGATCGGCTGCGAGGAGCTGCCCGCCTCCGCGTGCCGCGAGGCCGAGGCGCAGCTCCGTGCCGAGCTGGCGAAGCTCGGCGAGGGTCGGGTCCTCGTCGGGCCGCGGCGGCTCGCCCTTCTTGTCGCAGACCTTCCCGAGCGGGAGGAGGACGAGTGGGTCAAGGGCCCCCCGGAGCACCTGCGCGACAAGGCCGCGGAGGGCTTCGCGAAAAAGCAAGGAGTCGCGGTCGACGAGCTCAAGGTTCGCGATGGTTTTCTCGGCGTGCTCGTGCCTGGGAAGCCGCTGCTCGAGTCGCTCCCTGAGCGCCTGAACGAGATTGTTCGCGCTCTTGCCTTCTCGAAGTCGATGCGCTGGGACGACTCGGGCCTTCGTTTCGCGCGGCCCGTGCGCTGGCTGTGCGCGAAGCTCGACGACAGGACCGTGGACGGCTTCAGCGGCTCGTCGTTCGGCCACCGCTACACCCACGGCGAGGTGGAGGTCCCGAGCGCGGGCGCGTATCTCGACGCGATGCGCGCGGCTGACGTCGAGCCCGACCAGGAGCTGCGAGAGCGCACGATCAGATCGCGCCTAAACGACCTCGGCCTCGCGAAGCCGAACGAGAAGGTCCTCGCCGAGGTCGTGCACCTGGCCGAATGGCCGAGCGTGTTCGCGGGAACCTTCGACGAGCGCTTCCTGGCCCTGCCGCGGCGGGTCGTAGAGACGGCCATGGAGTCGCACCAGCGCTACTTCCCGCTCGATGGCAACCGCTTTGCCTTCGTCGCCAACGGCGGCGACCCGGATACCGTCGTGGCCGGGAATCAGACCGTGCTCGAGGGTCGCCTGGAGGACGCGTCCTTCACCTTCGAGCGGGACGTGGCGAAGGGGATCGAGAAGCTCGCGGAGGAGTCCGCGCGCATCACCTTCGTCGCCGGGGCCGGCACCTTCGGCGACAAGGTCGCGCGGCTCGAGGCTCTCGTCGAGGCGCTCGGCGGCGGAGAGGCCTCCCGAGAGGCGGCGCGACTCTCCAAGGCGGACCAGGCGGCGGAGCTCGTGCGCGAGTTCCCCGACCTCGAGGGTCACATCGGCGCCGAGTACGCCCGGCTGGCCGGGTTCCCTGAGGCGGTCTGCGCCGCGATCGACGAGCACTACCTGCCGGACTCGGCGGGCGGGCGGCTGCCCGAGGCGGAGACGGGCCGCGTTCTCGCGGCGGCGGACAAGGTCGACAACCTCACCGTCGCGTTCGCGCTCGGGCAGCGACCCACGGGCTCTCGTGACCCGTACGGTCTCCGCCGCGCGGCCATCGGTCTCTGCCGGCTCGCGCTCGAGGGCAATCTCCAGCTCGATCTGGGTGCTCTTGCCTCCCTGACGCACCGGCTGCTGGGCGAGCAGGGCGCGGAGGTCCAGGAGGAACCGACCGAGGTTGTCGATTTCGTCCAGGAGCGGCTCGAAGGGCTGCTCGACGTCCCGGTCGAGTTCGTCCGCGCCGCGCGCGCGAGCGGGGTGAGCGAGCTCGGCGCCGTCGCGCGCCTGGCGGAGACGCTCGCAGCGGCGGCAGACGGGGAGGATTTCGAACGAGCCTACGTCGCCTACGACCGCTCCAACAGGCTGGCCGGCAAGTCCGACGGCGCGGCGGCCGAGCTCGACCCGAAGCTCGCGACGGACGAGGCCGAGCTCGCGCTCATCGACGCGCTCGCGGGCACGTCCCCGAGGATCTCGGCCGCGCTCGAGGCCCGTGAGTTCGACGCCGCGCTGGCCGCGGCCGCGGAGCTTCGTGCGCCGGTCGACCGCTTCTTCGACGAGGTGCTTGTCATGGCCGACGACGCGCAGGTGCGGGCCAACCGGCTGCGCCTCCTCCTCGACGTGCGCGACGCCGTCGGAGCGCTCGGCGACCTCTCGCAAATCCCGCGGTGAGCGATCCGGTCGAGATCCACGTCGTCTCCGACTCGACGGGGGAGACGGCGATGCGCTTCGCGGAGGCGGTCGAACGGCAGTTTCCCGAGGAGGAGTTCGAGATCGTTCGCCACCCGAGGATCACGAGCGTGGACGACGTCCAGCTGGCCGCGGCCCGGGCGCGCGGGCGGCGCGCGGTGCTCATGTACACGCTCGTCGAGCACGAGTTCCGCGATGCCATGCGAACGCTTTGCCGCCGCTACCGCCTGCACTACTGCGATCTCCTCGGCCACCCGATCGACGCGGTCGCACGGGTCTCAGGGCAGCCGGCGACGATGACGCCGGCGGCACAGCCGGTGCTCGATTCGAGCTACTTCAAGCGCATGGCGGCGATCGAGTTCGCGGTGCGCTTCGACGACGGCGTCGGCGCGAGCGGGCTCGAGGACGCGGACATCGTCCTCGTGGGCGTCTCGCGGAGCTCGAAGACCCCACTCTCGATCTATCTCGGCTATCTCGGGTACAAGACCGCCAACGTGCCGATCGTGCCCGGCGTGGAGCCGCCGAAAGAGCTCGAGGAACTTGATCCGATCAAGATCGTCGGCCTGACGATCGATGCCGAGAACCTCGCGGCGATCCGGAGCGAGCGCGCCCGGGGCATGAGGGGCGCCAAGCGCCGCTACGCCGATCTCGAGGAGATCTACGCGGAGCTCGAGCGCGCCGAGGACATCCACCGGCGGCTCGGGTGCCCGGTGATCGAGGTCTCGAACCTGGCTATCGAGGAGACTGCGCGCCGGATCATCCGAATCGTCGAGCAGCGGCGCCTGGAAGCCGGAGCACGGGCGTGAGCACGAAGCCGAAGGTCCCCATCTACTACTGGCCCTTCTGGATGATCCTGCTTGCGCTCGGCCTCTTCGTCTTCTACGTGCTCTTGACCCCCGTCTGGATGGGGATCAGGTTCGTGTCCTGGCTAGCCGAGCGGCGCGACGAGCAGAAGGGCGCTTAAAAAACAGAGGCGGCCGTGGTGCCGAGCCGCCTCTTCTCGGGCCGAGACGTAGGCTGCGGCGCCCCGCGTCTAATCGTGCCCAATACGAGGACCATGGCGCACAAGAGGGGGAGGCGCCATGACCGAATGGGGTAATCGGCTGCGGTTCCCTCGTTAGGGGTGGCCGTCGAAGAAACCGCCCCCGGCCAGAGCGCAGGCGGTGACAACGAGCAGCGTGATCAGAAGGAGTGGCGTGCGGCGCATGGCTCCCAGTGTCGCTTCGGAACAAAGGCTCGTCAAGACGGCCAAAATAGACGTGATAATTCCCCTGCGGATGGGAGAGCGCTACGTCTACGACTTTTCCGAAGGAAGCGACCTCGGACGGGATCTCCTCGGCGGCAAGGGGATAGGCCTCGCCGAGATGACGGGGATCGGGATCCCGGTGCCGGCCGGGTTCACGGTCACGACCGCCGCGTGCGTCGCCTACATGAAGGAGGGGCGCCGGCTTCCGGACGGGCTCGAGGACGAGGTCGCGGAGCACATGTCGCGCCTGGCGGAGACCGCCGGGAAGCGCTTCGGGGACTCGAAGGACCCGCTCCTCGTCTCGGTGCGCTCGGGCGCCGCCGTCTCGATGCCGGGGATGATGGACACGATCCTCAACCTCGGCCTGAACGACGAGGCGGTGGAGGGTCTGGCGCAGGCGACCGGAAACCGCCGCTTCGCCTACGACGCGTACAGGCGGCTCGTGCAGATGTACGGCGACGTCGTCGGGGGAGTGGATGCGCATCGCTTCGAGGAGGCGATCGCAGAGCTCAAGAAGCGGAAGGGCGTTGTCCAGGACGTCGACCTCGGCGCCGACGATCTCGAGGAGCTGATCGCGGGCTTCAAGCAGATCTACCGCGAGGACGCCGATTCCGAGTTTCCGCAGGATCCCGCCGTGCAGCTCGCGGCCGCGATCCGGGCCGTGTTCGATTCCTGGGACACCCCGCGGGCACAGGTCTACCGGCGCGCGAACGGGATCCCCGACGACCTCGGCACGGCCGTGAACGTCGTGCAGATGGTGTTCGGGAACAAGGGCGAGGATTCCGGCACCGGCGTGGCCTTCACACGCGATCCCGCGACGGGCGACCCCGGCCCGTACGGCGAGTTCCTCGCCAACGCGCAGGGTGAAGACGTCGTCGCGGGCATCCGCACCCCGCAGCCGATCGCGCAGATGGAGGAGCGTTTTCCCGAGGCCCACCGCGAGCTCGTGGAGACCATGCGCCGGCTCGAGGAGCACTACCGGGAGATGCAAGACATCGAGTTCACGATCGAGGAGGGGCGGCTCTACCTCCTGCAGACGAGGAGCGGCAAGCGGACGGCCCAGTCCGCGCTCCGGATTGCCGTCGACATGGTCGACGAAGGCGTCATCTCGAAGGACGAGGCGATCGGCCGCATCGACCCGAAGCAGCTCGATCAGCTCCTGCATCCCATGATCGACCCCAAGGCCGACTTCGAGGTCGCTGCGAAGGGGCTGAATGCCTCACCCGGCGCCGCGACGGGCAAGGTCGTGCTCGACGCCGACTCCGCAGAGGACCGGGGCCGGCGCGGGGAGGACGTCATCCTCGTCCGCTGGGAGACGACTCCCGACGACATCCACGGCCTCCTCGAGGCACGCGGCGTCCTGACCGCGCAGGGAGGCATGACGTCGCACGCGGCCGTCGTGGCCCGCGGCATGGGCAAGCCCTGCGTCGCCGGTTGCGAGGGGCTGACGATCGACCTCGACAGCCGCAGGCTGAAGATCGGCAAGCGGGAGCTCGCCGAGGGAGACGTAATCACGATCGACGGCGGGACCGGAGACGTCATCGTGGGCGCCGTCAACCTGGTTGCCCCGCAGATCAACGAGGACTTCGAGCTCCTGCTCGGCTGGGCGGACGAGACCCGCCGCCTGCGGGTGCGGGCGAACGCCGACACGCCGGCTGACGCGGCCAAGGCGAGGGAGTTCGGCGCCGAGGGGATCGGGCTCTGCCGCACCGAGCACATGTTCATGGCCGAGGACCGGCTCCCGCTCGTCCGCGCGATGATCATGGCCTCGGGCGAGGACGAGCGGCGGGATGCGCTGGCGAAGCTGCTTCCGCACCAGCAGGAGGACTTCGAGGGCATCTTCGAGGCGATGGCCGGGCTCCCGGTCACCATCCGCCTGCTCGACCCGCCGCTGCACGAGTTCCTGCCGCCCCTCGAGGAGGCCGAATCCCCCGAGATGGCGCGGCGGATCCGCGCGCTCCGGGAGGCGAATCCGATGCTCGGGACCCGCGGCTGCCGGCTCGGGCTGCTCTTCCCCGAGATCTACGAGATGCAGGTGCGGGCGATCATCCGGGCCGCGACGGCGGTGGAGGGCCGCACCGGGGAGGCGCCGCTCGTCGAGATCATGCATCCCCTGGTCGGCTTCGCCGAGGAGCTCAGGCGCCTGCGCGAGCTCACCGTCCGCACCGCGGAGGAGGAGGGCGACGGCGCCTACAGCTGCGGGACGATGATCGAGCTACCGCGCGCGTGCGTCCGCGCCGACGAGATCGCCGACCACGCCGACTTCTTCAGCTTCGGGACGAACGACCTCACCCAGACGACCCTCGGCTTCTCCCGCGACGACGCGGAGGGAAAGTTCCTCACCCACTATCTGGACGAAGGGATCCTGCGCCAGAACCCCTTCGAGACCCTCGACCAGACCGGAGTCGGGGAGCTGATGGCACTCGCCGTCGAGCGCGCCCGCACGGTCAAGCCCGACCTGAAGATGGGGATCTGCGGCGAGCACGGCGGCGACCCATCATCGGTCGCCTTCTGCCATCGCCTTGGGCTCGACTACGTCTCCTGTTCGCCGTACCGCGTGCCGCTGGCGCGGCTCGCGGCCGCGCAGGCCACGCTGGCCGAGTCCAGCGTCGGAGCCGTCCAGGCCGCTACCTAGCGAGCGGGAGGATGTATCTGCGGTAGGCGTATGCGGACTTCGGCTTGGAGCTGAGGTCGAAGGTCGAGCCGTTCTGGCTGCGGTAGTAGACGATCGTTTTCACTCGCGGATGGCTCGAGACGAAGTTGGCCATCTTCTGGACGAAGTCGGGGTGATCGATTCCCGGGCCAAGCCCCCATTCGCCGATCGCGTAGGCCTTCTTCGGATGGCCGCGGTAGAGATCGAGGTTCGCCCCCCATTCCACCCCGCGGCCGAAGTCGTAGAGGTCGTTGGCGACGACGTCGACGTAGCGGTTGCCGGGGTAGTACGAGTCCGCGCTGTTCGCCCTCAGATTGGGGCTGCCGAATCCCTGCGGGTTCCAGACGACCTTGACGTCGTTCACCGGAAGGCCGTTCCTCCGGTCGAGCTTCGGCATGCCCGAGTCGACGAGCGCGGCGTTGATGTCAGCGATGGAGCCGCCGTGCATGATCAGGTAGGTCCGGCGGAAGGCCTTGCGGAAGTTCTTCGTCGAATGCGCGCGCCCGCGGTACGACCCGGTCGAGTTGTAGGCGCAGTAGGGGTTCCAGTGCCCGTTCATCTCCGCGTAGGGCCGGACGTACGTCTCGCCGCCGAAGCGGTCGAGGGCCTGGGCCATGTCGATCAGCACGCGGTCGCCCTTGCCGTGCGCGATCCCCTGTGGCGTGATCGCTTCGTTCCCGGCCGCGTTGACCGTCCCGAAGGAGAGCATCGGCACCGGCTTGGCGTTTGCCAGCGTCTTGTCGAGGTACGTGGTCTTGTGCACGCCCCACGAGATGAAGTCCAGGTTCACGGCCGTGGACTGGCCGGTCTGGTTCTTGAAGCGCGACTTCGATCCTTCGACGCCGAGGCGCAGTGTGCCGCCCGCTTGTGCGGTGGGGATGACGAGGGTCGCCAGGGCCACGAGCAGGAGTAGTCGTCGCATCCTTCTCCTTTATCGACCCCGGGAAAGGATTTCTTTTCCCTCATTTGAGCCACATGTAAGGGTCTTTTAAGGAATTGGTGCGGCGGGGTAGCGGCCGCGGACGTCGTCGACGAAGTCCGCCAGGCGGTCGGCGAGCCCCGAATCCTCGACTTCAAGCACGTTTTCGGCGTTTTCCTCGCCCGAGTGGGAGAGGTTGTAGCTCCCCGTGAAGAGGTAATCGTCCGCGACGACGACCTTCGCGTGCATGAAGTCGTGGACGTCACCTTGCCCGTAGGGCATCGAGTTCTTCGCGGTGAAGGGCGCCTTCGTGAAGACCCGCCTGATGGCGGGCATCTTCCATTCCGAGTTCCCGTTCAGGCTCCACTGGTGGTAGACGCCCTTCATCTGGGTGGCGTCGACGACCCCGGCGACGTCGACCTTGCCATCGGAGACGGCCTCGGCGAGGGCGCCGAGTATCGGGCCGGACGTGAGGACGGGCGAGCCGAGGCGGATGCGTTTCTTCGCCTTGGCGATCCTGTGGGCGATACGGGTCGCGAGCGCCTCGCCGTGGCCGGGCGAGAACCACGCACGCACCCGGGCCTCGCCGACGCGCACCGGGTTCGGCTCGACGAACCCGCTCTCGGCGACGATCCCGGTCTGCCAGAGCTGGTCGAAGTCGGCCGTGTAGCGCTCGGCGACCTCCGCCGAGTGGACGGTGACGATCACGTTCTCCTCCCGGGTCCAGGAGTCGTCCGTCCAGTTCGTCGAACCGGTCCAGACGTCCTCGCCGTCGCGGACGACGTACTTGTGGTGCATGAGGTCGGGCACCCCCAGGATCCGCTTGGTAGGGACGTCGAGGCTGTCGAGGAGATTCGGGTCCGACCGGGGTGGAGGAGGCTCCGGCATCGGCTTGTCGTGGTCGACGTTGAACGCGAGTCGCACCGCCACTCCGCGGGCCTTGGCGTCGAGGAGGGCGCTCGCTACGAGCTTCGCCGTCTCCTGCTCGAGGTCGAAGTCGTAGAGCGCCAGGTCGAGGGACTTCCGGGCTCTGGACAGGAATCCGGCCGCCAGCTCAGCGATCTCGAGCGCGGTCTGGCCGCCGTCGGTCAGCGTACGAAGCTCGATGTCAGGCGTAGCCGCGGACCTTGAAGTAGGCGATGGCGACACTCCCCACGGCGATGGCGAGGAGACCGACGGCCGTCAGGGCGTTGAAGCGCCCGTAGACAGCATGTCCGCGACCGAAGGCCGAGAAGGCGAAGACGCAGAGCGCGCCGCCGATGAGCCCGCCGACGTGGCCGCCGATCGAGACGCTCGAGAGCGTGAAGCTGAGCGCGAGGTTCAAGACGATGATGATGAGCGCCGAGCCGCCGAAGACGTTGATGCGGCTCCGCTCGAGAACGAGGCCCGCTCCGAGAATCCCGAAGACCGCTCCGGAAGCGCCGATCGTCGGGACGTCCGGGCTCACGAGGAGCGCGCCCGCGGAACCGGCGAGGATGGAGATGAAGTAGACGGCCAGGAAGCGGCCTCGGCCGAGGAGCGCCTCGAGCGGACGGCCGAACCACCAGAGCATCAGCATGTTGAAGAAGATGTGGAGGACGCTGCCATGGAGGAACGCGCACGAGACGAGCCGGTACCAGTCTCCGTTCGCGACGGCAGGCCCGTAGAGCGCTCCGCGAACGAAGAGCTCGCCGAACGGATTGGTGAGGCTCCCGGACTGCACGACCTGGGCGAGGAAGACGACGATGTTCGCCGCGAGGAGCACCTTGGTGACGATGAAGTCGGTGCCCACGTCGGCGTAGGAGCGCGCGCGGACGGCCGCCTTCTTGGCGCCGGTCGGGGTGCCCGCGCACTCGGGGCATTTGATCCCCACGGGGGCGAAGACCATGCACTCGGGGCAGATGGGCCGCCCGCAATTCGAGCACGTGACTGCTGTCTCGTTGCGTGGATGGCGGTAGCAGACCATTGTCTGCGTCTGCTCGGGCGTGGCCATCAGGGCCATGGTATCCGGGCGGCTACCCGGTAACGTCCGGCCAGTGCGCGTTCACGTGGCCTTTACACCGGGCGAGGCCGCCCCGGTTCCCACGGGGATCGTGGTCGACGTTCTGCGCGCCACGTCGACGATCGTCCAGGCGCTCCATTCGGGCTATGAGGCCGTCTACTGCTGTGCCGAGATCGAGGAGGCGAAGGCGCTCGAGGGCGAGCTCGGCGACGCCGTCCTCGGCGGCGAGCGCGACGGCGATCCGATCCCGGGCTTCGACTTCGGCAACTCTCCGCGGGAGTTTCTCGAGCCTCGCGCACGCGCCCTCGTGCTCACGACGACGAACGGGACACGCGCGATCGTGGCCGCGGTGGCGGACTGCGAGCTCATCCTGGTCGGGAGCCTTCTGAACCTCGAAGCCGTCGCGGCGGCGGCCGCGGCGCTCGGGGGGGACGTCGAGGTTGTCTGCGCGGGTGTTCAGGGCCGTTACAGCCCGGACGACGCCTACTGTGCCGGGCGGATCGTCGAGCTTCTCGACAGCGAGCGAAGCGAGTCCGCTGAGGAGGCGGTCCGGGTCACGCGCTCCTTCGCGGGCGCCGAGGAAGCCTTTCGAGCGGCGCGCGCCGTGGGCCAGCCGGTCTCGGAGGAAGACCTCCTCTGGTGCGCTCGCGAGAGCGTCATCGCCGCGGTTCCGCAGTTCGTGGGAATGCGCGGTCCGGCGGCCGAGCTACAACATCGTCCGTGAGGAAGATCGTTCTCGCGCTCGCGGTTCTCGCGCTCGCCGGTTGCGGCGGAAGCGGGGAGACTGTGACCGTCGGCGTTATCGAGACAGTGCACGTGACGACGACCGTCGAGGCGGCGCCGCCGGCGACGACCGAAGGCACGACGACGGAGGCGCCCGCCGGCACCGATCCCGACGACGTCTCGGGCGAGCTCGACATCCGCGACTTCAAGGCAAACCAGGGGAACGGCCTGATCACCGTGACGCTCTCCACCTTCGACGCCTGGGACCCGAGCGTCCTCGCCGGCAACCCGCTCTCCCCGGGCCCGAACACGATGACCGTGCTCTACGACGTCGACCCCGACGGAAAGACCGACTACCGAGCCAAGCTCATCTTTGCCGGCGGGCGTCTCTCGGCGTTCATCTCTGGGAGCGGCTCTCAGTTCGAGCCGATCCCGGTGCACCGGCCGAATGGGTCCACGGTGAGGCTCACCCATCCCGTGGACATCTTCACGAAGCTCCCGCCGAACGGTGACCTCCAGCTCCGCGCTCAGACGGTCTTCGCGGGGGAGGAAGATCGAGCCCCCGACGACGGTCAGTGGCTCGGGGTCCCGTTCAACCCCTAGGCGAGGGCGAAGAGAAGCGCGTTCCCGGACGGATCGCGCATGAGCGGCCCTTCTGGGGTGTCCTCGACCGGCACGCCTGCCTGAGCGGCCCGCGCGCGTAGCGCGGCGAGCTCGGCCTCGTCCCCGAGCACGACCGTGAAGTCGCGCAGCCCGACGACGCCCTCCGGCGCCGGCGGCACACCCGGGCCTCGCCACATGTTGAAGCCCACGTGGTGGTGATAGCCCCCGGCAGCGACGAAGACCGCGCTCGGGAGGTGCGTCATGACGTCGAAGCCGACGACGTCGCGGTAGAACCGCGTGGCGGCGTCGAGGTCGCCCACGTGGAGGTGGATGTGGCCCACCGTGGTCGCGGGGTCGACCGAGCTCTGCGGCTCGTCCTCCGGGATCAGCTCGAGGAGAGCGCCGAGGTCGAGCGGGTCGGGCCCTCCCGCCATCACGGAGAGGTCCGGCCACAGCTCCTTCGGGCGGTCGGAGGCGAGCTCGATCCCGTTCCCGTCAGGGTCCGGAAGGTAAATCGCCTCCGAGATGCCGTGGTCCGAAGCGCCCTGGATCGGTGTGCGCGTCGCGGCGAGGCGAGCGACGGCGCGCGCGAGCTCGAGCCGCGAGGGATGGAGGATCGCGAAGTGGTAGAGACCGGCATGGCGGCCGGCGGGCCGGGCGCCGGGATCCTCGACGAGGACGAGGAGATCCTCCTCGCCGGTTCCGAGGACAGCCTTGGCCTCGTCGCGCCTGTGCAGGCGCAAGCCGATGGAGCCCTCGTAGAACGGTACTGAGCGGTCGAGGTCGGTGACGGTCAGCTCGACGGCGCCGAGTCGCGTTTCGGGGGCCAGCCGGGTGGTTTCGGTCTCGACCTGGGTCATCCCGAGACCTCGGCAGGCTTGCGCGGGTTCGGAAGCGGGGTCAAGCGGGGCTCGATCTGGTCGCGCAGGTGTTCGAACGCGGGCGGGAGCGACAGGCGCTCGCCGAGGGACTCCTTCGGCTCGTCCGAGTCGAACCCGGGCCCGATCGTCGCGATCTCGAAGAGGACGCCGCTGGGCTCGCGGAAGTAGACCGAGCGGAAGTAGAAGCGGTCGATGACCGGGGTCGGATGGGCGCCGGCCTCGGCGACGCGCTGCTGCCACGCCTCGTGATCGTCCATGGTGGAGGCGAACGCGACGTGGTGGACGGTTCCTGCGCCCGGAGTGCCGAGGCTCTCGGCCGAGTCGTAGACGTAGCGGCCGCCGCGCTCTTCCCCGCGGACTTCCCAAGCATCCTCATCGCGGCTCTCGAAGCCGAGGGTCTCCTCGAGAAACCGCCTGCTGCGTTCCGGCTCGCGTGTGTAGGCGCGCACCTCGTCGAAGCCCTGGAGGGCGACCTCGGCGGGAATCCCGGGGCTGAGCGCGGCGAGCGGCCGGTCGGGCGTCTCGACGGCTCGGAGCTCGAGGGAGAGGCCTTCGGGGTCGTCGAAGAGGAGGGAATCGCCTTCGCGGCTGGCCTCGACGCCCTCGGCCGCCAGGCGGTCTGCCCAGAAGGCGAGAGCCGCCTCGTCGGCGACACGGAAGACGACGCGGTGCACCATGCCGGCGCCCGCGCGGCCCTGACGCGCACCCGGATATTCGAAGAAGGTGATGTCCGCTCCGGCCGAGCCGTCCTCGTCGGAGTAGAAGAGGTGGTACACGGTCGGGTCGTCCTGGTTGACGGTCTTCTTCACCAGCCGAAGCCCGAGCACGCGCGCGTAGAAATCGACGTTCCCGGGCGCGTCGGCGGTGATCGCCGTCACGTGATGGATGCCTTCGAGTTTCATTCGTCTCCTTCCGTCACGCCGCGGTTCGAGCGAGCACTTGCCGCTCGGCCACCGCTGCGACGAGCGCGTCGACGACTTCGCCGAGCTGCTCGCGTAGATCTTCGTCCACCAGCGTACCCTCGTCGTCGAATCGCGTCGGCGCGTGTCCGACGGCGACCTCGCCGTCGACGATGCGCGCTCCGATTGTCGCCAACACCTTGCGGAGCTCGGCCTGCGCCCAGACGGCGCCGAAGGCCCCGGCGGACGCGCCGACGACGGCCACCGGCTTGTTCCGGAGCGGGTTCGTGGCCAGCGGGCGCGAGACCCAGTCGAGCGCGTTCTTGAGCTGGCCCGGAACCGAGCTGTTGTACTCCGGGGTCGAGATGAAGACGGCGTCGGCGCCCGCAAAGGCTGCGCGCATGTCGGCCACAGCCTTCGGGGCGCCGTCGCGGTCGTCGTCCTCGTCATAGGGCGGGACGTCCTTCAGGCCGGACCAGAGCTCGACCTCGACGTCGTCGCCGAAGAGCTCAGCAGCGTTCCGGACGAGCTTCGTGTTGAACGAATCGTCCCGGAGGCTGCCCGAGATGGCGAGGACCTTGGTCATCGTCAGGCCGCCTTCACGAGCTGGAGCTCGGCGACGATCGTCACCTCGTCTGCCAGCGCGGGATCGCCGGTCGGGAGGGGCGTGTTCCAGTTGAGGCCGAATTCGGTGCGGTCGACGCGGGCAGAAAGCTTGAGGCCCAGCCGCTCGTTCCCGAACGCGTCGGTGATCGGAGCGGCGAGCGTTCCGTTCACCTCGACGGGCTTCGTCACGCCCTTGATCGTGATCTCGCCCGGAACCACGACGGTCTCGCCGTCGAGATCGATGTTCTCGGCGACGAAGCGAAGCTCGGGGAATCGCTCGGCGTCGAAGAAATCAGGCGACTGCAGGTGGGCGGCGAGGTTCTCGTCCTTGACGTCGACGCTCGCCACCTTCGCGGTGCCCGTGATGCGCGCCTCGGACTCGTCGATGCCGAGCTCGGCATGCGCGTCGCGGAACTGGCCGCGGAACGTACCGGCAAGGTAGTCCACCTCGAAGCCGACCGCAGAGTGAACCGGGTCGAGTGTCCAGGTGCCGGCCGGAACCTTTGTCTGGAGCGTGGTGCTCATCTTGCTCTTCCTCCTCTTGCGTCGTGTACTATTGATTACGCAAGCAAGTGTAGCGAGGATAGATTGAGAGCGCAAGTATCTCCAGCAGAGCCTATTTCCGAGGGCGTTCCGCCCGCGGTTCGCGCGTGGACGAGGTTGCTCCGGGCCCATGCAGCGGCCACGCGGCTCCTCAACGCGGAGCTGCAAGCCGAGAATGGACTCTCCATCAACGACTACGAGGCGCTCTACCTGCTCTCGCGCGCCGAGGGCCACCGGCTCAAGCGCGTCGACCTCTCCCGCAGCCTCGCCCTGACGCCGTCAGGCGTGACGCGGCTGCTCGAGGGCCTCGAGGCCGACGGGCTGGTGGAGAGGACTGTGTGCCCGTCGGATCTGCGTGTCGCCTACGCGGAGCTCACGGATGCGGGCGCGGCGAAGCTCGAAGCCGCGTCGTGCGGACACGTCGGCTCGATCCGCGAGCTCTTCGAGGAGCACTTCGCCGAGGACGAGATCGACGAGCTATCCGAGCTCCTCGGCCGGTTTCCGGGAGTCGCAGGCACCGACGACTCCTGTCCCGCCGCCTAGCCGACGATCTCCGAGTCGTGCTGGGCGAAGAGGGCGGGGATGTCCGCGCCCGGCTCGTGAATGGCCTCGAGCAGCCGAGCGATGTTCGGCCGTAACACGAGGAGATAGCGGGCCGGTGTGGTACCGGCGTTCCAGTACGTGTGCGCCGTGCCGCGGCGGGCGAGGACTGCAGCGCCGGCGGGCGCCTCGACCTCGTCGTCGCCCAGGCGAAAGCCCAGCGTCCCCTGGAGTACGTACCAGGCCTCGTCGTCGGAGTGGTGGACGTGGAGCGGGGCGACCCAGCGAGTGCCGACCTCGGCCGTCCATACGACGATGACGAAGTCGTCATCCGGCGATCCAAGCGATTCTCCAGCGAGGCGCTCGACCAGCATCGTGCAGAAGGGTAAATCGGTTGACAGGAGAACGTGTGTTCGTGTAGAACATACGTTCCCATGATCGCCTGTCTGAACATCCAAGCGTTTTCCCTCCGCGCCGCCCTCCGCTCCAGACCGGAGCTCGTGCGCGGCCCCGTTGCGCTCGCTCCGCCTCCCGGCAGCCGGCCGCTGCTGGGGGCATGCACCGCCGCCGCCGAGGAGGCGGGCGTGCGCCCGGGGATGCGTCTCTCGGAGGCTCTCGCCAACTGTCCCGACCTCGTTCTCGTCGAACAGGATCCCGCTGCTGCCGAGGAGGAGTGGGAGCAGATCCTGCGGCGCCTCGAAGGCGCCGGCCTCGCCGTCGAGTCGGTCGAGCCCGGATGTGCGTACTTCGAGACCTCGGGCATCGAGCGAATGGCCGGCGGGCTGAACGCCGTGCTTCGCCGGGCGCTCGATGCGGTCGGGCAAGTCTGGGAGCCGCGTGTCGGCGTCGCAGATCGCCGCTTCGCCGCACTCGCAGCAGCAAGTGTTGCTCCGGTGGGTCGCGCGCTGGTCGTCGACGATGCCGAGACAGAGCTCTTCCTCGAGCCGCTGCCGCTCCATCTCCTTCCTCTCGGCCCCGAGAGGCGAGCGGAGCTGGCCGAGCTCGGCATCAAGCAGCTCGGAGAGCTCTCCCGTCTGCCGCGAGCGGCTGTCGCCGACCGGATGGGGCGCGAAGGTGCCGAAGCCCTAAGCCTTCTGCGCGGCGAGGACGGTGGCCGCGTCGAGGCGAGGCGTCCACCGGACGAGATCGCCGAGGGGCTCGAGTTCCCCGAGCCGGTGGCGAACGAGCTCACGCTCGCGTTGGCCTTCTCGGCCCTGCTCGACCGGCTGCTCGCCCGCGAGGAACGGGGCGGACGGCTGCCGAGGCGCCTCGCCGTGTCCGCGCGTCTGGTCGGTGGAGGCTCGTGGCGGCGAACGGCGACCCTGCGCGAGCCGACAGCCGAACCTGAGCGCCTGCGCCAGTCGCTGGCGCCGAAGCTCAAAGAACTGCCTGCGCCGGCGGTCGAGCTACGGCTCGAGCTGGGGGAGCTGACGGAGTCCGTAGGGACTCAGGCCGAGCTCGTCCGCCCGCGCGGCAGTCGATTGCGTGGTCGTCTCCGTGAAGGTCTCCGCCAGGTGCGGACCGCGGTGGGCATGGAGGCGATCTGCACCGTCGTGGAGGTAGCGCCATGGTCGCGCGTTCCCGAGGCCAGGGCGATTCTCGTGCCGCGCGACGACTGAACGAGCCTCGATCCGTGCACGTCACGGTCGAGGAGGGGATTCCCGCTGCCGTCGGGAACGTGCGAGTTCTCCAGGTGCGCGAGGAGTGGCGGGTCGTCGACCGCTGGTGGACGAACGCGCCCGTGC
>Ga0307316_10000085_pt1 | contig 23103 bp, 27 predicted proteins | sample ER_DNA_356_FD_194504 | JGI IMG/M metagenome (GOLD analysis project Ga0307316, IMG submission 194504) | Bulk soil microbial communities from the East River watershed near Crested Butte, Colorado, United States - ER_DNA_356 | ecosystem: Environmental > Terrestrial > Soil > Floodplain | place... | reverse complement strand
GTTTGGGGGGGGGGGGGGGGGGGGGGTCCCCCCGGGGGGGGGCGCCCCCCCCCCCCCCCCCCAACCCTCTAGGCTCAAGCCGTGTCTAGCTTCGATGCGATCGCGGGCCTGCCCTTGGAGATTGAAGGTTGCGAATTCGAGGGCCTCGAGATCTCGATGGGTTCTTTTGAACGGCTGACGACGATCGTCAGGTTGCGCGGCGGTGGTGAGGAGGGGATCGGCGAGGACGTGGTCTACGACGCGGTCGATCACGTGGGGCAGCAGAGCCATGGGCCGCCGGACGGGCTTGCGGGGAGCTTCACCTTTGCCGAGTTCTCCGAGCTGCTCGATGGGATTGATCTCTTCCCGGCTGGTCCGCCGGAGCGGGAGGAGATCTCTCGCGATTACCGTCGCTGGGCCTTTGAGTCGGCGGCGTTGGACCTGACGCTGCGGCAGGCAGGTACTAACCTCGCCGAAGTGCTGGGGCGTGAGCCGCGGCCGGTGAACTTCGTCAACTCGCTGCGGCTGGCCGGCTGGGAAGAGGGCGCGCGCTCCTCGATCGAGCCGCTGCGGGAACGACTGGCCGTTTACCCGACGCTGCGCTTCAAGCTCGACGCGACCAACGACTGGGACGACGCGCTGATCGCGGCGCTGGTCGAGACCGGCGCGGTCGACTCGATCGACCTCAAGGGCTTCTACAAAGGGACGCCGGTCGACGTCGAGACCGACCCCGACCTCTACGCGAAGCTGATCGAGGCCTTCCCGGAGGTCTGGCTCGAGGACCCAGACGTGAACGAGGAGACGCGGCCGGTGCTCGAGCCGGTCTCCGAGCGGGTGACCTGGGACGCGCCGATCCATTCGATCGCCGACATCGAGGCGATGCCGTGGTCGCCGCCGAAAACGGTCAACGTCAAGCCCTCGCGCTTCGGCCCTATCCGCAACCTCTTCGCCGCCTACGACTATTGCGAGGAGCGCGGGATCGGCGCCTACGGCGGCGGCCAGACCGAGCTCGGCCAAGGCCGAGGCCAGATCCAGTACCTCGCCTCGATCTTCCACCCCGAGACGCCGAACGACGTCGCCCCCGGTGGATACAACGACCCCGAGCGGGCGACCAAGCCTGGCCTGCCGTCGAGCCCGCTGCAGCCGGCGATCGAGGACGTCGGCTTCCGCTGGCGCCTCTGAGCTAGCGCACTTCTTCCCGGTATGCGGGAACAACTGCGTTCGGTCGACCTAACCGCCTCTTCGGCCGACCGAACTCGCGCTTTCGGCTACTTTGGGCGCGCCCGCCCCCTCCGCGACAAGGAGCCGAGATGTCTGACAAGTCTTTCGCCGACGCCCTCAACGAGCAGATCTCGAACGAGTTCGCCGCCTCGCAGCAGTATGTGGCCGCGGCCGTTTACTACGACGCCGAAACCTTGCCCCGCCTGGCGGCCTTCTTCTATCGGCAGGCGCTGGAGGAGCGCGAGCACGCGATGATGATGATCCGCTACCTGCTCGACGTCGGCGAGCAGGTGCGGATCCCGGACATCAAGTCCCAGCAGACGACCTACGCGACCGGCAGCGACCCGGTGCGGATGGCTCTGCAGCAGGAGCAGCGGGTCAGCGACGAGATCTTCGGTCTCTTCGAGCTCGCCCGCGAGCTCAAGGACTACCGAGCCGAGCAGTTCCTGCAGTGGTTCGTCAAGGAGCAGGTCGAGGAGGTCTCGCTGATGGGCGACCTGCTCAACGTCGTCGAGCGCTCCCGCGACAACCTCCTGCTCGCCGAGGACTACATCGCCCGCGAGAAACTCGGCGAAGAGGGCTCCGACCCGACCGCGCCGCCGGTGGCGGGGGAGTAACGCCAAAGCAACCAGGCGTCAGCCCCATACGTTGCTGGCGAACAAGCTCCCAGCGAGACCGACCACCGTCACAAGGATCAGGTAGTAGAGCCGGTCAAATCGTTGGTTGAGGTGGCGTAGGTCCGCCCTCACTTCGCGCATTTCCTCTTTCGTCGAGACCTGCTGAAAGCGCTCATCGACTCCGACGAAGCGTGCGTCGACCTTGTCGAAGCGCTCCTCGACCCTTGCGAAGCGTGCCTCAACCTTGTCGAAGCGTGCGTCAACCTTGTCGAAGCGTGCGTCAACCTTGTCGAAGCGCTCGTCGACCCTTGCGAAGCGCTCGTCGACCCTTGCGAAGCGCTCGTCGACCTTGTCGAAGCGCTCGTCGACCTTGTCGAAGCGCTTATCGACTTCCGCAAAACCGTCCTTCACCCGCCCGTTCAGCTCGTCGAGCCGGTCGTCATTCCATTCGGTCATCGGACTCTCCATCTTCAGTGCCTCCATGATGGCACAACAGTAGACAGAAAGTTGCGACCTGTTACGCGCAGAACGTAAATCTTCAGCGGCAGGAATGTGGCGAATCTGGAACCTCAGCCCAGCCAGCCGGCGCGTTTGCGCACCGTCCTGATGCGGCGGAACTCGGCGATGTCCTCGCGCAGGGCCGCGGGAGCCGGAGCGGGAAGGAACCGTGCCGGGAGCGGGGACTCGCCGACCTCGCCGTCGCGCGAGGTGACGCGGTAGGCGCGGGCGCCGCGGCGGGCGGTGAGGGCTGAGGGGCTGCCTTCGCCCTCCCAGAGCAGGCCGGCGTAGTCGTCGAGGCCGTAGCCGCTCGGCAACCCGTCTCCGACCGCCTCGAGGTAGGCGGCGCGGCGCTCGGGTTCGTTGTTGTAGTGGACGCAGAGGCTGCCGGAGAGGAGGGCGAGACCGGCGGCGGCGCGCGGCTTCCCCGAGGACTTGGTGATTCCGGCCTCGAACCAGCACATCGCGCCGGCACTCTGGCCGGCGAGGACGATGCCCTGGCGCCAGGCGAGGCTGAGGATCGAGGCGATGTCGTGCGCCTCCCAGACCGCCAGCAGGTTGACCATGCTGCCGCCGCCGACGTAGATCAGATCCTGGGAGAGGAGATGGTCGCGCAGCGCCATCGGCCGCCGTCCCAGCCGGAAGAGCGAAAGGTCGGAGGGCTCGCAGGAGCGCTCCCCGAACGCTGAGTAGAAGCTGGCGATCTGCTCGGAGGTGTCGCCGCTGGCGGTCGGCAGGATGCAGATCCGCGGCCGCTCGCCGGCACGCTCGCTCGCCAACCGCAACAGCAGCTCGCAGACCGCCCGGTCCGGGGGGCGCGAGCTGAACTCATGGCCGCCGAGGGTGAGGATGCGACGCACCGGGGTCGCTGCAGCCGGGCGGCGGCCGTTGTCGCTCATCCGGCGGCGGCGGCCGCGGGCGAGGTGGAGAGCGCCTCCGGCACGGGGGCGGCAGGCACCGTGCCGCCGTCCCCGAGGTAGGTGGTCGCGATCTGCATCTCGACCACCCGGCGCTCCGCCATGTCGAGGCGGTACCCCCGCGCTTGCGGCCGCGAGGCAACGACCCGGCTCAACTCCTCGCCGACGAAGTGCAGCGCCGCCCCGTCCTCGGCCGCGTAGCCGCCGCCCATGCCTTCGCGCAAGAAGCGGATGTAGTCGGCCTGCCGCTTTCCGCCTCGCTCGTAGTGGACGCAGTTGCTGAACGGCAGCAGCCCCAGCCCGCGCACCCGCTTGGCGTCGCCGTGGAAGTTGCTGATCGCCTCGTCAAACCAGCAGAGCGAGCCGGCCGAGAGGCCGCAGAGGACCACCCCGGATTCCCACGCCTCGCGCAGGATCGAATCGATCCCGTGGGCGCGCCAGACCCCGAGCAGGCTGACGACGCTGCCGCCGCCGACGTAGATCAGATCCTGGGAGAGGAGGTGGCGGCGCAGGTCGGTCGGCCCCTGCTCGCGGCGAAAGAGCGAGATGTGGCTCGGCTCGCAGCGGTGAGCGGAAAAGGCGCGGTAGAAGCGGACGATGTAGTGGTCGGCGTCGCCGCTGGCCGAAGGCAGGAAGCAGACTCGCGGCCGCTCCGCCTTGGCCAGGCCGAGCACGTAGTCGTCGAGCTGGGGGTTGCCCGATTCCATCGAGAATCCGCCGCCGCCGAAGGCGACGATCTGCCGTGGGGTCGTCTCCATGACCAAATGTTCGTCGCGCCGGGGGCCGGCGTTGTTGTACAGCGGTCCGAACTTCAGTTCGCGACGGTCGCCCCTGCGTACAGCAGGCGCAGCTTCGCCCGCGCCCGGTGCAGGCGGACCTTGACCGTTCCCTCAGGGATCCCAAGCTGGCGAGCGATGGTCGCCTGGGTCAGGTCTTCCGCGTAGCGCATCTCCAGCAGCCGGCGGTCGCGTTCGCTCAGCTCCTGCAGCGCCGCATGGAGGTCGGCTAGCTCGACCGCCGCCAGCACCTGCTGGTCTTCCTCTCCCTCGCGGAACTCGATCGTCGCCGTCAGATCCGGCCGCACCCGCGCGTGTTGGCGAAAGGCCTCGTTGCGGACGATCGCCGCCAACCACTGATTCCGGCGCTCGCTGTCGCGCAGGGTCGAGCGCCGACGCCAGGCGCGGAGTAAGGCATCCTGAGCGATGTCCTCGGCTTCGCTCGGATTGCTCGCGTAGCGATAGGCCAACCGCAGACAGACCCTGTGTGCCTCACCCCACTCCCAGCCGTCGTCGTTCCCGCGACGATGCTCATCCGGAGTGTTGATTAAACGAACCTACACCGAAAGAGCTGTCTCAACTGGATGGAATTTGTCCGATCTTGCGGGGGTCTTGAAACTGCGAGCTAAAGTGGGCCGCGATGAAGGTCAACGCAGTCGATTTCGCCGTCGTCTTCGTCGACGACTACGACGCCGCGGTGGCGTTCTACCGCGACGTGCTCGGCCTCGAGCACCTCGACTACGGGAAAATCCGCGGCGGCGAGTTCGAGACCGGCAACCTGACCCTCCAGGTGGTCGAGGCCGCCGCGATCGGGCAGGAGCACAAGCCGAGCGGACACCCGATCGCCTTCCAGGTGGACGACGTCGAGGCGACCCGCTCGGAGCTGGAAGCAAAGGGCATCGAGTTCCAGGCCGAGACCATGGACACGGGGGTCTGCCACATGGCGCCGTTCGCGGACCCGGCCGGCAACGCCCTCCTGCTCCACAAGCGCTACGCGCCGCGCTAGTCCCTCCTAGGTCTCGTCGAGCTGGCGAATCTCTTCGACGCCTCCTCGGTTGGTTAAGCGTTCGCTCCAACGGGTAGCCATCTGCTTGTCCAGATAAACCTGTACCTCGTGTCTAAGCTTGAAGAGAACCACCTCAGCATCGGCGACGTCGTCCGCGCCACCGGCCTCACCGAGGCGACCCTGCGCGCGTGGGAGCGTCGCTACGGCTTCCCGCAGCCGCAGCGCGAACCGAGTGGCCACCGCCGCTATCCGCCCGAGGAGGTCGAGCGCATCCTCCGCGTCATCGGCGAGCGCGAGCGCGGCATCTCCCTGCCGGTCGCGATCGAACGCGCCCGGCTCGCCCCATCCCGCGTCCCATCGCTCTTCGCCCGCCTGCGCGAGCGCCGTCCCGACCTGCAGCCGATGACCGTCCGCAAGCGCCACCTCGCCCCGCTGGCCCGCGCGATCGAGGACGAGAGCGCCGCCCGCGCCGAGCGTGCCCTGCTGATCGGCTCCTTCCAGCGCGAGCGCTTCTACCGCCAGAGCGAGGCGCGCTGGCGCGAGCTCTCCGCCGGCGCCGACTGCGCCTTCGTCCTCGCCGACTTCGAGCGGGCGAGCCGTCCGGCCGGCGCGCCGGCGGAGCTGCCGATCGATCGCTCCCACCCCGTCTCCCGCGAGTGGGCACTGATCTGCGAGGCACCCGAGCACGGCGCCTGCATGGTCGCCTGGGAGCCGCCGGGGCGCTCCGCGCCGCGAGACCCGGAGCGCGAGTTCGAATTGCTGCTGAGCGTCGAGCCGGCGGTGGTGCGGGAGGCAGCCGAGACCGCCGCCGCGCTCGCCGCCCCGCTGGCGTCGGACGTGGCCGAGCAGGCGCGCGGCTACCTGGAGCAGCTGGCGCCACCGGCCGCGGAGTCACAACTGCGGCTCTCCGGCGCCATCACCGCGCGGCTGCTCTCGTCACTCGGAGAAAGCTTGAAGCGAGCATGAAAGGGGAAACCAGGAACATGACCATCGCCGGAATCTGCGAGCTGGTCCTGGAGACCGACGACGTCGATCGTCTTCGGGCCTTCTATGAAGAGAAGCTGGGGCTGAGGCAGTTGCTGGCCGAAGACGACGGGCGGGTCTGGCTAAAGGCGGGCGAGCGCTGCCGGCTCGGCATCTGGTCCCCGGGCGAGAAGGAGTACTCCGACCGCGGCGGCCGCCACGTCCACTTCGCCTTCTCCGTCGGCGCCGAGGGGCTCGACCGCTTGAGCTCGAAGCTGCGCGAGAGCAGCGTCGAGGTCGAGGGCCCGGTCGAACACGACGGGGGCGACCGCTCCGCCTACTTCTTCGATCCCGCCGGTAACCGGGTCGAGATCTGGGACTTCTTCCGCGACGGCGACGGCGCCGATGACGGAGTGATGGCACTGGCGGAGGGTGGCGATGGCGCGTAATCGAGTTCACATCGACGCCGCTCCTGAGGAGGTCTTCGCCGTCCTCTCCAATCCCTACTGCTATCCCGAATGGGTGGTCGGCGCCGCCGGGGTCCGCGACCATGACGAGGACTTCCCGGCGGCGGGTGCCCGTTTCCACCACAACGTCGGCACCTGGCCGCTGAGCCTGAAAGACCACACCGAGGTGATCGAAGTCGACCCCCCGCACCGGATCGTCCTGCAGGCGAAGGCGCGGCCGCTGGGGACGGCGACGATCGGGATCGACCTGGAGGAAAGCGCCGGCGGCACCGAGCTGACGCTGGAGGAGCGCCCCGGCGACCGCCTCACCTCGCTGGTGGCCGCGAATCCGCTCGCCGACACGGCCTTGCGGCTGCGAAACGCCGAGTCCCTGGCGCGGCTAAAGCGGCTCGTCGAGGGGGCCCCGGAGGCCAATCCGATTCGTGAGCGCGAGCTTGCCGGACAACGTGTCCTCATCACCGGCGGCAGCAGCGGCATCGGCCTGGCGGTCGCCCAGAACCTGGCGGAAGAGGGAGCCGAGGTGGCGCTGCTCGCGCGCAACGAGCTCGGCCTGGCGGCGGCGAAGCGCAAGCTTGCGGAGACCGGGGCCGAAGCCGTCACGGTCACGGCCGACGTCACCGACCGCGAGGCGCTGAGCGCCGCGGTCGATGAAGCAGCTCGACAGCTCGGCGGCCTCGACGTCCTCGTCACCGCCGCCGTCGGCCTGTCTTTCGGGCGCTTCGTCGAGACCGAGCCGGAGGACTTCGACGCCACGGTCGAGACGGTCCTGGGCGGCACCGTCGACACGATCCGCGCCGCCCTCCCCCACCTTGAGCGCTCGCGCGGCGCCGTGGTCACGATCGGTTCGATCGCCGCTCACATGCCGCTGCCGGGGATGGCCGCCTACACCGCCTCCAAGCACGGCTTGGTCGGCTTCCTGGAGACGGTGCGAGCCGAGCTGGAGGAGAGCGGCTCCTCGGTGACGCTCTCGCTCGTCAACCCGGGCGCGGTCGACACGCCGCTGTGGAGCAACCTCGAGAGCTCGACCGGGCTGCTGCCGCCGTCGCCCCCCACCCCCACGCTGTACTCGGCCGAGGCGATGGCCGAAGCGGTGGTCTCGGTCATCCGCCACCCGCGCAACGAGCTCACGGTCGGCGGCTTTGCCCGCAGCCAGGTCGCCTTCTACAGCCATATCGGCAGCCTGGGGCGACGGGCGATGCGGGCGCTGGCGCGGCTCGAGCACACCGCCGGGGACCGGCCGGCGGGCCCGGGCGGCCTCAGCGAGCCGAAGGGCCAGGGGCAGATCGAGGGCGGCTTCGGCGGCCGGCCGAGCGTGGCGACGAAGGCCCTCGGCGCCTGGGACGGCATGCTGCGGACAATCGGGCGGAGCTGAGATGGGCACCCCGCGATCGAACTGCATCAAATTCTGGCCCTGTACCGACCGGAATTTGATGCAGTTTGGATCGTGGTGAAGACTGATGCCGTTGTCGTCGGGGCCGGGCCGAACGGCCTGATCGCCGCCAACCATCTCGCCGACGCGGGGTGGGACGTCGTCGTCTGCGAGGAGCAGCCCGAGCCCGGCGGCGCTGTGCGCAGCGGCGAAGTCACCGAGCCCGGCTTCGTCCACGACCTCTACAGCGCCTTCTATCCGCTCACCCTCGCCTCGCGCTACATCCGGCCGCTCGAGCTCGAGTCCTACGGGCTCAACTGGCGCAGCGCCCGCGGCGTCGTCGCCCATCCCAGCGCCGACGGCCGCTGCGCGCTGCTCTCGATGGACCTCGAGGAGACCTGCGCCTCGCTCGACAGCTTCGCGCCCGGCGACGGCGACGCCTGGCGCCGTCTCTTCGACCTCTGGCGCAAGGCGGGACCACCACTGGTCGGGGCGCTGCTGACGCCGCTGCCGCCGATTCGCCCCGGCCTCGGGATGCTGAACGCGCTCGGCCCCCGCGGGCTCGCCGACTTCGCCCGCTTCTCGCTGTTGCCGGCGCGACGGATGGCGGAGGAGGAGTTCAGCGGCGAGGGCGCCGGCTGGCTGATTGCCGGCAACGCGCTCCACGCCGACCTCACCCCCGACAGCTCCGGCGGTGGCCTCTTCGGCTGGGTCCTCTGCGGGCTCGGTCAGCAGCACGGCTACCCGGTTGCCGAGGGCGGGGCGGGGGAAATCACCGCCGCCTTGGTCCGCCGGTTGCGCGCCAAAGGCGGCGAAGTGCTGTGCGACACCCCGATCGAGCGGATCGAGGTGCGGGGCCGCCGCGCCCGTGCCGCGCTCGCCGACGACGGACGCCGCTTCGAAGCCAAGCGGGCGATCCTCGCCGACTGCGGCGCCCCGGCGCTGATGCGCAAGATGTTGCCCCCCGAGTCGGTGCCCGAGCGGGTGCGCGAGGACCTGTGCCGCTACCAGTACGACAACTCGACCTTCAAGGTCAACTGGGCCCTGCGCGAACCGATCCCGTGGACGGCGGCGGAGGCGCGGCGGGCCAGCACCGTCCACGTCGCCGAGGGGATGGACGCCTTGACGCAGGCGACGGTGCAGCTGGCCGAACGCAAGATCCCCGCGCAGCCTTTCCTCGTCCTCGGCCAGTACTCGATGGTTGATCCCTCGCGCCACCCGGAGGGGATGGAGAGCGCCTGGGCCTACACCCACGTCCCGCAGAGCCCGATCGACGACGCCGGCAAGGAGGGGCTTGGCGGCGAGTGGGACGGCGAGGATGCCGAGCGCTTTGCCGACCGGATGGAGGAACAGGTCGAGCGGATGGCACCGGGCTTCCGCAGCCGCATCATCAGCCGCCACGTCCAGACGCCTCTCTATCTAGAGCGCCATAACCGCAACCTCGTCGGCGGCGCGATCAACGGCGGCACCGCCCAGCTCTACCAGCAGGCGATCTTCCGCCCTTACCCCGGGCTGGGACGGCCGACTACGCCGGTGCGCGGGCTTTACCTCGCGTCGGCTTCGGCGCACCCAGGCGGCGGGTTGCATGGAGGCCCGGGGGGGAATGCAGCCCGAACCGCCCTCCGCTATGACCGATTCAGGCGGGCGAAGTAGCCGAAGGCTGGGCCGGACGATTCGGCTAGCTTCAAGCCGGCCTCGGCTCCGAGGCGCTGGAGGCTGCCGCGGGAGGTGAAGTGGGGGTCGCCGAAGAGCTCGCCGACTACGAGGCGGCCCTCTGGTTTGAGGACGCGGCGAATCTCGCGGAGGGCAGCCGCTCGATCTGGAATCTCGCCGAGTACCGCGGTGAGGATCACCCCGTCGATCGAGGCGTCTTCATAGGAGAGTTGGGTGGCGTCGCCTTGGCTGGGGATGAGGTTGGTGAGGCCGCGGTCGGTGGCGGCTCGCATCGTGTGGTCGAGGAACTCCTGCTGGAGGTCGAAGAGCTCAAGCGTTCCTCCGGGGGCGATCCATTCGGCCAGCTCGCAGCTGTAGTAGCCGGTGCCCACCCCCAGCTCGAGCAGGCGCTCCCCGGGTTGAGGTCGCAGGACTTCGCGCAGACGGTCGCGGGTGATGAAGGGGTGCGGGGCTTCTACCCAGAAGCGCTGGCCGTAGGGGCAGGCGGAGGGGTTCTTGCGCCACCAGAGGGCGGCGCCCAGGGTCGCGGCGGTGGCCGCGCCCAGCAGGTGCCGTGCCGTCATCGCCTACGCCTAGGCGCCGAGACCGAAGCCGACCCGGTGCTCGCCGGAATCGACACGGAGGAATTGGACCTTGCCGAGGTAGAGGGCGATCGTCCCGTCCTCGGTCGGCAGGTCATGCCAGCCGCCCTGCTCGAGTCGGGCCCGCAGGTCTTTGACGTCCTGGTCGGAGAGACGGGTGGAGATCACCTGGCCGCCCTCGAAGCCGATCTCGACTCGCTGTGCGTCTGCCATCAGTGACCCCCTGCGGGTTGGACGATCTCGGTCAGGACCCCGCCGGTCGAGCGTGGGTGGAGGAAGGCGACGCGGCTGCCGCGGATGCCTACCCGCGGCTCGGAGTCGATCAGCCGCAGGCCAGCGGCGGCGAGCTTCTCCAGAGTCGAATCGATGTCATCGACCGCGTAGGCCACATGGTGCAGCCCGGCCCCGTTCTTGGCCATGTACTTGCCGACCGGCGTGTCGGGACCGAGCGGCGCCAGCAGCTCAACGTGGCCCTCGCCGACGTCGAGCAGGACCGCCTCGACCCCCTGCGACTCGACCGTCTCCCGATGGGCGAGCTTCATCTCGAAGCTGCCTTCGTAGAGCTCTATCGCGGCGTCGATGTCCTCGACGGCGACTCCGATGTGGTCGATGCGGCCGAACACGGAGCGGGAGTCTATGCAGCCTCGGCGCGGAGGATCTCTTTCAGCGCCGCGCCCGCGACCTCGAGCTGGTCCGGAGTCGGCTCCTTCGTCGCCCAGTGGCGCTGAATCTCGCGGCCGGGGGCGTGGAAGGCCTCCGCCAGCGGATCGCCATGGTGGCGGTCGCTCCAGGCGAACAGCTCGACGGCGATCGAGGCGCCGCCGAGGGCGACGCCGCCGCGGGCGGCGTTGCTCGGCTTCTCGACCAGCCGCTCGAGCAGCACCGTGCCACCGGCGGAAAGCAGCATCATCGGCACGATCAGGTTGGAGCCGCAGCGGTCGTGCTCTTTCGGCACCGCGGCGACGTCCTCGACCATGTCGCGCTCGTAGGCGGCGATCGTCTTGTGCTCGGCTCCGTGGTAGGCGGCGAGGTCGCGATCGGCGAGCGCCACCAGCGCCGGGACCGCACCGATTGCCTGCACGACCGCCTCGCGAACGGCCGTCGCCGGCGTCCGCTTACGCAGAATCGAGGTGGCGGCGATCGTCGCTGCAGCCGCGGCCAGCACCCGCCTGTCCTCGAACGGCACTCGGGCTGAAGGCAGACGTCGGCGCGCCAACGGCACCACCAACATCGCCTCCGCCAGTTTCACCGGCCCGCGCAGGCCGGGCAGTTTCGCCACCAGCCCCGGCGCCAGCTCGGGTTTGCGCTCGGAGGCGACTTCGATGCCGCCGTCGGCCTTGCGGACTGCAGCCGCCCAGTGGGTCGGGCCGTGGATCAGCAGGCCGTTGCGAAGGGCCATGCCGCCCAGGCGAAGCTTCTCGGGCTGGTTCTCAGGCACGCGTCCAGATTAGGCGATCGACTCATCCCGCCTGCGGCGGCATAAAAAGGGCGTCGAGCCCAGTCCACTCGACGCCCTCGTTCCCCCTGTTGTGCAACAGGCCCGGCCGGGGCCCCCAGTCCTGGCCTCCGGCCGGGTGTCGGCTCTCCCTGGCTTAGCTTGGGAGTCCGCTTCTAAAACACTGCAGCCGTACTGAAAGTTGCGCGACAGTTTTACGACTTGTCCAATTTCTGTCGGAGCTCTGACAGCCGCCTGCCGAGCTCCTCCTCAAAACCGCGGTCGGTGGGCTCGTAGAAGCGCCTGCCGCGCAGCTCTTCGGGCAGCAGCGGCTGGTCGCCGACCCCACCCGGCTCGTCGTGCGGGTAGCGGTAGCCCTCGCCGCGACCGAGCGCGGCGGCGCCTGGATAATGCGCGTCGCGCAGGTAGTCGGGAGGCGTCTTGGCGCCATGCGCGCGCACCTCGGCGCGGGCGGCGGAGAGACCCTTGTGGGAGGCATTGGACTTCGGGGCCAGTGCGAGATAGACCGCCGCCTGGGCAAGATTGAGAGCGCACTCCGGCAGGCCCACCCGATCGACGGCGCGAGCGGCCGCGTCGGCTACGAGCAGCGCCTGCGGGTCGGCGTTGCCGACGTCCTCGGAGGCGAGGATGACCATCCGGCGGGCGATGAAGCGCGGGTCCTCTCCACCCTCGAGCATCACCGCCAGGTAATAGAGCGAGGCGTCGACGTCGGAGCCGCGGGTGGCCTTGATCCAGGCCGAGATGAAGTCGTAGTGGCGGTCGCCCTGGCGGTCGTAGTCGATCGCCTTGCGCTGCAGCGCGTCCTCGATAGCGGCGACGTCGACTGCGCCGTCGGCTCGCTCGACCGCACGCTCGAGGCCGGAAAGGGCGACCCGGGCGTCGCCGCCGCTGCGCGTCGCCAGCATCGCCAGCGCCTCGTCGTCGATTCGCGGTGGGTCCGCGATCCCTCGCTCCGGGTCGGCCAGCGCCCGCCGCAGCAGCTCTTCCACCTGCTCGGGCTCCAGCGGCCGCAGCTCATAGACCTGCGCCCGCGAAAGCAGCGCCGAGTTGACCTCGAAGTAGGGGTTCTCCGTGGTCGCCCCGATCAGCGTCAGCGTCCCGTCCTCAACCGCCGGCAGCAGCGCGTCCTGCTGGGCCTTGTTGAAGCGGTGGATCTCGTCGAGGAAGAGGATCGTCGGCCGCCCGTTTGCCCGCCGCCGCTCCCGCGCCCGCTCGATCACGGCACGGATCTCGGCTTTGCCGGCGTTCACCGCCGACTCCTCCTCGAACGCCCCCTGCGCCCTCGACGCCGCAATTCGCGCCAGCGTCGTCTTTCCCGCCCCCGGCGACCCATAGAGGATCGCGCTGTGCGGCCTGCCGCTCTCGATCGCGGTGCGGAGCGCTGAACCCCGCCCAAGCACGTGCTCCTGCCCGATCATCTCGTCGAGGGAGCGTGGGCGCATGCGCACGGCCAGCGGCGCGTCGGCCGGCGGGCGCCGCGATTCGGGGCTGGCGCTGGCGCCCGTGTCAAAGAGCTGATCGGCCACTCTGGCCGTAAAGGCTAAGCCGCGGCCGGATGGTTCGACGGGTGGCGCGTTTCCAGCCGAGCGCCGCCGCTTGGCTCAGGCTGGATCAGCAGCTCGTGCCCGTCGGGATACACGATCAGGACAGAGTCTCCGTCAAGCAGAGCCTTGGTCGCCATCTCATCGTGCCGAGGGTTTTCGGCAGCAACCAAATGCATGGGACTGGGATAGGTATCGAGTTCAGGGGAGGTCCAGAGGACGTCAAATCGCCGGGATGCTGCGTCACCTTCATACGTGCCACTCATGATTCCCGCCATTGTCTCACGATCTCAGCCGCGCTCAACCGGGCTTCCTCTTTGGCGGCAGCCATTGCCTCATTGATCGAGTTGAACTTGAGGATCATCGGTTCTTCCTTTCCCCCTCGCCGGCTGTATTGATGCACGTGATGCTCATGCACATCGTCGGCGTTGTCCCATAGCCGCACCGTTTGCCAGACACCACTCTCTTCGGCCTCAACAGTGACTGCATAGGTATACGGAGGCGGCGGCTCGCTGCGCCGGTAGCGAACACGGACACCAGGTTCGATCTTCTGCAGCACCTCTCGCGGGGTAGCAACCACCCCCTGCCAAGGGCGGAGAAGCGGAGACTCTCCCCCCAACCGCCGTACAATCGCCCAATATGGAGAGCGCAACGGCACCTCAGACGGCCCCGTCCACTTCGACTCTGGAGTCGTTCAACCCGGCGACCGGCGAGCTGGTCGGCACGGTGCCGACGATCGTGCCGGAGGAAGTGCAGGGGATCGTCGACGAAGTCGCGCGGATCCAGCCGGCCTGGGCGGAGCTGCCGGCGAAGACGCGGGCCGAGTACATGCTCCGAGCCGCGGAGGCGCTGCTCGACGACATCGACGAGATCGCCGAGCTGTTGACGACCGAGCAGGGCAAGCCGCGCGCCGAGAGCTACACGATGGAGCTGCTGCCCACCGTCGACGCGCTGCACTGGTGCGCGAAGCAGGGGCCGAAGATCCTTGCCGACGAGAAGATCCCGATGACGCAGGCCTTCACGCTCTCGAAGAAAGGCCGCTTCACCTACGAGCCGATCGGCGTCGTCGGCGTGATCGCTCCCTGGAACTACCCCTGGTCGATTCCCTTCGGCGAGGTCGCGATCGCGCTGATGGCCGGCAACGGCGTCGTGCTGAAGCCGGCGAGCCTGACGCCGCTGCTGGGCGAGCGGATCGCCAAGGTCTTCGAGAAGGGCGGCCTGCCCGAGGGGCTGGTGCGGGTTGTCCACGGCGGCGGCCGGATCGGCGACGCGCTCTGCCGCTCCAGCGTCGGCAAGGTCTTCTTCACCGGCTCAGTCGAGGTCGGCCGCAAGGTCGGCGAGGTGTGTGCAAGCGACCTGAAGGGCAGCGTGCTTGAGCTCGGCGGCAAGGACCCGATGATCGTCTGCGCCGACGCCGACCTCGACAACGCGGTTTCCGGTGCCGTCTGGGGCGGCTTCGCCAACGCAGGCCAGACCTGCTCGGGGATCGAGCGCGTCTACGTGATGCGCGACGTCGCCGACCGCTTCGTCGAGGGCGTCGTCGCCGAGGCGGAGAAGCTGCGGGTCGGCAACCCGATCGAGTGGGAGACCGAGATCGGTCCGATGACCTCCGAGGAGCAATACGGGATCGTCTGCGAGCTGATCGAGGACGCGGTCGCCGCCGGCGCGACTAAGCGCTGCGGCGGCCCGGTCGATCCACCCGGCCTCGAGGTCGGCCGCTACATCGCCCCGACCGTCCTCACCGGCGTCACCCACGAGATGCGGATCATGCGCGAGGAGATCTTCGGCCCGGTGCTGCCGATCGTCGTCGTCGATTCCGAGCAGGAGGCGATCGACCTCGCCAACGACTCCGAATTCGGCCTCGGCGCCTCGGTCTGGACCAAGGACCGCCAGCGCGGCGCCCGCATCGCCCGCCGGATCGAGTCGGGGATGGTCTGGGTCAACGACCACTCCTTCAGCCACGGTGCCTGCCAGTGCGCCTGGGGCGGGGTCAAGGACTCCGGCCTCGGCCGCTCGCATTCCAAATTCGGCTTCTACGAGTGCGTCAACATCAAGACCAACGCCTGGGAGCCCGGCCTCACCCGCGACTTTTGGTGGCACCCCTACGACCAGACCCTCGGCGACGCCGTCCGCGCCTCGGCCCGCATCCTCTACGGCAAGGGCGAGACCCGGACCAAAGCCCTGCGCGAGGGCATGGGTCCGCTGCTGAAGATCGGGCGGCGGACGATGCAGAAGCGGCGCTGATGGAGGAGGCGGTGCCGGCGATCGCGGTCGCCGGGCTGCGGCGCGATTACGGGGACCGGCCGGCGCTCGACGGCGTCGGCTTCGAGCTCGCGGCCGGGGAGTCGCTGGTCGTCCTCGGACCCAACGGCGCCGGCAAGACGACGCTGCTGCGGGTCTTGGCGACGCTGCTGCGACCGAGTGGCGGCGAGGTACGGGTGCTTGGCTGCTCCTTGCCCGACGAGGCCTGGAAGCTGCGCGGGCGGATCGGCTACCTCGGCCACGAGCCGCTGCTCTACCGCGACCTCTCCGGGCGCGAGAACCTGCGCTTCCAGGCGCGCCTCCATGGGATCGACCGCGCCGCCGGAGACGCGCGGATCGAGGAGCTGTTGCGGGCGGTGGGGATGGAGCGGCGGGCCGACGAGCGGGTCGCCGAGCTTTCGGCCGGGATGCGGCAACGGCTCTCGATCTGCCGTTGCGTCCTCCACGAGCCGGAGCTGGTGCTGCTCGACGAGCCCGATTCGAACCTCGACGTCGAGGGGCGCGAGCTGGCGCGGGAGCTGATCGGCCCTGCCGTCAGCGCCACCCGCGTCGTCGTCACCCACGACCCCGAGCGCCACCTGCCCGAGGCCGATCAGGTGCTGCGGCTCGGGATCGGCGAGGCGGCGGTGTTCTCGTGACCCCCTCCCGCGGCGCCTTCGCAGCGATCCTCGCCAAGGACCTGCGTTCAGAGCTGCGCACCCTGCAGTCGCTGCCGGCGATGGCGCTCTTCTCCGTCACCACCTTCGTCATCTTCCGTTTCGGCCTCGACCGCACCAGCCTCTCCGGCAGCCTCGCCGCCGGGGTGCTCTGGGCGACCCTGCTCTTCGCCGCCGTGCTTGGCATCAACCGCCTCTTCGTCGCCGAGCGCGAGGAGGGCGGCTTCGACGCGATCCGCCTGGCGCCGATCGACCGCAGCGTCCTCTTCGGCGCCAAGGTGGCGGCGCTGCTCGTCTACCTGGCGACGCTGGAGCTGGTCGCGGTGCCGATCTTCGCCGTCTTCTTCCTCGACGAGGCCACTGGCCTCGGCCCCTTGGTCGCGGTGCTCCTGCTCGCCGACCTCGGCCTCGCCGCAACCGGCACCCTGATCTCCTCGATGGCGGTCAACTCGCGCGCTCGCGATCTGCTGGTGCCGCTGGTGCTGCTGCCGCTGGTAGTGCCGCTGATGATCGCCGCCACCGGCGCCACCGAGCCGCTGCTGGCCCTGGGCGGGCCGTCCTATGACCGCTTCGGCACCTGGCTGATGGTCCTCGGTCTATACGATCTGATCTTCGGCCTGGTCGGCTACGCCGTCTTCGACTTCCTGCTCGAGGACTGACCGGGAACCACCCCTCTCCATCCCTCCCAGAGCATGTACGGCAAAGGACTCAAGCCCCTCTCGATCGCCACCGTGGCGATGCTCGCGGTGTCGCTCTCGCTGGTCTTCTTCTACGCGCCGCTCGACGGCGACCAGGGCTTCATCCAGAAGATCTTCTACCTCCACGTGCCGCTGGCGATCACGGCGCTGATCGGGTTCGTGATCGGCGGCGTCTTCGCGATCGCCCACCTGCGCACCAACAACCGCAAATGGGACGCCTACTCCTACGTCGCGATCCACATCTCGGTGATCTTCGGCGTCGCCGTGCTGATCACCGGCGCGATCTGGGCCAAGGCCTCCTGGGGGCACTGGTGGGTCTGGGACGAGCCGACCCTGGTCAGCTTCCTGATCGTCTTCCTCCTCTACGCGACCTACTACCCCTTCCGCTACGCGATCGAGGACCGCGACCGCCAGGCCCGTTACGCCTCGGTCTTCGCCGTCACCGCCGGCGCCTTCGTGCCGCTCAACTTCATGGCCGTGCGGATGGCGCAGAGCCTCGTCCACCCGCGCACCTTCGCCACCGCCGAAGGCGGGATGCCGGGCGAAATGATGCTCACCTTCCTCTGCATGCTGGTCGCCATCGGGCTGCTGTGGACGACGCTGGTCAAGTTCGAGCTGGCGGCGAAGAGCGCCTCCGGTCAGGTCAAGCGCCTGCGCCGCGCGCTCGATGCGCCGGTCGGCGGCGCCTCCTCGCGGATCGCCCCCGAGGTGAGCTGATGCTGCTGCCGCTCGCCGCCCCGGCGCTGCCGCTCGACGAGGCCGGCAAGTACGTCGCCGGTGCCTACATCGTCTTCATGGTCCTGCTGGTGGTCTACGTCGCGATCATGGCGGCGAAAGTGCAGCGAATCGAGGAGGAACTGCGAGACGTGGCTGCGATCGCCGAGGAGAAGAAAGAGGCCCAGGCCGCCCCCGGCCGCGGGAGCGAGACGCCTTTGGCGTCTCACGGAAGCGGAGGAGGCGGCACTGATGTCTGAGTTGTTGGCGCTCGGCGTCTCCCACAAGACCGCGCCGCTCGACCTGCGGGAGCGCCTCTCGCTGACCGAGGGGCGCGCCGTCAGCGCCCTTGCCGAGCTGACCGCGGCGAAGGGCATCCATGAGGCGGCAGCGATCTCAACCTGCAACCGCACCGAGCTCTACCTGATCGTCTCCGACCCTGTGGAGGCCGAGTCGACCGCGCTCGGCGTCCTCACCCGCCAGGCCGAGATCCGACCGACCGAGCTGCTCGGCCACCTCTACTCGCTGCGTGCGAGCGAGGCCGCCCGGCACCTGTTGCAGGTGACTGCCGGGCTCGACTCGATGATCCTCGGCGAGGCCGAGATCCAGGGCCAGGTCAAACGCGCCTACGAGCTGGCGCTGGTCGAGGGGGGGACCGGCCCGATCCTCAACCGCCTCTTCCGTGGCGCGCTCTCCGCCGGCGGCCGTGCCCGCGAGGAGACCGGGATCAGCCAGAAGGGCGTCTCGATCCCATCTGTTGCCGTCGAGCTTGCGCGGCGGGCTATCGGTGACCTCTCCGAGAAGCGCGTGCTGGTCGTCGGCGCCGGCGAGACCGCAGAGCTGGTCGCCAAGGCGCTCGTCGCTCGCGGTGTAGCCACCGTTTTCGTCGCCAACCGTCACTACGACCGCGCGATCGGCCTCGCCCAACGCTTCGACGGCACCGCCGTCCGCTTCGAAGAGCTGCCCGAGCAGCTGACAGGCGCGGACATCGTCGTCACGGCTACGAACTCGCCGCACCACATCGTCGAGCAGGAAGGCCTCGAGCAGGTGATGTCGGCGCGGCCCGAGCGCCCGCTGCTGGCGATCGACCTGGCCGTGCCGCGCGACATCGATCCGGCCTGCCGCGAGATCCCCGGCGTCAGCGTCCACGACATCGACGACGTCCAACAAATCGTCGAACGCAACCAGGGCGGCCGCGAGGGCGAGGCGGCGCGAGCTGAGCGCATCGTCGAGGCCGAGCTCGACCGTTTCGAGCGCTGGCTCGCCTCGCTGGAGGTGGTGCCGACGATCAGCGCCTTGCGCGGCCGCGGCGACGAGATCGTCCGTCGCGTTTTGGCCGAGAACGAAGGCCGCTGGGAGAGCCTCAGCGAGGCCGACCGCGAGCGGCTGGAGTCGATGGCGAAGGCGATCGCCTCGCGGCTGCTGCACGACCCGACCCTGCGGATCCGCCGGTCGGCCGGCTCCGACGACGCCTACTTCTACGTCAGCGCCCTGCGCGAGCTCTTCGGTCTCGACATCGAGACCGAGCCGGAGGGCGAGAACCGCAGCAACGTCACCGAGCTGCACCGCGACAAACGCAGCAAGGGCTGAGGCGTGCGGATCGCCACCCGGGGGAGTGCCCTGGCGCTGACGCAGGCCCGCTGGGTCGCCGACCGACTCGGCGGCGCGGAGCTGGTCGAGGCGAGCTCGGACGGGGAGGCGGGGGACAAGTCCCGCTTCGTCCGCGGCGTCGAGCGGGCGCTGCTGGCGGGGGAGGCCGAGGTCGGCGTCCACTCGGCGAAGGACCTGCCGAGCGAGATGCCGGAGGGGCTGGAAATCGCCGGGGTCCCCGAGCGCGAGGACCCCGCGGACGTCTGGATCGGGCTCGGCCTCTCGCTTGACGAGGTGCCGGAAGGGGCAAGGGTCGGCACCGCCGCTCTACGCCGAAAAGCGCAGCTGTTGGCGACGCGGCCTGACCTGCGGATCGAGGAGCTGCACGGCAACGTCGACACCCGCCTGCGCAAGCTCGAGGAGGGAGACCTGGACGCGATCGTCCTCGCCGCTGCCGGCCTGCGCCGCCTCGGCCGTGAGAAGGAGATCGGTTTCGGGCTGCCGGTCGAGCAGATGTGCCCGGCCGCCGGGCAGGGGGCGCTGGCGCTGCAGGTCCGTTCCGACGACGCGGAGGCGGGCGACGCGGCCGCCGCAGTGAACGACCTGAAGGCGATGCGGGAGCTGACCGCCGAGCGGACCGTGGTCGCGCTGCTGCAGGCGACCTGCAACACCCCACTCGGGGTACACGCGCAGGTGGACGGCGAGAAGCTGACGATCGACGCCTTCGTCGGCCTCCCCGACGGCAGCGACTGGATCCGCGATCGCCACGAGGGCCGGGCCGAAGAACCCGCCCTCGCCGGCGCCGAACTGACCCAGCGCCTGCTCGGCGCCGGTGCCCGCGAGATCCTCGACCGCGCCGAGGCGCAGTCGTGAGCGCCGCCGGACGGGTCTACCTAGTCGGCGCCGGGCCCGGCGATCCAGGGCTGATGAGCGTGCGCTCGCTGGAGCTGATCGCGATCGCCGATGCGGTCTTCCACGACCGCCTGATCCCGCCCGGCGCCCTCGCCGGCGCCCGCCCCGACGCCGAGCTCGTCTACGTCGGCAAGCAGCCGGGAGCGCCCTCGGTGCCGCAGGAGGAGATCGGCGAGCGGCTGGTTGCCGCCGCCCGCGAAGGCAAGAGCGTCGTCCGCCTCAAGGGCGGCGACCCCTTCGTCTTCGGCCGCGGCGGCGAGGAGGGAGAAGCGCTGCGCGAGGCGGGGGTCGAGTTCGAGGTCGTGCCCGGCATCACCGCCGGGGTGGCCGCAACCGCCTACGCCGGCATCCCCGTCACCCACCGCGACGACTCTTCTGCGGTCGCCTTCGTCACCGGGCACGAGGATCCCGAGAAGCTGGAGAGCGCGCTCGACTGGGAGGCGCTCGCCCGCTTCCCCGGCACGCTCGTCTTCTACATGGGAGTGAAACGGCTGGGCGAGAATGCCGCGGCGCTGATCGAGGCGGGGCGGGACCCGGAGGAGCCGGCGGCGGCGATCGAACGCGGCACGATGGCCGACCAGCGAACCGTCGTCTCTTCCCTCGGTCAGATCGCCGAAGCGGTGGAGCGCGAGCAGGTGAAAGCGCCGGCGCTGATCGTCGTCGGCCAGGTGGCGCGGCGCCGCGAGCAGCTCGCCTGGCTCGAGCGCCGGCCGCTGCACGGCCGCCGTGTCGTCGTCACCCGCGCCCGCGCCCAGGCCAGCGGCCTGGCGCGAACGCTGCGCGAGCTAGGAGCCGACGCGGTCGAGCTGCCGGCGATCCGGATCGAGCCGCGGACCGACTCGCAAGAGGTGCAGGACGCCGTCGCCGGCCTCGGCGACTACTCGCTCGTCTGCCTGACCAGCCCTAATGGCGTCCATCTCCTCTTCGAAGCGATGCAGGAGGCCGGACGCGACGCCCGCGCCCTCGCCGGCGCCACCGTCGCCGCGATCGGCCCCGGCACCGCCCGCGCCCTCGCCGCACACGGCATCCTCGCCGACGTCATCCCCGAACGCTTCGTCGCCGAGGCGCTGGTCGAAGCGCTCGCAGACCTCGAGGTCGAGGGCAAACGGGTCCTCGTCGCGCGAGCCGCCGAGGCCCGCGACGTGCTCCCCGACGCCCTGCGCGAGCGCGGCGCCGAGGTCAACGTCGTCGCCCTCTACGAAACCGTCCGCGAGTCGCCCGACGAGGAAGAGGTCGAGCGCGCACAGGCGGCCGACTACGTCACCTTCACCTCCTCCTCGACCGTGACCAACCTCGTCGAGGCCCTGGGCGACCGCTTCCCGAACAACGCCCGCGTGATCTCGATCGGCCCCGTAACCAGCGAGACCGCCCGCGCCGCAGGCCTCGAGGTCGCAGTCGAGGCCGAGCGCCACGACATCGATGGCCTCCTCGACGCCCTCCTCGCCGACGCAGCCGGATGAGCTTCGGCCACCCCCACCGCCACTACACCAGCACCGACTCGACCAACTCCCGCGCCCGCGAGCTGGCGGCAGCAGGAGGGCCCCACGGCACCGTGGTCACCGCCTCCGAGCAGACCGCCGGCCGCGGTCGCCAAGGCCGCACCTGGACCGCCCCACCAAACAAGGCCCTCCTCTACTCCGCCATCGTTCGCCCCCTCGAGGAGGGCCACATGATGCTCCCCCTCGCCGTCCCCCTAGCTGTCTGCGAAGCAGCTGAGGAACTCAACCCCGAGCTGACCTGCAAGGTCAAGTGGCCCAACGACATCCACGTCGAAGGCCGCAAGCTAGCCGGCGTGCTAATCGAGGCCCGCCCCCAAGACGGCTGGGCAGTAATCGGAGTCGGCTTGAACCTCTCCATCTCCACCGAGGAGTTCCCGACCGAACTCCAAGCCACGGCCATCTCGCTATTCGACCCCGGTGACAAGGGCGGAGGGAGGGGGTCCGCCGGACCCTCCCCGCTGTTGTCCGCCGGACCCCCTCCCTCCGCCCCCTCCTCGGCCGCCGAGGTCCTCAGCCAACACCTGGACAACTGGGTCCAAGCAGAACCCGACGAAGTCCTCGCCACCTGGCGCGAACGCGATGCCCTGCGCGGCCGTGAGGTCGAGTGGGAAGGCGGCTCAGGCGTCGCCGACGGCGTCGACGACCGGGGTTACCTCGTCGTCATTACCCCCAGCGGCGACCGCGTCACCGTCGGTGCCGGCGAGGTCCACCTCACCCGCTTCTGAGCGTTTCGGTTTGCGCCGCCGACGCTGACGTTTCGGTTTCGCTGGCGCAGCGTCATCCGCCGCCTGGCCCTGCCGCGCCTCGCCGTTGCTCCCGGCCTCCGGAGCACCGCCGTTCTCGCTCTGACCCGCGGCTCCGCGTTTGCGCTTGCGCCGCCGCTTGCCGCCTTTGGGGAAGTTCTTCAATAGCTCGCGCGCCACCGCCGAGGGTTTCCGCGCCATCCGCATCCGCGCCCCGCGCAGCACCTCCTCGCCCTCGGGCGTGTGAGACACCGCGGCCGCCAGCAGTGCCACCGCCAGGCGCCGGTCCTGTTTGCGCGCCGCGTGCACCAACCGGCGGGCGTTGCGCCCATGCGCCCGGCCCGACGAGTTGACCAGCAGCCCCAAGAGGCGCTTGGTCTCCGGCCAGCGCTGCACCGCGTACTCCTCGTGCAGTTCGCGGGTGTAGGAGGCAAGCCGCCAGACCCAGGCCTGCGCCTGGTCGCGCCGCCCGATCCGCTTGTCGATCAGCGCCTGCAGCAGCGTCTTCGTGCCGGCCCGCTTGTCCTCACGGCTCCAGGTGCCGACGATGTCGATCGCGTCGTCGAAGGCGTCGCCGTCGCCGAGGTCGGCGATCTCGCCCAGCGCTTTCAGCCGCAGCTGGGCGTTGCGGTTGCGCTGGACGCAGGTGAGCAGGAAGCGCCGACGAAGCTCTTTGGTGCGGTCGTTCTGCAGCATCGCCCGCGCCCGCCGCCAGCCCTGGGTGTTGACCCGCGCCCCTGCCAGAGCCGCCCAGGCGTGCTGCTCGGGGTAGTCGAGGTTCTCGACCGCGATGCGCCAGATCTCCCGTTCCAGCACCTCCATCCGCTTCTCCTCGACGTCGGAGACCGGGACGATCCGCCGCTCGACCCGGACCTTGCGCCCACGCCCACGCCGCACCGGCCCGACGACGATCGCGCCGCCGCGATAGACGTCGCGGTCGAGCAGGCTGTGGAGGGTGACGATC
>Ga0307316_10000079_pt1 | contig 23779 bp, 22 predicted proteins | sample ER_DNA_356_FD_194504 | JGI IMG/M metagenome (GOLD analysis project Ga0307316, IMG submission 194504) | Bulk soil microbial communities from the East River watershed near Crested Butte, Colorado, United States - ER_DNA_356 | ecosystem: Environmental > Terrestrial > Soil > Floodplain | place... | reverse complement strand
CGGCGGCATCCACTTCAACGATGCCGAACTGGCGCGGACGCTGGGCACGATCGCCCTCGTCCTGATCATCTTCGAGGGCGGCCTGACCGCGGGCTGGTCGGAGATCCGGCCGGTGCTGGGAACGGCCGCATCGCTGGGGACGATCGGCACCGCGCTGACGGCGGTGATTGCCGGGGTGGCGGCGAAGCTCCTCTTCGACCTCAGCACGCTGGAAGGGATGCTGGTCGGGGCGGCAATCGCCGCCACGGACTCGGCCGCGATCTTCGCTGTGCTGCGCCGTTCGACGCTGGAGAAGCGGCTGGCGCGCTCGCTCGAGGGCGAGTCGGGGATGAACGACCCGGTGGCGCTGCTGCTGGTGATCGGCTTCATCGAATGGATCCAGCAGCCCGGCTACGGGATCGCCGACATGGCTGGCCTGCTGATTCTGAAACTGGGTCTTGGTGCGGCGATCGGCTATGCCCTGGGGCGCCTCGCGGTTTTGGCCCTCGATCGCGTCCGGTTGCCGGGCGACGGCATCTATCCGGTGGCGACGATCGCGATCGCCGGCCTCGCCTACGGGCTGGCCGAGGTCGCCCACGGCTCGGGCTTCCTCGCCGTCTACCTGACCGCACTCGCCCTCGGCTCGGCGCGGATCCCGGCGCGGCGGACGGTGGTCGCCTTCCACCAGGGCCTCGGCTGGGTCGCGCAGATCTCGCTCTTCATCCTGCTGGGGCTGCTCGTCTTCCCCTCCAGCCTCGACGACGTCGCCCCCGAAGCGCTGGCGCTCTCGGCAGTCCTGATCCTCGTCGCCCGGCCGGTCGCCGCCGTCGTCGCCACCCTCTTCGCGCCGCTGAACCTGAAGGAGCGGCTGATGCTCGGCTGGGCCGGGCTGCGCGGAGCGACGCCGATCTGGCTCGCGACCTTCCCGGTCGTCGCCGGGATCGGGGCTAGCGAAAAACTGTTTGCGATCGTCTTCTTCGTCGTCGTCACCTCGACCCTGGTTCAAGGCGCAAGCTTCGAGCCGCTGGCAAAGCGGCTGGGATTGACCACCAACGAGCCGGCGCTGCCCCGCCGCCTGCTCGAGTCCGGCCGGATCCGCCGCATGGGCGGAGACGTGATCGCCTACCGGTTGCCGCCGGGAGCGGCCGCCGCCGGCCATCCCGTCCGCGACCTCGAACTGCCGCGCGAGGCCCTGGTCAACGTAATCGTCCGCGACGGCAACGCTCTCCCACCCCGCGGCTCAACGGAGCTGCAGGAGGGCGACGAGCTACACATCCTCGTCCGCAGCGAGCTCCGCGACGAGGTGGAGCAGCTGACGAAGAAGTGGACCAAAGGACCGATCGGACGAGAAGCACCAGCTCTACTCCCCCGCCGGGGCGCCTCGCAAGTCTTCACCGTCCGCCCCGCCCGCGGCGACGACGACGAGCTAGGAGAGCAAATCGACGGCATCCCGATCGTCACCGTCCTAAGAGACCGAGGGGAGCGCAATGCCTATCTTGTCGCCCTGGCAGACGGTCGCTTCGCCGTCACCGGTGCTGGCCTGATCGCAATCGGCGGCCGACAGGCCCTAGCCGACTGGTGCGTCCGGAGAGCTGAACGCCCAGACACCGATTCGGCCGCCCGCTCCTGGTGGCAAGAGGTAACCGGAGCCCTGATCGCCCGCGGCTGAGGGGTGGGTATGCCCTCTCCAGACACTCAACCACGAGCCATTGGCGAGTGGTGTCTGGAGAGGGCATACCCACCCCTCCCCAACCTCAAGAAGCCCCAGCAGCCTCCGCGATAGCCGTGTAGGCAGCGGCCGGATCGTCCGCCCCGAAGACGGCGGAGCCGGCGACGAAGAGGCGGGCACCAGCCGCCGCAAGCGGACCGGCCGTGTCGGCGTCGACGCCGCCGTCGACCTCGATCCGCGCCTGCCCGACAAGCGGCACCAGGCGCTCGACCTTCTCCGGCAAAGATTCAATGAAGGACTGACCGCCCCAGCCGGGATTGACGGTCATGCAGAGGACGATGTCGGCGAGGCCGCGCAGCTCCTGTACGGCCTCGACCGGGGTTCCGGGGTTGATTGCGACTCCGGAGAGGCAGCCGGCCTCGCGGACGGCCGTGAGCGTCCGATGGCAGTGTGGGGTGGCCTCAGCGTGGAAGGTGATCGAGTCGGCTCCCGCCTCCGCGAATTCGTCGATCTGGCGCTCGGGCGCCTCGATCATCAGGTGGACGTCGACGACGCCGCCGGCGTCATGGACCTGGTCGGCGATCCCGCTTAGGACCAGCGGGCCGATCGTGATCGGCGGGACGAAGTGCCCGTCCATCACGTCGAAGTGGATTACCCGCGCGCCGGCGTCCATCACCTCCTCGATCTGGGCGCCGAGTCGGCCCATGTCAGCGGAGAGGATCGACGGCGCCACCCGCGGCTCCCCCAGCAGCTCTCGCATCCGGTCGCTCATATGTCGGGAACCTAGACGACTAGGCGGCGCGGAGCATGGAACTGCCGCAGGACTGACATTCCATGTCAGCCGTGTTGGTCATCCGGGCGATCGTCTGGTGCTCGCCGCAGTTGGGGCACTGGGAGACGAGTTCGAAACGGCTGAGGCAGTTGACGCAGCGCAGGCGGCCCGGCAGCTGGGTCGGTCGCAGCCAGGGCTCGCCGCAGCTCGGGCAGGGTGCTCGGCCGAGCGGGTTCGACTCCGCCGAGCTCGACTGGTTGGGGTCGCTCATCGCTTAATCATGGCGGTTTAGGAGTCCGTTCTTAAAAGTCGGGCGATGAAGAAGCCCGTCGTGCGATCGCGATCGGGTCGCAGCTGCAAGCAGCGGGGCTCAGCGGGCGCCGCCAGGTCGGGGGCCAACCCGCCGAGGTCGTCCAGTTGCAGCGGTGGTACCCCTTCCTCGGCCTCCGATGCCGCCAGCAGTGCGGCGATCCGGTCCTCGTTCTCGCGCCGGGAGATCGTGCAGGTCGAGTAGACGAGGGTGCCGCCGGGACGGAGGACGGCGGCGGCATTGCGCAGGAGCTGGTCCTGCACCTCGAGGAGTCGCTCGATCGTCTTCGGAGACTTGCGCCAACGCGCGTCCGGGCGCGAGGCGAGCGTGCCGAGGTCGGAGCAGGGCGCATCGAGAAGGACGCGGTCGAAGCCCGACGCCATCCCGGACTCGGTCGCGTCGGCCTCGATCACGCTGACGCTGTGGAGGCCGAGACGGGAGGCTTGCGCGGCGACTTCGGCCGCCCGCTTGGGGTCGATCTCGACCGAGATCACCTCGCCGCGGTCGCACATTCGCTCGGCGATTTGGCCGGTCTTGATCCCGGGACCGCCACAGAGGTCGAGGACGTGCTCACCCTCTTGCGGCCCGAGCACCTCCACCACCGCGGCGGAGCCGCGGCTTTGCGGCGTCAGCTCGCCGGCGGCAACCGCTGAGGGAACGGCCTCGCCGGTGCGGCCTTCGATCGCGAGGACGTCCGGCGCCGCCAGCGGCCACGCCGCCTCGGGCAGCCGCGCCTCTACCCCCGCCTCGCGCAGCCGCGCCAGCATCGCGTCGCGCTCCGCCCGCAGCGGGTTGACCCGCATCGCCACCTCGTAGCGCTCGTTGCAGGCGACGAGGGTCGAGCGCGCCGCCTCCTCCCCCAGCTCCCGCCACCACATCTCCGCCAGCCATTGCGGCGCGGAGTCGGCGACTGCGGCGGCGGCAGGGGTCGAGTCGTCGCCAAGCAGGTCCGCCGTCAACTTCTCGCGCTCCCGTCCCGCGCGGCGGAGGATCGCATTAACAAAGCCTGCGGCGTGGGCGGCGCCGGCGGCCTTGACCAGCTCCACTGCCTGGTCGACGGCGGCGTGGTCGGGCGTGGCGTCGGCGAAGAGCAGCTCGTAGAGGCCAAGGCGCAGCGCCGCCAGGACCGGCGGGTCGAGGAGCCGGGTCGCGCGGCCGGCGAGGCATTCGATCGCGACGTCGCTGGTGCCGCGGCGCTGGACGGCGCCGTAGGCAAGCCGCTGCGCTTGAGCGCGGTCGCGGCCATCGAGGCCGAGGCGATCGGCCTCGGCGCGGAAGGCGCGCTCGGTGAAGGCGCCGTCCTCAAACGTCGCGCGGACGGTCGCGTAGGCGAGCGCGCGCGCGGGCGAGACGCGGTCGAACTGCATCAACTTCTACTTCTCCTGGTTGTAGAAGTTGATTCAGTTCGCCTGGTGGCGGTCAGCGAGACCTCCGCACTCATAGCTTCGGCGGCTCGTGCCCGCGCAGGTAGGCATCCGCGGGCATCGCCTTGCTGCTGGGGGGTTGGACGATGTCGAGCTGCAGCGCACCTTCGCCACAACCCAGCAGCAGGGCGCCATCGCGCGCGTCTAGCGTTCCCTCCGGGACGTCCGCCTCGACGGCGCGCGCCTTGCGGACGCCAAGGCGCTCCTCGCCGGCGGTCTCCAGGTAGGTGCCGACGTGCGGGGCCAGCGCCTGCACCTTCGCCGCCAGCTCCGTGGCCGGCCGTCCGGGGTCCAGGCGCCGCTCGGACGGGTCGATCTTCTCGGCGTAGGTGACGCCGGTCTCGTCCTGCTCGACAAACTCGAGCGCGCGTTCTGCCTGCAGATCGAGGGCTCGCACGAGGAGGTTGCCGCCGAGTGCCGCGAGCCGGGCCGAGAGCGAGGCGAAGTCCTCTTCGGGACCGACCGACACCTCCTCGCGCAGGGCGACCGGCCCCGAGTCGAGGCCGGCGGTCAGGCGCATGATGCAGATGCCGGTGGTCTCGTCCCGGGCCATGATCGCCCGCTCGATCGGGGCGGCGCCGCGCCAGCGGGGCAGCAGCGAGGGGTGCACATTGAGGATCGGGAACTCGGAGAGGAGGGGCTCGCGGATCAGCTGCCCGAAGGCGCAGACGAGAACCGCCTCGGGTTGCGCGGCGCGGATCCGCTCCAGCGCCGCCTCCTCATTGACGTTCTCGGCCTGCAGCAGCTCCAGCCCCAGCTCGGCCGCCGCTGTCGCGGCGGGGGGCGGCGCGACCTTGCGCCCGCGGCCCTGACGGCGGTCCGGCGGCGTCACCACCAGCGCCGGGCGGTGCGGCGAGTCGGCCAGGCGGCGCAGCACCGTGGCGGCGAACTCGGAGGTCCCGAGGTAGGCGGTCCTCACGCGTCGGTGCGCGGCTCGCGCAGCTCGCCCTCTTCGCCGATCTCTTCCTCGGCCGAGGGGCTGTAGCTGCCACCTTCGCGCAGCGCCCGTAGTGCCGCCTTGCGCTGCGGGCGCTCGGTTCGGTCGAGGATCAGGACCCCGTCGAGATGGTCGATCTCGTGCTGGAGCACGCGCGCCTCCAGACCGGCAGCCTCGATGACAATCGGCTCGCCCTCGACATCCCGCCCGCTGAAGCGAGCGTAGAGCGGGCGCTCCACGTCCATCGTCACCCGCGGCAGGCTCAGGCAGCCCTCCTCGGCAACGGCGGTTTCTTCTGAGAGCCACTCGACCTCGGGATTGACGAGCGCGCTTGGCTCCCCGTCCGGGCCGGCCTGGAAGACGAGCAGGCGGCGGAGGAGGCCGATCTGGGTCGCGGCGAGACCGACGCCGAGCCCGTCGCTCATGATCTCGTACATTCGCTCGACCTCCGCCCGCAGCTCCGGGCCGAAAGTGGAGACCGGCGAGGCCTTGCTCTTCAGCACCGGATCGCCGAACTTGACCACGTGCGCAAGGGCCGCTTCGCGGCGCTCGATCATCTCGACTTCGAGCCGCTGCTGCTCGGTGTCGCGCTCGGGAGTCTGGACCTCGTCGCTCACTGAAGCGGAGTCTAAGCAGCGCCGCCTTCTGATACTTCGTGGGAGATGCCGCCCGAGGGCAAGCGAATCGCGATCGCCACCTGCACCCGCCACGACCGCGACAAGGTCGACGACGAGCTGCTGCGAGCGGTGCTCCAGGAGCGGGGTTGCGAGGCGCGTTTAGTCGCCTGGGATGACGAGAAGGTGGAGTGGAGCGCCTTCGACCTTTGCCTCGTCCGCTCGACCTGGGACTACCACGACAAACACGCGGAGTTCCTGGCCTGGGCGCGCCGGGTGGAAGCCGCGTCGGCGCTGCAGAACCCGGCCGAGCTGATCGCCTGGAACAGCGACAAGACCTACCTGCGAGAGCTGAGCAATCGGGGTGTGCCGGTCGTTCCAACGGTCTGGGCAAGCCGCGACGAGGGCACCGACCTCGAAGATGTATTGGCGAGAGAAGGCTGGGACGAGGCAGTCGTCAAGCCGACCGTCGACCTCGGCGCGAGGAACCTCCAGCGGCTACGGCAAGGCGAAGGCTCAAGGGCCCTGGAGCTGGCGCTGGCGCGGGCCGAGGCGATGATCCAGCCCTTCCTGTCGTCCCTGGAACAGCAAGGTGAGCTCTCGCTGGTCTACATCGACGGCAAGTTCACGCACGCAGTCCGCAAGCGGCCCGCCCCCGGCGACTTCCGAGTGCAGTCGATCTGGGGCGGCACCGCAGAGCAAGCGGAGCCGGCCGAGGTCGAGGTCGAGCTTGCCGAGCGCGCGCTCGCGGCTCTCCCCGAGCCGCCGCTCTACGCCCGCGTGGACCTGGTCGAGGGGCCTGAAGGACCCTGCCTGATCGAGCTGGAGCTGATCGAGCCAAACCTCCACCTGCACGAGCACAGGCCCGCCGCGGACGCCTTGGCCGAGGCGGCGCTACTGCGGGTCGACGTCGACGCCTAGTGCCACGTCCTTCAGCGACCGGTCCGCCGCCCGCGCCTCGACCACCTCCCGCACCGCCGCCACCGTCCCCTCGCGGTCGTCCGCCTTGATCAGGATCCGCCGCCGGTGCCGGTTGCGGACCCGGAACATCGGCGCCGGACCCAGCAGTTCGGACCCGTCGGGGAGCGAGCGCCGCAGCTCGTTGGCAACGACCAGCGCCGCCTCGTCGAGCTTGGGCTCCTGCTCGGAAGCGAAGTTGATCCGGGCCAGGTGGGAGAACGGCGGGTAATGCAGCGCCCGTCGGCGCTCCAGCTCGACCTCGAGGAAGCCGGCGGAGTCATGGCGGGCGGCGTGCTCGATGCTTGACGCCTGCGGAGCGACGGTCTGGACGATCACCTCTCCCCCGGCCTCGCCGCGGCCGGAGCGGCCGGCGAGCTGGGCGACCATCGCGAAGGTGCGCTCCTCGGCGCGGAAGTCGGGGAAGCGGAGGGTGGCGTCGGCGTCGAGGATGGCGCTCAGCGTCACTGCGGGGAAGTCGTGGCCCTTGGCGACCATCTGGGTGCCGACGAGAACGGCGCTCGGGGCCTCGTCGAAGCGAGCGAGGATGCGGGCGTGGGCGCCGCGCTCGGCGGCCGTGTCGGAGTCGAGGCGGAGGATCGGCATCGGGTCCAGGCGCTCGGCCAGCAGCGCCTCGATCCGCTCGGTCCCCGCACCGGCGCGCGAGAGCGTGGTCGAGCCGCACTCCGAGCAGGCCTGGGGCTGGCGCTCGGTATGGGCGCAGTGGTGGCAGACCAGGCGGCCGCTGTGGCGGTGGACGATCAGCGAAACGTCGCAGTTGGGACAGTCCCAGTGGTGCCCGCAGGAGCGGCAGGTGAGCCAGGGTGCGAAGCCGCGGCGGTTGATCATCACGATCGCCTTGGCACCGGCCGCGCGCACCCCCTCCAGCGCCTCCCAGGTGTCGCCGTGCACGGGACCCGAGCGAGGGTCGGCCTCGCGCATGTCGACGAGGTGCACCGGCGGCATCCGGCGCCCGTCGACACGATTCGCCAGCTCCAGGCGGGGCAGCTCGAGCCAGCTCTCGGGCCGCGGCGTCGCGGTGCCGGCGACTAGGACGGCGCCGTTGTCGGCGGCGCGTTTGCGGGCGACGGCGCGGGCGTCGTAGGTGGGGTCTCCCTCCTGCTTATAGGAGGGCTCGTGCTCCTCGTCGATGACTATCAGGCCGAGGTCGCGGACAGGGGCGAAGACGGCCGAGCGGGGGCCGACGCAGACCTGCGCCTCGCCGCTGCGCAGGCGGCGCCACTCGTCGTAGCGCTCGCCGGCAGAGAGGGCCGAGTGGAGGACGGCGAAGCGGTCGCCGAGCCGGGCGCGGAAGCGGGCGACCGCCTGTGGCGCGAGGCCGATCTCGGGGACGAGGACGATCGCCCCCTTCCCCCGCTCCAGTGCGGCCTCGACGGCGGCGAGGTAGACCTCGGTCTTGCCCGAACCGGTGACGCCGTGGAGGAGGAGCCGGCGGTCGGCCCCGGCCTCGCCGTCCAGAGCGGCGACAAGGGCGCTCACCGCCTCCCGCTGTTCGGGCAGCAGCTCGGGACGCGCCGCAGCCGCGCCTAGGCCGGGCTCGCCGGGAATCCGCCGTACGGCGGTGCTGCGAGTGGCCACGAGGCTGCGCTGCTCGAGCCGGCGCAGCGTCTGGCGGTCGGAGCCGACCGCCGTCGCCAACTCCCCCGCCGACATCTCACCCGAGCGCAGCGCCTCCAGCACCGCGCGCTGCTTCGATCCCAGGCGCCCGCCGCCCGCCAGCGCCGCCTCGCCGGCCGGCAGCAGCGCCACCCGCAGCTCGGTCTTCGACCGCACGCTACGGGCACCGGCGCCGGTTCCGGTGCCCGGCGGCAGCACCAGCTGCAGCCCCCGCGAGGGAGTCGAGCAGTACTCGCGGGCGACCCAGAGGCCGAGACGGACCAGCTCCGGCGTCGCCCCCGCCTCCAGCGCCTCGATCGGCTCCGCCAGCCGCTCCGGCGGCAGCTCGGAGGCCTCGGCGACCTCGACGACGACGCCGAGGATGCGCCGCGGCCCGAAGGGGACCCGGACGACGCTGCCGACGCCCAGCTCGGCCATCGCCTCCGGACGGCGGTAGTCGAAGGGGCCGCGCAGGGCACGGGCGGTGGTCAGCGGCTCGACGCGGAGGATCGCCACTGGCCGAGGTTACGGGCGGCGGAAGATGCTCCCGCGCGAGTTGCCGCACCTTCGGCGCTTCCGTTGCCGGTCCGCCAGGTCAGGCCATATGCTGGCCCCGATGAGCATCAACCTGCATCCCGGCGAGCGGATCATCTTCGAAGGCCACCCCTCCTGGCGGGCGATCCTCGGCTTCTACCTCAAAGGGCTGCTGGTCGCCGTCATCCTCGGCGTGATCGCGAAGCTGGTTTCCGGCAGCGGCACCGCCTTCCTGGTAATCCTCGTCGTCCTCGCCCTGACCGTGGTGATCGGCTTCGTCAAACGCGTGGCGACGACTTACACCATCACTGACCGCCGCCTCAACATCAAGCGCGGCATCATTTCGAAAGAGGTTCAGGAGACCCGCCTCGAGCGCGTCCAGAACGTCAACTACCGCCAGAGCGTCTACCAACGGCTGATGCAGATCGGCGACGTCGACTTCGACACCGCAGCGAGCGACGACTACAACTTCATCTTCGCCGGCGTGGCGGATCCCGGCGAGGTGGTCCACGCAGTGGACCAGGCGACCGGCGTCGACGCCGCGGGCACGCACGGGCTGGGCGAGGCCCAGCCGCCCGGCCGCCCTTAGCGCGACCGGCTCACTCACTCCGAACTTCACCTCGCTATGGCGAGGCCTACCTCGGAGGGGCGAACCTCGGCGTCTCCGGGCGCGGCTCCCTGCACCCTTACCTGCTTAGTGAGGGTGCAGGGAGCCGCGCAGGTGCGCTGCCGTTCTGCGGAGGATGTTCTGGACGTGGCGAGGTTCGTACTTGACCTGCCAGTGGGAGAAGCGAAGCGGGGTCAGGCCGTCGGCCGTGTGGACTTGGAAGCGCAGCGCATCACGACTCTGCGTGGCGGGCGTGCGGTGATAACGCCACCCGTCCGTCTCGACGACAAGCCCTAGATCGGGCCAGAAGAAGTCCACCTCGAATTCGCCCAGCTTCACCTTGGTAAGCGGCGTCGGCAGTCCGGCTGCAGCGACGATCCGACGGAAGAGGCGTTCCAGTTCATCATCGGAGAGACAGAACGTGTGCTTGTCGAGGATCAGGCGGAGCGGACGCACGCCGGGCTCGCCCGCGTGGTCGTCGAGCGCCTTCCGCAGCGCGTCGGGATCGATCACGCCCCACTTGTCCGCCTCGTTGATCGCGCGCTCGAGGCCTCTCGGCCCCGTGACCGTGGCGAGGTCAAGGAACGTCTGAACTGGCTGAGTGAGGGGGATGTTCAGGCGAGTCGTGATCGCCTCGGCGGGGAGAGTGGGTCGGCGGTGGCAGCGAATGCCGCGGATCCGCGCTTCCGAGCCGCGCCTGACGCTGACGTCGATGTAGTCCTCATGCTCCTTTCCGAACTTCCAGAGCGCGGCAGCGCTCCGGTGGCTCAGCGCCGCACCGGCGCCGCAGGCGAGCACCGCAGCCATCCGGCGCCCCTCGCGGTTCAAGCGAGGCCGTCCCACGGCATAGACGCCACGCAGAACCAGGTGCAAGCGCCCGACCCGCGCGCGGTGCTCGATCGCGCTCTTGGTGTACCCCAGCGCCAGTAGCTGCTCGCGCGCGACGACTCCATGCTGCCGCCGAGCCAGCTCCCACGCCCCCGAGTTTCGCTTCTCCGAGGTTGACCTCGCCATAACGAGGTGAAGTTCGGAGAGGCCCCCTTCTCGCCCCCCTACCCAGCCGCTTTTTGGCGCTCGGTGCGGCTCTTACGCCGCTGCGGCCTCGAGGCCGGCGGCGCTGCGGAGGGCGTCGGCGCGGTCCGTGCGCTCCCAGGTGAAGTCGTCGTCGCCACGGCCGAAATGGCCGTAGGCGGCCGTCTTCTGGAAGATCGGGCGATGCAGGTCGAGGTACTCGCGGAAGGCGCCGGGCCGCATGTCGAACTCGGCTTCGACCAGCTGGGAGATCTGGGCGTCGGGGAGCTTGCCGGTGCCGAAGGTCTCGACCATCAGGCTGACCGGGTGAGCGACGCCGATCGCGTAGGCGACCTGGACCTCGCAGCGCTGCGCGAGACCGGCGGCGACGACGTTCTTCGCCACGTGGCGGGCGGCGTAGGCGGCCGAACGGTCGACCTTGGACGGGTCCTTGCCGGAGAAGGCACCGCCGCCGTGGCGGGCCATGCCGCCGTAGGTGTCGACGATGATCTTGCGGCCGGTGAGGCCGGCGTCGCCAACCGGGCCGCCGATCACGAACTTGCCGGTCGGGTTGACGAGGAACTCGTCCTGCAGGGCGCTCTCGTCGAAGCGGCCGGGGACCTCTGACTGCAGGACGGGAAGGACGACGCTCTCCCAGAGCTCGGGCTTGATCTGGCTCTGCGAGTCGATCCCCTCGTCGTGCTGGGTCGAGATCAGCAGCTTCTCCACCGAGACCGGGCGCCCGTAGGCGTAGCGCACCGTCACCTGGGTCTTGCCGTCGGGCCCGAGGTAGCCGAGCGTGCCGTCCTTGCGCACCGCGGCCAGCCGTTCTGCGAGCCGGTGGGCGATGTGGATCGGCATCGGCATCAGCGCCTCGGTCTCGTCGCTGGCGTAGCCGAACATCATCCCCTGGTCGCCGGCCCCGGCGACGTCGAGCTCGTCGTCATCGGCAGGGTCGATTTTGGTCTCGTAAGCCTTGTCGACGCCCTGGGCGATGTCGGGCGACTGCTCGTCGATCGAAGTGATGACCGCGATGTGGTCGCAGTCGAAGCCGTAGCCGCCCTGGTAGCCGATGCCGCGCACGGTCTCGCGGACGATCTCCGGGACATTGAGGTGAACGTCGGCGGAGATCTCCCCCGAGACCACGGCCATGCCGGTGTTGACGAGGGTCTCGCAGGCGACGCGGCCGCCCGGGTCCTCGGCCATGATCGCGTCGAGGACGCCGTCGGAAATCGCGTCAGCGACCTTGTCCGGGTGCCCCTCGGTGACCGACTCGGACGTGAAGAGGTGCTCGCCCTCGGCAAGCGGCTTGGAAGTAGACATGGCGGAAGCGTAGAGGAATGTTGATCAGCAGAGGCCGAGCGGGGCCGGGGGTCAGTCGGAATAGCGACGGCGCCCGGAAGCCGGGACGAAATCGATGATCAGCGGCACGCCCTCGAGCTCGTAGGTCTCGCGCATCCGGTTCTCCAGGTGGTAGGCCCAATCACGGGCGATCAGCCGTCGATCGTTGACCTGGATCGCGATCCGCGGCGGGCTCTCCCCGATCTGCGCCGCGTAGTAGAGGCGCAGGCGCTTGCCGCGTTTGGACGGTGGCGGGTGACGGGCGACGACGTCGCTGACGAAGCGGTTCAGCTCCGGGGTCGGGATCCGCTCGGCGGCCCGGTCGGCGAGCTGCAGCGCCCGCGGCAGCAGCGTGGCGACGTTGCGCCCGCGGGTCGCCGAGCAGGTGACGACCATCGGGCGCAGGCGCAGCTTGCGTTCGACCCGGGCGCGGGCGTCGTCGATGTCGGTCTCGCCGACGTCCCACTTGTTCATCGCCAGGAGCGAGGCGCAGCCGGCCTTCATCGCCATCTCCGCGACCCGCAGGTCCTCCGCGGTCACTCCCTCGGCGGCGTTGCAGACGATGATCGCGACGTCGGCCCGCTCGACCGCGCGTTCGGAGCGCAGCTGGGCGTAGTAATCGACGGTGCCGGCGACCTTGGAGCGGCGGCGCAGGCCGGCGGTGTCGACGAGGATGACGCGGCGGCCGTCGACCTCGACCTCGGTGTCGATCGCGTCGCGAGTGGTGCCGGCGATGTCGGAGACGATCACCCGGTCGGAGCCGAGGAAGGCGTTGACGAGCGAGGACTTGCCGACGTTGGGGCGGCCGACGACGGCGACCCGCACCCTGTCGTCTTCCTCGGGCTGCGGCTCGCGGTCGCCGAGCGCGCCGGTGATCGCGTCCAAGAGGTCGCCGGTGCCGAGGCCGTGGGTGGCGGAGACGCCGATCGGGTCGCCGAGCCCGAGCCCGTGGAACTCGGCGGTGATCGTGTAGTCGTTGGGGCGGTCGGCCTTGTTGACGACGACGATCACCGGGACCTGGGAGCCGCGCAGCGTCTTCGCCAGGTCGGCGTCGCCGCCGCGCAGTCCGGCGCGGCCGTCGACCACCAGCACGATCGCGTCGGCTTCGGCGATCGCCAACCGCGCCTGCGCCTGCACGTCGCGGGCCAGCTCAGCCTCGTCGCCCAGATCGATGCCGCCGGTGTCGACCAGCTCGAAGCGGATCCCGTTCCACTCCGTCGCCAGCCGCTTACGGTCGCGGGTTACCCCGGGCTCGGGAGAGGTGACCGCCTCGGTGCCGCCGACGAGGCGGTTGACGAGCGTGCTCTTGCCGACGTTGGGGAAGCCGACGACGGCGACGGTCGGCATATTCATTCGCGGCCCACCAAGCCTCTCTCGCGAGCAATCGAGACGATTCGTGCGACTACCTCTTCTATATCCACTGATGAAGTGTCGAGCTCGACCGCGTCCTCGGCCGGGCGAAGCGCCCCGTGCTCGCGCTCGATGTCGCGGGCGTCGCGCCGGCGCTGCGCCGCCAGCACCTCCTCGACGTCCTCGCCGGTCTCGGCCGCGCGGCGCCGTGCCCGCTCCTCGTCGGAGGCGGTGAGGAAGACCTTCAGCGGTGCCTCCGGGCTGACGACGGTGCCGATGTCGCGACCCTCGGCGACGTAGTTGCCGCCGGCGATTAGCTGGCGCTGGCGAGCGACCATCGCCTCGCGCACGCGCGGGTGGACGGAGACCTGCGAAGCGGCGCTGGAGACCTCGGGGGCGCGGATCTCCTCGGTGACGTCGGCGCCGTCCAGCAGGACGCGCCGGCCGTCCAAGTCGATCCCCAGTCTCTCGGCCAGCGCCCCGACGCCTTCGCCGTCGTCGAGGTCAGCGCCTGCCTGCTGCGCCGCCAGCGCCACGCAGCGGTACATCGCCCCGGAGTCTAGGTAGGTGAAGCCGAGCTCGCCCGCGACGCCGCGCGCGACCGTTGACTTGCCGGCCCCGGCAGGGCCATCGATCGCGATCACCATCGTCGCAGCGTATTCAGCGACCGATGAGGGAGGCGAGGTCCCGCTCGAAGCCGGGGTAGCTGACGGCGGCGGCGTCCATGCCGCGCACCTCCACCCCCTCCTCCGAGGCGAGGCCGGCGACGGCGCCGAGCATCGCGATCCGGTGGTCGCCGTGGGACTCGATCGTGCCGCCGCGCAGCCCCCCGGTGCCCTCGATTTCCATCCCGTCCGCGGTCGGCTCGACCTTGCCGCCGAGCGCCCGCAGCGCCGCGGTCACGGTCTCGATCCGGTCGGACTCCTTGCGCCGCAGCTCGTCGGCATCGCGGATCGTCGTCGTCCCCTCGGCGAAGCAGGCCGCGAGGGCGACCAGCGGCAGCTCGTCGATCGCCAGCGGGATCTCGGCGCCGCCGACCTCGGTGGCTTGGAGAGACGCGGAGCGGACCTCGATGTTCGCGGTCGGCTCGCCCCCGTGCTCGCCCGTGACCGGGCCCTCCTCCAGGGTCGCCCCCATTCGTTCGAGGATCGTCAGCAGGCCGGTGCGGCTCGGGTTGACGCCGACTCCTTCCAGCCGCAAGTCGCTGCCAGGCACCAGAGAGGCCGCGACGGCAAAAAACGCCGCCGAGGAGATGTCAGCAGGAACGGCGATCAGCTCGGGCTCGAGGCGCTCGACCGGACGCACGACCACGGCGTTGTCGACGCGCTCGACCGGGGCGCCGGCAGCGGCGAGCATGCGCTCGGTGTGGTCGCGGCTCGGCAGCGGCTCGATCACCCGCGTCTCGCCCCCGGCCAGGAGACCGGCGAAGAGCAAGCAGGACTTGACCTGGGCGCTGGCGACCGGCATCTCGTAGGTGGTCGCATGCAGCGTCGTACCGTGCACCTCGAGCGGGGGCAGGCGCTCCTCCCGAGCGCTCAGATTCGCGCCCATCCTTCGCAGTGGGATCGCGATCCGGTCGACCGGCCGGCGGCGGATCGACTCGTCGCCGTCGAGGGTCCAGCGCCCGCCCTCCTGCCCCGCCAACCAGCCCGGCAACAAGCGCAGCAGCGTTCCGGCGTTGCCGACGTCGATCGTTGCCGGGCGCACCCCCCGCAGACCAACTCCCCGAATCCGCAACTCTCCCGCGATCCGTGCCGGGTCGGCGCCTCCCACCCGCGCCCCGAGCGCCTCGACCGCCCTTAGGGTCGAGCGCGTATCGGCCGCGTCGAGATACCCACGGATCGGCGTCTCCCTCTCGCCCATCGCCGCGATCAGCGCCGCTCGATGCGAGATCGACTTGTCGGACGGCGGGCGCAGGGAGCCGCGCAGGGGTCCCGAAGAATCGAAGCGGGTCATCGGGGCGAGCCTATTGACCTTGGGCGCCGGTGCTGCCGAGCACGGTGACGGTGTGGCCCAGCTCGCGGACCAGCTGCTCGGCCTTGGCCGCCTGCTCATTGTCGGCGACCCAGAGGGAGACGGCGCCGGAGGTCATGTCCGCCGCCGGGTGCAGCGCCATGTCCTCGATATTGACGCCGGCCTCGCCGAGGGCCAGCGCCAGCTCGGCGATCGTCCCCGGCTTGTTGGCGACGACGATCCGCAGCTCGCGCTGCGGCCCGGCCTCGGACTCCGCTTCGAGCAGGTGCTGCCGTGCCTCGCCGGCGGCGCCGTGCCAGGCGGCAAGCGCCTCGCGGTCGCCTTCGCGGATCAACTCGGCCGCCTGGCGCAGCCGCTCCCCCACCGAGTCGACCGACCTCGCCACCGCCTCGCGGTTCGTGGCGAAGATGTCGGCCCAGATCGCCGGATTCGAGCCCGCCACGCGGGTCATGTCGCGGAAGCTCGGGCCGACGTCGGGCAGGCGCTCGGAATCCTGGGTCAGCGAGTCGGCCGCCTCGTTGGCGAGCGCGTTGGCGAGCACGTGCGGCAGGTGGCTGATCGCCGCCATCAGGCGGTCGTGGCCCTCGGGGTCGATCGCCTGCGGCCGCGCTCCCAGCGCCGAGAGCGTCCGCTGCAGGCGGTCGTAGAGGAGGCCGCTCGAACGCTCTGTCGGGGTCAGGTACCAGCGGGCGTCGTCGAAGAGGTCCTCGCGGGCGTTCTCGACCCCCGCGGTCTCCGCCCCCGCCAGCGGGTGGCCGCCGATGAAGCGCTCGTCGCCGCCGACCGCCTCGACCAGCCCGCCCTTGGTCGAGCCGACGTCGGTGACGACGGTCTCGGGGCCGGAGGCCGCCAGCGCCTCGCGAACCTGTTCGGGCAGCGCTGCCACCGGTCCGGCGCAGAAGACGACGTCGGCGCCCTCGCAGGCCTCGGCCGGCGAGCCGACAGCGCGGTCGATCGCCCCCAGCTCGACCGCCCGCGCCAGCCGCTCGGGGCTGCGGCCGCAGCCGACCACCTCGGCGTCCAGCCGGCGCCTCGCGGCGAGCCCGATCGAGCCTCCGATCAGGCCCACCCCGAGGACGGCGATCTTCATGGACGGGGGCGCGGCATCAGATGCCGCGCCGCGCCTCCACCGCCGAAGCGAATCGCTCCAGCGCCGAGACGGTGTCCTCCCAGTCGATGCAGGCGTCGGTGATCGACTGCCCGTAGGTCAGCTCCTCGCCGGGGACGAGGTTCTGCCGCCCCTCGACCAGGAACGACTCCAGCATCACCCCGACGATCGCCTTGTTGCCGTCAGCGACCTGATCGGCGATGTCGCCGGCGGCGAAGAACTGCTTCTCGGGGTCCTTGCCGCTGTTGTCGTGGGAGGCGTCGATTACCAGCCGCTCGGGCTGCCCGGCGACGCCGAGCGTCACCAGTGCGTCTTCGACCTCGGGTGGGTGGTAGTTCGGCTGGCCGTGGCCGCCGCGGATGATGATGTGGCAGTCGGGATTGCCGGTCGTGTGCAGGATCGCCGGCTGGCCGGCGTCGTCGATTCCGGCGAAGGCATGCGAGGCCGCCGCCGCCCGCACCGCGTCGACCGCGACCTGGATGTTGCCGTCGGTCCGGTTCTTGAACCCGATCGGCATCGAGAGGCCGGAGGCGAGCTGGCGGTGCGTCTGGCTCTCCGAGGTGCGCGCCCCGATCGCCCCCCACGCCACACAATCCGCGATGTACTGCGGCGTGATCGGGTCGAGGAACTCGCAGCCGGTCGGCAACCCGGTGTCGAGGACCTCCAGCAGCAGTTTGCGGGCGATCCGCAGCCCAGCGTTGACGTCGCCGCTTTCGTCGAGGTGCGGATCGTTGATCAGCCCCTTCCATCCCGTCGTCGTCCGCGGCTTCTCGAAGTAGACGCGCATCACCACCAAGATGTCCTCCCGCAGCTGCTGCGCCACCGCGCTCAGCTTCGTCGCGTACTCCATCGCCGCCTTCGGGTCGTGGACGCTGCACGGGCCAACCACGACCATCAGCCGCGGGTCCTCGCCCTTCAACACCCGCCGCACTTCCTCGCGGCCGCGGATGACCGCTTTCGCCCGCTCGCCGCCGAGCGGCAGCTCGCCGATCAGCCGTTCCGGCGGCACCAGCTCGACGATTTTCGCGATCCGCGTGTCGCGGACGCCATCTCGCTTCGCCCCCTCCATTCCAATGAACATTTTGCCTTCGCCTTTCTCCAAAGCCATGAGATCGTACTTTCTGGTCGCTCGCTGTCGGGTCGGCCGGCGCGCGCAAGCGCGACAACGTCTGGGACGGCGCCCGGCCGGGAAGATCTGGGTCCTCGGGCGGCGCGGCGCCGCCAGGCCGAACGCCTAGCTAAATCGCCAATACCGATAGGTGAGGTGGGCTGGCGCGAGGGCAGCGTCGATTGCCCTGGTGCTGCCGATGGCTGTGCCTTTGTCCAACCTCACGCTGCCCGAGGTTGTACCACGGGCGCGCAGTTAGTCAAGTATTTCCGACAGGCCGCGCAGGAACCGCTCGTTCTCCTCGGCGGTGCCGTAGCTGACGCGGATGTGGCCGGGGCCGCCGAGGGCCTTGCCAGGACGGACGGCGATTTCGCGCTCGGCGAGACCGGCGAGCACCTCGGCTTCGTCGGCGTCGCCGAGGTCGACCCAGGAGAAGTTGGCGTGGGAGTCGCTGGTCTGCAGGCCGAGCCCGGGCAGGCCTTGCTCGACCGTGAGGCGGGCGGCGATCGTGCTCTCGACCCGGCGCAGGACGTCGTCCTGGTGGCGCACGGCCTCCGCCCCGGCCGCCTGGGCGAGGGCGTTGACGCTGAACGGCTGGCGCACCGCGTCGACCGCGGCGCGGAAGTTGGAGGAGCCGATCGCGTAGCCGACCCGCAGCCCGGCGAGGCCGTAGATCTTGGAGAAGGTGCGCAGGACGACCAGGTTCGGGAAGTCCTTCAGCAGGTCCAATGAGGCGTCGGGGTCGTCGTGGGCCTGGAACTCGACGTAGGCCTCGTCGAGGACGATCGTCACGTGTGAGGGGACTAGCTCACAGAAGGCGCCGACCTCCGCCACAGGGATATGGGTGGCGGTGGGGTTGTTCGGGTTGCAGACGATCAGCAGCTGGGTGGCGGCGGTGACCTCGGCCGCCATCGCGTCGAGGTCGTGGACGTCGCCCTCGGCGAGCGGCACGCGTATCTCGCGGGCGCCGGTCAACGCCGGCAGATACGGGTACATCGAGAAGGACGGCCAGGCGTAGAGGATCTCGGCACCGGGCTCGAGCAGCGCCTCGGCGGTGGCGAGGAGGATCTCGCAGGAGCCGTTGCCAACGGCGACCTGCCCCGGCTCGGTCTCGTAGCGCTCGGCGAGGCGGCGCCGCAGCAGCGTCGCGTCCGGGTCCGGGTACCGGTTCATCGACGCGGCCGCCTTCCGGATCGCCTCGACCACCTGCGGGTGCGGCGGGAACGGCGACTCGTTGGAGGCGAGCTGGGCGATGTTCCCCGAGGCGATCGCCTCGGGCGCCTGTCCGGTCGGGACTCCGGCCTGGTAGCCCGGCATGCGGGCGAGCTTCTCCGCGAAGGTGATCGTCATCGGCTGCCGATTCTGACGGACGCAGGCCGAGCGGCGCTACTGGGCCGCTTCGAGATCGGCCCGCAGCTTCTGCGCCTCGCCGACGTAGACGTGGGCCGGCTCGTGATCGGCGCCCGCATAGAAGTGCAGCATCACCCGGATCACCCGCGGCATGGACCCCGGCACCGGAATCTCGCGGCAGCACATCAACGGCACCATTGTCAGCCCCAGGTCGCGGGCGGCGACTGCCGGGAACTCAGCGTCGAGATCGTCCGTAGTCGTGAACAGGCAACTGACCATGTCCTCCGGAGCGACGCTGTTGCGCTCGATCAGCCCCCGCATCACCTCCTCGGTCGCCAAGAGGATCGCCTGCGGCTCGTTCGACTCAGCCTGCGCGGCACCCCGCACCGCGAAGAGCCGCTGCTGCGGCCCCTCGTAGGCGCCAACCCGCAGTTCACCGTTGCTTCCGTTGCCGGTCATGCCTGAATCTTCTCAGAGGAGGGGCGAATCTCCGAGTGGTGGGACTTATCGCTGTATGTCAACCAAAACTCCCACCGCTCGAACCCAGCACCTTGCGCGACTAGCGGACGCGCAGCATGGCGTCGTCTCGCGGAAGCAGCTGCGGGCGGCCGGCATGGGCGACGGGGCGATCGCCTACGCGGCGAAGAGTGGCCGTCTCCACCGGGTATTCCGCAACGTCTATGCCTTCGGCCACCGGCGAATCGGTGAGCGCGGACGGCTGATGGCCGCAGCCCTCGCCTGCGGTAGCGGCACGGTCATCTCGCATCGCAGCGCTGGCGCCCTCCTCGGCTTCCTCGACGAGGGACCCGTCGTCATCGACGTGATCGCCCCACGCTCACGGGGGCGGAAGATCGACGGCATCCGCCTGCACCTCGTGCGACCGCCGCGGCTGGGGGAGACCGGGACGGTCACCGGCATCCCCTGCACGAGCCCGGCGCGGACGCTGGTGGACCTGGCGGGGACCGTCGGCGAACGGACGCTGCGTAGCGCCTTCGAGCGGGCGGCACGCCACGAGATGCTGGACCTCGCGGCGATCGAAGCCTCCGTCGACCCACGGCGGCGGGGGATGAAGGTGCTGCTGGGGCTGATCGACGAATGGCGCGGCGCGGCTCCGCTGCTGAAGAAGCGCGGCAAGCTGAAGAGCCCGCTGGAGGCAAAGGTGCTGCCGCTCATCGCCCGGCGCGACCTCCCTCCCCCGCTCTTCAACGCGCCTGTCCAGATCGCCAACGGCCGGATCGAGGTCGACTTCCTCTGGCCCGACCAGCGCTTCGTCCTCGAGGCCGACAGCCGCGAGTTCCACGGCACCGCGGTCGCTTTCGAGCGCGACCGCTGGCGCGACCGCGAACTGATGCGCGCCGGCTACTCCGTCCTGCGGGTGACCCACCGCGAAGCCGAACGAGAAGCGGAGGCGGTCTCCGCGACGGTGGCCGCTCGGCTCTCGACTTCTCCAGGCCCTGCCCCTCCTCCTGGCGCCCCCCGTAGTTCCTAGCCGTATCTGGCAGCCAGATCCCCCTCCTACAAGCCTGTGCGAGGGGGATCTGGGTGCCCCGGGCGGCTGGAACTTCTACTCAGCGGCTCGGCGCAACCGAGTGATCTCGTCCTGTGAAAGACGCCGCGACGAGCCCTCCTTCAAGCGACCGAGCCGCAGCGGCCCGAAGCCGACCCGCCGTAGCGACACCACCTCGTTGCCGACCGCTTCCAGCATCCGCCGCACCTGGCGATTGCGGCCTTCGCGGAGGACGATCTCGATCTCGCGCTCGCTGCGGCGCTTCACCTGGGTTGGCGCGGTGGGGCCATCCTCGAGCTTCACCCCACGGGTGAGACGTCCCAAATCGCCGTCAGCAATCGGCTTCTTCAACCGCGCCATGTACGTCTTCGGCACTTCGTAGCGCGGGTGCGTCAGCCGGTTCGCAAGCTCACCGTCGTTCGTCAGCAGCAGCAGGCCGCTGGAGTCCGCATCCAGTCTGCCCACCGGGTACAGCCGCGCATCCGTCTCGACCAAGTCCACCACCGGCGTCCGGCTGCCCGGCTCCCGCGCCGTCGAGACCACCCCCACCGGCTTGTTCACCATCCACACCTCATGCGCCTCCGCCGCCACGGGCGTCCCGTTGACCCGCACGTCGTCGCCCGCGTCGACATCCCTTGCCGGATCGGTAACCACTTCCCCGCCAACAGTCACCAACCCCTTGCCAACGATCTCCTCAGCCCTTCGCCTAGAAGCAACTCCCCCATGGGCGAGGAATTTGGCCAGCCTCACGGGACGGAGGGTCGGGGGGGGGGGCCCCCCACCCCGACCCTCCCCACCCATCACTCGGCCCGCTGTTCCCCCGCCTTCAGCAGCCGCTCGCGCAGATCCCGCTCGTCCTCAGGGCTGGGGTCGAACTTCGACGGGTCGGGCAGCTGGTCGAGGCCGGAGAGGCCGAAGAGGCGCTCGAAGAGCTCGGAGGTCTTGAAGATCGCGGCCCCGAACTGGGAGCGGCCGGCCTCCTCGATCAGGCCGCGCTCGGCGAGGCTGGTCACCGCCGACTCGGAGGTGACGCCGCGGATGCGGGCGATCTCCGGTCGCGTCACCGGCTGCAGGTAGGCGACGATCGCCAGGGTCTCGGCCTGGGCCTGGGTCAGCGGCGGCGTCCGCGGCTTTGCCAGCAGCCGTCGCGCGGCATCCTCGCTGGAGGGATCGCTGGCGAGTGCGTAGCCGCCGGAGACCGCGCGCAGCACCACCCCGCGCCTGCCCTCGGCGAGGTCCTCGCGCAGCAGCCCGATCGCCTCTTCGACCTGGCCCTCGGTCGCCTGCGTCGCATCCGCCAGATCCTTGACGGCGACCGGCTGCGGCGAGAGGAAGAGCAGTGCCTCGACGGTGCGGGAGAGGTCGCTCATCCGCTCTTCGTCATCCCGGCGGTCGGCACGACCTTCTTCACCCGGATCGGCCCGAAGCACTCACCCTGCTCCCAGGTCACCTCGCCCTTGCGGTAAAGCTCGAGCATCGCGAAGACGGTCACCGCCTGGGTGAGCCGGTCCTCCTGACCGAACTCCTCGTCGAAGTCGAAGTCCGACCGCCGCAGCAGCGCGTCGCGGACCGCCCGCAGGCGCCGTTCCAGGGAAACCGTCGGCCGGATGTGGCTGATGTCGACATCCGGCGGCTCGGTCAGCAGGTCGCCGAGGGCGGCGCCGAGCGCATCGGGGTCGTAGACGGCGCTCGCCGCCTCGACCGCTACCCGCCGCAGCTCCGTCGGCAGCGGCGCCGAGCGGTAGAGGTAGCCGCGCTGGCTCTCGAAGCGCTCCGACAGCTCGGTGGCCGCGTCGCGGTAGCGCCGGTACTCGAGCATCCGCGCCAGCAGCTCCTCCATCGCCTCCTCGGGCTTCATCTCCTCGAGCTCTTCGTCGGGCCCGGGCAGCATCAGCCGCGACTTCAGCTCCAGCAGGGCGGCGATGAGGACGAGGAACTCGGTCGCCACCTCCAGCTCCAGCTCGCCTTCGCGCTCGAGGTGCTCGACGTAGGCGACGACGACCTCGCCGAGCTGAAGGTCGAGGAGGCTGACCTCCTCGCGCAGGACGACCGCCATCAGCAGGTCGAACGGCCCGACGAAGACGTCGAGGTCTAGATCGAGATCGAGGTCGGCAACGGCCACCGCAGACCAGACTAGAGACGGAAAGGGACGACCGGGGGCGGTTTCCGGGCTATTTGGGGGCTAAGCCAAAGCTCAGTTGGCAGAGAGCGGGCGATACCCCATCCGCTCGCGCACGTCGGCGAGAACTGGCGCGGCGATCGCACCGGCCTTCTCGGCGCCGGCGGCGAAGACGCGCTCGAGCTCCTCCTCGTCGCCACGCAGCTGCTCGTAGCGGTCGCGGACCGGCGCCAGGTACTCGACCACCGCCTCGGCTACCGCCTTCTTGAAGTCGCCGTAGCCGGCGCCTTCGAACTCGCTTTCGACCTGCGCCTGGTCGGTGCCCCGGGCGACGGCGAGGATGTCGATCAGGTTCGTGACGCCGGCCTTTTCCGGCCCGCGGACGATCTCCCGGCCGGAGTCGGTGACGGCGGAGCCGAACTTCTTGCGGATCGCATCGGGCTCGTCCAGAACCAGGACGGTCCCCCGCTCGGTGCCTCCGGTCGTCGACATCTTCCGCTCGGGCTCCTGCAGATCCATGATCCGGGCGCCGACCTCGGGGACCCGCAGCTCCGGCACCACCAGCGTCTCCCCGAAGCGCTCGTTGAAGCGCCGGGCGATCTCCCGCATCAGCTCGACGTGCTGGCGCTGGTCGTCGCCGACCGGCACCTCGGTCGCCCGGTAGGCGAGCACGTCGGCGGCCATCAGCACCGGGTAGTAGAAGAGGGCCGCCGAGGCGAGCTCGCGGTCCTTGCCGACCTTTTCCTTGAACTGGTGCATGCGGTTGAGGTCGCCGTGGGCGGTGACCGCCGAGAGCAGCCAGGTGAGTTCGGTGTGCTCGCGGACGTCGGACTGGCGGAAGAGGATGCAGCGCTCCGGATCGAGGCCGGCAGCGAGGAGGATCGCCGCCGTGTCGTAGATCCGCTCGCGCAACTCGGCCGGGTCGTAGGAGACCGAGACCGCGTGCAAATCGACGATGCAGAAGATCGCCGGGTCGCCGCGGTCCTGTCCCTCGACGTACTGGCGGATCGCGCCGATGTAGTTGCCCAGGTGCTTGCGGCCGGTCGGCTGGATGCCCGAGAAGATGATCGCTCTCGACATAGGGACGGAGCCTAGTGTGGGGGCCGGGACCGGTGACCCCTCGTTCTGACAAACGGCGGCCTAATTGAGGGATTGGCGAAACTCGCTAGCCCGCTTGTAGGGCGGGCTAGCCGAGCCGCAGTTTTCGGCGATACCTCGAAGATCGGCTGAGGCTACCCCAGCCCGGCGTTACCTAGAAGTTGAACAACACCTTCGTTCCCCAAGAATCCCCTGATTGTTCTTATAGCCTGCGCCGATGCAGGTAAACCAGCAGTTCATCAATCTCCTGAATCTGCCTTTGGGCCAGCTTCGGGATATCGCCGAGGAGCTAGACGTTTCGCTTTCTGCGGGAGCGCGAAAGTGGGACATCGCCAAAGACCTTTCGAAGCTCTCGGCGAGCAAATTGGCTCCCCACGCGTCTGAGTTGATCTA
>Ga0307316_10000078_pt1 | contig 24094 bp, 25 predicted proteins | sample ER_DNA_356_FD_194504 | JGI IMG/M metagenome (GOLD analysis project Ga0307316, IMG submission 194504) | Bulk soil microbial communities from the East River watershed near Crested Butte, Colorado, United States - ER_DNA_356 | ecosystem: Environmental > Terrestrial > Soil > Floodplain | place... | reverse complement strand
CCTAGCGGCCGCGAAGGTGGAGGGCTACGTTCGGCCCTTCCACGACCTCCGCCACACCGCGATCACGAACGACGCCGCATCAGGGTCTAGTCCGATCGCGGTCATGGCCAAGGCGGGACACGCCAGCATGGCGACGACGAAGCGTTACCTGCATCTGGCCGGCGTCGTCTTCCGCGACGAGGCCGATGCACTCGAGCGCCGCCTGCTCGGGTCGGAACTTTCTACCGAAGTTTCTACCGACCTGAGTGCATCTGAGAGCACCTAGGCTCACCGAAACCGCCTGAACAGGCGCTTGTCTCCATCGGGAGACAGCCACGGCGGGAAGATGAACCTCTGCCCGTGCGGTGGCCGCGGCGACCCCGCCGCCGAGTGCTCGTGCTCCCCCCAGCGGCTGGCCGCGTATCGCGACAAGCTGTCCCGCGCGCTGCTCGATCGCTTCGACCTCGTCGTGCAGGTGCCGCGTGCCCGGGCGGTCGAGCTCAACGGAAGCCCCGGCGAGGCCTCGGCGATCGTTCGCGAGCGCGTGGAGGCGGCGGCCGTGCGGTTGCGCGATCCGCCGTCCCTCTCGGAGCCCGCAGCCGCGCTCCTCACGCGCGCGGTCGATTCCCTTCCGCTATCGGGTCGCGGACGGGCGCGGGTCGCGCGCGTCGCTGGGACGATCGCCGTCCTGGCAGGGTCCGGCGCGGTCGCCGCCGAGCACGTTGCCGAGGCGCTCTCGTACCGCTCTCCGACGGAGCTCGGCCCGTGGACGTGACAGCGGTCCGGACGATCGCGCGCCGGGAGCGCGGCTATCCGCCCCTCCTCGCGGAGCTGCACGATCCGCCTGCTGCTCTCTTCGTTCGCGGAGAAGTCGAGGCGCTGTCGGAAACGGGCGTGGCGGTCGTCGGTGCCCGTAGCTGCTCGTCCTACGGCGCTCAGGTCGCGCGGGCTCTGGCCCGCGATCTCGCCCGTGCGGGAGTCCTGGTCGTCAGCGGCCTCGCGCGCGGTGTGGACGGGGAGGCTCACCGGGGCGCGCTCGAGGGAGGCGGGAAGACGGTTGCCGTGCTTGGTTGCGGCATCGATCGCGACTATCCGCGCAGCCATGCCGAGCTCGCGCGGCGCATCGTTGCTCGAGGCGCGGTCGTCTCCGAGTACCCGCCCGGTGTCGAGCCGGCGCCCTGGCGGTTCCCGGCCCGTAATCGCATCATCGCAGGGCTCGCGAGGGCGACGGTCGTCGTCGAAGCTCGTGAGAGGTCCGGCGCCCTCATCACCGCCGACTTCGCGCTCGAGCTGGGCAGGGACGTGTTCGCCGTCCCCGGAGAGATCACATCTGCGCTCTCGGCCGGCACGAACGACCTCCTCCGTCAGGGTGCCGCGCCGATGACCTCTGTCCGAGACGTTCTCGACGCGCTGGGCATCGCTTCCGAGCCGCGCGCGCTTCCATCGTCCCTTTCAGACACGGCTGCCGCCCTGTTCTTGCTCCTCGCCGACGGCGCCCGCGACGCGGACGAGCTGACCCGGGCCGCCGGCCGTCCGAGCGGCGACGTGGCCGCGGCTCTCTTCGAGCTCGAGCTCGCGGGACTGGCGGCCCAGGGGGACGGTGTCTATCGCGCGCTCAGTCCGGAAAGGAGCCGGGTTGCTCGCACGCCCGCGTGAAGAGGTCGTCGTCGATGTTTCGGCCGGTGACGATCAAGACGAGTGGATCGGTAAGGTCGTCCAGTTCGGATATCGCAGCGAGCGCCGCCGCGGCTGCGCCCTCGGCACGAATCCCCGCCGTGGCGAAATCCGCGACCGCCTGGGCGATCCGGCGCTCCGAGACGACCACCATCCTGGTCGCGACCTCGCCGAGCACCCCGACGGCGAATGGAATCGCAACACGGACAGCGAGGCCGTCGGCAAACGTCGCGGAACGGTCGCCGGGCACGGGCTCGCCCGCCTTCCAAGAGTCCACCATCACCGGAGCCTCCTTGGCCGCCGCTCCGATCCGTTCGACGTCGGGCGCCGAGCGGAGCACCGCCCGCCCGACGCCGCCGAGAAGCGCGCCGTTGCCCAGTGGCACGACGATCCCGCCGGGCGTCTCGGAAGTCTGGGCGAGAATCTCGTTGCCGATCGCTTCGTAGCCCGCGTACTGGTCCGGCTCAGCGCCGTCTTCGAAGAAGGGCAGGCCGCGCTGTGACGCGAACGCGCGGGCCTCCTCCTTGGCCTCGTCGAGGTCGGCACCCGTCTGCCTAATCTCGGCTCCGCCATCTTCTATAAGCGCGAGTTTCGCGCGGCTGGTCGTCGCCGGCGCGTAGACGATCGCGTCGATCCCGACGCGCTCCGCCGCCCACGCGGTCGCTGCCCCGTGGTTCCCCGTCGAGGCGGTGACGACTGCGCGGGCGCCGTCGGCCGCGTAGCGGTCGAGCGCGGGCAAGGCGCCGCGCCACTTGAAGGCTCCAAGCTCGTGGAGGTCCTCGCGCTTGAGGAGCAGTTGCCTGCCCGAGAGGGTGGCCTCGTCGAGCGGTGTCGGCGTCATGCGAAGAGCGCTGCTGGGTTCTCGCGGAGCGCCGCCTCGGCGACCCGTGCCGCCTCCACAGAGGCGACGGCTGCGCGTGCGTCCATAACGGGTGCATCGCTGCCGAAGACGAGGCAGTTCGGTCCACACGCCTCTCCGGTCAAGCGCAGCGCGAGCGGGCCGTACGAGGCCGTGTCGTAGTAGATCGCCATTCGCGGGACTTCGCCGCCGCGGGCGCGCAGCCGCTCGAGCTGGAACGGCCCCCCGCCGGCGAGGAAGGCGAAGACGATCCGGAGCTCCGGGTTGCCGCGCGTGAGCCATGCTGCGTATGCGGCCTGCATCTGCGCGGGGTAATCCACGAGCGCGGGCCACCACGCGGGCGCGTCGGACGGCGGCGGCGGGACGGGGCCCGGGTGGACGAAGAGCGTCTGCCCGGCCGCGACGAGCTCTTGGTCGAGCTCGCCCACGCCCGAGACGAGAGCCGGTGCCGGGACGCAAGCGCCGGCAAAGCCTTCCCTGCATTCGGCCACCGCGAAAGCACGCAGTCGGCCACCGGACGCGCCGACGAGCTCGAGGATTCCCTCGTGGTAAGCATCCACGAGCTCCGGGATCCCGTCGCAGGCGAGAGTCGGCTGGAGCGAGACGACCGCGACGTCGATGCCGACCTCGTCGAGCAGGGCGAGGCGCGCGTCCAGGCTGTGCGCCTCGAGGCCGGCCTCGAACGTGCCTTCGCCGAGGATGAGCTCCTCGCCGTCGATCCGCGGAGCGCGGCTGCGCCTCCGGAGCGCAGCGATCAGCTGCTCCGGCCAGAGGTGCTGGTGGACGTCAAACGATGTCATCGGGAGGCCCGAATCCCTAGGCCGGGGCTGTCGGGGACGGTGAGAAATCCTTCGGCGTCGACGCGCACGGGCTCGGCCAGCATGAAGTCGCGGCGCTCCGGCGTCCAGCCCGGCGGGTCGTAGGGGTATTCGATGTACGGGCCGCCGCCGACTCCGGCGGTGAGATGGAGGTTCGCCAGGAGCCCGATGCCGTTCGTCCACGTGTGGGGGGTGAAGAAGTGGCCGCGCGCCGTGACGCGCTCAGCCAGCTCCCGCTCGCGCAGCAGGCCGACGGAGAGCACGGCGTCGGGCTGGTACACGTCGAGGGCGTCCGCGGCCTCGAAGGCCTCGAGCTCCTGCATCGTACGCGCCAACTCTCCCCCGGCGATCCGGAGCCCGCTCTCGCGACGGAGCGAGGCGTATCCCCTGACGTCGTCCCGCGGCAGGGGCTCCTCGAGCCAAAAAACGTCGAGCTCGCGGAGACGCGCGGCGATGGAGCCGACCGCCGCCGGGTCGAGGGCGGGACCGACGTCGCCCGGCATGCGCCAGCCCTGGTTCAGGTCGACCATGATCTCGAGCGAGTCGCCCACCGCCTCCCGAACCGCCTCGACGGCAGCGAGGCCTTCCTCGAGCCGCGCGCGGTCGATCCGCAGCTTGAGCGCGCGAAACCCTTCTTCCATGAGGCGCACGGCCGACTCCGCCCGCTCGGAGGGCGAGCGCTGCTCGCCGGTCGAGGCATAGGCGGGAACGCGGGCGAGCTGGCCGCCGAGGAGCTCGGCCACGGTCTTCCCGGCCGCCTTGCCGGCGATGTCCCAGAGCGCGGCTTCGAACGGCCAGTAGCGGCCGGCGTGGAAGGTGATCGTCTCCAGCACGGCAACGTGGTGCTCGATCGCCAGCGGGTCGGTGCCCACGAAGAGGTGCTCGTAGCGCTCGAAGCCGTCCATTGTGTCGCCGGAGCCGATCCCCGTGAGTCCCTCGTCGGTCTCGACGAAGACGAGAGCCGCCTCGAAGGAACGCCGTGGCTCCGGGTCCCACGCGGCGTGGAACGGAGGGTCGAGCTCGATCGAGCGGCGCTCGAGGCGAACGCGCTCGATCTTCACGCCCGGCGGAAGAAGGGGTTCTGCGGATCCGTGCGGATCGCAAGAAGCTCCTCGAGCCGCGGCTTACCTTGTGCGGCGGAAGAGAGCGCCGCGCTCGTGGCCTCGAGGTTGTTCGCGAAGACCTCCTCCTCGTCCGAGGCCGCCCAGTCGATCCAGACCGCGGCGATGAGGACGAGATCGTCCACCGCGCCCTGAGGGATCGTCCCGTCCGCGACCGACTCGAGGACGCCCTGCGCGACGGCGGCCTGGGCGGCACCCCAGTGGAGGAAGCCGTGCGTCTCGCCGCGGATCTCCGCCTTGTTTACGAAGAGCGTCGGCGGCTTCACGGGCATGTTCGGGCGCGCGACGACCGCGAACGAGGTGTGGCCGGCCCGCGGTGTGGCCAGCGCCGTCGCCCAGGCGATTCCCGCCGGCCCCTCGCGCGGGCCGAGAACGGTGTTGATGTGGGCGGCGTTCGGCCCGCTCCCCGCGAAGCCCTCGCCGATCAGGATCGGGCTCAGGGGCGGATCACCGCCCGCGCGACCTCTCCCGCGTTCATCGCCGCGAAGGCCTCGTTGATCTCCTCGAGTGGATAGGTCCGGGAGACCAGGCGGTCGAGCGGGAGGTGGCCGTCCATGAAGAGGTCGAGCACCTGTGGCATGTCCACCTGGGGGCTGCAGGAGCCGTAGAAGCTGCCGGTGACGATCTTCTCCTCGCGGGCGATGGCTGCGGCCGGGAGGTTGGCGGTCGCGCTCTCCGGCGGCAGTCCCACGGCGACCACCGTGCCGCCGCGTCGTACGGTTGCGTAGGCCTGGGCGAGGACGCCCTGGGCCCCAGCGGAATCCACCGCGACGTCTGCGCCGCGGCCCTGGCTCAGGTCGCGGAGCGCCGAGGTGACGTTGTCGGAGCCCGGGTCGAAGGCATGGGTCGCGCCGAACTCGAGCGCCGTCTCGCGCCTGAACGCGACCGGATCCACTGCGGCGATGACGGCAGCTCCCGCGAGCCGGGCGCCCATGATCGCCGAAAGACCGACGCCGCCGGCACCGAAGATCGCGACGACGCTGCCGGGCTCGACGCGGGCGCGGGTCACGACCGCTCCGTAGCCCGTCATGACGGCGCAGCCCACGAGCGCCGCGACGTCGAGCGGCGCGTCGGCGCGGATGGGGACGCAGCAGCCCTCCGGGACGACGCAGCGCTCGGCGAAGGCCGAGAGGTACGAGTAGTGGTAGAGGGGATCGCCGTTCTGGGAGAGCCGCAGCGTCCCGCCCGGAAGCGTGCCCCGGAACATGTCCTCCATCGCGACGTCGCAGAGAACCTGGCGCCCGCGGGAGCAGTAGAAGCAGCGCCCGCAGGCGGGCAGCCAGGAGAGGATCACGTGGTCGCCCTCGGCGACCGAGTCCACACCCTCGCCCACGGAGGCGACGATCCCGGCGCCCTCGTGCCCGAGCACGGCCGGCAAGGGGTTCGCGGTGGCGCCGGTGACGACGTTCCAGTCGCTGTGGCAGACGCCGCTCGCGGCGAGCTGCACCTCGACCTCGCCCGGGCCGGGCTCTCCGAGCTCGACCTCCTCGACGGTCATGGGCTGATCGAGCCCTCTGAGCACGGCGGCGCGCACGTCCTGATTCTAAGCCGGTGGCCCAGGTACGCTCGCGCCGTGAAGACGCAAGCCGCCGTTCTCTGGGAGCCGGGCCGGCCGATCGAGATCCTGGACGTCGACCTGGCGCCGCCTCGGGACGGCGAGGTGCTCGTCAAGATCGCGGCCTGCGGCGTCTGTGCGAGCGACCTCCACGTGGTCGACGGCGACCTGCCGGAGCCCCTCCCGCTCGTACTCGGGCACGAAGCGGCCGGAGTCGTCGTCGAGACCGGCCCCGGCGTCGAGTCGCTCTCGCCGGGCGATCACGTCGTGCTCGCCCTCGTCCCATCCTGCGGCGAGTGCAGCGAGTGCCGGCGTGGGCGTCCCAACTTCTGCGAGGTCGGCGCGCGCATGGCCGCGATGGGCGCGCTGGCCGACGGTACGAGCCGGCTGAGCCTGAACGGGACGGTGCTGCGCCACTTCAACTCGATCTCGTCGTTCGCGGAGCACGCTGTCGTGCCCGAGTCCGCCGCCGTGCGCATTCGCGACGACGTGCCGCTCGAAACCGTTGCGCTCATCGGCTGCTCGGTGCTCACCGGCTGCGGCGCCGTGCTGAACACGGCCGCGGTGGAGGAGGGGGCGAGGGTCGCGGTCTGGGGCTGCGGCGGGATCGGCGCGAACGTCGTCCAGGGAGCGCGGCTGGCGCGGGCGTCGCAGATCGTCGCGGTGGACACGAGGCCCGAGAAGCTCGAGCTCGCCCGTTTGCTCGGCGCCACCGACGTCGTCGAGTCCGGCGATGGGGTGGACGCCGTCGCCGCGGTCCGAGACCTCACCGGGGGCGGCCCGGACTACGCCTTCGAGGCGATCGGCTCCGAGCGAACGATCCAGGAGGCCTGGGCAGCGACGCGGGCCGGCGGCACAGTCGTCGTCGTCGGGATCATGCCGAGGGGCGCGACCCTCACGATCGACCCGTGGCAGTTCATGTCCGAGAAGGCGATCAGGGGGACGTTCCTCGGCTCGGCGCGAATTGAGACCGACGTCCCGCGGCTCGTCGACCTGTATCACTCGGGCGAGCTGGAGCTCGACCGGCTCGTCAGCCGCAAGCTCCCGCTCTCGGAGCTCCCGGACGCATTCGACCGCCTGCGCGCCGGCGACGCGATCCGTCAGGTCGTCGTCTTCGACTGAGCCATCGGCGGCGCCTCGGCCTGCAGGCGCCTGAGCTCCTCGACCGGGATGTGGCAGCGCATGAGGTGGCCGGGCTCGACCTCGGCGAGCGGCGGCTCCTCCTGCACGCAGATATCGCCCAGAAAGCGCGGGCAGCGTGTGTGGAAGACGCAGCCGGAAGGCGGGTTGGCCGCGCTCGGGATCTCGCCCTCGAGGCGTATTCGCGTCCGCTCCTCGCCCTCCAGGTTGGGAACCGCCGAGAGGAGCGCCTCCGTGTACGGGTGGTGGGGGCCTGCGAAGACCGTCTCCGCGTCGCCGATCTCCTGCAGGCGCCCGAGGTACATGACGGCGATCCGATCGGAGATGTAGCGAACGACGCCGAGATCGTGGGAGATGAAGACGTAGCTCACGCCCTTCTGCGTCTGCAGCTCCACGAGGAGGTTGAGGATCGCCGCTTGGACCGAGACGTCGAGCGCGGACGTCGGCTCGTCGCAGAGGACGATTCGCGGATCACCGGCGAACGCGCGCGCAATGGCCACGCGCTGCTTCAGGCCGCCCGAGAGCTGCGCGGGCTTCGCCCCGAGAAGCGACTGATCGAAGCGCACTGACTCGACGAGCTGGCTCGTGCGCTCGTCCCGGTCGTTTCCGTGCAGGCCGAGGAGCTTGTAGAGCGCACGGCCGATGATTAGCCGCACGGAGTGGCGCCGGTTCAGCGCGCCGTCGGGGTTCTGGAAGACGATCTGGAGCGACCGTACCTGCTCGTTCGTCCGCTTCTGCACGCGGCCCGCGAGCGGCTCGCCGTCGAGCGCGAGTGCAGAGCCCTCGTCGGGTGACGTAAGGCCGAGGAGGAGCCGTGCGAGCGTCGTTTTGCCGCTGCCCGACTCGCCGACGAGGCCGAGTACCTCACCGACTCGCACGGCGAGCGAGATGTCAACGAGAGCCTGGACCTCCTGGCCCTCCTGCTTGAAGGTCTTCGACCCGTGCTCGACCTCGAGCAGGGGCTTACCGTTCGCGGCCTGCGCCGCCGGGAGCCGCGCTGGGGCGACACGCGGCAGTTCGTGCGCGCGGTCGTGGAAGTGACAGCGGCTGGCCCGTCCGTTGCCGAGCGGGATGAGCTCAGGCTCGTGCTCCCGGCAGACCTCCTTTGCGAGCCCGCAGCGCGGCTCGAAGACGCAGCCGGGCAGGTCGGCGCCGAGGCGGGGAAGGAAGCCCGGGATGGTGTCGAGCGCGGTCTCGTCCTTGCGCAGGCCCCCGCGCGGGATGCAGCGGAGGAGGCCGACTGTGTAGGGGTGCCTCGGGTCGCGGAAGATCTCCTGGGCGGGCCCCTCCTCGACGAGCCGGCCCGCATAGAGGACGCCGACACGCTCGCACATCTTCGCGACGACCGCGAGGTTGTGGCTGATGAAGAGGACGCTCGTGCCGAACTCCTGGCGCAGCGCCGCGATGAGGTCGAGCACCTCGGCCTCGACGGTCGCGTCGAGTCCAGTGGTCGGCTCGTCGAGCACGAGGAGCGTCGGGTTCTTCGCGAGGGCCATCGCGATGACGACGCGCTGCTGCATGCCGCCTGAGAGCTGGTGCGGATAACGGCGCATGACCCGCTGGGGGTCGGAGATCTGGACCTTCTGGAGCATCGCTTCGCTCCGCGTCTCCGCCTCCTCCTTCGCGACGTCGAGAACCTCGAACGCCTCGGCGAGCTGCCGCCCGACTCGGATCGACGGGTTCAACGCCGAGGCGGGGTTCTGGTAGACCATCGAGAGCGTCGTCGCCTGCAGCCGGCGGACCTTCCCGCCGCTCATGGCGAGCATGTCCTCGCCGTTCAGGCGGATCGAGCCGCTGAGGACCTTCGCGTTGCGCGGGAGGTAGCGCATGATCGCGAAGGCCGCCGTCGTCTTCCCGCAGCCGGATTCGCCGACGAGCCCGTATGACTCGCCCTGGCCGATGGAGAAGGACACACCGCGGAGCACGCGCCGGTCGACGCCGCGCACCGTGTACGCGATCTGCAGGTCCTGGAGCTCGATGGCGACGTCGGTCATCTCTCGAAGAGCTGCGCGATCGCGTCCGCGATCAGGTTGATGCCGACGATGAGCGTCGCGATGGCGAGCGACGGGAAGAGCACCGGCCACCAGTAGCCGGCGTTGATGCTCTGGTAATGGGCCGAGATGTCCTGGCCCCAATCGGGAATAGTCGGGTCGGCGGCGAAGCCGAGGAACGCGAGCGTGGCGACGGTGAAGATGGCGTAGCCGAGCCGGACGGTGAACTCGACGATGATCGGTCCGGTGACGTTCGGCAGGATCTCGGCGAACATCACGTACGGGCCATGCTCGTTGCGGAGTCGCGCTGCCTGCACGTAATCGAGCTGAGCCTCACCGAGGACCGCCGCACGAACCGTCTTGGCGATGATCGGCGTGAACACGAACGCGATGACGAGGACGAGCGTCTTCCGCGACGGCCCCACGGCGGTGATCGCAAGCAGCGCGGTGATGATCAGGGGGATGGCGAGGATGGCGTCGACGACGCGCATCGTCGCCTCGTCGACGAAGCCCCGGTAATAGCCGGTCACGAGGCCGATCGTGGTTCCGAGCACCGTCCCGAGAATGGTCGCGAGCGGTGCGACCACGAGAACCGAACGAGCGCCGAGGATAACCCGCGAGAGGACGTCCTGGCCGAGCTTGTCCGTTCCGAACAGGTGTTGAGCTGAGGGAGCCTCGAACTTGCTGAGGATGTCGGGCGAGACCGGGTCGTGCGGCGCGATCAGATTGCCGAAGATCGCGCAGACGACCCAGATGCCGGCGAGAAAGCAGCCGATGAGGAATGTCGGCGACCGGACGAGCAGACGCAGGCGCTCGTGACGCTCCACCTTGGTTTCGTCCGGGCGAATGGGGATTGCGATCGGGGCAGCTTGTTCGTCGAGCGTCGTCATTCGGCGGCGGCGTAGCGGATACGCGGGTTGAGGAGCGAGTAGGCGATGTCGGCAAGCAAGGTGGCGACGAGGAAGACGATTCCGACGATGAGGACGCTGCTCGCGAGGAGTGGGAAGTCCTTGTCGTTAGCCGCGGTGAAGATGAGCCGGCCCATCCCCGGATAGTTGAAGAGCGTCTCGATGACGACGAGGCCGCCGATCAGATAGCCGGTCTGCGTTGCGATGACGGCGATCGTCGGCAGGAGCGAGTTGCGGAGCACGTGCCGGCGGACGACGGTGCGCCGCGGCAGGCCCTTGAGCACGGCCGTGCGGGTGTAGTCGGCGTCGAGTGCCTCGATCGTTCCGGCGCGCGTGATCCGGCTGATGTATCCGAAGAGGACGATCACCAGGGTGAGCGCGGGGAGGAAGAGGTACTTGAGCTGGGTGAGGATGTTGCTCCCGTCGGGCGCGTTCGCGCTCACGGGGAAGAGGTCGAGCCAGAGCCCGAAGATGAGGATCAGCATGATCCCCGTGACGAACTCGGGAACGACTGCGAGCGAGAGCCCACCCACGGTGATGATCCGGTCGGTCAGGCGGTCGCGCTTCAGAGCTGCGAGGACGCCGCCGACGATGGCGAGCGGAACGACCATCACGAACCCGAAGGCGGCGAGCTTGAGCGAATGGAGGAGCGCAGGGCCGACCAGCTCGCTTACCGGCAGATTGTAGGAGAGAGACCTCCCGAGATCGCCGTGGAGGAGATCGGAGATCCAGTTCCAGTATTGGACGAGGATCGGCTTGTCCGTCCCCAGCTGGTGGTTCAGCTGGTCGACCGCGGATTGGTCGGCGAGGTTTCCGAGTTTGCGCCGGGCGACGTTGCCGGGCAGCAGGTTCGCGCCCACGAAGACGAGCACGCTGAGGAGGAACAGCGTGATGGCCGCGAGACCGAGCCTGGTGAGAAGGAATCGCGCCATCGACGCCCCTACAGATTACGCGGCCGGAGCCGAAACTCCGGCCGCATGGGTTCGTCTTCGTTCAGCTGGTGTAACCGGCCTTCGAGAGGTCGAACTGACCGGTCGCGGCCGAGATCGCGTTCTTCAAAGTTGGCTTGGAAGCCGAGAGGAAGTTGTAGAAGTACGGGATCACGACAGGCGTCTCGTCGAGCAACAGCTCCTGGATCTGTTTGGCTGCGCTGCGCTGTGAGTCGAGGTCGAGCGCGGCGATGTATTGCGCGATCAGATCGTCGGCTTGGGAGTTCTTGAAATGAGCCGCGTTCCAGGTGCCCTTGCTCGTGTAGACGGACGAGAGAAAGACGTTCGGCACCGGCCGGTGGCCGTAGTCGGTGATGCCCATGACCGAGTCGAGCCAGATGGACTTCCCGAACACCGCGTCGCCGTAGTACGCCGTATCGTCGCCCACGATCTTTACGTTGACGGTCACGCCGATCTCTGACGCATACTGCTTGACGAGCTGCGCGAGGTCGGGGATCTCGAAGCCGTTCCAGGTCTGGAGCTCGACGGTGAACCCGTCAGCCAATCCTGCATCGGAAAGCAACTGCTTCGCCTGGTCGATGTTCTGTTCCCGCTGCGGAACGCTCGTGTCTGTAGACGGATAGAGCGGCGCGAACGGGCTGTCGTTGCCGAGATCGGCCTTGCCGTCCCAAAGCCCGTCGACCATCGCGTTTCGGTCGAGTGAAAGCGCAATTGCCTGACGTACGCGCTTGTCCGTGAACGGATCCTTGTCTGTTCGCATGTGAAGCTGGCGGTGCGTCGAGGTTCGGATCGCAGTCACCTGTACGTTCGGATCGGTCAGGAGTGCTTGACCACCTGAGACCGAGAAGTGCTCGACGAAGTCGACCTCGTCGCCCTGGATTGCGACGATCATCGGGCCCTCTTCGTCGTAGAACTTGAGCTCGAACCCGTCGGGATTCGCCTTCTCGCCCCAGTAGCCGTCGTAGCGAACGAATTTCGCGCCGACTTTCGGCGTGAAGCTGTCCAGCATGAAGGGCCCTGTGCCGTCGAACGTCTTCCCCCAGTCGGCCGGATCGAGGTTGGCCGGGATGATGATCGCGTTGTAGTTGGCCGAGCTGACGAGCGTGGGAAAATTCCCGTTCGGCGCGTCGAGATGGAAGACGACGGTCGCGTCATCAGGTGCCTCGGTGTTCCCCGGCGAGAGGACGCCGCCGAGCGCGGAGAGCGCATTGGACGCGTTCTTTGGGTCGACGAGTGTCTCGAACGTCGTCTTGACGTCGTTCGCTGTCAAGGTCGCACCGCTGTGGAACGTAACGCCCTGGCGAATCTTGAACGTCCACTCCGTGCCGTCCGCGTTTGGAGACCAGCTCTCCGCGAGCCGCGGCTCGAGCTCGAGCTTCGCGTTGGAAAATGAAAGAAATTCACCGGTCGAGCCGAGGAGCCCGGCTCCGCCCTCGTCCTTGACGATGAGAGGATTCGGCTCGGTCGATGGTTGGATGAGCGCCACGCGGATGTTGCCACCGGCCTGAACCTCGCCGGTGGCGGTCGGCGACGTGCCGCCTCCCGTCGTCTCGCCTCCGCCGCCGCCTCCACAGGCGGCCGCGAGGAACGACACGAGGGGGATGGACATGCCGACCACGGTGCCGCGGCGCACAAACTCCCGCCGTGTGATCTTGCCCGCCGCGTACTCATCGATGATGTGATTCTCGAGCTCGGTGCTGTCCTTGCGAATGGCGTCGACGCGACGCTGCGTGTCATCCATTACGGCCTCTCTCCTTCCGCCAGGGTGCGACCTTGGGTTTCGCCCGGAACGCCCGCTTATAGCTCATCCCTTGGCCTTTATCAACGGGGCGTTCCCACTCACGAAGTCAGACGGGAGGGTATCGCGGAAGTTGGCGAGAAGGCGCCCAGGCGACCGAGGAGGAGGCTGCGAAAGCCGTCTGCGTCGATGTCGAGGGCCACGTGGGCGTTCGGGCCGGGCCCGGACGTCCGCTTGCGCATGTCGACCACCGTCCGCCCCCGGCAGATCCCGTCGGACGTATCCACGTCGACGTGTTTGTCGGCGACCGTGAGGAGATCGGGGCGGAAGACGTGCGCGACGGCGACCGCGTCGTGGATCGGCGCGCCGCCGTGCTCGTACGCCTCGTTGTAGAAGCCGAGGTAGAAGTCGAGCATCGCGGCTGCGGCTGCCCCGACCGGCCCGGATGCACGGAGGCTGTCGGCATCTGCGGTCGTCAGTACCGCCTTGTTCGTGACGTCGAGCCCGACCATCGTCACGTCGAGGCCGCTCTCGAAGACCTGCGCCGCCGCCTCCGGGTCGGTCCAGATGTTGAACTCGGCGGAGGGCGTCTGGTTTCCCTCCCAGATTGCGCCGCCCATGAGGACGATCCGCTCGATCGAGCCCGCCGCTTCTGGGCGCGCCTCGAGGAGGAGGGCGATGTTCGTCAGCGGGCCGAGTGGGACGAGCGTCACCGGGTGGTCCGACTCCTGCAAACGCGCGGCCAGGAAGTCGACGGCGTGCTCGGCGACCGGCTCCGTGCTCGCAGGCAGAAGCGTGGGGCCGTCGAGCCCAGTCTCGCCGTGCGCATCGGCCGCGACGACCAGCTCACCGGCGAGTGGGCCGTCGGCGCCCGCGGCCACCCGGATGTCCGTGCGGCCCGCCAGCTCGAGCACGCGCAGGGAGTTGGCGGTCGTCTTGTCGAGTGTCTGGTTCCCCGCCACCGCGGTCACGCCGAGGACGTCGAGCTCCGGGCTCGCGAGCGCGAGGAGGATCGCGAGCGCGTCGTCGAGGCCCGGGTCGCAGTCGATCAGGACGGGGATCACGCGGCCACGGCCTCGGGAACCTCGACGGGAACAACCGCTCGCTCGGCGGCGCTCTCGAGCAGCGCATCGAGGGTGTAGGCGGTGACGACGGACTCGAACAGTGCGGGCACCGCCTCGGCCTCGCCCCGGGCGACCCGGGCGAAGTGCTCCAGCTGGAGCCGGTACGGGTCCGCTTCGGCCACGGGGAGGCGGGTCGTCTGGAACCGGCCCCAACCGCTGCTCCGCGCGAGCTGCACCTCGCTGGGGCCTTCGATCCGCCACGCGACATCGAGGAGGGCGTGGCCGCGTGCGCCGTCGATCCTGAGCTGGTGGTCGAAGTCGCTCCGCTTGCTGCTCTCGACGATGCCGACGCGGCCGTTCTCGTATTCGATCAGGCCGTAGAGGCGATCGACGGTGCCGTAGCGCTCGTTTCGGCCCGCCACGGCGGCGACGTGGCCCGGATGGGCCTCGGAGAAGCGGTTGCAGGCGTCGATGCAATAGCCGGCGAGATCCCAGGGAACGCCTCCGCCCAGTTCCGGCCGCTGGCGCCAATCTCGACCCTCGTCGTCTCCCGTTGCCTCGGCCGGGTCGAACAGGCTAAACGCGGCGCGGACACTGTCCATCTCGCCGATCTCGCCGCCTGTGACGAGGTCCTCGAGGAGCCGAAACGCGGGATGGTGGCGGTACATGTAGGCCTCCACGACGACGGCTCCGGCGCCTGAGGCCGCGCGCCACACCTCGAGCGCCTGCGCGCCGGTCAGCGTCAGCGACTTCTCACAGAGGATCGCGCGGGCGCTGGCCTCGAGGCAGCCGAGGATGTGCTCGTGGTGGAGGTTCGGCCACGTCGCGAGGAGCACGCCGTCGAGCTCGTGCTCGCGCAGCATCGTCCCGTAGTCGTCGTAGGCGCCCTCGCATCCGTAGCGGCGCGCCCAGTCCTCGGCTGCCTCGCGGCGCACGTCGCAGCAGGCGGCGATCTCCACTTCGTCCGAGAGCGCGGCGCCCCGCGCGTGGCGCTCCGAGATCCCGCCACAGCCGATGATGCCGAGCCGCAACGCGTCAGAGCTGGTCGGCGAAATCCACGCTGACCGACCGGAGCAGCGGGTCGCTGCCGTAGTACGCGTGCCTGCTCATGTCCGGCGAGTAGCGGCTTGCGGGAGGCGTGCGGCCGAGCGCCTCGGCGAGGGAGCGCGTCAGATACGAGGCGTTCCCACAGCAGAGGCCGAGGTACTGAATGCCGAGAGCGTCCGCCTCGCGTGCGAAGTCCGCCACCTCGTAGCGCGTCGCCTCGAACGGCTCGAGCGCCGTCGGGAAGAGCATGCCGTCGTGGCGCTCGTGGCGCAGGCTCTGGAACGTGGGCATCTCCGGAGTGGTCTGGTACGGGACGGGAAGCGCGGCGACGTAGCCGGACACCTGCTCTCGGATGCTCGGGAGCAGGTCCATCGTCGTTCGCAGGCCGCGGATGCAGTTGAGGCCGACGACGTCCGCGCCCGCCTGCTCGAGTAGCGCGCAGGCGTCGGCAGGGGTAAGGCCGTCGCGCGTCACCGGCTCCTGGTGGATGCACATCGTGATCACTGCGGGGAGGCCGGCCGCCTTGATGGTCTCGAGCGCCATGCGTGCTTCCTCGGCGTAGGAGTAGGTCTCGGCGATGATGAAGTCGACGCCTGCCTCGGCGGCCCACGCGACCTGCTCGTCGAACATGGCCTGCACGGCCTTTTTGGAAGCCTCGTCGGCGGGGTCGTACACGTTCGTGTTGCAGATGTCGCCGGCGAAGAGCGTGCTGGTCTCCTCCGCGACTTCCTTGGCGAGGGCGAGCGCGTTTCGGTTCAACTCCTCGAGCAGGCCCTCCTTGCCGACGACTCGCATCTTCTCGCGGTGCGCGTAATACGTGAACGCCTCGACGACGTCCGAGCCCGCATGGACGAACTCGCGGTGGAGCTCCGTCACCTTCTCGGGATGGTCGAGGACGGCCTCGGGTACGAACGCTCCCGCCTGGATGTAGCCGCGCCGCTCGAGCTCGAAGAGGTAGCCCTCCGCGCAGATGACGTGCCCCTGCTCGAGGCGCTCGAGAAGTCCCGCTCCGGCCATGGATTTCAGTTTAGAGCTAGGCCACGAACGAGCCTGCGACAATCAGCTCCCGCACGGGGCCGAGGTCGGAGGGGAGCGGGTCGCCTTCGCCCATGAACGGGATGCGCCCGCGCACGAGGTCGTAGGCGCGCCTCGTCCCTGCCCCGAGCGCGGGCGGGTCGCGCAGCTCGAGGGCCTGGGCAGCGATTGCGAAGCCGATCGCGACGAGCCGTTCGCCGAGGTCGACCATCTCGCTGAGGCGGCGGGCTGCGAGGGGCGCCATCGTGATCCGGTCCTCGATTCCCTCGGCGTGCGTTGAGGTGATCACCTCGAAGGAGACGGGCTGTGCGAGCAGGCGTGCCTCTGCGGTGAGAGCCTGGGCGGCGACGCCGAATTCGCCGAGTGAGTTCTCCGCGAGCCCCTGCCTCGGTGCGAGGCCGTCGGGAAGCCCGGTGAGCGGGCGCTGGAGGAGCTTGAGGAGGCGCTCGCAGGCGCTCGTGAGCGCGGGGGCGAGCGCGATGCGGAGGAAGTCGAGCGCCGCGGCGAGCGGAAGGATGTCGAAGTTCGCGACCGAGATAATGCGATCCTCGGACGGGATCACGAGTGGGTTCTCCTGCGACGCGTTGAGCTCGATCTCGAGCTGCCTCTTGGCGAAGTCGAGGGCGTCGCGCGTCGCGCCGTGGATCTGCGGCAGGCAGCGGAAGGTGAGCGGGTCCTGAAGGTTCCGGGCCGCGCCCGGCTCCCAGAGGTAGCTCCCTTCGAGGAGGCTGCGGAGGCGCTCGAGCGCGAAGCAGAGCCCCGGGTAGGGCCGCACGTCGCCGATCGCAGGATGAAGCATCGTCAGGTTCGCAGCGAAGGCCTCCAGGTCCATGGCCCCCGTCACGTCGAGGGTGTCGACGAGCCGCTCCGTATCCGCGACTGCGAGAGACGCGAGCGCCGTCGAGAACGCGTTCGAATTGACGAGGGCGATGCCCTCTTTGGCAAGGAGCTCGATGTCTCCGAAGAGCTCGGCCGCGAGGTCGGCCATCGGCGCGAGGTCGCCCTGGCCGAGGGAGCCGAGCATGCGGACGCGCGGCCGCTCGCCGTCGTTCAGCGCCCGGACGATGCGCTTCGCGATCTCCGGGCGCACTCCGGATGTCCCCTTCGCAAGGGCGTTCGCGTGGCGCACCATCGTCGCTCGGACGACCTCCGGCGGCGCGTCGGGACCGGTCCCGACGCGGTGGTTCTCGATCAGGCGGCGGTTGAAGGCGGGGATCTCCTCCAGAGGGACGCGGATCTTCTTGCGCGCGCCGACGCCTGTCGTGACGCCGTAGACCTCGTCGCCCCGGGAGACCACCCGCTCGACGAGCGCGCGCGTCTCGCGCATGCGCTCGAGCGACTCCGCCGAGAGCTCGACCGGCGCGCCCTCGCGTGCGACCCGCACCACGTCGGCAACCGTCAGCCCGCTGCCCTGGAGGACGACGGTCATGCGGCCCAGACGACTTCGGCGGTGCGGGCGAGGGTCTCGAGCTTCGCGCGCTCGTCGTCGAGCGTGAGGGCGTTCCCGAGCACCGACGTGGCGAAGCCGCACTGCGGCGAGATCGCCAGGCGCTCCAGCGGCATGAATCTGGAGGCCTCGCGAACCCGGGCCGCGAGCTCGTCCACGGTCTCGCGGCGACCGCTCTTGGTGGTCACGAGCCCCAGGACGACGACCTTGTCCTCCGGGACCTCGGCCAGGGGCTCGAAGGACCCCGAGCGCTCGTCGTCGTACTCGAGCAGAATCCGCTCTGCCTTCACCTGCGGGAAGAGCCGCGCCGCGATCCAGTCGTAGCCGCCCGAGACGAGCCAGCGGCTCGCCTGGTTCCCGCGGCAGAGGTGGATGCCGAACGTGACGCGAGGATGGTCGCCGACGACGAGGTTGTCGAGCTCGAGGCCGAGCTCGAGCCAGCGGTCGGCCGGCCAGCCGCGGCTCTCGTAGAAGTCCCGATAGCCGGGGTCGAGGAGGAGCGGGTAGTGCGGCGCGTCCAGCTGGATGTACTCGGCGCCGAGCCGCACGAGCTCGTCGACCTCGTCGCGGAGGATCTCGGCGACGTCGCCCAGGTAGTCCTCGAGAGTCGCGTAGGCCTCGGGCGGGCGGTCCGGATTCCAGAAATTCGCGAATAGGGACGGGCTGGGGAGCGTTACCTTCAGCATCCGGTCGGTTCGACCCCGTGCATACGTGAACTCCTCGGCGGAGAGAAAGCGCTTGCGATGAAGCCTGCCGGTCACAGCCAGTGGGGGCCGCTCGACGCTCAGGTCCCCGATCTCGTCGCTTCGCCACTCGCCCCAGAGGAACGCGTCGATGTCCCATTCCCCGAAGCCCTCCACGGCGGCGGGCAGCTGGCTCTGGAAGGAGAGGCGGCGCATCTCGCCGTCCGTGACGACGTCGAGGCCCGCCTCCTCCTGCAGGCGCAGCGCCTCGTCGACGGCCGCGTCCTCGATCCGCTTGAACTCCGGCGGGCTCAGGCCCCCGGCCTCCGCCTGCTTCTGCGCCTCGAGGAGCGCGGGCGGCCGCAGCAGGCTGCCGATGACGTCGGTGCGGGCCAGGAGCACCCGCCTACTCTAGAGCGGGCGCGTCGGTACGATTCGCGCTTCGCGCCGAGGCGCGGGTCGCGCGCATGAGAGACATCCTCGTCCTTGCCCCGCAGGAGCGGGACCTCGTAGCCATCCGTGCCGCGGGCTTGGAGGGTCGTTATCGCGTGCACTACGAGGGCTCCGACCTCGACCAGCTGGAGGCGTTCGAGCCCGAGCCGTTCCTGGAGGCCTGCGAGGCCCTGCCTGCGGACGGCGTCATCGGCACGAAGGATCTCTCCGCGCTCCTCGCCGCGATCCTCGCCGAGCGGCGCGGCCTCCCCGGGCCGTCGCCGCGCTCGCTTCTCGCCCTCCAGCACAAGCCGACCTCCCGCGACGTGCAGCGCCTGGTGGCCCCGGAGTCGACGCCGAAGTTCTGCGTGCTCAACGGTGCAATTCCGTGCGACCCGCCGTTCTTCGCCAAGCCCGTTGTGGGCCGTCTCTCGCAGAACGCCTACCGGATCGACGACCTCGCCGAGCTGTCGAAGCTCCACGAGGCCGACCGCTACACGGCGCGTTACGCCGAGATCGCGGCGCTCGCCGGCGGTGATCCCGCAGCGGCGCACGGCTTCATCGGCGAAGAGCTCCTCTCGGGCGACGAGGTCACCCTCGAGGGCTATGTCCACGGCGACGCGGTCACGACGATCGGGATCACGGACTCGGTCAAGTACGAGGGCACCTTCAGCTTCGAGCGCTTCGAGTATCCCTCGCGCCAGTCCGAAGCCCGCCAAGCCGAGCTCGCGGTAATCGCGGAGCGGATCCTGCCCGCCCTCGGATTCGAAGGCGGCTTCTTCAATGTGGAGTTCTTCGTGCAAGAGAGCGGGCCGGCCCAGATCATCGAGGTCAATGGACGGATCGCCTCGCAGTTCGCGCCGCTCGTCCAGCGCCTGCACGGGCGCTCGACCTACGACGCCCTCTTCGAGCTCGCGTGCGGCGACGACCCGAAGTGGGAGACCGGGCTGCCCGACGGCGTCGCGGTCAGCTACGTCATGCGCGTCTTCGAGGACGCGTACGTGGAGGCCGTCCCCGATCCGGCTGACAACCTCGAGGTGCTGGTCAGGCCTGGCCTCTCCCTCTCCGAGCAGGGGACGAACGACGCCCAGAGCTACCGGCTCGCGATCCTCTACGAGTCCGGCGAGACGAGGGAAGAGGCCGTCGCGAAGGCACGGGAGCGCGTGGCGGCGCTCAATTTCCGGCTGGCGCCGGTGCCTGTTCGCTGACGTCGGCGGGAGCATCCTCGCGGTTCACGATGCCGACCGCGGCCACGGCGGCGCCCGCGAAGGCGAGGCCCGCCGCAACGAGCATCCCCACTCTGAAGCCGGCGATCGAGGCGTCCCTGAGCGCCTGGTCGACCTGGTTCTTCGCCAGCGGCTCGCCCACGCTCACCTGCGAGTGGTAGACGAGCGAGATGACGAGGCCGATCGCCGCCACAGCGATCAGGTTGCCGAGGCGCGAGACCGTCGAGTTCACACCGGAGGCGATGCCGGCGAGCTCCGAGGGTGCTGACTTGAGCGCTGTCGACGTGATCGGCGCGACGAGCATCGCCAGGCCGACGGAGAAGACGACGATGGAGGCGAATCCCCACGTCCAGAAGTCGCTGGTCGTCGTCACGGGCAGGATCAGGAGGATGCCGATGCCGACGAGGAAGGGGCCCACGGTGAGATACAGGCGAGGGCCGTGCTCGTCGGCGAGCTTTCCGAAGCGCGCGGCGAGTGCGATCATGATCACGCTTCCTGGGATGCCCAAAAGAGAGGCTTCGAAGGGTGAGAAGCCGATGAACTGTAGATAGAGCTGGACGAAGATGAGCTGTGCGTAGAGAGCCCCGTAGACGAGGAACGTCTCGAGGTTCGCCATCGCGAAGTTGCGCCGCCTGAAGAGCTCGAACGGGAGCATGGCGTTCTTCGAGCGGGCTTCGACGAGGCAGAACGCAACGAAGGCAGGAACAGAGATGGCGAACGCCCACCAGATGTCGGCGAAGCCCTTGTCTTGTCCCTCGACGAGCCCGTACGTCAGCGTCCCGAAGGCGATCGCTGCAAGCGTCGCGCCCGGGATGTCGAGCCGCCCGACCCGGAGCATCTTCTGCTCGTTGCACTCGCCGGCCTTCGCGAGGACGATGGTGAGGACGGCGAGCGGGAGGTTGATGAAGAAGATCCAGCGCCATGAGACCCACTCGACGAGCGCGCCTCCGACGGGAGGTCCCGCGATCGTGGCCACGGTCGTGAACGCCGTCCAGAGGCCGATCGCCCGCCCGGCCTCGTCCCCGTACACGCCGCGCAGGAGGGCGAGCGAGTTGGTCGTGAGAAATGCGCCTGCGACCCCCTGGAGCGCGCGCGCGATGATCAGCAGCGCGCCCGATGGGGCGAAGCCAGCGAACACGGAAGCGACGGCGAACCCCGCGGCCCCGGCGATGAACGTCGGCCTGCGCCCGTAGCGGTCCCCGATCGCGCCGCCCACGAGGTAGAGGGAGGCGAGCGTGAGCGAGTAGGAGAGGACGATCCACTGCTGGCCCGTGAGTCCCAGGTCGAGGTCCTCGGCGATAGTCGGTAGGGCGACGAAGACGACGGTCGCGTCGATGAAGGCGAGCGAGGAGCCGACGACCGTGGCCGCCAGGGTGAGCGTCCGCCGCTGATCGAGCGTGAAGGCCGCCATGAGGGTGAGGATATGCTCGCCGAAGGATGAGGGGAATGCTGCCCGGGGTGGTCGCGGCGGCGGTCTGGGCGGCCGCGGAGCCGGCTCTTGGCCGCGCGCTGGGGGTGCCCTGGTATTCCGACCGGCGGTTGCTTGGCGGGCTTCTCGGCGTCGGGCCGGCGGGAGCGCTCGCGGTTCACCTCGCGAACGGAGCAATCTTCGGCGCGACCTTCGCCTATCTGGGCGGGCGCGGGTCGGTGCGCGGCGTCCTCGCCGCCCAGGCGGAGAACCTCGCTCTCTGGCCGGCCATGGCCGTCGTCGACCAGGTGCATCCCGATCGTGAGAGCAGCGCCTGGCCGCCCCTCCTCACGAACCGCCGCGTTTTCGCATACGAAGCCGCCGCGCATGCCCTCTTCGGCGCCGTCCTCGGCGGCCTACTTCGTCAGGCCGACTCCTCGCCTTCCTGAGCCTCTTCGCCCGGGTGCTCCTCAGGAATCGCCGCGTTGAGCTCGCCTTCCACGTCGACGTCGATCGGCGCGGACCGGCCGAATTCGCCTTCCCGCGTCTCTTCCTCGGTCGTGCTGCGCTCGTCTCTCTTGCTCATCAACCCCTCCTCACTCAGCGTCCCGCTCCGCTCTCGTCCTTCTTCCCTCTGCGGGTGTCGGGAAACTCGGGTGAGGTTCGCGCAAGCGGGTACTAACGGCCCGTGGGCCTTGCCTTCCCGACCGCCGGCGTCCGCCTGATCCGCCTCCTCGACGTGGTCACTGTCGCGTGGGTCGTTCTCTGGGTCGTCCTCGCGCTGCTCGTCGCCCGCGAGGTTCGGGACCTGCGCAACCTGTCCGACACTGTCGTCACGGCCGGGGTCGCCGTCGAGCGGACCGGGGGGCTCGTCCGAAACCTCGGGAGCATTCCCTTCCTCGGCGGCCAGGTCTCTGAAGTCGCGGGCGAGGTCGAGGCGGCCGGTCGGAGCGCCCAGGCGAGCGGCCGCGATAGCCGCGACTCGGCGGAGAACCTCAGCGTCCTCCTCGCGCTCTCCATCGCGCTCATCCCCACGCTGCCGCTGCTCGGCCTCTACCTGCCGCTGCGCTGGACGTGGTCGCACGACGCGCGCGCGGTTCGCCGGGCCCTGAAGGAAAAGCCCGATGACCCGTTGCTGATCGAGTTCCTCGCTCGCCGCGCCGTCTTGAGCTTCTCCTACGAGCGGCTTCTCGCCGTCAGCCCGCAGCCATTCCGGGATCTCGAGGAGGGCCGTTACGAAGCGCTCGCCGCCCTCGAGCTCGGCCGTCTCGGAATCCGTCCGGCAGCTTCGGGCTAGCGAAGCCTGAAAGCGCTCGGGGCTAAAGTCCGGCGTCCGCGACGACCGATACTCTCACCGTGATGAATGCCAAGGAAGCGCCGCCTGAAGTGGTCGAGGACGAGGTGGCCGAGGTAGAAGAGGCCGAGGCGCCGCGGGCGCCCGAGGCGGAGTCTTCGGAGGACGCCGGCATCGGAGCCCGCGTCACCGCCGTCTTCACCGCCGCCGAGAAGGCCGGACAGCACATCGTCACGCTCGCCCGGGAAGAGGCAGACGACATAATCCGCGAGGCAAGGGCCGAGGCCGAGGCGTACAACCGCGAGCAGAAGCTCAACGTCGACCAAGAGATCAAGGGCGTCTTCGCGGAGGCTCGCCGGAAGGCAGAGGCGATCGAGGGCGAAGCCCGCGTCGCCGCCCGTCAGGTCGAAGACGACGCGCGCGTCCGCAAGGAACGTCTCCGTGAGGAGGCGCGCCTGATCCAGGAGCGGATCGACTGGGCGAAGGAAGGGCTGAGCGAGGTCAACGAGCGCCTCGAGCACGTCTTTCTCGACGAGTCCCTCGCGCAGCAGTCCGGGAACGACTCGTAGCCCACGTTTCCCGGCCGACTCCCGCGGTGACAATCCGCCCATGGGCGGCTACACGCGGCAGAACCTGAAAGAGGTCGAGAACCAGGCGCCGAAGTTCGGCATGCCGGCTGAGCTCGACGCTCGTTTCGCACGCTCGGCGATCGAAGGCAAGACGCTAGGCCTGAGTCTCATGAGGCTCGAGCCGGGGTTCCGCATCCCCTTCGGCCACAAGCACGTGGACCAGGAAGAGGTCTACGTCGTCGTTCGCGGCTCCGCCCGGGTGAAGGTCGAGGACGAGGTCGTCGAGCTCGGCGAATGGGACGCGATCCGCTTCGACAAGGACACGATGCGAAACGTCGAGGCGGGCCCCGAAGGCGTCGAGTACCTCGCTTTCGGCGCCGGCGACGACCCCACCGACGCCGAGATGGCGGCCGGCTGGTGGGACGACTGACCAGCCGAAGGTAGGCTCCCGGACGTGCCCGATCTGCCACTCACGGGCGGCTGTCTGTGCGGGGGCGTGCGCTTCGAGATCACGGAGCCGCTCGTCCGCGCGAGCTACTGCCACTGCACGCGGTGCCAGCGCCGGTCGGGGACGGCAGCGTCCGCTCAGGCGCGTGTCGCGCCCGGTTCGCTCCGAATCGTCGCGGGCGAGGAGCTCGTGAGCGCGTGGCAGCCGGACTCCGGCTTCGCGAAGGAGTTCTGCTCCGAATGCGGCTCGCAGCTCTGGAGCCGCGATCCCGACGACGCGAATGTCATCAGCGTCCGCCTCGGCGCCTTCGACGGCGATCCGGGAATCCGGCCGCAGCTTCGGCAGTTCGTCGCCTACGCGGCCGGCTGGGAGCCGATCCCGGACGACGGCCTGCCGCGCTACGACGAGCGCCCGCCAAGCTGAGCCCGACGGCCATCGCCGAGTCTGTTATAGTGAACCGAATGGTTCAGTATCGACCGACAGTCGACCGCGCGTTTACGGCTCTCGGCGATCCGACCCGCCGCGCCGTGCTCGAACGGCTCGGCGCCGGCAGCGCGACGATCAGCGAGCTCGCCGAGCCCTTCGGCATGTCGCTGACCGGGATGAAGAAGCACATCCGGCTGCTCGAGGAGGCGGAGCTCGTCACAACGGAGAAGGTCGGCCGTGTCCGCAGGTGCATGCTCGCGCCCTACGCCTTCGAGGGCATCA
>Ga0307316_10000077_pt1 | contig 24117 bp, 23 predicted proteins | sample ER_DNA_356_FD_194504 | JGI IMG/M metagenome (GOLD analysis project Ga0307316, IMG submission 194504) | Bulk soil microbial communities from the East River watershed near Crested Butte, Colorado, United States - ER_DNA_356 | ecosystem: Environmental > Terrestrial > Soil > Floodplain | place... | reverse complement strand
ATGCTCACCGTCGCCGGAGGCAAGCTGACCACTTACAGGCGCATCGCGCTCCACGCGCTGGGCCAGGTGCGCGGAGAGCTCGGGCTGCACCGGCTCCCCGGCGCTCCCGTGCCGCTGCCGGGTGCGGACGACCTCCCTGCGGCGGGCGTCCGTCTCGCGCGTGCATATCCCGACCTGGAACCGGCGGTGCGCTCGCATCTCGCGCACCTCTATGGGAGCCTGGCTGCCGAGGTCCTGGCCGAAGCGGCCGACGACCCGTCCCTCCTCGAGCGGCTCAATCCCGAGGCGCCCGACATCGCCGCCCAGGCGGTCTACGCGCAGCGGCGCGAGTGGGCCTGCAAACCGGAGGACATCCTGAGCCGGCGGACGACGCTCGACCTGCGAGGGCTGCGACCCACCGCGAAGATGGCGGAGGTGCTCGGCTAGAGCTCGACGATAACGGTCTTCGTCTCGGTGAACGACTCGAATGGATACCGCCCGCCGACGCGGCCGACCCCGCTCCGGGAGCCGGCCCGCCCGCCGAACGGGAGGTGGCTCTCCCAGTAGTTCGACGACTCGTTCACGTTCACCCAGCCGGCGCGTGCAGCCTCGGCGAAGCGCAGGCCGCGGCGGAGATCCTGCGTGAAGACGGACGTGAGGAGGCCATACGGCGACGCGTCGATGAGCGCCAGCGCCTCCTCCTCGCTCGCAATCGTCGAGATGGGGACGATCGGCCCGAAGGTCTCCTCGCTCGCGACCTCCATCTCGTGCGTGACCTTGTCCAGGACGGTCGGCTCGTAGTACAGGGCGGTCGGCTGGCCTTCGGCACGTGTCCCGCCGGCGACGACGGCCGCCCCGCGCTCGACGGCGTCGGCGATGTGGCGGTCCACCTTCTCCGCGACGGGCTCGTTGTTCAGCGGGCCCATCGTCGTGTCGTCGGCGAACGGATCGCCGAGGCGGACATCCTTCGCCATCGCGGCAGCGAGCCGGTCGAGGTACTCGTCGTGCACCGTCTCGTGAACGAGGAACCGCTCGCCCGCGGTGCAGCTCTGCCCGGCGCAGAGGAAGGACGCGACGAGGGTCGCCGCGACCGCCTTCTCGACGTCGGCGTCCTCGAGCACGACGACCGGGCCGTTCCCGCCCATCTCGAGGAGGACGGACTTGCCCGCTGCTCGCTCGGCCACCTTGTATCCCGTCGTGATCGAGCCGATGAAGCCGACCGCGTGCGTCCCGGTGTTGAAGGCGATCTCGTCCCCGACGATCGCTCCCTGCCCTGTCACCATGTTGAAGACTCCGGGGGGAAGCCCCGCCGCTGCCAGGCACTCCGCGAGCTTGACCGCGCAAACGGACGTGGTCGGCGCCGGCGCCCAGACGACCGCGTTCCCGGCGGCGAGCGCCGGGGCGATCACTTCCGCCGGCATCGTGTACGGCCAGTTCCAGGGCGTGATGACGCCGACGACACCCTTCGGCACGCGGTAGACGAGCACCCGCTTGCCGGCATCGACCGAGGGCGGCAGCGAGCCCTCGAGCCGGCGCGCGTCGGCCGCTGCCGCGAGCCAGTACTGCTCGAGCTCGTCGACCTCGTCGTAAGCCTCGGCCTTGAGCGGCTTGCCCTGGTCGAGCGTCAGCGTCCGTGCGAGATCGTCGCGCCGCTCGGCGACGATAGCCGCGATCCGCTCCATCGCCTCGGCCCGCTCGAATGCCGACCGGGCCGCCCAGTCCCGCCACGCGGCGTTCGCCGCGACGATGGCGCGCTCGGCGTCTTCACGTGTTCCGGCGGGGACGCTCCCGAGGCTCTCGCCCGTGGCCGGGCTCGTCGCCTGCGTCCTCTCGCCGGACGAGCTGTCCACCCACTCGCCCGCGATGAACATGCGGTGCTCCACGAGCGGAGTCTTGCATCAGTCCATCCGTTCGCGCTCGGCCGCCGTATGGAGAAACAGCGCGTCCAACTCCCCCTCGGGCGCCCGGTGGGAGGCGGGCGGGGCTGTGGAGCCCGTCCGCCTTTCTCCCCTTTCCCTCAGCGAACGTCCTAGCCGCTCTGGGGCGAAGCCTGGCAAAGGGCGCGAGTGAGCAGGCCCGAGACAGTACGAGAGGTACGGCGAGGGACTGCGAGCGGATGCGGCCTGCTGCCAGCGTCGTCAGGCGGGCGAAGGTCGGCTTTGCCGACCGAGAGCCCGCCGTCCAGCGCGGCTAGTGAGCTGGCGGCTCCCAGCCTTCGAGGACGGGCGGGTGGTAGTCCGTACCGACCGTCTTCGAGCCCTCGACCCAGGGGCCGAGCTCGGGCTGCGGGAACTTCGTGTGCTTTGCCTTCAGCTGGATGCCGTAGGAGTTCCCCGACTGCAAGTGCTTGACCAGCACCTTGCGTGCGATCTCGTTCTCGCGCCCCTTGGGGATCTTGAAGTAGATGCGGATGAAGGAGTTCGAGTAGCGGTCGAAGACGGCGGGTGTGCCCTCCTCCTCGAGGAGCTCGACGTCTTCGAGCCAGTTGATGTCGTCGCCGGGCGTGGCCGCGACGAGATCGACGTCGTCGAGCTCGGAGATGTCCTCCTGGTAGGCCTGGCGTTTCCCCGACAGGTACTCGGAGTCGATGTCCTTGATCTTCTCGGGCTCGCCCCGGCTTGCCATCAGTCGGCCGCTCCAGCCATGTCCTCACTGGATTCCGGGAGGTAGTCGACTGGGAACTCGAGGTGCTTCTCGAGCATGCGCTCGATCTTCGCGAGCGCGCGCTCTTCGGTCACGCCGGGGATCCAATCCGTACCCGCGAGCGGCACCTTCGCCATCGCTGCAGCCTCGACCGTGAGTGCGCAGAGGTCCTCCGGCTCGAGGGAGTGCACGTCAGTCTTCCCGCACGCGCGCGCGAGCATCTGCACCTCGAGCGTCAGCGTGTGGAGGAAGTTGTAGACGCGCTCCGCGGCCTCGTCGACGATGAGCCGCTTTCGCAGCTCGGGGTCCTGGGTCGTGATCCCGACCGGGCAGCGACCCGTGTGGCAGTGGTAGCACTCGCCGGCCGGGACGCCGATCGTCCCCTCGTAGTCGGTGACTCCGGGGATCTCCTTGTTGCAGTTGAGCGCGACCAGCGCGGCGTGGCCGATGGCCACCGCCTTCGCGCCCAGGGAGAGCGCCTTGGCGACGTCGCCCCCGTTGCGGATCCCGCCGGCGACGACGAGGTCGATCTCGTCGGCGAGGCCGACGTCCTCGAGGGCGCGCCTGGCTTCCGGGATCGCCGCCATGAGCGGAATGCCCGTCTCCTCGGTGGCGATGTGCGGACCTGCGCCCGTGCCGCCTTCGGCGCCGTCCAGGTAGATGATGTCCGGCCCGCACTTGGCGGCCATGCGCACGTCGTCGTAGACCCGCGCGGCGCCGAGCTTGAGCTGGATCGGGATCTGGTAGTCCGTCGCCTCGCGGACCTCCTGGATCTTCAGGGAGAGGTCGTCCGGCCCCAGCCAGTCGGGGTGGCGAGCCGGGGAGCGCTGGTCGATCCCGGGCGGGAGGGAGCGCATCTCGGCCACCTGCTCGGTCACCTTCTGGCCCATCAGGTGGCCGCCGAGGCCGACCTTGCAGCCTTGGCCGATGAAGAACTCACACGCGTCCGCGAGCATCAGGTGGTGCGGGTTGAACCCGTACCGGCTCTGGATGCACTGGTAGTACCACTTCGTCGAGAGATCGCGCTCCGGCGGGATCATCCCGCCCTCGCCCGAGCACGTCGCCGTCCCCGCCATGGACGCGCCCTTCGCGAGCGCCATCTTCGCCTCGAGCGAGAGCGCGCCGAAGCTCATGCCCGTGATGTAGACGGGGATGTCGAGCTCGATCGGGTTCTTCGCAAAGCGGGCGCCGAGCACGGTTTTCGTCTGGCACTTCTCGCGGTAGCCCTCGATCACGAACCGGGTGAGCGTGCCCGGCATGAACATGAGGTCATCCCAGTGCGGGATCTTCTTGAACATCGAGAATCCGCGCATGCGGTAGCGCCCGAGCTCGGCCTTCATGTGGATGTCGTTCAGAACCTCTGGGGTGAAGATCGGGCTGCGCCCGAGGACGGTGCGGCGGTCGGGCTGGCCCTTGCCGATGTTCCCGCCGACCTGGTCGTAGCGGTCGCTCGTCGTCATAGAGATCGTCTCAGGATGAGGCCTCGTCGCTGGAGTGCGCTGGGCGGAGCGAGGCAAGGACGCAAGGAGCGCGGGTATCGAATCAGATACCCGTGCGAGTGAGGACGCGGCATCGCGCCGTTCAGCGCGCTTCGGCGGCTCAGGTCTTCATTTTGAGACGGTCTCATAACACCAGCTTCCTTTCGGCCGGCTCCAGGTTGTCGTAGTTGTAGAGCACCTTGCCGCATACGAACTTCTGGAACTCGGGCGGGTCGCCGAGGCCGTAGATCCGGAACTTCCGCTCGATGAACTCCGTGTCGGTCTCGTCCCACTCGCCGGGAACGCAGTCGATCCCGAGCGCCTTCACCTTGCCGGCGACATAGATCTTCCCGTCGTACATCGAGTCGCCGAGCCCGGGCCCAACGTTGCCGCAGAGGATCTGGTGCCCGCGCTGCATCATGAAACCGGTCATCGAGCCCGCGTCGCCCATGACGATGATGGTGCCGCCCTTCTGGTCGATGCCGGTGCGCGCGCCCACCTGCCCCTTGACGACGAGGTCGCCGCCCCGGAAGGCGGCACCCGTGAGCGAGCCTGCGTTCCCCTCCACGACCACGACGCCCGACATCATGTTCTCGCAGGCCGACCAGCCGACCCGGCCGGTGATCCGGATCTCGGGCCCGTCGATCAGGCCGCAGCCGAAGTAGCCGAGCGAGCCGTCGAAGGTGATCCGGCAGCGGGTGAGGATGCCGACGCCGAGCGAGTGCTTCGAGCCGGGGTTCAGCACCGTCACGTCCTTGATCCCCTCTTCGTAGAGGAGCCGGCGAAGCTCGAGGTTGATCTGGCGCGTCGAGAGATCGTGCGCGTCGAAGGTCGCCTTGCCGTCTTCGACCTTCGCCGTGCGCGGCGCTTCCGCATGCGGCTCGGCCAGCCCGCGCGCGTCATAGGTGATGCGCTGCTCGCCTACCGTTGCCACACCATCACCTCGCCTTCGTAGGGGTCGTAGGTGTCGATCTCACGGTCGAGCACCGCTCTGATCGCGATCTCCTCCGACGCGAGCGCGACGACCTCATCGGATTCGTAGAGGACGAGCGGCTTGGCGGCCATCTCGTCCTTGGCGACGCCGAGCGCGTCGTCGGTGACGGCGATGTAGGTGAACACGCCGTCAAGCTCCTCGAGCGAGTCCCGCATCGCCGACTCGAGATCGGACCCCTCCGCCATCTTCTCGGCGAGGTAGACCGCGATGATCTCCGAGTCGCACTCCGACTGGAAGCGGTGGCCGGAGCGCTCGAGGCGGCGCTTCCACTGGAAGTAGTTCGTGAGCTGGCCGTTGTGGACCACAGCAACGTCCTTGAAGGGATAGGCCCAATACGGATGGGCGCCCGAGATGTCCACGTCGGACTCCGTCGCCATACGCACATGGCCGATCGCGTGCGTGCCGCTGAAGCCGCCAAGCTCGTACTGGTCACAGACGGTGTCAGCGTCCCCCAGGTCCTTGATGATCTCCAGCGAGCGCCCGATGGACAGCACCTCTGCGTCGGGGATGTCCTCGATGCGGTCGGTCAGCTCCTTGAGGTCGCCGTCGTAGGCGAAGGTGACGCGGTGGGCGTAGTCGGTTTCCTGACCATGCTCGCGGACCTCGGCCCCCGCCGCCTTCAGCCGTTGGAGGACCCGGCCCTGGTGGCGCTCGAGGCGCTCGTCGAACTCGAAGTCACGCGGCGTGTTCGAATCGGCCAGCGTGTAGCGCATGATCGCGAGGCCGTCGTTTGCCTGTCCGTAGAGCGCGTAGCCGGTCGAGTCCGGCCCGCGGTGCTTCATGGACTGGAGCATCCGCGTCATGTCTCGCCCGATCTCGTGGGCGCCGTCGCGGTAGATAATGCCTGCAATTCCGCACATTCTTGCGTCTCCCGCTACGGCAGGACGTCGAGATACTCGGTCACGTCCCAGTCACTCACCTGCGCGCAGTACCGCTCCCATTCGTCCCGCTTGTAGTGCATGAAGACACGGTACATGTCACCCGGCAGGGCAGTCTTGATCACATCGTCGGCCTCGAGAGCGTCGAGTGCCGCGCCAAAGGTCATCGGGATCTTCGAGACCTGCTTGCCGGCCTCCATAGCCTCGTAGATGTTCCGCTCCTCCGGATCGCCCGGATCCAGCTTGCGGTCGATGCCGTCGCGCATGGCGGAGATCAGCGCGGACATGGAGAGGTACGGGTTGACCGCCGAGTCGACGGAGCGGTACTCGAACCGGCCCGGGGCCGAGACGCGGAGCGCGGTCGTCCGGTTCTGGTAGCCCCAGTCCGCGAAGACCGGCGCCCAGAACCCCGTGTCCCAGAGGCGGCGGTAGGAGTTGACGGTCGAAGCGGTCACGGCCGTGAGCGCGCCGAGGTGCTCGATGATCCCGCCGATCGCGTAGAGGCCGATCTGGCTCGGCTTCTGCTGGTCGTCGGTCTCGGGCATGAAGACGTTCTCGTCGCCGCGCCAGAGGGAGATGTTGTGATGGCAGCCGTTCGCCGAAACGCCCATGAAGGGCTTCGGCATGAAGCACGGGAAGGCGGCCTCCTCGCGCCCGACCTGCTTGCAGATCTGGCGGAACGTGGAGAGGTTGTCGGCGGTCTTTTCCGCCCGGTCGAAGCCGAAGTTGAGCTCGATCTGGCCGGGCGCGTCCTCGTGGTCTCCCTGGATCATGTCGAGGCCCATCCGCTGCCCGTACTCGATCACCTTGTGGATGATCGGCTGGAGCTCCGAGAACTGGTCGATGTGGTAGCAGTAAGGCTTGGTCTTGCCCTCGACGGACGGAGTCCCGTCCTCGTTCAGGCGCAGCCACATCATCTCGGGCTCGGTACCGGCGCGGAGGTGCAAGCCCGTCTCCTCCTCGAACTCCGCCTGCTGGCGCTGGAGGTTGCCGCGACAGTCGGAGGTGAGGAAGCCGCCCGGATCCTCGCGCTCCTCCCGGTTTCGGAAGCACATGCACCAGACCCGCGCCACGCGGCTGTCCCAGGGGAGCGGCATGAAGGTATCGGGCTCGGGCAGGCCGACGAGCTCGGCGGCCTCCGGCCCGTAGCCGATGTAGTTCCCGTGCCGGTCGGTGAAGAGGTTCGCCGTGGCGCCGTACACGAGCTGGAAGCCCTTGCGCGCGATCGTCTCCCAGTGCGTCGAGGGGACGCCCTTGCCCATGATCCGCCCGGTGACCGAGGGGAACTGGTAGTAGATGTAGGAGATGCCCTCGGCGTCGATGCGCTTGCGGACGTCGGCGATGAGTGCCTCACGCCCGTCGGCGTCGACGAAGCGTTCGAGATCGGTCGCAGCCTTGGTCGCCACGTACTTTCCTCCTGGTCAGGGGGCCGGTGCGCAGATACTAAAGCTCTCAACCTCGCCGCTTCTAGCTGGATCCTTCGTGCAGGAGCCGAGCGACTAGGAGAGGTCGATCTCTCGGTTGAGCAGGTGCTCGTAGATCTCGCGGTAAAGGCCGATCGCCTGGCCCACGTCGCCGGGGTCGAAGTCCTCGCCGCGATCGACGAGCAACGTGATCTCGTGCGCGGCGCGATAGGAAGCCATCACCTCGGGATCGATGCCCTCGTCGTCGACGGGATCCGGGGTGTCGATCGGGTAGCCGGCCTCCTCGAGCATGCGGCGCACGAGGTTGTCGAGCTCGGAGAGCGCTTCGACCGGGGAATCCACGACAAGCGGCTCCAGCTGCTGCCACTCTGTTTCCCACTCATGCCGGTCAAGTCCGGGTTCGACCATAGGGTCCTCCTACCGCGCCCGGCCACTATTTGAAACACCCGCCTCCGGCTCTAGACTCGGGCTCGTGAAGGTTTTGATCGTCGGCTCCGGCGGCCGCGAGCACGCCCTCGCGTGGAAGATCGCGCAGAGCCCCGGCCTGGCCGAGCTGCACGCCGCCCCCGGGAACCCCGGCATCGCAGCGCTCGGCCGTTGCCATCCCATCCGGGCCGACGACGTCGAAGGCCTGCTCGGCCTTTGCCGCCAGCACGAGATCGACCTCGTGGTCGTGGGGCCCGAGGCACCCCTCGTCGCCGGCATGGCCGACGAGCTCAGGCGCGCGTGCACGGCGGTCTTCGGCCCGAGCAAGGCCGCCGCCCGGATCGAGGGGTCGAAGTTGTTCGCGAAGGACGTCCTCGCTGCGGCGGGCGTGCCGACAGCGGCCGCGCTCCACGAGCCCCGAGCGCCCTGCGTCATCAAGGCCGACGGTCTCGCGGCGGGGAAAGGCGTGTTCGTCTGCCACACGCAGACCGAGGCGGACTCCGCCTTCGAGCGCGCTCACTCTCTCGGCGATGCAGTCGTCGTGGAGGAGCTCCTCGAGGGTGAGGAGGTCTCGCTCTTCGCCCTCTGCGACGGGCACGACATTCTCCCGCTTGCCCCTGCGCAGGACTTCAAGCGACTCGAGGACGGCGACAAGGGCCCGAACACGGGCGGGATGGGGAGCTACTCGCCGGTCCCGTTCGTCGGCGAGGACGACGTCGACGAGCTGATCTACCTCGTCCATCGCCCGGTGCTTGCCGAGCTCGCGCGTCGGGGCTCTCCATTCGTGGGGCTCCTGTATGCCGGCCTGATGCTCACCGACACCGGGCCTCGGGTGCTCGAGTTCAACTGCCGCTTCGGCGACCCCGAGACACAGGCGCTCCTTCCCCGCCTGGAGGGCGACTTCCTCGAAGCGTTGGCGGCCGCGGCGCGGGGCGAGCTCGCTGGCCTTGAACTGGTCGCTGGGCCGACAGCCGCGGTCGCGGTCGTCCTCGCCGCCGGGGGCTACCCGGAGACGCCCGAGCCGGGCGTGCCGATCGGTGGCGTCGAGGCGGCCGGTGCGAGCGGCGCGCTCGTCTTCCACGCCGGGACCGCCCTCCGGGACGGCGAGCTCGTGTCCGCGGGAGGTCGCGTCCTCAACGTCGTCGGCACGGGCGAATCGGTCTCGGAGGCGAGAGAGCAGGCCTACGCGGCGATCGAGCAGATCGACTTCCCGGGCGCCCACTTCCGCAGCGACGTGGCGGCGAAGGCGGTCAGTGTCCCAGGCTGACTCCCCACACCTGCGCGAGGTCCCGGCGACCTTTCCCGCCCTCGAGGAGTTCGAGGACGCCGGTCCGCTCGTCGGCATCCTGATCGGCTCCGAATCCGACCGCGAGGCGATCGAGCCGGCCGTCGAGGAGCTAAACGAGCGCGGGATCTCGAACGAGCTGCGCGTGCTATCGGCGCACCGCGATCCCAGGGGCGTGGCCGAGTACGCGTCGACCGCCGCGCTGCGCGGCGTGCGCGTGATCATCGCCGGCGCCGGGATGTCCGCGGCGCTTCCGGGAGCCGTCGCCGCCTACACCGAGCTTCCGGTCATCGGCGTGCCGCTGACCTCCTCGAAGACCGCTGCGGGGGGCCTCGACGCGATCCTCTCGATCGTGCAAATGCCTCCTGGAGTCCCGGTCGCCTGCGTCTCGCTGAACGGTGCCCGTAACGCCGCAATCCTCGCGGCGAAGATCCTCGCCCAGGGCGGGGCCTATCCCGGCCCGCCGGGCGGGCCCGCAACCGCGGTCTAGAACGAGAACGGGGCCCTTGCGGGGCCCCGTGATGCTCTCGTCAGGTGCGGTGACTAGTCGTCTTCGCCGTCTCCGCCGCCGGGGCCGGAGTGACCGCCGTCGTCGGAGCCGGAGTCGTCGTCGTCGCCGTGCCCGGAATTGTCGTCGCCGTCGTCATGGCTCGAGCCCGGGCCGGAGTTCGCCGAGGGACCTGAGTTGTCGTCCTCGTTCTCGCCCTGGTCGTCGGCGTCCTCACCCTGGTCGTCGTCCTGATCTTCGACCTCGCCCTGGTCGTCCTGGCCGTTGTCGTCGTTCTGATCGTCGGCCTGGCCGTCGTCGTTGTCCCCCACCGGGTCATCGGCTTCGTTGTCCTCTGGAACCAGGACGCCGTCGCAGCGGGGATCGGTCGCGTGCTCGAGCTCGTCACACGGGCCCTTGACGTCGACCGTGGTCGGAGTGGCCGGGTCGTCGCCGCTCGAGCCGTTCGTGGCAGCTGCGATTCCGACGCCGCCGGCGATGGCGATGACCGCCGCCGGGATGAGCAGGAGCTTGCTGAATCGATTCACGTGTTCGACCTCCGTGTTTGCCTACTCATCGACCGTAGATCGGGCCGGCCCAAGTGCGGGCGCGTTTTCGGTGAAGGTTCGGTCGGTGGGGGTAAAGAGTTGGTTCAGACCCGCGGCGGGAGCTAGTCGTCCCCGCCCGAGTCGTCCGAGCCAGAGCCGCCCGAGCCCGACCCGAACGAGCCTGGACCGGAGTTCGATCCCGAACGGTCGTCGGAACCTGAGCCGCCGGATCCGGAGTTGCCGTCGGAGCCCGAGCGGTCCTCGGTGCTCGAGCCCCCGCCGGAGGTCGTCGTGCCGCCGCTCAGCGCAGTCGTGCCGCCACGGTTATCGGTCGTCGTCCCTGACGAGGACTTGTCGTCGCGAGTCTTCTTCTGGGGCTTCGGCTTGTCCTTCGGCGCGAGGGCCTGCGGATCGGCGGTGCCGATCGCCGAGGCGGGCAGCGACACGGGCGTCGCCGCGATCGTGCTCGCCGAAGAGAGATACACGGCCAGCGCGAGCCCGACCGGAAGGGAAATGCCGACGACGGCCACGGCGAGAGTCCTCAAGCGCCTCATGAACTGAACGTAGCAGCGGCCGCCTTCAGAAACGGTAAAGCCCGCGTCAGAGATCGGCAGCCGCGGGGTGAAATGCGGCCTCGACGCGGGTTCCCGGCCCGTCGTGGAGCGTGACCTCGCCGCCCCAACGCTCGACGAGCTCGGCCACGATGGCAAGCCCGAGCCCCGTTCCGGGGCCGCTCTGGCGCCCGTTCGAGCCCCGGTAGAAACGCTCGAAGATACGCGCCCGGTCCCCCGCGGGAATGCCCGGCCCATCGTCGGCGACAACGAGGGTCGCGCGACCGTCGGAGGCGGCAGCCTCGACGCTGACGTGGGCGCCCGCCGGTGTGTAGCGCAGCGCGTTCTCGATCAGGTTGTCGACGATGTGCGCGAGGTCGCCGGGATCGGCGAGGACGCGGACGCTGTCACGGCACACGGCGTCGACCGTCTTCTCGGCCTCTGCCGCAGGCGCGCGCCAGCGCTCGACCGCCTCCTCGACGACTCCGGAGAGGTCGACGGCCACCGGGGCAGATGGAGCCGTCGCGGCCCCGGCGAGCGCGAGGAGGTCATCCACGAGCGCGCCGAGTCGGTCGAGCTCCTCCTCCGCCTTGGCGGCGTTCTCCGCAGCGTGCCCCCCTTCCGCCCTGATCGCCTCAAGCCGGAGCTTCAGCCCCGTCAACGGTGTGCGGAGCTGGTGGGAGGCATTCGCGATGAAGTCCCGCTGCGCGCGCAGGCTCGAGCCCAGCGTGTCCGCCATCCGGTTGAAGGAGACACCGAGGGCGGCGAGCTCCTTGGGCCCTTCCGTCGCGGCACGCGCATCGAGGTCGCCGCTCCCCAATCGCCCCGCTGTGTCGCGGAGCCGTGCGAGGGGCCGCGCCACTGTCGTCGCCAGGATCCACGCGAGAACGAGCGCGCCCGCGACCACGGCGAGACCAATGAGCGCGAGCCGGAACCAGCTGCTGTGGACGCGATCGACGACTGATTCCCGGGAAGCCGAGGTTCGCACCGCCCCAACGACGCGTCCTCCGTCTACGACAGGCACAGTCACGAGCAGGAGCTCGGCGCCCGCCGTGTCGCTGAAGCGACGGCGGAAGTCCACGCGCCCGTCGGTAAGCGCGACTCCGAACTCGGGACGCTCGATCGTCGCGAAGCTCGACCCCGGGGCCGCCTCCCCTTCGCTGTCGGCGAGCACGCGGCCGTGGACGTCGGTGACGACTACCCGCTCGCCGGACCTCGCTGCTCTGGACACGGCGGCGGTCAGCTCCGCCGGAGCCTTGGTCGAGCCGCTTCGCGCAGCCGCCGCGACCGCGTCCGAGACCTGGGCCGAGAGGATCGCGGCATCGCCGAGCACGGCCGCCTGGAAATCGGCATCCGCGCGCCGCTCGATGTTGAGCGCGAGCGGGATCTCGAGCGCAAGAACGACCGCCGCGACGAGGTAGGCGGCCGCGATCACGAGGCGTGCGCGAAAGCTCACGGTTCCAGCTCGTCCGCAGCCGAGAAGCGAAAGCCGACGCCGCGAACGGTGTGGATGTAACGAGGCGAGGACGGGTCGTCCCCGAGCTTCTTGCGCAGCGAGCTCACGTGCACGTCAAGCGTCTTCGTCGAGCCGAACCAGTTCGGATCCCACACCTCGGAGACGAGGTCGTCGCGCCTCACCAGCTTGCCGGCGTTTCCGAGCAGCACGCGTAGGAGCTCGAACTCCTTGACCGTGAGATCGACCGCCTCGTCGTCACGGGTGACGCTCCGAGTGTCGAGGTTGATCGCGATGTCCCCGCACGACAGAAGCCCACCGCCCTCTGCCGCGGGCTCGGCCGAGCTTCGCCGCAAGACGGCGCGCATGCGGGCGACCAGCTCGGCCCCACTGAACGGCTTCGTGACGTAGTCGTCGGCGCCGAGCTCGAGCCCGAGCACCCGATCCATCTCCTCGCCGCGCGCGCTCAACATGACGACGGGCGTACGCGAGACCTGCCGAATCTCGCGGAGCAACTCGCGGCCGTCCCCGTCGGGCAGCATCACGTCCAGGAGGACGAGGTCGGGCGCGCCGGTCGAGAACGCCTCGAGCCCGGCGACCGCCGAGCCGGTCACCTGGACGTCGAACCCTTCGCGCCGCAGCGCTTCGGCCAGAGGCTCGGCGATCGACCGCTCGTCCTCGATCACCAGCACTTTCTTCCTGCTCATCATCGTCACGCTCACAATACGAACGGCTCTTCGGAACGGCTTGCTCTCTGCTTCCCCCACCGCGCTCTCTAGAATCGAACCGGTGATCCCGCGCTACTCCCGCCCGACCATGCTGCGAGTCTGGTTGGACGAGGGCAGGCTGGCGCGCTGGCTCGAGGTCGAGTTGGCGGCGCTCGAAGGTTGGGCCGAAGTCGGGGCGGTTCCGGCCGACGCGGTCGAGCGCATTCGTCAGAGCGCGCAGGCGCCGACCCCGGAGCGGGTCGCCGAGATCGAGGAGCGCACGCAGCACGACCTGGCCGCCTTCGTGGACGCAGTCGGGGACCAGCTCGGTGACGACGGACGCTGGTTCCACTTCGGCCTCACCTCGTCCGACGTCCTCGACACGGCGCTCGCACTCCAGGTGCGCGAGGCCGGAGCGTTGCTTCTGGAAGGGCTCGACCGCGCGTTCGACGCCGTCGTCCGGCGAGCGGAGGAGCACCGCGAAACGGTCATGGTCGGGCGCACCCACGGCGTGCACGCCGAGCCGATCACGTTCGGCGTCAAGCTCGCCGGCTGGGCCTTCGAGCTCGACCGCGACCGAGAGCGCCTCGCCACGGCGCTCGACGGGCTCGCGATCGGAAAGCTGGCCGGCGCGGTCGGCGTCTACGGCGGCGGCGACCCCGAGGCCGAGCGGATCGCGTGCGAGCGCCTCGGCCTTCGCCCCGAGTCCGCGCCGACGCAGGTCGTCCCGCGTGACCGGCACGCCGAGCTCCTCTCCACCCTGGCTCTCTGCGCCGCCTCGCTCGAGCGCTTCGCCCTCGAGATCCGCCACCTCGCGCGCACCGAGGTCGGCGAGGTTCAGGAGCCCTTCGGCCGTGCCCAGAAGGGCTCGTCAGCGATGCCGCACAAGCGCAACCCAGTCGTTGCAGAGCGAATCTGTGGCCTCGCGCGCGTGGTCCGCGCCGCTTCCGTGGTCGGGCTCGAGAATATGGCGCTCTGGCACGAGCGCGATATCTCGCACTCGAGCGCGGAGCGCGTCGTTGTCCCGGACGCGTTCCTCGCCCTCGACTACATGCTCGACCGCTTCACCTGGCTCGTCGACGGACTCGTCGTGGATCCCGCCCGCATGCGGGCGAACCTCGAGGCGTCGCACGGCCTCGTCTTCAGCCAGCGCGTCCTTCTAGCCCTGGTCGAATCCGGCCTGTCGCGGGACGACGCGTACCGGATCGTGCAGCGAAACGCGCTCCGTGCCTGGGACGAAGGCCTTGACCTGCGCGCCCTGCTCGAGAGCGATCCCGAGGTGGAGCTCTCCGCCGGTGTGCTCGACCGCGCGTTCGACCTCGGCGACGCCCTGAAGCACGTCGATGTCATCTTCGACCGACTGTCAGCTCTCACGACCCGTAAGGAGGAACCCGTTCATGCCTGAAACGGCCGTCCACGTCGCGAGCGGCAAGGTTCGCGAGATCTTCGAGCTCGACGCCGAGCGGCTCCTGCTCGTCGCCAGCGACCGTATCTCGACCTTCGACGTCGTGCTCCCGACGGAGATCCCGGACAAGGGCCGCGTCCTCACCGGCCTCTCCGGGTTCTGGTTCGCCCGGACGCGCGAGATCGTGCCCAACCACCTCCTCGCCCTGCGGCCGGACGGCCGCTCGACCGAGGCGCGGCGCCTGCAGATGCTGCCGATCGAGTGCGTCGTCCGCGGGTACCTTGCGGGCTCGGGGTGGAAGGACTACTGCGCGACCGGGGGGACCTCGGGCCACGAGCTGCCCGCAGGGCTGCGGGAATCGGACCGGCTGCCGTCGCCCATCTTCACACCCGCGACCAAGGCACAGACCGGCCACGACGAGAACATCGATCGCGCGCGTGCCGCGGAGCTCGTGGGCGCGGAGCGACTGGCCGAGGTCGAGCGCGTCGTGCTCGAGCTCTACCGCTACGCGTCCGACTACGCGGCCGAGCGCGGCGTGATCATCGCCGACACGAAGTTCGAGCTCGGGTACGACGAAGGCGGCGCGCTCGTTCTCGGAGACGAGGCGCTCACGCCCGATTCCTCGCGCTTCTGGCCGGCCGACGTCTACTCGCCGGGCGGCCCGCAGCCGTCCTTCGACAAGCAGTACGTCCGCGATTACTCCGAGCGGCTCGGCTGGGAGAAGACCGCGCCCGGCCCCGAGCTCCCCGAGGAGGTCGTCACTGAGACTCGGTCGCGCTACGTCGAGGCCTTCGAGCGCCTCACCGGTATCGGCTTCGACGACTACCTCGCCGCTCCCGAGGTCGTCCTCCGATGAAGGCGACCATCCTCGTCCGGCCGAAGGCGGGCATCCTCGACCCGCAGGGCAGGGCGGTCGAGAGCTCGCTGCGCCAGCTCGGCTTTCCCGTCGGCGAAGCCCGCGTCGGCCGCGTGATCGATCTCGACGTGGAGGCGACCAGCGCCGACGAGGCACGCGGAGAGATCGTGCGCATGTGCGAGCGGCTGCTCGCAAACCCGATGATCGAGAGCTTCGAGATCGAGGTCGACGGATGAGCGAAGTCGTCCCGCGGATCGCCGTCCTCGTCTTCCCAGGCTCGAACGACGACCGCGACGCCGCGTGGGCGTTGAGCGCGCTGGGCGCCGACCCGACCTTCGTCTGGCATGCCGAGGACGAGCTCCCTCAGGTCGAAGCCGTGGTCTTGCCCGGAGGCTTCTCCTACGGCGACTACCTGCGCTGCGGAGCGATTGCCCGCTTCTCGCCGGCGATGCAGGCGCTGAACGCGTTCGCGTCGGAGGGCGGCCTTGTGCTCGGGATCTGTAACGGCTTCCAGATCCTCTGCGAGGCGGGCCTGCTTCCGGGCGTGCTTCGCCCCAACGCATCGCTCGAGTTCGTGTGCGCCGACGTTCCTGTCCTGGTCGAACGCGCCGACACCGCGTTCACGTCCCGCTGCGAGGTCGGGCAGGAGCTGGTCATTCCGGTCAAGCACGGCGAGGGCTGCTACCACGCACCCGCCGACCTGGACGACGACCAGGTCGTCTTCCGCTATGCGCGGGACGCGAACCCGAACGGCTCGGAGCGCGACATCGCGGGAGTTCTCAGCCGGGACGGAAACGTGCTCGGCCTCATGCCGCACCCCGAGCACGCCGTCGATCCGCTGCTCGGGTCGGGGGACGGCGCTCTCGTGCTCGCGTCGCTCGTGGATGCCGCTCGAGAGCGGCTCTATGCGAGGGCCTAGGCAGCCATTCCCAGTGCCCCCTGAATCGCAGGATGCTCGGCGAGCGCCGCGCGGAAACGCTCGAGGTCGCGGCCGCGGAGCGTGACGGGGCCGCGCCGCGCCGTGCCATCGGTGGAGTAGGCGAAGCGGACGAGCTCGTTGCCCTTCTCATCGACAAGCAGCTGCACGATCGTTGCGAACCGGCGCTCGCCGGCGCGCTGCTGGACGGAGAACTCCTCCAGCACCTCGGCCTGCCCCCAGGGGGTCGTCGCTTTCGCCATGAGCTCAGGCTAGAGGGAGAAAACGCGCGTGAGTCGCGCGAAAGCGGACGACTCCGTGGCGACTCCGCGACGGTTCAGCGACGGCTCGGGCTCACGCTTCTTGCAGCCGGGGGTCGAGCGCCCGGTGGACAATGTCGACCACGAGGTTGATGCAGACGATCAGCACGGCGAGGACGATGGTCACGCCCATTACGACCGTGTAGTCGCGGGCGATCACGGAGGCGACGAAATACCTCGAGATCCCCGGGATCCCGAAGAGGTACTCGACGATGAACGAGCCGGTCACCATTGTCCCGAACATCGGGCCGGCGACCGTGATCAGGGGGAGAAGCGAATTGCGCAGCGCATGGACGCCGACGACGCGCGTGCGCGAGAGGCCCTTCGCGCGCGCCATGCGTACGTAGTCGGTCTCGAGTGTCTCGAGCATGGTCCCGCGCACGAGACGCGCGAAGTAGGCCATCGGGACGAGGCTCAGGGTGAACGTCGGCAGCACCCTGCTTCTCCAGCCGTCGCTCCACCCCGAGGTCGGCAAGGCGCCGAGCTTGACCGAGACGTAGTAGATGAGCAGCGTTGCGACCAGAAAGCTCGGCAGCGAGATGCCGAGGCCCGTCAGAAACCGGACTCCTATGTCGAAGATCGACCCCGGTTTCAGCGCGGCCATGATCCCGACGGGAATGCCGATCAGCACCGCCCAGGCGAAGGCGAGCAAGACGAGCTCGAACGAGCGCGGCGCCATCTCCTTGATGATGTCGGTGACGCGCATGTACCGAAACGAGAGCGACGGCCCGAGATCGAGCGTCACGACGCCCTTCAGGTAGTTCCCGTACTGCTGGTACCAGGGGAGGTCGAGCCCGTACTTCTCCCGCTGGTTCCGGCGGATCGACTCGGGCTGGTAGTCGCCGTACTTCACCCAGCCCGCATTCGAAAGCCCGACGAGCGTCCCGTGCCGAAAGGGGTCGCCCCCGATCGAGCGCATCATGAAGAAGACGATCGTGATCACGACCCAGAGAATCGGAATCGTCCAGAGCAGCCGACGCAGCACGAAGCGGGCCATGCTCTGAGCTTGCCCGATCGATGAGCATCATCACCACTTCAATCTCTTGGCGCGACCGTAAGCTCTGCTTACGCTCGGGAACGCGGGCCGTTGAGCCGCGACGAGCAGAGATGAAAGGAAGGGGGCGGTCCCGTCCGGGGCCGCCCCCTTCGATCAAGCGCCGACTGCCTAGGGCACGAAGGTGCCTTCGGAGCCGGCCGGAGCCGGAAGCGTGTACGTGCCGGGAATCCTCGTGCCCGGCACGCCGTTCACGGACTGCGTCGAGTACGAGTACGTCAGCACTGCGAACGCGATCAAGTCCGCGTTCACCGCCAACGCATGATTGTTGTTGTTAGCGAAGGTATCGCAGGCCTGGTGGTAGCACGGATCGAACTGCGCACCAACGGTCCCGCCCCAGATTCCCGCCTGCTCGGCGGTCTTGGGGACCTCCGCGCCGGTGAAGAGACCGCCGGCGGGGACGTCGTTCAGGATGAACGCCTGGTAGTCGCTGCGTCCGTCGAACGCGGCGTCGTCGTAGGGCTCGCCCTGCTTGGTGTAGAAGGACTCGAAGAGATCCTCGATCGCTACCGAGCCGTCCGGAACCGCGACCGGGGCCTCGAAGCTCGACTGGTCGGCGTCCTGGGTCATGAAGATGTAGTTCGGCGAACCGACCATGTCGAAGTTCATGTACAGGGCGATCCGGCCGAGCTGCTCTTCGCTCAGGCTGTCGACGTAGTGCGTCGAGCCGACGAGCCCGCTCTCCTCCGCGGTCCACCATGCGAGGCGAACGGTGTTCTGCAGCTTCACGTGGGCGAGTTGCTGCGCGATCTCGAGAAGGACGGCGCTGCCCGACCCGTTGTCGTTGATCCCTGGTCCGGCCAGGACCGAGTCGAGATGCGCGCCGGCCATGACGACGTTGTCGTCGTTCGCGCCGGTTCGCTCCGCGATCACGTTGGCGGTGGGCAGCACCTTGCGCTCGGTGTTCGCGAACACCCGCATCTCCAGCCCTGGCGTGTGCGCCAGCGTGTCTCCGAGCGCATAGGTGATCCCGATCACCGGGATGCCGCTCGTGTTGTTGGCCGTGAGGGTCACGGGCGGGATTCCCGTGCGGTCGGGCGTGTTGCCCTGGTTGAAGATCACGATCCCGATGGCGCCCGCGGCCGCTGCGTTCTCGGCCTTCAGCTCGAAGGTGCAGACGCCGCGCTGGAGCAACGCGATGTTCCCGGCGGGAAAGCCCGCGAAGTCCTCCTCCTCGCAGCCGCTCGTCGACGTGTTGCCAAGCCCGAACTGGAGGTCGACGCCCGTAACCGCAGCGGTGACGTCCCCTGGATCGGACTGGTCGATCACGCCGAAGTCGGTGCCCTCGACGTACGTGATCGAGCCCGGCGCCGTCTGCTGCAGAGCCGAGGGGCCGAGCTCGCGGTACGAGGTGTAGTCGAACTCCTGCAGGCTGACGTCCCAGCCTGCGGCCTCAAGGGTATCCATGACGTAGTTCACCGACTCGTTGTGGCCCGAGAGACCGGCGAAGCGGTTGCCACCATTGTCGTTCGCGATCGACTGGAGCGCGGCCTGGTGCGCCCGCACCTGACCGACGCGCATGCACTCGAGCATCTTCGGAATCGTGTTGTTCGGGCGCGCGTCGCAATCCGCCTGTGACGGCGCCGCCTGCGCCTTGCCGGCCGGCAGCACCGCCGCTAATGCGACAACGACGATCGCCAGCGCTCGGGCGTGCCTGCGCCCGAGCGTCCGTGCAAATCCGGACATTTGCCCTACCTCCCCAGTCGTTTCCCGACTGAACGAACAGACGTCAGTCGTCCAGCTGTAGGCGGGGAGCATAATGGGCATCCCCGGAACGGGTGAATCGGCGACCCGGACAGCGACGAGATCGGCCTGGGTGGCGCTCTGCTGCGCCCTACTCGACGAGCTCGATCCCGTAGCCGACGACTTACCGCACCCACATCTGGTCGAGCAGCACGCCGAACTGGGGATTGAAGATGTAGTTGCCGACCCGCTTCGAAACGAAATCGGCTTCACGCAACGCGTAGAGCGGGACGGCGGGAGCCTCGTCCACGAGCAGGCGGTCGATCCGCGCCCAGGCCTCGGCCGTGGCACTCGCGTTCTTCGTCGCGCGAGCGCGGGAGATGAGTGCATCGAGGCGCGGGTCGCAGAATTGGGAGACGTTGACACCCCCCTCCTGATTAGCTTCGCAGGTGAAGAGAGGCTCGACGAAGTTGGAGGGCGCGGCGTAATCCTGGAGCCACCCGAGCCGCATGGCATCCACGGTGCTGTGGGGGTCGAACATCGCGCCGAACGCGTCCTCCTCAACGCGCGCCGTTGCTCGGTAGCCCACCCGTCTGAGGACGTGGGCGACATACTCAGCGAGACTCGGGTCCGCTGGACTCCCCGCTTGAATCGCGATGACCACGTGCTCTCCAAGGGTGTGCGAACGCTCTGCCAGGCGACGCGCGCGCGCGAGGTCGGGGGCGCTCCAGATTTCGGCGGCCGGGTTGATCGTGTAGGGGCAGTAGGGGCGGTATCCCGGCACGGTCGGGGGCAGGACCTGGCAGGTCGGCCGCGCCACGAGCTCCCCTCCCGCGAGCATCGCAAGGTGATTGCGGTCGATTGCATACGCGAGCGCGCGGCGAGCGCGGACGTCGGAGAACGGCCGCTGACGCGTGTTGAGCATGAGGTGCTGGACACCGCCTACCGGCGTCGTATGGAGTTGAGCAGCGTTCCGAACAGCGAGCCGCTCGATGTCCTCTGGTGAGAGTCCGCTCGTCCAGTCGGACTTCCCGGCTTCCACCTCGCCGACTGCGCTTCTCTGGTCCTGATCGTTCCCGTCACCCAGGATCCGAATGACGATCTGGTCGGGGTAGCCGTCTGGCTGGGCATCGGGAGCGAAGGGCTTGAAGCGGGGATTGCGCGCGAGCCGAAGCTCGCGATTCGGATCGAACGACGCGGCCACATAGGGGCCCGTGCCCGAAATCATGTACGCGCCGACGTCCCCGAAACGGCCGAGATCCGTCACGGGCTGATCGGGCTCCGGCGCGTCGGCGGGAAGCACGAACGCGAACGGAAGCGCCAGCTTGGCGAGCAGATCCGGGTCCTGCGCAGAGAGGTGAATCGTGACGGTGCCCGCCGCGTCGTCGACCTCGATCCCCTTCCGCAGGTCACAACGGCCGAGCTGCGCGGAGCAGCGTTCAGCGCCGACGATCCCGCCGTAGAAGGGTGGGACGCTGACGCCGTTCAACCTGAGCAGCCGCTCCATCGACGAACGAAAGTCGCTCGCCCGAACCGGGCTGCCATCGGAAAACTGGAGCCCCTTGCGAAGCTGGAAGCGGTACGTCCGCCCGCCGTCGGTGGGGATCGGCAGGTTCACGGCCAGGTCGGGGACGAGCGTCGCCCCTGGGGCGCCACCCGTCTTGCGGTAGGCGACGAGCCCGTCGTAGAGCATCGAGAGCGCTCGCCAGGCGTCGGCCTGCCAGGCGAAGGCCGGGTCGAGGCAGTTGCAACCCGAAAGATAGGCGCTGACGACGAGCGTCCCGCCGCGATGACGCGACGCGGGGGGAAGTGCGGCCGCCCAGACGGTGTCGTCGGCACCCGCGGCAAGCGCGCTCGGGCTACTCCCCATCTCGATCGTGTCGGTCACCTGCCCGCTCTCGCGGTCGATGCGGAAGACCTTGGATGCCGGCGGGCTCGCAACCCAGATGGCGCCCCCGGAGGCGACGATGCTCGAGACCCCGGGGGCAACAGCTTCGACGCGTGCAACCGAACCTGTGGTCGCCGCGATCTTCGAGACCGTGCCGTCGAGGGCGTTTGCGACCCAGATGGCCTCACCGTCGACTGCGATTCCACGCGGGCCGTTTCCGACTGGAATCGTCTGAACGACGATGCGTTTCCGAGGATCGATCCGACTGACGCTCGCGGTGTCCCCGTTCGTGACCCAGATCGACCCGGCGCCGACGGCGAGCGCATCAGGACGGCCGCCCACGCGCACGACGTCGGTCTCGACCCTGCGCTCGGGATCCACCCGCGACACGGTGCCGTCGAGCGCGTTCCCCACCCACACAGCTCCATCTCCGACCGTGACCGCGCCTGCGCCGTTGCCTACGGCGATGTCGTCGCCAACCACGGTGTTCGAATCGGCGCTGATCTGGGAGAGCGTGTGTCCCGTCGCATCGGTCACCCAGACCGCCCCCTCGCCTGCAGCGATGCCACCCGGAGCCCCGGGCACCTGGATGACCGGGCGCTCCTCTCGGTCCGGGTCGACTCGGGACACCGTCCCGTCGACGCTATTCGCCACCCAGACCGACCCGAGGCCCTCGGCGACGGCAGTGGGCCCGTTACCAACGGGTGTCTGGCTCGCCAGCTTCGCACCCTTGGAATCGATTGCGCCCAGCGCGTTCTCCTCGATTTGCTTCGGCGGATCGGAGCCAGCGAAGCCCGTCGTGAGAAGTGCGACGAGAACGGCCAGGATCGCGATGGCTGCGATGGCCGTGGCCGTGAGGACCAGAGTCGTGCGGATTCCGCGTGGCGCCGCCTCGTTGGCAGGCATGTCGAGCAAGAACGAGACCTGATAAACGCGCACCCGTTCGGACAGGCCCTTGACGCTGATGCGACCGCGGTCGACGTACGTCGTGTCGTCGACCTTGCGCGCGAGATGGGCGAGGCCCTCGCTGACGAGAACCTCCCCCGGTTGCGCGAGGCTACAAAGGCGCGCGGCGAGGTTCAGGGCACCGCCGCGGTAGCCACCATCCACCGGGACCGCCTCGCCCGCATCGAGACCGACGCCCACTCGCAGCGGAAGCGGATCCTCGGACCGCATGCGCTCGACGAACCGATGCTGCAGCGCAATGGCGGTGCGTATCCCGTCTCGGGGGGAGCCGAAGACGACGAGTGCCTCGTCTCCGCGGATCTCGACGAGTCGGCCGCCCGAGCCCTCGACGACGTTCTCGACGATCTCGGCGAAGGAGGCAGCAAGGCGAGCGGCCGCCTCGTCACCTTGTTCCTGGGTGTACCGCGTGTAGCCACGGACATCGGCGATCAGGAAAGTCCGGATCCCGGCTTCCGACGTCGGTGGGAGAGGGTCTTCGAAAATCAAGGGCCGCAGCGCCCCCGTATGAGCCGGGCAGCACATCTTGCGCTTGGCGTTGTCGCGGGTCAAACCACACCAAGGGCGCCGAAGGCCTTAGGAGGCCCTCGAATCGCCTCCTCTCGAGATCCCTCGATCAGCCGCTGCGTTCGATCAGCTCGACCCGAGAGCCGACTAGCAAGCGCACGCTCGCAAATTGAGCGCTAGTTAGGCCAGCAACAGGTTGTCGAGGCCTCGCGTGAGCCCGACCAGCTCGGGCACCTTGCGTACCGCGAGCAGCGTGCCCTCGACATACGGTCCGGCCGTTCCGCCTGCGTCATGGCGGATCGTCAGCCGCTCGTCCGGCCGGGCGAACACGACCTCGGTGGAGACGACGAAGCTCGGAAGCCGCAAAGAGTGGATTTGGGCACCGCCGACGGTGACGCCGCGAGCCTCCTTGGGCCCATGGAGATCGCGGAGCGGGTAGCCCACCTCGGGCTGGCGAACCTCGCCGAGGCGCTCCGCCAGGTCGCGCGCCGTCCCGCTCGGGACGTCGGGTTTCGCATCGCTCGCGTAGTCGATGATCTCCCAGTGCGCGAGGTGACGCGCCGCGAGAAGGGCCGCCGCCTGGCACATCGCGGCGGTCACGGAGAAGTTTCCGGACGCGACAACTCCGACCGAGCGCTCGCGGGCCGCCAAATCGATCTCGGCAAGATCGGTCGCCGTCAGACCAGAGGTCCCGACGACGACGCCCACTCCCGCTTCGATCGCCGCCATCGCGTTGGCCTTGACGGCCGTTGCGGACGTGTAGTCGATGAGAACGTCGACCCCGTCGAGTGCGTCCTCGACGCTCGCGTGCACAGGAACACGAAGCGCGGCACCGCCGAGCGCCTCGCCGAGGTCGCGACCCGCTGCCGATCGGCTGACGGCCGAGGTCAGGGCGAGGTCGGGTGCCTCGAGCACGGCAGGTACGAGCGCGCGGCCCGTCCAGCCGGTTGCACCCGCAATGCACACGGAGACGGTCCTGGGCAACTGAACGGCTACCGCGCCTCGATCAGCTCGACCCGATAGCCGTCGGGATCGCGCACGAAGCAGAGCCTCGAGCCGCCTTCGCGCACGGTGTACGGAGGCCGCTCGGGCTCGATGCCCTGCTCGGCGAGCTGCTCGAGCGTCCTGTCCAGATCGTCGACCGTGAGCGCGATGTGGCCGTATCCGGTGCCGAGCTCGTACGAGTCGACGCCGAAGTTGTGGGTGAGCTCCAGGCGGTCGCCGTCCCCGGGCAGGCCCATGAAGATGTTGATCGCCTCGTCACGGATCGGCAGCTCCCTTCGCTTCTCGAAGCCAAGCGCCTCGTAGAAGGGCACCGAGCGCTCGGGATCGGTGATCCGGTAGCACGTGTGAATGAGCTCCATACAGCGAGCCTAGCGCAGTCTTCCCAGATCGCCGTTCCGGCGCTGTGAACCGGCGGCGCGTTCGCTCCGTATGCGTTCGCGACGAATCCTCGAGGGAAGGAGACGGGATGAAGAAGCTCGCGTTGGTGCTTTTCGCGCTGGTCGCGGTAGCCGCGGTCGCGGTCTCGGCCGCGTTCTCCGGTGGCGACGGGCGCACAGTGCTCAAGTTCGAGACGATGGCGCCGGTCGTGCCGCCGTACACAGGCGGGACGAATCCGATCCGCGGAGTGCCGGGCGGCGGAGTGGCGTGGGAGCTCGGCTCCGCGCAG
>Ga0307316_10000076_pt1 | contig 24225 bp, 26 predicted proteins | sample ER_DNA_356_FD_194504 | JGI IMG/M metagenome (GOLD analysis project Ga0307316, IMG submission 194504) | Bulk soil microbial communities from the East River watershed near Crested Butte, Colorado, United States - ER_DNA_356 | ecosystem: Environmental > Terrestrial > Soil > Floodplain | place... | reverse complement strand
GGCTGCCGTAGCGATCGCGGTCGGCGTGGCTGTGACGCGCTATCGGTTGTATGAAATCGATCGGCTGATCAATCGGACGCTCGTCTACGCCCTCGTCACCGTTTCGCTCGGCCTCCTCTACGCCGTCGTTGCTCTTCTTGCGGGCGTCGCTGCTGGTGGTGGTTCGAGCTGGGTAACGGGCCTCGCCGTCCTCGTGGTCGCGACTGCCTTCGGACCACTGCGGAATCGCGCGCAGGCTGCGGTGGATTGGCGCTTCGACCGCCTCCGCTACGAAGGGCTGCGACGCGTACGTGCCTTTGTCGACGACGTGCGCGAGGGGCGGCGAGAGCCTGAGGACGTTGCCGCTGTGCTTGCCTCGGCCCTTCGCGACCCGAGCGCTGAGTTGCTCTTCCGGCTGCCGGCGAGCGATGTGTACGCCGATAGCGTCGGGGGCCTCGTTACCGACCTGCCCGATGACGCACGTTCCACGACAAGGGTCGAGTATCGAGGGCAGGAAATCGCGCTCCTCCGGCACGAGCCCGCCCTGCTCGACCGTCCCGATCTCCTCCGCGCTGTTCTCGCCGCGGCGAGCCTGGCAATTGAGATTGCGCGCCTCCGAGTCGAGGTGCGGCTCCAGCTTGCCGAGGTGGAGGAGTCCAGGGCGCGGGTCGTGCGGGCAGGGTACGAAGAACGCCGGCGGCTCGAGCGCGATCTTCACGACGGCGCGCAGCAGCGGCTTGTGACGCTCGGGATCGTGCTGCGACGGTTGCAGCGCTCGCTGCCGCGAGAGGCGCAGATCCTCGGTCCGGCGCTTGGCTCGGCGGTCGACGAGGTCGGACGGGCGATCGAAGATCTGCGGACGATCGCCGCCGGCGTGCGGCCGCCACGGCTGGACGAAGGGCTCGCGGCGGCCCTTGCCGACCTTGCCCGCGCCGCCCCCGTGCCGGTGAACCTGGATGCGACCAGCGAGCGGCTTCCCGCAGAGGTCGAGGCGGCCGCCTACTTCGTCGTCTGCGAGGCGGTCACGAACGCCGTCAAGCACGGGTCGCCGTCGCAGGTTCACGTCGAAGCGATGGTCGCGAATGGAGCACTGCGGCTAGTGGTCGTCGATGACGGCAGCGGCGGAGCGAGGCTCGCCGAGGGGACCGGGCTCGTCGGACTGGCCGACCGGGTCGAGGCTCAGGGCGGGACGCTGGTCATCGAGAGCCCCATAGGCGCCGGCACGCGCATCGAGGTGGAGATTCCGTGCGAATCGTGATTGCCGAAGACACCGTCCTGCTCAGGGAGGGCCTCGCGGGGCTTCTCGAAGACGCCGGGCACGAGGTCGTCGCGCGGGTGGGAGATGCCGAGGCGCTGATGGCTACCGTCGCCGAGCACGAGCCGGATCTCGCCATCGTCGATGTACGCATGCCGCCCGACTACGAAGACGAGGGCATGCGCGCAGCCGCAGACATTCGCCGGTCGTACCCGCGCACCGCCGTCCTCGTCCTCTCGCAGCATGTCGAGACGCGCCATGCGCTCGAGCTGGTCGCGACAGGGGGCGGCTTCGGTTATCTCCTCAAGCACCGTGTGCTCGACGTCGACGACTTCCTCGACGCGGCTCGACGGGTGTGCGAGGGGGGATCGGCTCTCGATCCCGAGGTCGTGGCCACACTCGTCTCGCCGCAGCGGCATGAGGCGGCGCTTGACGAGTTGACGCCGCGCGAGCAGGAGGTGCTTGCGCTGATGGCCGAGGGACGGACGAACGCAGCGATCGCGAAGAAGCTCTGGCTCACGGAGCGGACAGTCGAGACCCACGTCCGCTCGATCCTCAGCAAGCTCGGCCTCCCGCTCAGCGGAGATGACCACCGGCGCGTGCTCGCGGTCTTGACCTACCTGCGCGCTTCCACCGTCTGAGATCTCGGTGCTGGCACCGAGGAAGGGTTCAGTGCCCGTCACGACGACGGGGGGCGGGCACCGTCGTAGCGTGCGGTAAAGCGCGAACCCGCGCACGACAAGGAGGTTGAAAGGTGTCCGCGACAGCGACGCTTGACACAGGCACGGCAATCAAAGCGAGGACGGCAGGCGGAAAACTCGGTGCGCTGGCAGGTCTTGCATTCGCATTCCTCTTTTTCATGGGAACCGCGATGTTGGACATCCCTCACGGCGTGAGCGACCAGAAGCTGACCGCCTGGTGGTCGGATAGCGGGCACCAGTGGACGGTCATCGTCTCCATGTATCTCTTCATCCTCGCCGGGCTCTGCTTTCTCGTCTTCCTGGCCAAGCTTCGCTCTCGCCTGCTCGCGGCCGAGGGCGGAACCAGCGAACTCACTTCTCTCGTCGTTGCCGGAGGCGTCGTCTTCGTGGCGATGCTCTTTGTCGCCGCAGCCTCGCGCGGAGGGATCGGCTTCGCGATCAAGTCCCCCGGGGCCGACGAGCTGCTTCCTGGAGCCGACACGCTTCGCTACTTCCCAACGATCGGCTACGCCGCTCTGGGCGCCGGCGGTCTTCTCGCCGCCGCGGTCGCAATGGCGACGATGTCGTGGCTGATCGTGCGAACCGCGGTCTTCGGTCGCTGGCTCGCATGGGTCGGCGCCGTCGCCGCCCTCCTGGTGGTCGTCGCGAACGTGGCCCTCGCGGGAGTGCTTGCGATTCCCGCCATGCTCATCTGGGCGCTGGCCACAAGCGTCGCGATGTGGCGAGGAGCGCGATAGGCGCGACGCCGTTACCCACCCAGAGCAAGCGAAGAGCAGCGACGGGACAGCGGGTCGCTGCTCTTCGCATAACGGGACCGGAGCGCTTCCTCAGCGCGCTCAGACACGACGAGGAAAGCGTACGCTGCCCGCATATATGTCCTCGACGTCTCTCGACAACTCCGGGCGCTCGCCGGGGAAGCGCCTACATGCGGTCGTCACCCGGCTGCTCGGTGGAAAGCTCCGAACCCGAGGCAGCGACCCAGGCACAGATGAGCGCGTGGCAGTGGTTGCCACCTTGGTGCCGGGCTCACGCGAGCGCGCAGCCGAGATCATCGCGGAGGGCGCGCCTTACGGGCTCAGATTGGCCGGCTTCCAGCGGCATAGCGTCTTTCTGGCCGATGAGGCAGTGGTCTTCGTTTTCGAAGGTTCCCAAATCGAGGGACTGGTTCGTGATCTCGTCAATGACCCGGCCAGCTCGGCCGAATTCGCCGTCTGGGCGCCGCTCCTTCAAGGAACTCCCGTGCTCGCCCGAGAGGAGTTCTACTGGGACGCTGGCCGGCCAGAGTGACGCGTCGGTAAACCACGGCTTCTAACCGCAGTGCTCAGCCTCGTGGAGCGCTGCGCGTGAACGTGTGATCCGCTCGCGGCACCCCCGCAGTACATCAGTCCGGGTATTCATCCTTCCGCCAGGTGCGGGGCTCGGGGGATTGGGGTATCGGCGTTCGTTCCAGGAGGGAGCTGTAATACGGGGCGACGAAGGGGTCGGGCGCCATCACCGTGTAGGTGTGGTAGACGGTCCCGTTCTCGCGCGCGAAAGCGATCCAGCTCGGGCTCTCGCGCAGCCCATCCTTGAGCTCGGCCCCGATCTGGCGTGACCACTCCTGGAGCCAGTCGGGCGGGTTGTCGATCATCTCCTTGACCTCGGGAATCCGCTGCGCCTGCTCCTCGGTCATTGCCAAACCGAAGTCGAAGGCGAAGTTGGTGTTGTAGGTGGAGACGTAGGGGAACTGCCAGCCCATCCGTTGCCTGTAGGCGGCCAGCCGCTCGATCGGCGCCCGCGAGAAGCAGAGCAGCGTCACGTCGCGATGGTTCAGATGGATGAGCGAGCCGTCGAGCCCATCGCCGAGGTTGGTGCAGCCGGGGCAGGCGCCCAGCGTGTAGTCGGGCCCGAACATGATGTTGTAGGCGAGGAGCTGTGAGCGCCCGTCGAAAAGTTCGGCGAGCGTCTTCTTGCCGTCCTCGGTGTCGAACTCGTACTCCTCTTCGACCCGGACCCAGGGGAGTTCGAGGCGCTTTCTCTTAATCTCCTCGTTTCGCTCCGCCTGCTCGGCCTCGAGCTTGGCGAGCTCATCCCGCGCCGTCTGCCATTCCTCGCGGTCTCCGACTTTGTGCTCAGGCATTTCATCCCCCTCCGTCGGACTCGAGCGATCCCGCGCGAGCCGAATCCATGTCGGATCGGACGCTACCGGGATCTTGGCGGAGAAGGTCGCCTCCCGCTGGGAACGGCTACCGGTTTTGAAGTCTGTGGGGAGCAGGGCGTCACGTCGATGTCTCAGGTGAGCGCCGCTCAACGCGCGAGCCGCCGACGATCGTCTCCAGGCCCGAGCCGAGCCTCACGAGGGCCTTGTTGCCTCCGTCGTAGTCGGGCGCCCAGAGAAGGAGCGTCGCCTCCTCCCCGTTCACGCGGCACGGCTCGCTGACAAGCCCTTCGCCGTCGAGCCACGCGCGAATGAACGGGTTCGAGCGACGCTCGTCTCCAACGGTGGTCTCTTCCTTGTGGCCGGGGAAGACCTGCGTCTCGTCGTCGAGGCCGAGGAGGACGTCGAGGATCGAGTGCTTCAGCTTGGCGAGGTCGCCGTCCGGAGCCGAGGTTCCGCCCACGGTACCGCGGAAGAGCACATCGGCGGTAAAGCAGTGGCTCTCCTCGATCAGAAACGCGACGTGGTCCTCGCAGTGGCCCGGTGTGTACAGGGCCCGGATGCGGAGCCCTCCGCTCTCGACCTCCTCGCCGTCGGCGAGCTGCGGCTGCGCGAGCAGTGGCACGCCGTGCCGACCGGCGAGCTCCTCGATCGCGACGACGTGATCCGGATGGCCGTGCGTGCAGAGGACGTGCGTGATCGTGATGCCGTCGCGCTCGGCGCTCTCCTCCAGAGTCTCCGTCAGCCCGTTGCTGTCGATGAAGACGCCGTGCCCGCCCGGGCCCTCGGCGACGAGGTAGGCGTTCGAAAGCCATTCGGGGTGCTCGACGCGCTCGACGATCATGCGAACTCGATCACGCTTCTGATGCCGTCCTGGGCCTCCATGAGCTCGAACCCACGGTTGACGTCGTCGAGCGTGATCCGGTGGGACACGAATGCGGCGACGTCGATGTCGCCGGCCAGCGCGCGCTCGACGTACTGCGGAACCTGATCGCGGCCTTGCACGCCGCCGAACGACGAGCCCGCGACCCGCCGGCCGGTGATCAGATAGCGCGGGACGACCTCGAGCACTTCGCCCTTTCCGGCGACGCCCGCGACGGTGCAGAGACCCCAGCCCATGCGGGCGGATTCGACGGCCTGGCGCATGACGGCGACGTTGCCCGTCGCCTCGAACGTGTAGTCGGCCCCAAAGCCGCCGGTCATCTCGACGATCCGCTCGACGGTTTCTGGGCCGCCGACCAGCGTGTCGGTAGCGCCCTGGGCTGCCGCGAGCTCGAGCCTTCCCGGCGAAAGGTCCACACAGACGATGCGCTGGGCGCCCTGGAGCCGGCACCCTGCGACCGCGCCGAGCCCGACCATGCCTGCACCGAAGACGACGCAGGTCGCGCCGGCCTCCACCTTCGCGGTGTTCATCGCGGCGCCGAGGCCCGTCGAGAGGCCGCAGGCGAAGAGGCACGCGTGCTCCGGCGGCGCCTCTGGATTGACTTTCGCAAGGGCGATCTCGGGCATCACGGTGTACTCGGCGAACGTCGACGTCCCCATGAAGTGCCGGATCGGCTCGCGGTCCCGGCCGAGCCGGGTGGTCCCGTCCGGGAGGAATCCCTTGCCCTGCATGTCGCGGATCGCCAGACAGAGGTTCGTGCGGTCGCTGAGGCAGTGGATGCACTCGCGGCACTGGGGCGAGAAGAGCGTCACGACCTGGTCGCCCGGAATGACGGAGGTGACGTCCGGGCCCAGCTTCTCGACGATCCCGGCGCCCTCGTGGCCGAGCACCGTCGGCGCGTAGCCGGAGGGATCAGCCCCGGAGGCGGTGTAGAGATCGGTGTGGCAGACCCCGCAGGCGGTCAGCCGGACGAGCACCTCTCCGGACTTCGGCTCGGCGAGATCGACCTCCTGGACCTCGAGCGCTTGGCCGAACTCCTCCAGGACAGCAGCCCTGATCTTCACCGTCCCAGGTCACCTCCGCTGTCCGGCCCCACACCGTCAACCCGAGCCCAAATCTCACGCATGTGGTCATTGAGAATAAGAGCTTCCTCCCAGCGATCGGAAAGTTCCCGTCCGTCTGCAACCAACTTCATCTGGTGAGAGCGTTGGTTCGCAACCACGTTGAGGCGCCTAACCTCAGATGCCCAGAGCGCTTCCACGCACCAACCGTACCGAGACCGGCAAGCAGGTAAATCAAAAACGTGTCAACGCAGGGGCGGCTGACTCACTTTTCCACACCAAAAGCCAAGCAAAAACCCGTCTTTCCAGGGCTTTTTGCTATGGAGCTAGCCGGGCTCGAACCGGCGACCTCCTGGGTGCGATCCAGGCGCTCTCCCAACTGAGCTATAGCCCCGCGCAGCTTGAAGTGTAGCGGCGGCTACGAGGCGGCCTGCGACGCGCCTTGCTTGTCGAAGAGCTTCCCCGCGGCGATCGTCGCGGCCATGTCCTTCGACTCTTCGCGGTACACGGAGCCGTCCTCGAACTGGATGACCGGGTACTTCTTCTGGCCGCTCAGCCGCTCGAGGTCGTCGCGCTTGCCGATCGCGGGCCAGGGGCCCGCAACGATCTCGTACTCGATGCCGGCGTCGTCGAGGGCAGACTGGACACGCCAGCACGGATGACCGCCGGACTTCACCCACAGGTTCTTGCACCGGTACAGCTTGATCGTCATCGGCACCTACGATACCCCTCCGTGCGCGTCGTCGTCCTCGATTCGAACGGGCAGCCAGAGCTCGTGGAGCTCCCCGAACCGGAGAGCGAGTACGTCGTCCAGGTGCTCGCGTGCGGCCTTTGCGGGAGCGACGTGGAGAAGATCGGTCGCGCTCAGGCGGGCACCGTCCTCGGACACGAGGTCGTTGCAGAGACCGCCGATGGCGGCCGGGTAGCTCTCGTCCACCACCTCCCGTGCGGGGAGTGCGAGCGATGCCTCGCCGGGCACGAGTCGACCTGCGAGCGCTTCGGCGCAGCGACGATCGAGCCGGGCGGCTTCGCCGAGCGGGTCTCGGCGGGCGGCGGCTGGGTCCAGCTCCCGCACGAGATCGACGACGTGCTCGGCTCCTACGCGGAGCCGCTCGCGTGCGTGCTCCGCGGAGCGGAGAGCGTCCCGCGCGGCGAGGTGCTCGTCCTCGGCGGCGGCTTCGTCGGGCAGCTCTTCGCCGCGGTGCTGCGGCACCGGGGAGACAGCGTGTACCTGCGCGACCCTGACCCGGCGCGGAACGGCCTAGAACCGCCCGGCCTTGTCGGATCTGTCGTCGTCTGCGCGCCCGGCGCGGGCGAAGACGCGCTGGCCGCCGTCGAGCCCGGCGGGACGGTGCTCGTCTTCGCCGACGGGGGACCCCTCGACTCGCGGGAGGTCTACCGGCGTGAGCTCACGATCACGGGCTCCCGGTCTGCCACGCCCCGGCACCTGGAAGACGCCGTCGCCCTCCTGCCCGAGCTGGAGCTGCCTGAGGCGCTCGTCCTCCCGCTCGAGCGCTTCGCGGAAGGCCTTGCCGCCTACCGAAGCCGCGAGGCGCTGAAGGTCGTCTTCCGCCCATGAAGGCGCTCCGCTTCCATGGGCCCGGTGATCTCCGTCTCGAGGAGGCCCCGAAGCCGGAGCCCGTCCCCGGCGACGTCCTCGTGCAAGTCGAGGTCGCGCTCACCGACGGGACGGACGCCAAAGCCTTCCGCCGCGGACATCCCGTCCTGCTCGATGAGCTTCCGAGCCCGTTCGGGCATGAGTTCTGCGGCGTCGACCTAGCGACCGGGCGGCGCGTGGTTGCAGCGAACTCGGCGCCGTGCGGCGAGTGCCCGCCGTGTCGGCGCCGCCAGGAGGAGCTCTGCGAGAACCTCTACCCGCTACTCAACGGCGCCTACGCGGAGTACCTGCTCGTCCCGGAGCGGATCGCGAAGCGCAACCTCCTCCCCGTCCCGGACAGCCTGGACTCGCGGGTCGCCGCGATGGTCGAGCCACTGGCCTGCTGCCTGCACGGGATCGACCGCGCGGAGATCCAGGGGGGCCAGACCGTCGCCGTCCTCGGGCTCGGCCCGATCGGCCTCATGCTCTGCGCGGCCGCGCGGGATGCGGGGGCGAACGTCGTCGCCGTCGGCGCGAGGCCCGAACGCCGGGCCCTCGCCCCCGACTTCGGCGCCATCCCGGGAGACGGCAAGGGCGCGGACATCGTCATCGAGGCAGTCGGATCTGAAGAGGCCTGGCACGACGCGCTCGAGGTCGTCCGCCCCGGCGGCACCGTTCTCTTCTTCGGGGGGCGCGAGGCCGGTGTCGACACCTTCCGCCTCCACTACGAGGAGCTGACGCTTCGCGGCGCCTTCCACCACACGCCGGCCAAGGTACGCGCGGCGCTCGCCTTCCTCGCGAGCGGCGCGTATCCCTGGGGCCGGCTCGTCACCCACGAGGTCGGGCTCGAAGGCGTCGCCGGTCTGCTGAATGATCCTCCGCCCCATTACCTGAAGGCAGCCGTGCGCCCATGAAAACGCTTACCGCACGAGAGCTCAACCGGGCGATGCTCGCGCGCCAGCTTCTCCTCGAGCGGTCGCCGAAGTCGGTCACGCAGGCGCTCGAGGCCGTCGGTGGATTGCAGACGCAGAACGCGACAGCCGGCTACATCGGGCTCTGGTCGCGCCTCCGGAAGTTCGAGCTCGCCGACCTGACGAAGGCGCTCGAGGACAGGCGCGCGGTGCAGGGGACGATGATGCGAGTCACCATCCACCTCGTCTCGGCGCGCGACTATCCGCTCGTCGCGGCCGGGACCCGTCCAAGCCGCCGCGAGATCTACCTCCGCGGGCACAAGCGCCTCCTCGCCGAGAAGGACGTCGAGAAGGCGATCTCGGCCGCGAAGCGCGCTCTCGAAGGGAGGTCGCTCTCCCGGAGCGAGCTCAAGCCCGTCGTCGAGAGCGCGCCTCTCTGGAACGGGGTAAACGCCCTGGACGACGTCCTCCGCGTGCCGCCGTCCGGAACCTGGGAGCGCCGCCGCGCTGACATCTACGCTATGGCCGACGACTGGCTCGGGCCCTACGAGGGGACCGAGGAAGAGGGCCTCGAGCTCCTGCTCGAGCGCTACCTGGGAGGCTTTGGGCCGGCGCGGCTCGCCGATGCCGCCAGCTGGGCCGGGGTGCCGCCCAAGAAGATGGAGCAAGCGGCCGAGAAGCTGCGCCTACGCCGTTTCGAGGACGCGGAGGGCAAGCAACTGCTCGACCTGACGCGCGGCCCGCTTCCGCCCGCGAAAACCGTCGCGCCGGTCCGCTTCCTGCCGACCTGGGACGCGACTCTCCTCGCCCACGCGCGGCGCGCGCAGATCTTGCCCGAGGAGTACCGCTCGCTCGTCTTCAGCACGAGGACGCCGCAGTCGGTCGCTACTTTCCTCGTCGACGGGGCGGTCGCCGGCGCGTGGACCGTGAAACGAAGCGCGAAGAAGGCGGAGCTCGTCCTCGAGCCCTACGACAAAGTGCCTGCCCGCGCGGCGAAGGAGCTGCAGGCCGAAGGCGAGAGGCTCGTCCGCTTCCACGAGCCCGACGCCCAGACTCACACGGTCAGGCTCGCCGGATCAAAGTGACGCCGTCTCGGACGGTGAGCATGACGCTCACGACCCGCGGGTCGGCGATCACGTGCTCGTTGAAGGCGCGGATAGCGACAGTGCCTTCCGACTCGTCGGACTCGTCGAGCACGCGGCCGCTCCAGAGCGTGTTGTCGGCGGCGATGAGCCCGCGTGGCGAGAGCCGCGGCAGGACGGCTTCGTAGTAGTTGACGTAGTTCTGCTTGTCCGCGTCGATGAAGACGAAGTCGAACTCGCCTTCGAGGCGCTCGATGGTCTCGACGGCCGGCCCGAGGTGGACGGTGATGCGGTCCGAGAAGCCCGCCTCCTCGATGTAGCGGTTCGCGACCGACGCATGCGTTTCATCCACTTCGCACGTGTCGATGCGCCCGCCTTCGGGAAGCACCGAAGCCATTGAGATCGACGAGTAGCCGCTGTAGGTGCCCAGCTCGAGAATGCGCTTCGCGCCGGTTGCGAAGACGAGGAAATGGAGGAACCGCCCCTCGACTCCGCCGGTGAGCATTTGCGGCGCGGACAGCGTCGCCTTTGTCTCCTCCGCGAGCCGCTGGAGGAGCTCGGGCGGCGGAGTGGTGTGCGCCTCTGCGTAGGCGTCGATCTCTTCTGAAAGCAGATAGGTCATCGGCTTCTTTCTATCCGAGATCCGCCGATGATCGCGTTGCGCCCGTCCGCGAAGCGAACCCAGCCCTTCCCGCCTCCGTCGTAGTCCGGCGACCAGACGATGAGCGTCGCCTCGGCGCCCCCGACGTAGCAGCGCTCCTCCCCCTCCGGGTCGGAGCCGCGCCACACACGGACGAAGGGGTTGTGCTCCCATTCCCACCCGATCGTCGTCTCCTCGGTGTGCCCGGGATAGACGTGCATGTCCGGAGGGAGGCCCATGAGCACGTCCATCACCGAGCGGCGGAGGTCGTCGAAGGCGTCCCGCGTGCCTCCGACCGACCCCGCGAAGAGCGTGTCGCCCGTGAAGCAGACCTCGTTGTTGAAGGTGAAGGCGAGCATGCCGGGGCTGTGGCCGGGGGTCCTCAGCGCCTCGATCCGGAGCTCACCGGTCTCGATCACCTCGCCGTGGCCAACGGGCTCTGCGCCCGCCACTTCCTCGGCGATCTCGGCGATCACGGTCGCGCCGAAGCGCCGTTCGATCTCGTCGTGATGGACAACGTGATCGGAGTGCGCATGCGTCGTGAGCAGGTGCGTGACCTGCACTTCGAGCCGTTCTACGGCAGCCATTAGGGGCTCGATCGGCGCCCCGCTGTCGACGAAGACCGCGGTGCCACCGGCCCGGTCGGCGACGACGTAGGCGTTCGAGAGCCAGTTGGGATCCATGCTGCGTTCGACGATCACGGCGTGGGTAGGATGCCAGGGACCCAGAGCCAGGGAGGAACGATGGGCCTCATGAGCCGCACCTCGAGCGTCGTCAAGGCGTGGTATTCCAAGCTTCTCAACCGGGCGGAAGACCCGTCCGTCACGCTGGACTACTCCTACGAGCGCCAGCTGGAGATGCTCCAGAACGTCAAGAAAGGGATCGCCGACGTCGTCACCGCGAAGAAGCGGCTCGAGCTGCAGACGCAGAAGCTCGAAGTCGAGCTGCCGAAGCTCGACGAGCAGGCCCGGCAGGCTCTGGGCGCGAACCGTGAGGACCTCGCCCGCGCGGCCCTCGAGCGCAAGGCGTTCGCGCAGCAGCAGCTGCAGAGCCTCGACCAGCAGATCTCCGACCTGGCCGCGCAGCAGGACAAGCTGACCGAGAGCGAGAAGCGACTCTCCGCCAAGGTCGAGGCCTTCAGAACTCAGAAGGAGACGATCAAGGCCCAGTACTCCGCCGCCGAAGCTCAGGTGAAGATCGGCGAGGCGGCGACGGGGATCGGCGAGCAGATGGCCGACACGGGCCTCGCTATCCAGCGGGCCCAGGACAAGACCGAGCAGATGCAGGCGAGGGCAGCGGCGGTGGACGAGCTCGTCGAGTCGGGCACGCTCGAGGACTACACCTCCTCGAGCACGCAGCTCGACCGCGAGCTCGCGCAGGTCTCCGCGAAGAGCCAGGTCGACGCCGACCTCGAGCGCCTGAAGGGCGAGCTCGAGTCCGGCGGGGAGAAGAAAGAGCTCGAGAAGGAGACGAAGTGATCGTCCGGCTCATGGGTGAGGGGCAGTACCGCCTCGAGGACGAGGCGGTCGGGCGCCTGAACGAGCTCGACGAGCGGGCCCAGGAGGCGCTCGAGCGCGAGGACGAGGGCGAGCTCGACCGCTATCTCGACGAGATGGCCGGCCTCGTCCGGCGCGACGGCGAACAGCTCCCCGACGACGAGCTGACGGCCTCTGACGCGATCGTGCCGCCGAGCGACCTGTCGCTCGAGGAGACGAAGCAGCTCTTCTCCGAGCAAGGCCTAATCCCCGACTTCTCGAACTAGCTTCCTATAGGCTCCCGTGCTTCTCTGGGAGAGAAACCCATATGCGCTACGGACTCGCCCTCCTATCCGCGCTCGTCCTCACCCTGGCCGCCGCGACGGCCGGCTCCGCCGAGCCTGCGCAGATCGGATCGAAGCGGGCCGAGGCCCAGCAGGTGCTCGCGCAGATCAACGCGATGGACGCCGACCTCGAGAAGGCGGTCGAGGCGTGGAACGGCGCCAACGTGCGCCTCCGGCAGATCCAGGAGGACCTGAGGACGAACCGCGCGCGCCTAGAGACGGCGCGCAAGAACCTCGCCTCAGCCCGGGCGCGAGTCTCGGCGCGGGTGGTCGCCCTCTACACATCGAACGAGCCTGACGCGCTTACCGTCATCCTCGGAGCGTCGAGCCTCGGCGACCTGATCGACCGCCTCGACTCCGCCAGCCGCATCGCCGAGGACGACTCGCGCATCGCCGCGGAGGTGACGCGCTACCGCAACGAGGTGCAGGCGCGCCAGCAGGCGCTCGTGAAGGCGGAGGCCGAGCAGCAGAAGGTCGTCGCGGCCAAGGCCGCCCAGCGCGCGTCGATCCAGAGCCAACTCGCCGCCCGTCAGGCGCTCTACTCCTCGATCAAAGACCAGATCGCGAAGCTGGAAGCCGCAGAGCGCGAGCGCCAGGCGCGGCTCGCGGCGCAAGCAAAGGCCGCCGCCAAGCAGTCCTCGCCCCCGCCGCCCTCCACCCAGCCCTCGTCCTCCGGCTCGTCCGGTGGATCCTCTGGTGGAGGCTCGTCGTTCTCCCCGCCACCCGCGACGCACTCGAGCGTCGTCTCGATCGCGCTCCAATACCTCGGAGTCCCGTACGTCTGGGGCGGCGCCACTCCATCGGGCTTCGACTGCTCCGGCTTCACGATGTACGTGTACGCCAAGGTCGGGGTCTATCTCCCGCACAACGCGGCGATGCAGTACGGGCTCGGGTCCGCGGTCTCGCGCAGCCAGCTCGCCCCCGGCGACCTCGTCTTCTTCAACGGGCTGTCGCACGTCGGCATGTACATCGGAGGCGGCCGCTTCGTACACGCGCCGCACACCGGCGACGTGGTGAAGATCTCCAGTCTCTCCGAATACTGGTATTCGGCCACCTACGTCGGCGCTAGGCGCTACTAGAGCCGGACAAAAGAAACGGCCGGGAAAGGATCCGGCCGTTTCCTGTGCGCGAACTCTGCTTGTTACCTACTGAGACGCCACTCGTCCCGAAAACTTGCAGCGAATTTTTTGTCGCCGCTCCGGGTACCCCGATCTAGCTAAAGGCCGGACGCGGCCCCGCCGAAGCAGGGCACTTCACCCCGGGGACTCTCCGTTTCACCATGTGCCGTCGTCTTCCCACACACCTCGTCGTGCTGGTCGTGCTGTTCGCCTTTCCGGTGGCAGCGGGAGCCGCGCCGGACCGCTCCACCGACGGAGCGAAGCCCGCGCGCTCGGTCGAGACGCTGCCCACGCCCGGCGACCAGGCCGTCGAGATCGCTCTTCGCTACTTGGGCACTCCCTATAGCTGGGCCGGCTCGAGCCCGTCAGGCTTCGACTGCTCGGGCTTCGTCATGTACGTCTACGGAAAGCTCGGCGTCGGGCTCCCACACTCGAGCTCGATGCTCTGGGGTGAGGGCCGGGCGGTCCCGCGGCAAGAGCTCCAGCCCGGCGACATGGTCTTCTTCAACGGCCTCTCCCACGTGGGCATCTACATGGGCGGCGGCCGGTTCGTGCACTCTCCGCATTCGGGCGAGGTCGTCAAGATCTCGCGCTTCTCGGACGACTGGTACGGCTCCACATACGAGGGAGCCCGGCGCGTCGCCTTCTAGTCCAGAGGGGCGTCAAACAGGGCGAGCCAGCGGGAGAGGTCCGGCTCGATCGGAAGCTCCTTCTCCAGCTCGGCCTTGAGCTTGAGCTCTTCGGCATTGTCCCGCTCCTGCTCCTTCCCGGTCGGCACGAACGGCCAGAAGGTGGCCGTCTTGTAGCCGTAGATGAGATAGACGGGGTGGTCGCCGCCCGCGAAGGTGAAGACGGCCGCGAGGAGCTGCCCGCCGAACCCGCGCGCCTGGAGCTCCGAGCTGACGAGGTGCGTCGTCGTGACGAGGTCTTCGAAGTCGGGGTCGCGGATCACGATCCACTCGAAGCCGAACGTGTCCGTGCGGCGGCTCACCTTGGAGCCCGAGTCGCTTGCGGCGACGCCGAGGAGCTCGTCGATGTCGCGCTCGGCTTGCATGAACTCCCCGGCCGAGAGCGGCTTGAAGACGACGGCCGCCACCCCGGCGGGCTTGAGCCCGACCTCGGTCTGCAGCGTTATCTGCGCGGTCGAGAGCGCGAACAGCCGGTCGAGATTCGCGCCTTTGAGCTTCTTGCGTCCGAAGAGGACGTCGCCCAGCCCCATTAGAAGTGTCCCGCCTGGCGAGCCCCTCGGAGCTCGGGCGAGGCTGCAAAGCCTCGCCTCGCTGCGTCCTCAGTCGCACACGTACGTTTCACGTACGCGGGCTCCTTGCGTCCTTTCGTGGCTCGCTTTTCGCACGCCGGAGCGGCCGTAGGCTCACCAGGCTGAACACCGCTTATTGAACCGGCCGGCCCATCTCCTGGGCGATCTCTGCGAGGCGGGCGAGGCGCTTCTCGAGCGGAGGGTGCGTGGCGAAGAGCTCGCCGAGCGACGACTTCACGTTCGTCGGGATGATGAAGAACGCGTTCATGCCCTCGACCTCGCGCAGGTCGCGCTGCGGAATACGCACCATGTCGCTCGCGATCTTCTGCAGCGCGCTCATCAGCTGCTCGGGCGCGCCCGTGATCAGCGCCGATCCGCGGTCGGCTGCGTACTCCCGGTAGCGCGAGATCGTCCGGATGAGGACGAAGCTGATGATGTAGGTGAGGATCGAGACGAGGAAGATGATGAGCCAGGCCGGCGCGCCGCCATCGCGGTTGCGGCCGCCTCCGCCGAACATGCCACCGTAGAGGCCGACGCGTGTGAGGAGAGCCGCGAGCATCGCGAAGAAGCTCGCGAGCGTCATGACGAGGACGTCTCGGTTCGCCACGTGCGAGAGCTCGTGGGCGAGCACGCCCTCGATCTCCTGCGGCTCGAGCCGGCGCCAGAGCCCTTCGGTGACGGCGACGGCAGAGTGCTTCGGGCTCCGCCCGGTCGCGAAGGCGTTCGGCACGTCCGTCGGGATGATCGCCACGCGCGGCTTCGGCAGGTCGGCCAACGCGCAGAGTCGATCCACCATCGCATGCAGCTCGGGCGCCTGCTCCGCCTGGACGACCTTCGCGCCCGAGGCCGCGAGCGCGATCTTGTCCGACGTGAAGTACTGGAAGAGGGCGAGCCCGACGACGATGAGGACCATCGGCACGAGGCCGACGTTCAGTACCTGGAAGAGGACGACCGCGAAGACGACGTACAGAACGCCGAGCAGGAACGTCGTGAGGAGCATCCGTGCGGAGAGGCCCGCGTCCCGTCCATAGGCCTTTCGATTCATAGAGAAAGTGTAGGGCACGGACCTCACCCACAGACGGCACTCCCGCGCGCGCCCAGGTCGATCCTGAGGTGGAACGCACCCGGCTGCGAGGCTCGCAACGTCGTCATCCCGTCTGCGGCCTCGGCGAGGCAAACGCCTGCCGAGGCACGCCAGTAGTCCGTGAAGCGCACCGCGAGCCGATAGGCGCCCGCGGCGGAGATCTCGCCGTCGATCTCGTCATGGCCGTAGCGGGTTATCCGGGCCTCTCCGGGGCCCGTCAGCATCGGCATGGCGTCCGGCACCTCCCAGATCCGCCAGTCGGCCGAGCGGTAGACGGGCCTGAGGCCGGAGCGCCCGGAGAGGAGCAGGTCGGCCTCGCGCTGCTCGCCGGCCCGCCCGATCTGCGTGTTCGGGAGGAGGACGTAGCGCACCGCCATCTGCCGCAGCCAGGCGAGGTATTCGTCCGGCTCGAGCATCCCTTCGTAGAAGAGCGGAGCCCGGGCGTAGTCGAGCTGGCGATACCAGCCCCGCGCCAGGGGGAAGCCTTCATGCGGAAGCCAGTAGGCCTCCCAGTGGTCGCCCGTCGGCACGACCTCGACGCGGTAGCCCAGCATGTCCTGCGCACGCAGGAACCCCACCGCCGGGGCCCAGAAGGACGCCTCGGCGGGGCGCGCGTCGCCGCGGTAGGCTGCCGCGCCGACGAGCGGGATCAACGTGTAGGAAAGGGCGCCGATCAGGGCCACCGCGGTGAGCCAGCGCGGTCGGAACCCGGCCAGGACCGCCGCGAGCAGGATGAGCGGCAGGAGATACCCACGAAGCCGGCTGATGTTCTCCCCGACCGGCGTATTGATCACGAAGGCGAGCAGGGCCGCGACCGTCCAGAGAGCGAAGAACGCGGCCGGCACCCGGGCGCGCGGGGTCTGCAGGCAGAGCGCCGTGCCGATCACGCCTGCGGCCAGGACCGCGACCAGCTCACCGGTCCGAAAGAACGGGTACGTCGCGTCGTGGGCGAAGACGGCGAGCGTGACCGCCTGAAAGGCGCCGACCGCGCAGACAGCGAGCCCGACGATCGCGACCGCGCGGTCGAGCTTCCTACGCACGAGCGCGATCGCGAGCAGCGTCAGGCAGAGAAAGAGGAACGCGAGCGGGCTGAAACCGAGGGTCAGAGCGACGCAGACGGCGGCGATCCAGACGTCGCCTAGCTGGAGGGAGCGAAGCGTGCCCAGGAGGGTCATGACTCCGAGCGCGAACGGGTACGTGCCTGTGAAGAGCGGCGCCGCCGCGACGACCGCGAAGGCGAGCGCGGGCCAGAAAGCATCGCTCCCCCACTCGCCCTCGGTCAACGCCGCGAAGAGGGCGGCCGAGGCGATGACGGCCGCAACCGTGAGCGCAACGTTCCCAAAGACCGCGGCCGGAAAGTAGTAGAGGAGGCTGTACGAGGCGAGCGGATAGTGGCCTGCGAACCAGTAGCCGTCCCAGACGAAGACGCCGTGGCGGACGAGATCGGTGCGGTAGAGGTGAGCAGGCGCATCTCCACCGGAAGGGCCGAAGAGAGCGAGCGTGAGAGCGACCGATGCCGCGAGGAGCGCAGGTCCAGCCACCTCGCCGCGCGCCAGCCCGCCTAGAGTCTGCGGCATGGTCCGGGCTGCGGCGCTCGTTTTGCTCATCTTCTCGTTCATGGCCGGCGACGCGCAGGCTACGCAGTTGTTCCACGTGTACGTCGCGGACGGGCCGCTGCCAGGCGTCTCCGGAGGCGCGCAGGGGCTCCTCGTTCCGGGCGCCGGTCCGGAGACGAGCTACCCGCAGGCGCTCGCCTCGCTCGAGCGCGGAGAGGTGCGAAACTCGCTCCGGGGCGCGCTTCCCACCGGCCCGGCTCTGATCGACGTGTCGTCGTTGCAGTCGGAGCCGCAGCAGCCGTACATCCTCGTCTCCCTGCCGCGAGGAGGCACGCAGCCGAACGACCGGCGCTATCCGGTCGTGGTCGTCGGGCGCGGGTACGACGGCATCCTCATGTCGGACTCGACGCGGATTCCCGGGCTCGTCTCGATCATCGACATCGCGCCGACGGCGCTCGGAGAGAAAGGCGCGCTCCGCTCCCAGCCCGACGACGATCCAGCGACAACCCTGCGTGAGCTCGACTCCCGCATCGATGCGCACAACGGCACCCGCCTGCCCGCAAGCATCCTGGCTGCCGTCCTCATCCTCGCCCTCGCCGTGTTCTGGCCGCGGGCCGGGCTCCTCGGGTTCGGAGCCGTGCTCGCCGTCAATCTCCTCCTCGGCTTGGCCGGGGTCTCCGCGTACTGGCCGACCGTGGTCGCAATCGGGCTCGCGGCCGCGGCGGGCGGCCCGCTCCTCGCCCTCGTGCTGCGCTCCGACCTCGCGATCGGCCTCTTCCTCGCCGGGGTGGTCGCCGCGTACCTCGTCGTCCTGGCGGTCGAAGGAACCGCCGTGGCCCTCTCGCCCTTCGGGCCGACGCAGAACGCCCGCTTCTTCGGAATCTCGAACCTGCTCGAGACGATGCTGCTCGTCCCCGCCCTCGCGGGCGCCGCCTACCTGTGGCGCCGGCTCGGCTGGATCGGCTTCGCAGCAGTCGCGGTCGTGGCCTTCGTGGCGATCGCCGGCAACCGCTTCGGAGCGGACGGGGGCGGCGCGATCGTCCTCGCCGTCGGCTTCGCGCTCCTCGCCGCCCTGCTCGCCGGCCTGCGCGGGGCTCGGCTGGCCGTGGCGATGGGAGCCGCAGTCGTCGTCGCCGGAGGGGTCGTCACCCTCGACGCCTCGGTCGGGCCTTCGAGCCACGTGACGCGGGCGATCGACTCGGGGCCGAGCGGCCTCCTCGGAGACCTCCGCGACCGGGTCGAGCTCTCGTGGGAGCGCGTGGTCCACAAGCCGTCGGTGACGGTCCTTGTCGCCATCTGCATTCCCGTTCTCGTTTGGCTTGTGATCCGTGTCCTGCGCTCGGACGCCCCCCTCGCCCGGCGCGCGCTCCCGCTCGCGTTCGCCGCGGCAGTCGGCGTCTCCCTCGTCGTCAACGACTCGCCCAACGACGTCCTCGCAGCCGGTTTGGTGGGGTACGTCGCAGTCGAGGCCGTTATGCTTCGCGACCGATGCGCAGCGCTCTCGCCGTCACCGGGATCCTCGCCGGGCTCGCGCTCCTCGCTGCCGGCTGCGGCTCCGCCGAGACCGTGAGCCCGACGGCCGAGACCGTGATCGGCACGGTCCCGGCGACACCAACCGAGACCGTCGACGTAAGCGGCGGCGACGCTGCCGCGGGCAAGGAGGTCTTCACCTCGGCCGGCTGCGCCGGCTGCCACACCTTCAAGGCCGCTGGATCGAGCGCGACAATCGGGCCCGACCTGGACACGGCGCTCGCGGGCAAGGACCCTCAGTTCGTCCTCGAGTCGATCGTAGACCCGGACGCCGAGATCGCTCCCGGCTTCCAGGCCGGGACCATGCCCACCACGTTCAAGCAGTCGCTCTCGGCCAAGCAGCTCGCCGACCTCGTCGCCTTCCTGACGCAACCTTCGAGCTGAGAGCCCGTTTCAGAATGGGGTCTCGTCGCCGGAGTGGGCCGAGCCGTGCGAGACCAGGAAGCAGGAAGCGCTCGTATCGGTTGGGATACACGTGCGACCGAGGACGCCAACTCGTGCCGTTCGGGCCGCCCCGGCGGCTCGGATCCTCATTTTGAGACGGGCTCTTACCCTTCCGGCGGGTTTCCCGTGCGACGTCGAGGTGTTCGCGTGCGACCTCGACCGTACGCTGATCGCCGGTGACGGGATGCTGCCGCCGCGGACCGAGGCCGCAATCCGAGCCGCGCAGGCCGCCGACATTCGGGTGGTCATCGCGAGCGGGCGAATGTTCGTCTCGGTGCGCCCGTACGTGCTCCAGGCCGGGATCGACGATCCCGTCGTCTGCTACCAGGGAGCCGTCGTCGCCGAGCCCCGAACCGGCCGCTGGCTCCGCCACGAGCCGATCCCGATGGCGCTCGGCCGCGAGGCGATCGAGGCCATCGTGGCCGAGGGGTTCCATGTCAACGTCTACGTGGACGACGAGCTCTTCGTCGGGAGGATCACGCCCGAAGCCCGGGCATACGCCGACTTCCAAGGGCTCGTGATCCATGAGGTCGGCGACCTGGCCGCCTGGCTCGAGAAGCCGCCCACGAAGATCGTCTCGGTTGGCGAGCCTGAGCTGCTCGACGGGCTCGAGGCGCGGCTGAAGGAGCACTTTGCAGGCCGCCTCTACATCTCGAAGTCGCTTCCCTTCTTCCTCGAGATCGCGAGCCCGAAGGTGACCAAGGCGTCGGGGCTCCAGTTCGTCGCCGACCACATCGGCTTCTCGCCCGAGAACGTCGTCGCGTTCGGAGACGGCGAGAACGACATCGAGCTCCTCGAATGGGCCGGCTTCGGCATTGCCGTCGCCAACGCCCACGAGCGGGTCCTCGCCGTCGCGGACTATGTCTGCCCGCCTGTGACCGAAGAGGGCGTGGCTCAAGTCATCGAAGCGGTCTTAGAATCGCGCAGATGATCGACGTCCGCGCAGCCCGCGCCGATCCGGACACCTGGCGCGCGGCCCTTGCGCGCAAGGGCGCGGCCGAGATCTTCGATGAGTTCCTGGCCGCCGACGAGGCCTGGCGCGCGGCCAACACGCGCGTCGACGAGCTCCGCGCCGCCCGCAAGCCCGCGGGCAAGGGCAAGCCCTCGCCGGAGGAGATCGAGCGGCTGAACGGGCTGAAGGAGGAGCTCAAGCAGGCGGAGGCCGCGCTCGAGGAAGCCGCGCGCGTTCGGGACGAGCTCCTGGCGCGTTTGCCGAACCCTCCCGACCCGACCGCTCCCGACGGCTTCACCGACGAGGACGCCGTCGAGGTGCGGAGGTCAGGCGAGCCGCCGCAGTTCGACTTCGAGCCCCGCGACCACCTCGAGCTTGCCGAGATCGACATGGAGCGCGGCGCGAAGGTCTCCGGCTCCCGCTTCGCCTACCGCCTCGGCGACACGGCGCTGGCCGAGCTCGCCCTCTACCGCTTCGCGCTCGACCGGCTGACGAAGAAGGGCTTCACGGTCGTGCTCCCGCCCGTGCTCGTCCGCGAGCCCGCCATGTACGGCACCGGCTTCCTTCCCACGGACGAGGTCAACATCTACCGGATCGAGAGCGACGATCTCTATCTCACCGGCACCTCCGAGGTCGCCCTGGCCGCGCTGCATATGGACGAGGAGCTCGACGCCGGCTCGCTGCCGCTTCGCTACGCGGGGTACTCCACATGCTTTCGCCGCGAGGCAGGCGCGGCCGGGAAGGACACACGCGGCATGTTCCGCGTCCATCAGTTCGACAAGGTCGAGATGTTCGTCTTCTGCCTCCCGGAGGATTCCGGCGAGAGGCACGAGCATCTGCTCGCGGTCGAGGAGGAGCTGGTGCAGGAGCTCGAGGTCCCGTACCGGATCGTCGACGTGGCGGCCGGCGACCTCGGCGCGGGCGCGACGAAGAAATACGACATCGAGGCGTGGTTCCCGAGCCAGGAGCGCTACCGCGAGATCACCTCGACCTCGAACACGACGGACTTCCAGGCCCGGCGCCTCGGCGTTCGCCACCGAACGGGCGGCGGGCTCGAGCCCGTGCACACGCTGAACGGGACGGCGGTCACGGCGCGCGTCCTCCTAGCGATCATGGAGAACCGCCAGGACGCGGAGGGCTCGTGGTCGGTGCCGGCTGTCCTGAAGGAGTTCGGGGCACCGTAAGCGCCACGCGCAGGCTCATCCTCGCGGCAGCTCAGAGCCCACGCGTTCGGCGCTTCGTCGGCGCGCACGGCATGCGGCTCGGTGCAGCGCGCTTCGTCGCCGGCGAGACCCTGGACGACTGCGTCGCCGTCCTCCGGCAGCTGAACGAACAAGGCCTCCACGCGAACACCACGATCCTCGGAGAGGACGTGGCCGATGCGGACGAGGCACGCATGGTCGCCGAGGAGTACGAGCGCGTCCTTCAGCGTCTCCACGACGAAGGGCTGCGCGTGAACGTCGCCCTCAAGCTCACCCACCTCGGCCTCGACCTCGGCACGGGCGTCGCCTACGAGAACGTCCATCGCGTCGCCGAGCGCGCGGCGGAGCTCGGCAACTTCGTCCGCATCGACATGGAGTACTCGGCAGTCGTGGACGCGACCCTGGAGATCTACCGGCGCCTCCGCGACGCGGGGCTCGACAATGTCGGCACCGTGCTCCAGTCATACCTCTTCCGCACCGAGGCCGATCTGGAATCGCTCCTGCCGCTCAACCCGAACCTCCGCTTCGTCAAGGGCGCATACCTCGAGCCTCCCGAGGTCGCCTACCCGGAGAAGTCCGACGTCGACGCCGCCTACGTCCGCCTCGTCGAGCGCTCGCTTCGCGGGCCGGGATACACGGCGATCGCTACGCACGACGAGCGCCTCATCGAGCACGCGATCGCGTTCACCGCAGCCGAGCGCATCGCGCGCGACCGCTTCGAGTTCCAGATGCTCTACGGCGTGCGACCGAAGCTGCAACTCGAACTAGCCGCGCAGGGCTTCAAGGTGCTCGTGGCGACGCCGTTCGGCCCGGAGTGGTTCCCCTATCTCATGCGCCGGTTGGCCGAGCGCCCGGCCAACGCCCTCTTCTTCCTGCGCAACCTGGTTCGCCGCTAGAGAGCTGGGCGCCCTGGGACGAGTCGGCGGCGGTGGAGCCGGGCTTTGCACGGCGAGAGCCGCTGCCGACCAGGCCACCTAGCCGGGCTAGAGTTCGTCCCCGGCGGGGTGCCTGAGCGGTCGAAAGGGGCGGTCTTGAAAACCGTTAGGCGCCGAGAGGTGCCTCGTGGGTTCGAATCCCACCCCCGCCGCTCCGTTGAGCCGAAACCCGCCTGGGGAAGCGGGTTTCGGCGTCTCGGGATGCGGGAGCGGACCGCTCAGGCTGTACCGCTTCAAACCGCTAACGACCGCTCAGGACTGGCGCTCACTGGCGCGCAACTGGCGCGCGGCCTCAGTCGCCCGGACGCCTAGGCTCCTGCGCTGCGTTGGCATGTACGCAGGGCGGCGTCGAGGACATCCGTCTCGAACCTAAATGCGATTTCTCGCAGCGCAGCCAAGCTCTTTTCGCTGACGTCCCACAACTCGTTCCAGTGCGACCAGTGTCGCGATTCACCGTCGCCCACAGATTCCCAAGATCCAACGAGTCGGACTCAGGACGGAACATACGCGGGCCGCCCGGTAGCCGTTCGGCGTGGTGTTCAAGGTGGTGGCGCGCGGCTTTATAGCGCTCAAGCTCCGCGCGGTCTGATGGGGGCGCTTGCACGCTAAGACCGGATCGCTCTTCGACCAAAGTGATCATCGCAAGCACGCGTGACCAGCAGATGAAGTAGAAGTGGATATCCGCGAATGCTTGCCAATACGCCAAGTACTCGGTTGATGCGAGGTCTTCATCTATACGGCGCATCTGTATCTGCGCCGCATAGATGTACGTGCGGACAGACGCCAAGGCTGAGATACAGGCGAGCGCGTCGTTGGTGATGTCCTGCTCTGCTCGCGCGAACTTTGGGTCGTCGCGGAGGATGGTCGCCGTCAGCAGCTCGACAATGTCTGGCCAGTCCCCGTAGTCCGGCGGCCAGTCATCGAGGGCACGAGCCTCTAGCATCGCCTGCGAATACACGCTGTCAGGCTATGGGAGCCCCGCCGCCGCCCTTCCGCAACCTCCGGGCTCCGCTTCCGCTGCCGCGCCGCGGACGCTGTCCCTAAGAGGCTCTCAAGTCACGCGCGGGTGAGCCGGTACCAGTGCGGTTGGCCGTCCTTCGTTGCAATCCTCGGCAAGTCGGCGTCGAGCGCGTCGCCCTCGGTCACGGTCCACCCCGGGTACGCCGTCTCGATTTCTGCGCCGGTCATGCCACGCGGAAGAGGCCCACGACGTCCTGGCGGGAACGCCAGCATCAGCAAGGTTGCGTCGGGGGCGGCCACGGCGCTCACCTCCCGGCCCACCGCCTCGCGCTGCGCCTCTTTCAAGCCGTGTACGGCTCCGAAATCCAGTAGTAACCGGTAACCGGAGCCGACGTTGGTGGCGCGGAGCGCGGCGATATCGCCCTGGACGAAACGCACCTCGACACCGGCCTTCTGTGCCCGCTCACGCGCGGTGCGCAGCGCCTTCGCCACGATGTCGACACCCGTGACCTGCCAGCCCCGCCTAGCCAACTCAATCGACCAGAGCCCGCCGCCGCAGCCGAGGTCGAGCGCCGGCCCGTATGGCGGTTTCCGTCCTTCCTCCTCACGGTCGAACATCCCGGAGATCTGCTCACGCGTCCGGGCCTGTTCCGCGCTGCCCTCCCAGGGGGTCAATCCAACCTGGTAGAGGATCTTGTAGATCACGCTCATAAACGTCCTCCCATTCTTCCGGAGTCTCTTGAGCTGGCCGGATTGTATTTCGGCATGTAAGAGCTGCTCCTAGGGAAGCCCCCGCCCTTCCGCAAGCGTTCCGGCTCCGTTCGCGGCTCTTCCAGGGACTCCGCAGGCCCTTCACGTCCTGGACCGAACTCGCGACGGTGTCCTTTGAAGCGAAAGAGGCTAAGTGGGAGCCACAGTGCTAACGCTCACCTGCTCATCCTCGTGATCATCGGTGTACTCGTCTGCGGAATGTGCGAGGTCGCAGCGAATGCCGACGAGCAAGCGGAGCGCGAAGTGGTGAACCTCGAGCAGCTTTGCCCCTCGCAGCGCTCACCGGGTCGCACGTAGACGTATACACAACCCGAACCAGAGCAGCCGAAGGCCAAGCGTAAACGTTCACA
>Ga0307316_10000073_pt1 | contig 24376 bp, 24 predicted proteins | sample ER_DNA_356_FD_194504 | JGI IMG/M metagenome (GOLD analysis project Ga0307316, IMG submission 194504) | Bulk soil microbial communities from the East River watershed near Crested Butte, Colorado, United States - ER_DNA_356 | ecosystem: Environmental > Terrestrial > Soil > Floodplain | place... | reverse complement strand
CGATCTCGACGGAGCGGCAGCCTTCGTGGCAGCCGTCCGGGAGCAGCCCAGGCTGCGTTTGGCCTACGTCGTGACCGACGACGAAAGGCAGTTCCAGGCGGTCGCCGGGCAGCTTCCGCGTAGCGTCGAGTCGACCCGGCTCTACGCGGCCTACCTCGACAACTTCCGCGTTCAGGCAGGGGTCTGAGGTGCAGTTCAAGCTCAAGGATTACCAGGAGGACGCGGTCGCCGAGACCCTGAGCCGGCTGGCGGATGCGCGCGACGATTACCGCAACAAGGACAGACTCGTGGCCTTCGCGCTGTCGGCGATCACCGGAGCGGGCAAGACCGTTATGGCTTCTGCCGTCTTCGAGGCGTTATTCGACGGCTCGGAGGAGTTTGAGTTCGAAGCCGACCCGACCGCGGTGGTGCTCTGGGTGACCGACGATCCGAACCTCAACCAGCAGACGCGGTACCGCATCATGGAGGCAAGCGATCGACTCGGGTCCTCTCGCCTGGTGGTCATCGAGGAGAAGTTCGACCGCGAGCTTCTCGATCCCGGCAAGGTTTACTTCCTCAACCGCCAGAAGCTGACCGGCAAAACCTTCATCACCACTAGCAACAAGCGAACCCACACGCTGTGGGAGACGATCGGCAACACGATCGGCGACCCGGCCCGGACGCTGTACCTGGTGCTCGACGAGGCCCACCGCGGCATGCGTCCGGCGGCCGCCAGGGCTGCCGAGGAGCGGGATCGCTCTACGACCGTGCTGCGGCTTGTGAACGGGCACGACGGAACGCCGCCGGCGCCGATCGTGTGGGGCATTTCGGCGACGGTCGAGCGCTTCAACGAGGCGATGAAGGGGGCCAAGAACCGAACCACGCTCCCCAACCTGGTGGTCGACAACGCTGCTGTGCAGGCGTCCGGCCTGTTGAAGGACACGATCACGCTCGATCTCCCCGAAGAGAGCGGCGCCTTCGAGACGGTTCTTGCACGCGAGGCCGCCAAAGCATGTCGTGAGGCGTCGAAGCTTTGGGAGGCTTACGCCGACCAGGAGCAGCTGCCCGAGCCGGTCCGCCCGCTGCTCGTCGTCCAGGTTCCGAATAAACCTTCGGCTTCAGAGATCAAGCAACTTCTGGACACGATCTACGACGAGTGGGATGGATTGCCTTCCAACGCGGTCGCCAACGTCTTCGGCGAGCACACCGATCAGCAATACGGCAGCCACATGGCGCCCTACATCGCCCCGCAGGACGTGGAGGAAGCGACACATGTGCGGGTCCTGCTCGCGAAGGACGCGATCTCGACCGGGTGGGACTGCCCGCGGGCGGAGACGCTGATCTCGCTGCGGCCGGCGAAAGACCGCACGCACATAACGCAGCTGCTCGGTCGGCTGATCCGCACGCCGCTGGCGCGGCGAATCGAGTCCGACGAACGGCTAAATGCCGTGACCTGTTTCCTCCCCCGCTTCGACCTGGCGACGGCAAAACAGGTGGCGGACGTGATGACCGGGGTGGAGCAGGAGGGCGACGGCCCTAGTCCGCCGCGCAGCAGCCGGGTACTGATCGAACCCTCGACGATGCTGTGGAACAGCTCGATCCCACCTGGGGTGCGGGACTGCTTCCTCGCCCTCCCGAGCAAGTCCGCGCCACGGGCCCCGGCCAAGCCCATCCGGCGACTACTCAACCTCGCCGCCGAGATCGCGCTCGACGAACTAAAGCTGGATCCGACGCAGGAGGCCTTCGACCAGCTCTTCGCGGTGCTTGACGGGCAACTCGCCCAGCGCAAGACCGAGGTCGAGGAGAACGTCACCGCTATCCGCACTGCTGAGATCAGACGGATAACCGCCAATCGCCTAACCAGCAGATCCTCCGAGGCAAGCTTGAACCTGGCGGCGGACGAGCGGACGATCGACGACGCCTTCAAGATCGCCACCCGCTTATTTGGTCTCGCCCTCGCGAACGCTTACGTCAAGCGGCTTGCGCTGGAGGCGTCTGGCGGCGACGCACGGGCTGTTGACCTCCCCGCCGCCAAAGCTAGGGTCGGTGCCGTCGCGATGGTCCCGGCGGTGGTCGACCAGGTGGAGGCTGCCGCGGAAAAGATCATCGACGACTGGTTCTCAGCCCTGCATGCGGTCATCAAAGCGCTTCCGGACGATCGCAGGGCAGCCTATGACGAGATTAAGCAGCAGGCCAAGGAACCTCAGGTCGTCGACGTCGTTCTTCCCGTTTCTCGGATCGAGATGACCTATGAGTTGAAGGGCGATGCGAAAGAGCCGCTGCCGACCCGCGAGCGCCATGTCCTGGCCGACGAGCAGGGGCACTTCCCGATAGAGAAGCTGAAGGACTGGGAAACGGCCGTTCTCGATGCGGAGCTTGCTCGCGAGAGCACGGTTGCCTGGTACCGGAACCCTTCGTCGCCCACCAAGGATTCGCTACAGGTGCCGTGGCATGACGGCAAGCGCTGGCGATCGATGCAACCGGACTTTGTCTTCTTCGCAGAGGACGGAAAGGGCGAGATCGCGCCGGTTGTCGTCGACCCTCATGGCCACCACCTGGGGGACGCCCTCGACAAGTTGAAGGCCCTCGCGGACTTTGCAGAGTCCTTTGGCGATCGCTTCATGCGGATCGAGGCGGTCAGCAAGAACGACAGGGGTGACCTCGGGAAGGTGGCCAAGGGGAGGTTGGTCATGCTGGATCTGCTCGACCAGGACGTGCGCCAGCCCATCCGTGAGGCGGGGAGCGCGGCGGCGGCCTATCGCGAGGCAGGCATCGAGTACCAGTAGTTCGACGCCTAAGCCTGCGCGCGCAGCTGGTCGGCGAGCGTGGTCAGCTTGCCGACCGTCGTCTCCAGCGCGCCGGCCAGCCGCAGCAGCGTCGTGTAGCTCGGGTTGCGAACCCCGCGCTCGATGCCGCCGACCTGGGTGAGGTCGGTGCCGGCGCCCTCGGCCAGCTGCTCCTGGCTCATCCCGGCTTCGCAGCGCAGGGTGCGGACGGCGTCGCCGAGGGCGGCGTGCTCGGGGGAACGGGGCTTGCTGCGGCGCGGGGGCGGCACGGCGCCCCGGAGCCTCTCGGTTTACAAACCTGACTGTTAGAGCATTAATGCTTCAACAGGTTCAAGCGGCAAAACTGCCTGCAGCAGTGGCTTTTGGGTACCCAGGCGCGGAGCGCAGGTGGTGGAACGGTGCGTGAAGGCGAGAGCGCAGTTCCTCGGCGGCCGCCGAGGTCTGGTCGCCGTCGGCGGTGACGAGGAAGACCTCGGTCGCCGGATAGGTCCGCAGCTGATCGGTGACCGTCTGGACGATGTCCTCGTCGCCGATCCGGGCGTTGGCGGCGACGCCGGCGCGGGCGAGCGAGGCAAGGGTGAGGACGAGGCTGCGCTGGGCGCGTTCGCGGCCGGGGCCGACGTCGCAGGCCCAACGGTCGAGGAAGCGGTTGCAGGCTGGGGCGACGACGCGGACCTCGGGCTCGGGTTCGGCCGGGTCGAGCGGGACCGAAGCGGCGGCGATCCGCTCGATCGCGGTCCCGTCCTCGAGCGGCTCATCGACGACGACGAGCAGGTGCTCGCGCAGGTCGCTCGGCGGCGGCGGCACGATCGGGTGCAGCGGCGGGTGGCGAACCGCCATCACGACGATGATGCCGGCGACGAGCGAGCCCTCGGCCATCCCCATCCCCGGCCCGCCGACGTAGAAGGCGGCGACGATCGAGACGCAGATCCCGGCCACGATCAGGGGCAGCTTCCATGCGGCTAGACCCTGATCGCTCATGGGATTGACGATAAAGACTCGCCGGCTGGAGTCAATCCCCCTCGCGCGTGACGAGGTCGCGGAGACTGCGGAAGTCCTCGGCGCAGGCGGGGCAGCCCTCGAGGTGGGCGTGCATGCCGGGGATGCGGGTGTCGGCGGCCTCGCCCGCGAGGGTCAGCTCGACGTAGCGGTCGAGCTCCTTGAAGCACTGCTCGCAGGTCAGCTCCGGAGCCGCGGGGCCGAGCACGCGGCCGAGCACCGCATCGCGTTTCTCATCGCTCTTCATCACTCCTCCTCTCCGCCCGCTCCTACCCGGAAGCCGCGCGCGGCGAGCGCGGCCCGCAGGTTGCGGCGGGCGTCGTGCAGGTTCTTGTAGAGGGCGCCGCGGGTCGAGCCGAGGCGCTCGGCGAGGACGTCGATCGGCACCCCGTTGAGGGCGAGCGCGACCAGGACCTCGCGCTGGCGCTGGCCGAGGCGCTCGATCTCCCCGCGCAGAGCGGCGAAGAGCTCGGCGTCTTCGGCGCCGCGGCCGGCATGGGCGCCCGCGTCGGCGAGTGCGCTCCACGCCTCGTCCTCGAGCGGGATCTCGCGTCCCTGCCAGGCGCGGCGGCGAACCTTGACGGCGGCCTCGAGCAGGGCGAACTTGTAGGCCCAGGTGGTGAAGCGGCTCTCGCCGCGGAACTGGTCGAGCTTGCGCAGGATCGCCATCAGCGCGTCGTCGGCTGCCTGCTGGGCAAGGTCCTCCTGGTCGCCGCCGCGCAGGTGCGAGAGCTCGGCGACACGGCGGCCGACCTCGAACCGCGCCGCCTTCAGCAGCAGCGCGTGCAGCTCGGCGACGGCGGCCTGGCCGCGCGGGCCGTCGGCGCGCAGATCCTCCACCCACGGTCGCGAGCCGGCGGTGCCGGGGTCTGCGGGCGTGGGCGGGGGAGCGGTCATCAGCGCGGTCGCCATGCATTGTTAGCGACCCCGCGCGGCGATTCCTTACCCGGGTAAGGAACGCGGCGGTGGTGACGCAAAGGGGACACAAATCAACTCCGACTCCGACCAAGGGAGGTCCCATGTCAACCACCGCAACGCTCGACCCGCGCGAGGCGACGCTCGCGCCGACCACCGGCGAACGCCTGAAGAGCGACCCGGCCTACCAGGCCTTCACGATCATGCGCATCGCCTTCACCGTCGCCCCGATCCTCTTCGGCCTCGACAAGTTCTTCAACGTGATGGTCGACTGGGAGCAGTACCTGGCTCCCTGGATCAACGACATCATCCCCGGCAGCGCCTCGACCGCGATGCACCTGGTCGGCGCGATCGAGATCGTCGCCGGGATCCTCGTCTTCCTGAAGCCGCGCTACGGCGCCTACGTCGTCGCTGCCTGGCTCGGGGGGATCATCGTCAACCTGCTCACCTACTCGGGCTACTACGACATCGCCCTGCGGGACTTCGGCCTGCTGCTCGGGGCGCTGACCCTGGGGCGGCTGGCGAGCGTCTACGACCCGCCGGGAGCGGAGGTCCGCTTCTAGGCCGAACCTAGACTGGGAGGGATGCCGCCGCTGCTCGAGCGCCTGGGAGTGAAGCTGCCCGTCGTCCAAGCGGGGATGGGCGGCGGGCTCAGCCGGCACGAGCTGGCGGCGGCGGTCTCCGAGGCCGGGGGCCTGGGGACGATCGCGGTCAACGGCGCCGAAGCGATTCGGCGCGAGCTGGCGGCGGCGCGGGCGCTGACCGGGCGCCCGCTCGCCGTCAACCTGCTGCTGCCGTTCGCGCGGCGGGACTGGTTCGAGGCGGCGGGGGAGGCCGATGTCGTCGTCACCTTCTGGGGCGAGCCGCGGCGGCGGACCGGCGGCCTCTGGCTGCACCAGTGCGGCTCGGTCGAGGAGGCGCGGCGGGCGCAGGCGGCCGGGGCGGACGGGGTGATCGTCCAAGGGGTCGAGGCCGGCGGCCACGTGCGCGGGACGACCCGGGCGCTGCAGCTGCTGGAGGAAGTGCGCCGAGCCCTGTCGGCCGACTACCCGGTGCTGCTGGCGGGCGGGATCGCGGCGTGCCCGGACGTTGCGAGCGCCCTCGACGCAGGCGCCGATGCGGCGGTCGCCGGCACCCGCTTCCTGCTCTCGGAGGAGAGCCGCGCGCACGCTCTATATAAGGAGCGCCTCCTGGGAGCGGAAGAGACGATCCGCACCGACCTCTTCGGCGCCGGCTGGCCCGCTCCGCACCGCGTCGTCGCGAACGCCGCCACCGACCACTTCCTCAGCCGAGAGGTAGTGCGCGCACCGCGGCTCAACCGGCTGCTGAACCACCTGCTCGCTCCGGGGGCGCGCTACGCACCGTCGTCGCTGCAGCTGCGGATGATCCAGGCGCAGCGCCCGGGGAGCCGGCTGCTCTCCCCGGCCGGGCCGACCGACGACGGTCCCGAGACGCTGGTCGACGCCGGCGCCCTCTACGCCGGCGAGACCGTCGCCCGCATCACCGAGATCTGCCCCGCAGCCGATCTCGTCCGCGAGCTCACGCCGTGATCCTGGGACAATAGGGACCATGGCCGGGGGGCAGATCCTGCATATCTCCGAGAGCTCGATCGGGCACGGACGGTGCGAGTTGCAGCTCGAGGGCGAACTTGACCTCTGGAGCATCGAGCGCCTGCAGGCGGTGCTGCAGCGGGTCACCCGCGACAACTCGGCCGTCGTAGTCGGCCTCCAGAACTGCGAGTTCGTCGACTCGACCGGAATCGCCGTCTTCCTCCAGGTCCGCCGCCAGTCGAAGACAGAGGCGGGCGCCTCGTCCTCTACGGCTGCTCGGACCAGGTGCAGCGGATCTTCGACGTTGCGGGCCTCACCGACGCCGGCCTCGTTCGACAGCCGCGGCGAGGCTCTCCAAGAGCTGCCGGCGCTCAGCCAGCTGAGCGCCGGCCCGAGACCGGCAAGTCCTGCGCGCGCAGGCGCGCGCACCAGAGCGCGAACAGCGCCACCGCAAGAACGGCGCCCGCCCAGTGGACGCCGAAGACGACGGCGAGGATGCTCGGCAGGCCGGCGAGGGCGGCGCCGAGTAGCGTCGGGCCGAGCGGCAGGCGCAGGATGCGCGCCGTGAAGGCGGCGCAGAGCATCCATGCCGCCGGGCCGGCGATCCAGCCCCAGTCCTCGAAGAAGGAGTGGGGCAGGGCGAGGGCGAGGGCGATCGAGAGGAGGGCGACGGCCGCCAGCTGCAGCAGCGCCGCCCGCCAGAGGGTGGGGAGGTCCATCCCCACCGAGGCTATTCGACGACGATCTTGCCCTTCATGAAGGGGTGGATCTTGCAGTGGTAGACGAAGGTGCCCTTCTGCCCGAATCTCACCGTCACCGAGCTTCCCGGGGCGATCTTCTTGGTGTCGAAGCTGCCGCTGGTCGCCGTGTGGGCGACGTTCTGAGAGTTGGTGAAGGCGACTTTGCCGCCCCGCTTGACCCTCAGCGTCGGCGGATGGAAGGCGAAGCGGTTGATGTCGACGCTCTTGGCACCGCTTGCCTGCGCCGTCGCGCCGATAGCGCGGCCTCCCTGCAGTGCCGCCACCGCCAGCACCGCGATCGCGATCAGGAGCAGGAAGCCCCACCGTCTCTGCATGTTCTCTGAGTGCGTCATGGCCCGGCATACGGGCGCCGAAGCTGGCAGGTTCAACCGAGCCCGGCAGCGGGGCATAATGGGAGCTCGCGGGCGGTTAGCTCAGTTGGGAGAGCATTCGGTTTACACCCGAAAGGTCACTGGTTCGAGCCCAGTACCGCCCATCTCGTTTTAGGAGTTCCCGCAAATAGCGGTCTTTCGCGAGCCCGTCCCAGACATGACTTTTTCTAAAGGTTGGACGTGCCCGCCTGCCGTCGCTTTTCCGCCTCGATACGAAGAAGACACCATGTCTACCTTCGGGTCGAGTTGCAATCTCAAAGCGGAAGCCGCTCGTAAAGATGACTGGATAGATCGTCCAACTGGGAGTCAGAGGAACAGCCGAGGTACCACTTTGGAATACCGTCAACCGAAGGAATCGACCCACCTTAAAAGTGGGGTTGCGATGCGTCGCCAAAGGAGGAGGATGCCGCCCCAACTAGGGGCGCTGAGCTGCTCCGTAATGCGAGGGAAGGGGACGGCATGGAGGGCGTTGAGCTATCGCGCACGAACGGTCGGAGGCAAGCGGCTGCGGTGGCCCTGATCGGCTTCTTGGCGCTGGCCTTCCTCTTCGCAGTGGTCGACAAGGCCGCCCGGGCGGCCTCGCCTTGCGCAAACAGCCATGCCCCCAACGCCGGCACCGCCGAAAGCGCTGACGGCTCAGTCGTCTACGGGAGCGAATGTGGCGACCTGATCGTTGTCACCTCACCGCGGGTGCGGCGCGTGGTCGCCGGCAGCGGCAACGACGAAGTCTTCGCCAACCCAAACGTCGAAGTGATCGACGGCGGATCCGGGGATGACGTCATCCACGGCGATCTTCCAGAAGAAACGAGCTCAGAAGGAGCACCGCAGTATTCGCCCGCGGCCCGGGCGCGGAAGGGCGCGATCGCCACGATCAGCCTCACCCCGAAAAACTGCGAAGCCAACAAATCCTGCTACGGCGGCGACGGCAGCCAGGAACTGATCGGAAGCTCCGGCAACGACCGCATCTTCGGCCAGCGCGGCAACGACGCCCTCTACGGCAACGCCGGCAACGACGAACTCTTCGGCGGTGTCGGCGACGAGAAGTCGCCGCCGTCAGGAGGCGCGGGGATCTCGGGCGGCGCCGGCAACGACCTCCTTTCCGGCGGACTTGGGACGGATGTTCTCAACGGCAACCAGGAAAGCGACCTGGTGCGCGGCGACGGGACGATCGACACGATCGAAGACACCGGCCCGAGCGGGACCGACACCTTGAGCTACGCGACCGCGGTCACGCCCGGCTTCGGTGGCGCAGTCTCCCTGGCCGGCTTCCCCTCCGAAGCCGCGAATGAAGAGCGCGGAGTCCGCGTCCACCTCGACGGGACGACCTGCGGGGGCGAATACGAGGCCTGCGACAACGAAGCGCGCTACGGCGGCGGCTACGACAACGTCACCGTCAGCGGCTTCGAGAACGTGATCGGCTCGCCGTTCGCCGACGTGATCGTCGGCTCGGCAGGCCCGAACCGGATCGACGGCGGCGGCGGTACCGATGCGATCTACGGGCGCGGCGGCAACGACGAACTCTTCGGCGGCCCCGACGGCGATTACCTCAACGGTGAAGCCGAAACCGACGTCGTCGACGGCCAGGGCGGCGCCGACAACTGCGTCGCGGAGACCGCCAACGACTGCAGCGGCAGCGCCGAAGCCGTCAGCCAGCGCGACCGCAGCAAGATCAGCGTCGGCTACCAGGTGACGGGCTCGCCCAGCACCCTCGGCTGGGTCCAGCTCTTCCTCACCGGCAGCGCCGCCGGCGGCAGCGCCAGCGGCAACGATCGGGTCAAGGCCCTCTACACGCTGATCAGCGGAACCGGCTACGTCACCTTCACCACCGAAGGGGAATCGGCCGCCTTCGACACCAGCGCCAATGCCGCCTCGGCCAACTGTGTCTACGCCGCCGCGGAAGTCAAATGCACGCTGCCCAAGCCGCTCGACGCGATCACGGTCGGGGGGATGAGCGGTGCCGACGTCCTCACCCTCGAAGGCTTCCCGGAGACGACGACGCCGATCCTCCTCGGCGGCGAAGGCAACGACGAACTGACGATCGGCAACGGCACCGAAGACCTGATCGTCGACGGCAACGGGACCGGCAACGACACCCTGCGCGCCGGCAACTACGACGACGCCCTGATCGCCAACGAAGGCGCCGACAACCTGCAGGGCGGCAACGGCAACGACCTTCTGCTCGCGGCCTCCAACTGCGACGGAAGCCCTACCGAAGGCGATGTCCTCGACGGCGCAGTCACGGGAGGCGAAGACGGCGCTGCGGTCAATAGCGCCCAATGGGCGAAGCTGCCCGCAGGAGCACCGGGAGTGGTTGCCGACCTCCGTGAAGCGCGGGCTGGCGACGCCTGGTCAGGCACGCTCCCTACCTGCGCCAACGGGAAAAAGGCGACGACCCTCCTCAACATCGACGACCTTGAGGGAAGCGAAGGCGCCGACCAGCTCTATGGCGATGGCGCCGCGAATAACCTGCTTGGCCGTAATGGGAAAGACGAAATCTGGGGCCGGGCAGGCGTCGACCGGATCGAAGCCCAGGACGGCATCGCCGAGGTCGGAGGCGGCGGCGAAGGCACCGACAGCTGCGTGCTCGACACCACTGCGCCTGTCATAGACAGCTTCGCCAGCTGCCCGTAGGTGGGCGGGGCGCCCTGATGGCGCCCGCCCGTTGTCTCTAGTTGGACTTGGTCAGGGCGACTGCCGGGACGGCGACCGTCGTTTGGATCTTCACGCTGCTCACCCCCTCCCTGTTGCGTATTGACTCCTGCACCAGGGAGAGGGGCATAAATGCTCTAACCGTTTATAGCGGTTTTCCGCTCTCGCGCATTTAGCGACGAAAGATTAAGGCACTTATGCTCTATCGCTCAAGTTCATCGAGTGCATGGAGGTCGAGCGTGGCGCGGAAGAGGCGGAAAGTCGCGAAGCGGAAGCGGAAGCCGGACGGCTCCCCGCAGGAGGTCCTGGTGAAGGCGCTCAACCACCCGGTCAGGGTGAGGGCGCTGACGATCCTCACCGAAAAGGTCGCCAGTCCGAAAGAAATCGCGGCGCAGATCGACACGCCGCTCAGCAACGTCAGCTACCACGTGAGGGTGCTGGACGAGCTGGGGCTGGTGGAGATCGTCGAAGAAGAATCGGTGCGCGGCTCGGTCGCTCACTTCTATAAGGCGGTGGAACGACCATTGATCGACAACCCAGACTGGGAGAAGCTGAGCCCGAAGGTGCGCAGCGCCTTCTCCGGTTACGTGATCGAAACGCTGATGAGCGACGCTGCCAGTTCGCTCGCCGCGGGAGTTTTCTACCGGCGCGAGGACCGGCACCTGAGCCGGACCTCACTGGTGCTGGACGAGAGAGGCTGGCGGAAGGTGTCGGAGATCCAGACGAAGGCGCTCGACCAGATCCTCAAGGAGCAAGCTGCCGCGACTGAGCGGCTGCGTAAATCCGAAGCCGCCGCCGTCCAGGCAATTGCCGGGATGACCTGCTTCGAGGTCGAAGCGAGCTCCTAAAACGGGCGTGACCGCAGGAAGCTACGGGCGGCCCGCTAGCCGAAGGCGCGAACCGCGAGGACGGCGGCGACGGCGAGGCCGATCGCGGCGATCGCGATCCGCAGCGGGTCGCTGGGGATGCGGCGCGCGTAGTGGGAGCCGACGCGGCCGCCGGCGAACGAGGAGACCATGATCGTCAGCGCGTAGCGCCAGTCGACCGGGGCGAGGAAGGCGTAGACGACGGCGGCGAGGAGGTTGGCGCCGCCGGCGAGGACGATCTTCATCCCGTTGAGGTGCTGGAGGGAGTCGGCGACGAAGAGGGCGAGGATCGCGAGGATGAGGATGCTGACCGCGGCCCCGAAGTAGGCGCCGTAGGCGCCGCAGAGGAAGATGCCGCCGAGGAGGTAGGGCGAGCGCTCGTTGCCGGCGTGGGCGATGCGCGGGGTGAGCCGCGGCTGGAAGAAGAGCAGCAGGCAGGAGGCGGCGATCAGGCCCGGCACGATCGCTTCGAAGGCAGCGTCGGAGGTGAGCAGGAGCGCGGCCGATCCGGCCAGAGCGCCGAGGAAGAGGGGCACGAGGAGGCGGCGGAAGCGCCCGGTCTGCTCGCGCAGGAGGTCGCTGTAGCCGAGGGCGCCGCCGACGCTGGCGGGGACGATCCCGGTCGTGAGCGTGACGTTGGCCGAAAGCGGCGGCAGGCCGAGGGCGACCAGGGTGGGGAAGGTGATGAGGGCGCCGCCGCCGGCGATGGAGTTGACGGCGCCGGCGGCGGCCCCGGCCGCCGCGACGGCGAGCAGTTCGAGCATGGGGTCAATCCTTGCCGAAGAGGCGGCCGCGCAGGCGCGAGGCGAGGCTCGGCGGGCGCGGCTGCGTCGCCCGCCACTCCTCCGCGGTCGGCAGGCGGCCGGCCTTGCGGGCGCGCAGGACGCACTCGGTGTGGGCGTGGCGGCGGCGCGTTTTGTCGCCCTCAGGCCAGATCAGCACGTGCTCGGAGAGAGCGGGGAGGTGCTTGCCGCAGAGCGGGCAGCGGTAGGTGGCGGGCTTCAGGTTCTGCGCCGGCCGCATACCCCACCAGCGCGCCTGCTCCCCTCTCACCTGTGGTTCCTTCTGCACGTCATCGGTGCATAGGGAACCACGGGATGCCGCGACGCTCGTTCAGACGGCGCCCGAGCGAAGAGCGGGCGTCGGGGTGCCGCCACGGCGCTTCTCGGCCTGGACGACGACGTTGAAGAAGTAGTCGTTGCGACCGCGGCGCATGGCCCGAGGCATCGCGCGGCGGGCGCGGCGATGGGCGGCGGTCACGGAGCGGAAAGCCGCCCCGTGGGCCGGCGACCAGCCGATCCCGAAGATCTGCCGAACCCGATCGGGCAGCGTGCCCTTGATGATCAGGTTCTGGTCTCGAGGTTGAGCCGGGCCGGCAGCGGCACCGGCTGCCGGAAAGCGACGAGCGGCGCCATCTCCAGGGCGTGCGGGGTTGCGTGGAGCTGGGGCGAGGCGAGCTTGGCATCGAACCAGGCCTGGAACTCGCGGTAGGTCGATGGCACTGCCTCGCGGGGGAGGAGGAAGAGCTCGCCGAAGCGGACGTAGTCCTGCCAAAGCGCTTCCCGCTCGCCGTCGCTCAGAGCCCCGACCATCACTTCGTACATCGCCCGGCCGGAGTCGGCAATCACCGCTAGCGTCCACAGCATCAGCTCCGGGTCAAAGGCCGAGTAGGCACTTCCGGCGGGGTGGGCACCGGCCGCCTCGGGCAGCTCGCCCTTGACCCTTTCGTGCAGGCGATGGACCGCCGCCAGCGCCCTGTCGGCTTCGGCCTTGGTGCCGAGGAAGACGGTCTCCTGGATCTTCGCGGTGCGGGCGAGGCGGGTGAAGGGATGATCGCCGGCGTTGCTCGAGAGCATCGTGCCGGTGTAGGTGAGGGGTTCGAGGGCGCCGATCAGCAACGCCCGCTGTCCATAGAGGAGCCCCACCGAGCGCTCTCCGTGTATGCGCCGCGCCGCGGATCGACCTGGTGGAAAGTAGTGGTCGCTCACTGGCCGTCCAGCCAAGACTATCGCTGATTGGTTTGCTGGCCAAACAATTTGGACGGGCAGGCGGGCGGATCGGCGGCAGACGGCAAACCACCCGCCCGGCCGTTCACTCGGGAGGCTGGAGCTCCCTGCTCAGAGCCACGAGCGCCGAGCCTGAACCGGGTGCGGCGAGGCCGCGCAGCTCGTGGGCGGCGAAGATCTCGTCGAGTTCCTCGCGGGTCAGCGTCTCTCGCTCCAGCGCCAGCACCGCCAGGTGGTCGACGACCTCGAGGTTGGCCGAGATCAGGGCGCGGGCGCGGCGGTAGGCCTCGCGGGCAAGGGTCATCGCCGCCTGGTCGACCTCGCGGCGGGTCTGGTCGGAGACGGCGTAGTCGCTGGTCGGCATCGCGATCGGCGGCGGCCCGTCGTGGTCGACGGCGACCCCCATGCCGAATTCGGAGACCATCTGCTTGCAGACGAGGTGGACCCGGTTGAGGTCGTCGGAGGCGCCCGAGTAGCTCTCGCCGAGCACCACTTCCTCGGCGGCGCGGCCGCCGAGCAGCGTCACCACCTCGTCGAGCAGCTCGTCGCGGGACTTCAGGTAGCTGTCCTCCTGCGGCGAGTGGGCGACGAAGCCGAGGGCCGGGCCGCGAGGGACGATCGAGAGGATCTCCGGCGGGTCGAGGCCGAGCAGCTTGCGGCAGATCGCGTGGCCGGCCTCGTGGTAGGCGACGATCCGCCGCTCCTTTGCGTTGAGCCGGCGGGCCTGCTGGGAGCCGACGGCCTGGCGCAGCAGCGCCTCGTCGAGGTCCTCGCGGGTCATGTACCAGCGCCCGGCGCGGCCGGCGATGATCGCGCCCTCGTTGAGCGCGTTGGCGAGCTGGGCGCCGGTCAGGCCGGTGGTCTTGCGGGCGACGTCGCCGAGGTCGAGGTCGGGGGCCAGCGGCTTGTTGCGGGCGTGGGAGCGGAGGATCGCCTCGCGGCCCTTGCGGTCGGGCGGGGCGACGAGGACGCGGCGGTCGAAGCGGCCGGGGCGCAGCAGCGCCCGGTCGAGCTTGTCGACGTGGTTGGAGGCGGCGATCACGATCACCATCCCCGGGTCCTTCTCAAAGCCGTCGAGCTCGACCAGCAGCTGGTTCAGCGCCTGCTCGCGCTCGCTGGTGCCGCCGTCACCGCCGCCGCTTGAGCGGGAGCCGCCGATCGCGTCAAGCTCGTCGATGAAGATGACCGCGCGGCCGGCCTTGCGCGCGTCTTTGAAGAGGCGGCGAATGCGGGCGGCGCCGCGGCCGACGAACATCTCGACGAAGCTCGAGCCCGAGGCGGCGAAGAAGTCGACGCCGGCCTGGGCGGCGACGGCGCGGGCGAGCATCGTCTTACCGGTGCCGGGCGGGCCGTAGAGGAGGACGCCGCGGGGCGCCTGGGCGCCGAGGGCGGAGAAGCGGTCGGGGTCGCGGAGCCAGGCGGTGACGTCCATCAGCTCGTCTTTGGCCGCGTCGACCCCCTGCACCTCCTCCCAGAGGACCGGCTCCGTGCGCGACGCCTTCACCGTCTCCGGCTTGGTCGTCCCCATCATCCCGCGCATCATCTTCAGGAAGATGAACAGCAGCAGGGCCATGAAGAAGACCCCGAAGACGGGGTACCAGTTGAAAAAGAATTCCTGCACTTCTTCCGCCATTGCTGAAGTGTGGAGACAAAGGCGCGACAAACCCATCGCACATCCGTCCAAATGTGCGCAAAAGGGCTAAAGGTTTGCCGCGAGGGAGGCGCCAATCCGATTCAGCCCTGATCCGCGAACTGCATCAACTTGACTACCTGCTGGGTGGTTAAGTTGATGCAGTTCGGGGCTCAGCCGCGCTTCACCTGCGAGCCGCCGACGATCGCCTCCTCGCCGGAGTCGCCGAAGACGATCCAGGCCTTGTTGCCGCCGTCGTAGTCGGGGGCCCAGAGCTTCAGCGTCGCGGGGCGGCCCCAGACGGTCACCTGATCCTCGCCGGTCGAGTCGAGGCCGCGCCAGATCCGCACGAAGGGGTTGTGCTCCCACTCCGCAGCGACGGTGGTCGGCTCCTTGTGGCCGGGGTGGACGATGGTCTCGGGGTGCAGCTCCAGCAGCCGCATCACCGAGGCCTGGAGGTCGGCGAAGCCGCTGGCGCCTGGGGCCATCGTGCCGCCGACCGTCCCCTTGAAGAGGACGTCGGCGGTGAAGACGTCGGTGGCGTCGACGAGGTAGGCGAGGTGGCCGGCGGCGTGGCCGGGGGTGAAGAGCGCTTCGATCCCGATCCCGTTGGCGTCGAGGAGATCGCCGTCGCCGAGGACGATCTCGACCTCGTCATCGAGCTCGGCAGCGGTCGCCTCGTGGGCGACCAGCGGCGGGTTCCCGAGCCGCTCCCGCGCCTCGGCGAGGCCGGCGACGTGGTCGGCGTGAGGATGGGTGACGAGGACGTGGGTGATCTCGATCCGGTCGCGCTCGGCGCGCTCGAGCAGCGGCCCCAACTCGTCGTTGCCGTCGATGAGGACGCCGGTCTTGCGCTCCGGGTCGGCGACCAGGTAGGCGTTCGACAGCCACATCGGGTTCTCGGTCCTCTCGACGATCAATGCTCCTCCTCGTTTGGTGGGTGTCGCTGCGCTCTCGCACAGCGAGGGTCTCAGGTCTCGACGGGTGCTGCCCCGGCGCTACCCTCAAGCAGCGTCCGCGCAACCAGCTCCGGGTCGTCCCAGGTGGGGGTGTGGCCGACGCCGGGGAGGACGAGGAAGCGGGCGTGCGCCGGGCGGCGGTGCGGCTTCGGCGGGCCGAGCAGGCGGTCCTTTTCGCACCAGGCGATCGTTACCGGCACGTCCTCCGGGTAGCCGCTCGGGTCGAAGAGGTCCCTCCGCATCGCCCGGTTGGCGGCGTCGTAGCCCTCGCCGTCGAGCCAGCCGACGACGAGGTCGTGGGCGGCGTCGGGCGGGATCCGCTCGGGGTGGGCGGCGACCGACTGGAAGGCGGCGTGGCGGGTCTGCGGGAACTGCAGCGCCAGGGAGAGGAGCGGGCGCGCCGCCTTCAGCCAGGGCGAGCCGCGCAGCAGCATGCGGCCGCCGCCGCCGCTAGGCCCGCCGAGCGCGCGAGACCAGAGCCCGGCGGGGGAGAGGGTCGTCACCGAGGCCGCCCAGCCGCAGCGGCCCATTTCCAGCGCCACCCAGCCGCCAAGCGAGTTGCCGGCGACATGCGGGCGCTCGATCCCGTTGCGCTCGCACTCGTCATGGACGGCGCGGGCGAGGTTCGCGGCCGTCGCCTCTTCGCCCTCCGGCAGCGGTGGCGCCGCGCCGAATCCCGGCATGTCGACAGCGTGCACCTCGCGCTCGGCCTCGAGCAGCGGGATCACCGGCTCCCAGACGCTGCGGGTGCCACCGAGCCCGTGGATCAGCAGCAGCGGCTCGCGGGCGGCGGCACTCATGACGCGGATGTCGCGGCTGCGGCTCGGATCCTAGTTCTCTACCCGTAGGGCCGGTAGAGGATCCGGTAGCCGAGCAGTTCGGAGACGGTGGCGAAGCCGAAGCCGCGGGCGCGCAGGGTATCGATGACGTGCGGCAGCGCGGCGAGCGTCTCGCTGCGCGGGCCGCCGCCGTCGTGCATGAGGATGATCGAGCCGTTCCGCGCGTGGCTGACGATGTTCGAGTAGATCGCGCCGGTGCCGGGGAGCGACCAGTCGCGCGGGTCGACGTCCCAGTTGATCGTCCGCATCCCGAGGCTGCCGGCGGTGGCGACGACGCTCGCGTTGACGCCGCCGCCGGGCGGGCGGAAGAGACAGGGCGTGAAGTGGGTGTAGGCGCGGATGCGGGCGCCGGCGCCGGCAATCTGGTCGTAGCCGGGGTATTCGACGTGGTTCATCGTGTGGTCGCCGAGCTCGTTGCCTTCGGCGAGGATCTGGCGCATCACGTCTTCGCGTCCCGGCATCTCCTGGCCGACCTCGAAGAAGGTGCCGGGGACGCTCTTTTCGCGCAGGATCGCGAGGAAGTCGTCGGTGTATTCGCTGGGGCCGTCGTCGAAGGTGAGGGCGACGACCCTGCGGTCGCGCGGTCCGTTGGTGACGAGCCCGGCGCTGCCGCCGGTGCAGCCGACCGCGCGGACGGGGCGCAGGCGGAAGGCGCTGGCGCCGGTGGCCGGGAGGGTTTCGGCGCAGCGGGCACGGACCTCGCAGCCGGCGCTGGCAATTACCCGCCAACGGTAGCGGCGCGGCGGCAGCCCGGCGGCCGCCGGGTCGAGGGCGACGACCAGCTTGTCCGGCTGCGGCCGCTTCACCGTCGCTGCGACGCTGCCTTTGCGCAGCGGCTTCCCGTTCGCGTCGACGGTGACGAGCCCGACCCGGGAGTGCGCTTTCCCCCCGCCCAGGCAGACGAGCCGCTCGCCGCTTCCCTTGCTCATCGCAAGGCAGAGGTAGCGCCCGCTCGCCGCCTGCACGTTCGGCCGCTTCTCCAGGCCCGCCAGCGCCACCGGCTCCGAGGTCCGCAGCGTGAAGATCAACTCCCGCCCCTTCTGCGCCAGCCCGGCGTGCTGAAGCCCCGGCCCCCCCTCCCTCATCCGAACTGCATCAACTTGACTATCTGCGGGGTGGTCAAGTTGATGCAGTTCGCCGGCGGGGGCGCCGGCGGGGGCGCCGGCGGTGGCGCCGGCGGGGGCGCCGCACAACGCGCTCAAGGCGAGCGCGGTGGCGCACAGGATCTTGCGGGTGGGGGAGATAGGCGGGTACCGGATGGGGACTTGCGGGAGGCTGTGGATGTTAAGCCTGAGTCGCGGCGCCGGGGCGAGCCGCAGCAGCTCGGGCACTACCGTGTTCATGCCTGTTGTGACTCACCAGCCCCTGAGGAGACGCGGCGCTCTGGCGCTGCTCGCCGCGCTCGCGGCCCTGCTCGCCTGCGCGCTTGCGCCTGCTGCGGGGGCAGAAACCGGCGGCGCCGGGCAGGTCGAAACCGGCGGCAACGTCAGCAACACCGCCTTCGACCGGCAGGGGATGTGGGTCTGGTACGTCTCGCACTCCGAGGGCGGCAGCATCGGCGCGATCGTCGCCAGGGCCAAGCGCAACGACATCGGCACCGTCTACGTCAAGGCCGGCGACGGCGGCGGCAGCTGGAGCCAGTTCAGCCGCGGCCTCGTCCAGGCGCTGCACCGCGGTGGCCTCGACGTCTGCGCCTGGCAGTTCGTCTACGGCGACAGTCCGCTCGCCGAGGCCCGCGTCGCCGCCGCAGCGGTCGCCAAGGGCGCCGACTGCTTCGTGATCGACGCCGAGGCCGACTACGAGGACAAGTACGCCGCCGCCGACCGCTACGTCCGCGCCCTGCGCGCCCGCATCGGCGCCACCTTCCCGGTCGCTCTCGCCGGCTTCCCCTACGTCGACTACCACCCGTCCTTCCCCTACTCGGTCTTCTTCGGCCCCGGCGGCGCCACCTACAACCTGCCGCAGATGTACTGGAAGACGATCGGCACCTCGGTGCGCACCGTCTTCGAGCACACCTACCTCTTCAACCGCATCTGGGGGCACCCGATCTACCCGATCGGCCAGACCTACGAAGGCCCAGGCGCCGCCTCGATCCGCCTCTTCCGCCGCTTCGCCCAGAGCTACGGCGGGCTGCCGCCGAGCTGGTGGGACTGGCAGGAGACGAGCGGATCGGAGTGGGGCGCGGTCGGCGCCGCCAGCGCCCTGCGGCCGGTGACCGGCTACCGGCTCGAAGTCGTCCACCCGCTGCTGAAGCGCGGCAGCAAGGGCGACATGGTCGTTTGGGCGCAGGAGCACCTGATCGCCGCCGGAGCCGACCTGCCGGCGACGGGGATCTTCGGCCGCCAGACCGCCCGCGCCGTCCACACCTTCAAGGCCGAACACGACCTCACCGCAAACGCGATCATCGACACCGACACCTGGAACGCCCTGCTCACCTTCACGCCGGTGCGGGCCAACTGGGCCGCCCGCCGCGCCCGCCCCGGAGCCCGCCCGCAGCCGGCAACCCGCCCGCTCTCGGCTACCCTGCCGGCCAAGGCATACGAGATCCCGCCTAAGCGCTGATCCGCGTTACGAGCCGGCCCAGCGTCGGCGACTCGATCGCGATCTCGTCGCCGTCGGCGAGCCAGACGCGCGGCTTGCGTCCCATGCCGACGCCCTCGGGGGTGCCGGTGGAAACGACGTCGCCGGGCTCGAGCGTCATCAGCTTCGAGAGCTGGGAGACCAGCTGCGGGACCGAGAAGATGAGGTCGTCGGTGGCCCCGTTCTGCATCTCCTCGCCGTTCAGCGTCAGGCGGATCGCGATCGCCTCCGCCGGCCCCGCCTCGTCCGGCGTCACCAGATAGGGACCGCAAGGCGCCGAGCCGTCGAAGACCTTGCCCGGCATCCACTGCGGCGTCGCTCCCTGCAGGTCCCGCGCCGAAAGATCGTTGAGCAGCGTGTAGCCGGCGACGTAGTCGAGCGCGTCGGCCTCCTCGACGTCCTTGGCCCGCTTGCCGACGACGAACGCCACCTCCGCCTCGTAGTCGGTCTTCGCCGTTGGCACCCGCACCGTCGCCCCCTCGGCCACCAGCGCGTTCGGATACTTGGCGAAGATCGTCGGCACGTCGGGCAGGGCGTCGACGTCGACGCCGACCTCCGCCGCGTGCTTGCGGTAGTTCAACCCGATGCAGACGATCTTCTCCGGATCGGGGACCGGCGGCAGCAGCCGCACCGCCGACAGCGGATGCGACGGCGCGCCGGTATCGCCGAGCCGGCCGCGCAGATCGTCGACCCGCTCGGCGGCAATCAGCTCCCGCAGGCTCCCTCGATGCGGCTCCCCCAGCAGCGCCCAGGCATCAACGACGCGATCGTCCTCGAGCAGCCCCGCCCGCGCACCATCACCCGCGTCGTAGCTCAGCAGCCTCATCGCGCTCGCTACTGCAGGGCGAAGGTCGCATCGACCGACGCCGTCACCGTCGAGTTGCCGGGCTTGACCGGCGGCGGCGCTGCGCAGATCTTGGACTCGCCCGCCGCGCGGCGGGTGCTGCCGCTCCCTGCCGTTGCCGAAACGCACTGGGACTTAGGTGCGGCGTCGGCCGCACCGATGACGGGCGTAATCGCGCCGCCCTCGGTGATCGTCAGCGCCGGCCCCAGCGAGGCGCCTGCCGCCGTCGCCAGCATTTCGGCCTTGGCCTTCGCCCTCCCGAGCGCTTCAACCAGCGCTGCGTCGTACGCCGCTTCGCGGTCGCTCGCGAAGAAGGTCGGACCCCTCGTCCCGGTCGCGCCGGCCGCGACCCCAGCCGTGACCAAGCTCCCGGCTTCCTCGGGCTGGTGGGTTACGACGGTGACTCCCTCGTTCGCCCGGTAGACCGGCTTGGCTCCCTTCTCGACCCGCCGCACCGAGATCGAGCCGGTGGTGACGTCCCCGGCGCCGACGCCCGGCGTGGCTTGCGCCGCCGCGATGACCGCCTGCAGCCGGACCGCGACCACTCGCAGAGCGGCAGCCCGTCCCGGCCGTTCCTTGCTGACCGAGAAGTGGACTTCCGCCGCGTCGTTCGGCACCGCGTGTTCGACGGTCGCCTGGACGCTGACGGTGCGGTCCAGCGCCACCGCGCTGGCGGGAGCGGTCAGGGCGGCGAGGACCGACAGAAGGATGATGCGGCGCACGGGCCGCATCATCGCATCTGCCGTCTCAATGTCTACGCCCGAGCCGGCTCGACTTCCGGCTCGCCCTCGAACGCGGTGTCGACCAGCGTCTCGCGTTCGATGTCCCCCTCCCGCACCAGCCAAAGCCCAAAGACCGCCCCGGCGAAGGAGAGGATCGCGCCGAGGACGAGGATCTCGTTGAGGCCGTGGAGGAAGCCCTGTTGGGCCGCGTTGGCCGCCACGTTCTGCGCCTGGGCCGGGAGCGCCGAGACCGCTTGGCCGAGGTGTCCCGACGATGCCGCTTCGACCAGGCCCCGCGCCTGATCGTTCGTCAGCGCGCCATTCGCCGCCTGCTGGGTCTTGTCAGCTCCCGCGCCGAGGAAGATCGCGCCCCAGGCGGCGATGCCGACGGCAATCCCGACCTGGCGAAAGGTGTCGTTGATCCCTGCCGCCATCCCGCTCTGCTCCTTCGGGACGACGCTGAGTGCGACGTCGGCGATCACCGGGTTCAGCAGGCCGACGCCGACGCCGCTGATCAGGAAGCCGGCGAGCAGCGCGGTCCACTCCGAGTCCATCTGCAGCCCGGACATCAGCAAGAGGCCGAGGCCGGTCAGCGCCAGGCCGCCGCTCATCAGGTAGCGCGCCTGGATCTTCGCCAGCGCCATCCCCGACAGCGGGGCGACGACGAACGAGGCGACCGTGATCGGCAGGTAACGCAGCCCCGCTTCGATCGGCGAGAGGCCGAGGAAGCTCTGCAGGTAGAGCGTCAGATAGAGGAAGAGCGCGAACATCGAGCCGGAGACCGCGAAGGCGGCGAGCTGGACGCCGGTGAAGGCGCGGCGGCCGAAGAAGCCGAGCGGGAGCATCGGCTGCTCGACGCGCCGCTCGATCGCGATGAACGCCGCCATCAGCACCGCCGCGATCGCGAACAGCGAGACGATCGTGGTGCTGCCCCAGCCCTCGTCGTTGCCGCGCACCAGCGCCAGGACCAGGAGGAAGAGCGCGGTCGAGAAGGTGACGAGGCCGCCCCAGTCGATCCGGGTCGCATTCGGGTCGCGGGACTCGGCGACTTTCCAGTAGGTGACGGCGATCGCCGCCAGCCCGATCGGCACGTTGAGCAGGAAGACCGACTGCCAGCCGAGGCCGTCGGTGAGCAGGCCGCCGACCAGCGGGCCGACCGCGACCGCGATCCCGATCGTCGCCCCGTAGATCCCCATCGCCATCCCCCGTTCGGGGCCGCTGGGGAACTCCTGGGCGACCAGCGCCAGCGAGACCGCGAACATCACCGCGCCGCCGACGCCCTGCAGGCCGCGGGCGAGGTTGAGGAAGGTCGGGTCCGGCGCCAGCGCGCAGAGCAGCGAGGCGAGGGAGAAGATCCCGAGGCCGATCGCGAAGACGCGGCGGCGGCCGAGCCGGTCGGCAAGCGAGCCGGCGGTCAGGACCAGCGCCGCCAGCGAGAGGGCGTAGGCGTCGATCACCCACTGCAGGTCGGTGAAGCTGCCGCCGAGGTCCTGCTGGATCGCCGGCAGCGCCGTGTTGACCACGGTGATGTCGAGCAGAAGCATGAAGGTTGCAACGCAGACCGCGCCAAGCGTCCACCACTTGCGGTCGGTGGCGCCGGCAGCCGTCGCGGTTGAAGTCGAGTCCATATGAGGTCTCCTAGCCATCGGGTACAATTCGTAAGGCAACCTTGTAAGGTGACCTGACCAGGCGACCTTATCAGGCTCCCTGACGAAATGATGCGAGCTCCCAAAAACAGCGAGACCTGGATCCCGCTCCCGGGGTTGCTCGACATCGCCTCCAACGCGCTCTTCGCCGAGTTCCGGACCGAGCTCGAGCAGTCTGAGTTCGGCGACATCCGTCCCACCCACGGCTGCGTCTTCCGCTTCGTCCAGGGCCAGGGGCTGCGCCTCACCGACATCGCCGAGCGGGCCAAGCTGACCAAGCAGTCGGTAGGGGAGATCGTCGACGACCTGGTCGACCGCGGCTACGCCCAGCGCATTCCCGACCCTGATGATCGCCGCGCCAAGCTGATCTGCCTGACCGAGCGCGGCGAAACCGCCCAGGCCTACGGCCGCAAGCTCTTCGCCAAGGTCGAGAAGCGCTGGGCCGAGCGCTACGGCGCCGAGCGGATCACTGTCCTGCGCGAGCTCCTCGAAGAGATCGCCGCCGCCGAGGCCCCCTTCGCGGTCCCCGAGATCGCCCACCCCGAGCCTGAGCCGGCCATCGCCTAGCCGACCCCCGCCCGGCCCCTACGCGACCCGCAATACGCTAGCTTTCGCTCCCCGGGCTCCCAGAGTCCGTCTCGAGTCTCGGGGGCGTAGCTCAGCTGGTTAGAGCGCCGGCCTGTCACGCCGGAGGTCGCGGGTTCGAGTCCCGTCGCTCCCGTTGCTAGCCGTCCGGGGATCGACCCATGGGTCCAACCATCCGATCTTCTGGCGGACCGCGTCGAGATTGCGCCAGGCAAGCCAGGGACTGATCGAGAAGTCCTGGCGCGCCTTCGCGAGCGCATCGAGGGCGGCCGCGGCGGCCGAATCGAGTTCACCGGCGGCAGTCGGAGAGATCAAGTCCGCGAAGCGTGACTCCGACCCGAACAGCTCGATCATGGTCGCGCTGTAGTAGTCGAAGACCGCCATCTCGATGCCCACTTGGCGGACTCGGCGGTGCTGCTCGACCTCGTCGTTCGCGCCGCCGCGGAAGAGGGAGCATTTGCCGAACTCCAAGCAGTGGTTCTGAAAGTCAACGCAGTCGGCGCTCGCGGGCTCGAGTTCTCGCAGCCACTGCGCCACCCACTCTGACTCAGGACCCTGATGGTCACGGACCGCCTCCATCGCGGCGGTCGCTTTCCCCCGGTACTCGGCTCGGACGACGCTCCGGGCAAGATCCCTCAGGCTGTCGCAGCCGCACGTCGACTGCTGGTGGATCAGCTCCCGGGTCGTGCGAATGAGGTCACGGGGGAGGCCTCCCGAGAGGCAGTGGCAGAGGTACTGGAAGGGGACGGGCAGGCCGGTGACCCTGGACTCCAGGACCCCGCACGACTCCTCCAAAGTCAGGTACCCGACCATCTGGACCGCGTCGAATGCCGAGTCGAAAGCGTCTCGGAACGGCAGCCCTCGGCGCTCGAAGCTGCTCATCGCGTCCTCGGAGACCGAGATCAGGTAGTAGCAGCCGCGGACCCCGAAGACCCCCTTGATGTTGTTCAGGAACTGCCTGGCCTCGTCTCCCGACTCCATCTTGTCGAGCTCGTCGATGCCGATCACCAGGTAGTGGCTTTCCGCGACCGACCTCGCGTAGCGCCGAAACGCCTCGACCGCTTCGGGCAGGCTCCACGGCGTGCGCGAGCGGGTGGTGCTGCCTTCCCGGCCGAGCTTGAGCCCTCCCGGCAGCTCGAGCCCGCCCGACCAGCCCGAGGAGATGGTCTGCTGGTAGCGGATCTCCTCCAGGTGAGCTTGTGCAACCACCTCGGGTGGCGGGCCCTTGAGCGGGGGCAAGCCCCGCAAACGGCGCACCCAGCCCGAAAGTTCGGACAGATAAACGGTCCAGATGATCGCCCCGATATAGCCGGCGACCGCTGCCAAGACGAGCAGGAACAGGCCCCACTCCTTCGGCCCCTCGGGGAGGATCCGGTGGAAGAGCAGCATGGCGCCGCCGACGAGTGCCAGGCCGATGGCGCTGAGGAGGAGGATCCGCACCAAGCGGACTTGACGCAGCCTCATCTCCCAGCCTGGGTCGGGATCGACCCCTTCCTCCGGGCGGTATCTCCCCATCACCCGTTCGCAGAGCGCGCCGAAGAGGTGGAGCACGAACTCCCTAGTTTCGTATTTCACCGGAGCGGAAACGCTCAGTCCGATTCTGTCGCCGCCGAACAGCAGCGAGCGGCCGCGTGCGAAGCTCTCGATCAGCGTCGTCTTACCCGCTCCCCGAGGACCGGCCAGCCCGAT
>Ga0307316_10000071_pt1 | contig 25014 bp, 25 predicted proteins | sample ER_DNA_356_FD_194504 | JGI IMG/M metagenome (GOLD analysis project Ga0307316, IMG submission 194504) | Bulk soil microbial communities from the East River watershed near Crested Butte, Colorado, United States - ER_DNA_356 | ecosystem: Environmental > Terrestrial > Soil > Floodplain | place... | reverse complement strand
GGTGCCCCGGCCTCACCTTGGCTAGGCGGACTTCCGCCCGACCAGCCGAGCGACGACGGCGCTAAGGAGTTTGCGCGGGGGCCAAACCCGCATGGTCGTGTCCGCTCCCTAGAAGAGCTGGTTCTCGCCGGCGAAGATCGCCGAGACGGACTCGTCCGAGAAGACGTTCTTGATCGTGTCCGCGAGGAGGATCGAGACGGTGAGCGGCTCGGGGAAGTTGTCCGGCCGCAGGAGCGGGTTCACCGGGACGGTGTCCGTGACCGCGATCTCCTTCAGCCGGCTCTGGCCGAGCTTCTCGAAGGCGGCCTCGGGGAGGAGTGCGTGGGTGGCGCAGGCGTAGACCTCGGTCGCGCCCGCGTCCTTGAGGGCCTGGGCGCCCGCGATAAGCGTGCCGCCTGTGACGATGATGTCGTCGGTCATGATCGCGACCTTGCCCTCGACGCGGCCGATGACCTCGGTGACGGCCGCCGAGTCCCGGGCGGGGCGCGTCTTGTTCATGATCGCGAGGTCGGCCTCGAGCATCTCCCCGAACTTGCGCGCCATCTTGGCGCGGCCCGGGTCCGGCGAGACGGCGACGACGCCGTCTCCGTGCAGGCCCTTGTCGCGGTAGTACTGGGCGAAGAGCGGCAGCGCGGTCATGTGGTCGACCGGGAGCGAGACGAAGCCCTGGATCTGGCCGGCGTGCAGGTCCATCGTGAGGATTCGGTCGACGCCGGCGGCGACGAGCATGTCCGCGATGAGCTTCGCCGTGATCGGCTCGCGCGGCGCCGACTTCTTGTCCTGGCGCGAGTAGGGGTACCAGGGCATGACCGCGGTGATCCGGTTCGCCGAGGCGAGCTTGGCGGCCTGGATCATGATCATGAGCTCCATCAGGTGGTCGTTCGTCTTCGGCCCGTGGCACGACTGGACGAGGAAGACATCGGCCCCGCGGATTGACTCGCAGTAGCGGCAGTAGGTCTCGCCGTTGGCAAACGTCTCCAGCTCGACGTCGCCGAGCGAGATGTTCAGCAGGTCGGCGATGCGCTCGGAGAGCTCGGGGTTCGAGCGCCCGGAGAAGAGCATGAGCTTCCCTGACGGACCGCGCTCGATCCAGCGGCCGCGCTCGCCGCTCGGCTGCGTGGGCGCGACTTCGGGCACTTCAAGGCCAGGCAGCCTGGCCAGCTCAGTCGTTCCGCTTTCCACCGTTGCCTTCCTGGTCGATCTGCCCCGCGACGGTACTCGAAGCATCGCGGTCAGCCTCCACTCGCGCAACTGGAACATTGTCCCTGCCGCACTGGACGTACCCGCCGGTCACCCGCCGGCACCTCCCGGACGGAGGTAGGTGAAGGGCTCGACCTTGGCTCCCTGAGCCACTTCCGAGTCGACCACGACCGCGTGAGGGCCGACCTCGGCGCCCGCGCGGACGACGGTCCTCCCGCGCAAGATCGTGAAGGGCTGGAGGGTCGCTTCGGGCTCGATGACGACGTTCGGATCGATCCAGGTCGTGGACGGGTCGACCACCGCAACCCCGGCGGCCATGTGCTCCTCGACGATGCGCCGGCGAAGCTCGGAGGCGGCCTCCGCCAGCTCGGCTCTCGTGTTCACCCCGAGACCCATGTCGGCCACAGGCGCACAATAGACGGCGGCGCCGCGGCCGGCATCGACGAGGTTCCGCACCGCGTCCGTGAGGTAGAGCTCGCCCTGCGCGTTCCGCGCCTCGAGGCCGTCGAGCGCCCGCCAGAGGTCGACGGCGCGAAAGACGTAGATGGACGTGTTCAGCTCCCGCACCGCGCGCTCCTGCGGCGAGGCGTCCTTGTCCTCGACGATGGCGCGGAGGGCGCCGGACCCGTCGCGCAGGATGCGCCCGTAGGGAAGCGGCTCGTCGGGCTCGATGGAGAGAACGGTGATGGACGCGCCGCTTCGGCGGTGCTCGCCGACGAGGTCTTGCAGGAGGTCAGTGGTCAGGAGCGGCGCCGCCCCGTCGAGTACGAGGACGTCACCCTCGAACCCCTCGAGCGAAGGCTTGGCGGCCGCGACGGCATCGCCCGTTCCCCGCGGCGCCTCCTGCACGGCGAGCGTGGAGCCCGCGGGAAGCGTCCCGGCCAGCTCCTCGCGGGTGGCGGGCGAACAGACAACGACGAGCGGGTCTGGCCCGAGCGGGAGCACCGGCGCGATGGACCAGTCGAGCAGGCGCCGCCCGAGGAGCGGGTGGAGGTGCTTGGGGCGCTCGGAGCGCATCCGCGTTCCGAGGCCGGCAGCCATTACGACCGCGGCGAGCGAAGGGGTCATGGGCGTGTGGTTATGGCTGGGGCGGGAGGATTCGAACCTCCGGTCACGGGACCAAAACCCGCTGCCTTACCGCTTGGCTACGCCCCAGTGATCGGGCCTCCGAGTCTACTTCCGGTCAACGAGGAGCGCGACGAGCAGGAAAATTGCGAGGCCGACCAGGACGATGATCGCGACGGTCTTGATGAGCACCCAGAGGACCGGGACGAGCACCGCCAGGAGCTGGGAGGCGGCCGCGACCCAGGTGATTTCGTAGACGACTCCCGACCCGCGCCGGCCGACGAACCAGTACGCGATGACGGCGAGAATCGCGGCGATGATCACGTAGCGCCAGCCGTGCGCGCTGAAGAGAACAAGCAGGCTCTCGACGAAGGCGATCAGGAGCGCGAGGCGCAGGCGCCGCTCCCGCATCCAGCGAGCCGCAGCGCTCTGGCGGTGCTCGACGACCCGCTCTTCGTCCATCGCGGCGCGACGCTACCAGACTGGTGCCACGACCCAGGTGCGCGCGGCCAGGCGCACCCGTCGAGCCGCGCGCTTGGCGTCCGGGAGGTGATGGAAGAGCCCGTAGACGGCTGGGCCGGCGCCGCTGACGTCCGCCCGGAATGCCCCGCTTTCCATGAGCTCGTCCACGAGCCGGGGCCTGCCCGCGGCCTCGGCGAGGTCGTTCCGAGGAAAGGCGGCGAAGTCGCGCGGGCGTCTGGCTGAAGTGAGCGCCTCACCCAGCGCGGCGCGTCGCTCGTCGAACCCGCCGGCGGCGTTGGACTCGTCGAAGCGCGCGTAGACGTCTGCCGTCGATGTCTTGCGCGCCCGCCGCGGAAGCGCGACCACTACCCAGAAGTCCTGCGGGAGCTCGAGCGCGCTGAGCCGCTCTCCCGCGCCCTCGGCGAGTTTCGGGCCGGGGTCGAGGAAGAAGGGAACGTCAGCGCCGATCCCCGCGGCGACCTCGGCCAGGCGCTCGGGCGGAAGCGGATGCTCGAGGAGCGGGTTGGCGAGCGCGAGCGCCGCCGCGGCGTCGGCGCTTCCGCCGCCGAGCCCGGCGGCGAGCGGAATGTGCTTGCGGATTCGGGCGCGCCAGCGCGGCTCGACTCCCGCAGCCGACGCGAGCTGGACAAGCGCGGTGCGGACAAGCGTGTCCTCCCTGAAGCCCTCGACGGCAAGCGCGGGCGCCGGCTCGAGCTCGACCGCGTCGCAGAGGTCGATCCGCTGCATGACCGTCGCGATCTCGTGCAACCCGTCCTCCCGCACAGGGCCCACCACGAGCGCGAGGTTGATCTTGGCCGCCGCCGGGAGGCGCTTCACGGCAGAAGCTCGGCCAGCTCGAAGAACTGCTCGGGGGCGAGCGCCTCGGCGCGGATGCTCTGCGGGTGGCCGAGCTGCGCGAGTGCGGCCTCGACCTCGGACCGGCCGCCACGCGCGAGCTCCAGCGAGTTGACGAGCGTTTTGCGCCGGTGGGCGAACGCGCCCTGGACGATCTCCTTCAGGTGACCGAACTCGGGCCCCCACGAGCGGGTTCGCTTGAAGGCGACGAGCGCCGAGTCCACATTCGGCTGCGGACGGAACACGGACCGGCTGACTGGGTGGAATCCGGTGCGCTCGGCGGTGAGCTGGATCAGCACCGAAACGGCGCCGTAGCTCTTCGTCCCCGGCGAGGCGAAGAAGCGATCGGCGACCTCGCGCTGCACCATCACGCACCAGAGCTCGAGCGCCGGCAAGCCGTCCAGGCTCTCCGCCACGAGTGGCGTGGCGATCTGGTACGGGAGGTTGGCGACGAGCTTGCGCGGCGGCGGGTCGAGTCCCTCGAGCGGAAGCATGAGGGCATCGCCCAGGACGAGCTCGACGTTGTCGTGGCCGGCCAACGCTTCGCGGAGGTGCGGCTCGAGGCCGCGGTCGACCTCAACCGCATGGACGAGGCGGACGCGCTCGGCGAGGTACGCGGTCAGGACGCCAAGGCCCGCACCGACCTCGAGCACGACGTCGTCGGCGACGAGCTCGGCGAGGCGGCCCGCGACGCCGAGGATGTTCTCGTCGACGAGGAAGTGCTGGCCGAGCTCGCGGTTGGGCGCGACCGGGAGCTTCACGGGAGACCGAAGGCCGCCTTGGCGTTGGCGTCGATCGCGCGCTCGAGCTCGTCCGGATCCTCTCCGCGCGCTTCGGCGAGGACGGCCAGCGTGTGCATGACGTTGGCCGGCTCGTTCGGGCGTCCGCGGACGGGCTGCGGCGCGAGATAGGGGCTGTCCGTCTCCGCGAGGATCCGCTCGCTCGGGACGCGCGCAGCGGCCGTCCGCAGCTCCGTCGCCTTCGGGTACGTCACGTTCCCGGCGAACGACACGTACCAGCCGCGTTCGAGGGCGGGCGCGAGCATGCGGAGCGACGAGAAGCAGTGGAGGACGACCTTCGTCTCCTCGGGGAGCCCGGTGAGGACGGCAGCGGTCTCGTCGTCCGCGGCGCGCGTGTGCACCACAAGCGCCTTGCCCGCGTCGACGGCGAGAAGGGCCTGCGCCCGGAAGAGCTCGAGTTGCCGGTCGTGGGGCGCGTAGTCGCGGAAATGGTCGAGCCCGGTCTCCCCCACGGCGACCGCCTTCGGGTGGTCGAGAAGCGTGGAGAGCTGGTCGGCGTCAGCGCTTGACGCGCTGCCGGCCTCGTGCGGGTGGAGGCCGATCGAGACGAAGACGTCGGGCTCCTGCTCCGCGAGCGCTAGCATCGCCCGCGACGAAGCCAGGGTCGTCCCGATCGTGATGACGCGCTGCACGCCGGCGGCGCGCGCGCGTGCGAGCGCCTCCGTCGCGTCGTCGAGTGCGTCTAGGTGGGCGTGGGTGTCGATCACGCGGGCTCAGACGGCCGCGGGTGCGTCCACGCGCGGGAAGAGCGGCTGCGCCGGCTCGATTCCGTCCGCCGCGCGGGTCCCGCCCGAATGCGCGCCGCTCCAATCGAGGCTCGCATCCTGTCCCAGTGCGGCGAGGATCTGCGGCCCCGTCTCCGGGAGGAACGGAGACAGGACGACGGCGAGGACGCGCAGCCCGTCAGCGAGATCGAAGAGGACGCGATCGAGGTCGGCCGCGCGCGCGTCGTCCTTCGCCAGCTCCCAGGGCGCGTTCTGCTCGACGTGGCGGTTGAGGGAGCGGACGACCTCCCAGATCTCGTCGAGCGCGCCGGTGAGGTCGTAGGCGTCGAGGCGCTCCACGAGCCGCGGCGGCAAGCCGTCGAGCTCCGCGGCGAGCTCCTGCGTGCCGGAGGCGACCGGCAGGACGCCGTCCCGATAGCGGGCAATCATTGCCGTGGTCCTCGAGAGGAGGTTGCCGAGGTCGTTGCCGAGCTCGCGCTCGTAGCGCTGGTGCAGCCCCTCGACCGAGATGTTCCCGTCCTGGCCGAACGACGCCGCCCTGAAGAGGTAGTACCGCACCGGGTCCACGCCGTAGACGTCGATCAGCTCGAGCGGATCGATGACGTTGCCCACCGACTTGGACATCTTGCGGTCGTTCATGAGCAGGTACCCGTGCACGAAGAGCTGCTTCGGCACGGTGATTCCCGCGCCCATCAGGAGCGCCGGCCAGATGACGCAATTGAACTTGAGGATGTCCTTGGCCAGGAGGTGGCGAACCTCCGGCCACAGGCTCGGGCGGAGGTCCTCGCCCTCGCGCGCAAAGGCAAGCGCGCTCCAGTAGTTGATCAGCGCGTCGACCCAGACGTACACGACCTGGTCGGGGTCCCATGGGACCGACACGCCCCAGCGCTGCGTCGCCCGGCTGACGCTGATGTCGTCGAGGCCCTGCTCGATGAAGCTGCGCGCCTCGTTGGCGCGGAACTTGGGCAGGACGAACTCGGGATTTCGATCGTAGAGCTCGAGCAGCCGGTCCTGGTAGGCCGAGAGGCGGAAGAAGTAGTTCTTCTCCTCGACGTACTCGGGCACGATCCCGTGCTGCGGGCAGCGGCCGTCCACGAGCTCCGCCTCGGTGTAAAATGACTCGCAGCGGCTGCAATAGAGGCCGGCGTAGACGCCCTCGTAGATCTCGCCGGCGTCGTAGATCCGCTGCAGGAACTCCTCCACGAGAGCCTCGTGTCGGTCGTCGGTCGTGCGGATGAAGAAGTCGTTTGAGACGTTGATCCGCCGGGTCATCTCGAGGAACTTCGCCGCGTTCCGGTCGACGAACTCCTTCGGCTCGAGCCCCGCCTCCTCGGCCACGCGCGCGATGTTGGAGCCGTGCTCGTCCGTGCCCGTGAGAAAGAACGTCTCCTCGCCGCGCTGGCGCCGGTGGCGGGCGAGGATGTCCGCGGCGATGGTCGTGTACGCGTGCCCCACATGAGGCGTGGCGTTCACGTAATAGATCGGTGTAGTGACGTAGAAGGTCACGCACAGCAATCATACGAAGCACGCAACGCCCTCCCGCGAGCGGAAATCATGGTTAGAAACGGCAACCCGCGGGGACGTGTTGCATGAAGCCCGCCGCGAACGAGGAGATGAGGTGACATGGGGTCGAACGGAGGCACCGAGCGAGCCGCGCCCGCGCGCTCGACCAGAGGAGCGACGAGAACGGGGATCATCCGCCACATCGACGATCTCGGCAGGATCGTTATCCCGATCGAGATTCGCAAGCGCTTCGCCCTGGGCGAGAAGGATCCGCTCGAGATCTCTGTCAAGGACGACGTCATTCTCCTGTCCAAGCCGCAGACCGTCTGCGTCTTCTGCGGCAAGAGAAGCGCCTTGCGCAAGCATCGCGGCCGGGCCGTGTGCCAGTCGTGCGTGTCCGAGCTCGCGTCGACGGCGGGCTAGCCGGGCTCCGAGCCCGAGCACGCACAGCCCCACCCCGCCGATCGCAGCAGCGCAGGCCAGGCGCAGGCTTCGGCTCGAGGCGGGCGAAGATTCGGCGGCCGGCCGCGCGGCGCGAACGAAGCCCGAATCGGCTGCGGCGGGACGGGGGCTCCACGAGGCAGCCACGTTGCGAATCCGCGTCGCCGGCGCCGGCCGGCCGCGGCCTCGAGCCGTCTTCGGCCGGACAGAGCGTTCGCGGGCCGGGCGCGCTGTGGCGGATGGCTCCTCGGCTCCTCCGTGCGCGCGCGACGATGCCGGGTGCAAGACCGGTGTGGCCACGTGCTGGTTCGGATCGGAGCCTGGGGCCGGAACGGGATCCGGCGCGGGCTCGGGTTCCGCAGGCTCCTGGGGAGGCGTGACGGGAGCGGGTAGCAGGCCGAGCGGATCGACGTAGCCGTCCGGGTCGTTCGCAGTGCGGACGCCGAGATAGATGAAAGGCTCGGTTCCGTCGCCCACCGTCCCGACGGCATCGCCCTCCCCCAACACCGCTCCGCGCGCGACCGAATACGTGCCGAGGTGGAGGAGCGTGACGGCGAAGCCGTCGTCGGTCCGGATCGTGACGGTCCTCCCGCCTGTAGGAACGCTGCCCGCGAAGCTGACCGCGCCCGCGGCCGGCGCGCGAACGAGGGCGCCCGGCGGCGCGCCGATGTCGATGCCGCGGTGCTGCCCGCCGGCGTACGGGTCGTCACCGAGAACGAATGGACGTAGCACCGGCCCGTCGACGGGCCAGGTCCAGGCGAGCGCGGGCTGCACGCCGACCTGGAGCGCGACGAGGACCGGAAGCAGTACGGCGATGCCTTTCATCGCTGCTCCTCCTCGTTGTCAAAGTTGAGAACAAGACGAGCGTAGCAAGAAGGTCACTCCGTTGTCAAATCAGGCTACAGCGAGTCGCGATAGAGGCGGTTGCGCGCGACGCCCGAGAGCCGGGCGACCAGCTCGGCGGCCCGCCGGCGCGGGACACCCTCTGCCACGAGCTCCAGAACGGCCGCGACCGCATCGCCGTCCTCCGCTCCGCCGTGGGCAGAGCCCGGCCCGAGGACAAGCGTGATCTCACCCTTGGGCGGCGCCTTGAAGCGCTCCGCGACCTCAGCCGCAGGGCCCCGGACGACCTCCTCGAAGCGCTTGGTCAGCTCACGGCATACGGCGACCGGCCGCGCGGGGGCGGCATCCGCGAGCGAGCGAAGCGACGCAGGCAGGCGCTGGGGAGATTCGAAGGCGACCACGGGCCAACTCCAGGCGGCGATCTCCTCCCAGAGCCGGCCGAGCTGCTCGCGCGTTCGCGGGAGATAGCCGACGAACGCGTAGCGCTCGCCCACGAGCCCGCTCGCGACGAGCGCGGTCTCGACGGCCGACGGGCCGGGAAGCACGGCCACCTCGACGCCGTGTTCGATCGCCGCCTCGATGAGCCTGGCACCCGGGTCGTTCACCCCCGGGAGCCCTGCGTCGCTCGCGAGCGCGATCTTCTCCCCGGCCTCGAGGCGAGGAAGGAACTCTTGAACGCGCCGGGCCTCGTTGTGGCGCTGGTAGCTGACGAGCCGCGCCTCGATGCCGTGCCGGTCGAGGAGCTTCCGCGTGCGGCGGGTGTCCTCACAGAGGACGATGTCGGCCTCGGCCAGCTCACGGAGGACGCGCAAGGTGACGTCCTCGAGGTTGCCGATCGGCGTCGCGCAGACGACGAGTGGCACTACGCGCCCCGCTGCAGCGCCTCGAAGCCGACGAGCCCGGCGCCGATGAGCCCGGCCTCGACCCCGAGCAGGGCGGGGACGATCCTCACCTCGTCGCGGGACGGGGCAAGCGCGCGCGCGGCCACGAACTTCCTGGCCGGCTCGAACAGGAGATCGCCCGCGCGCGCGAACCCGCCTCCGATCACGATCAGCTCCGGGTTGAAGACGTTGACGAAGCTCGCGATCCCCACGCCGAGGTGTGTCCCCACATGCTCGAGCACGTCGCGCGCATCGCCTGGCCCCTCGGCCGCCAGCTCGACGGCGAGGCGGGCGTCCACCTCCTTGCCGTCGGCCTTCGCGCGGCCCAGGTCTCCCTCGGGGTTCCTCTCGGCCTGCTCCACGGCGAGCGCGTCGGCCGCGGTTCCCGAGGCGAGAGCCTCCAGGTGGCCGCGCCCCGGACAGCGACCCTGACAAGGAGGACCGTCCAGGTCGATGGTGATGTGTCCAAGCTCACCGGCTGCGCCGATGCAGCCGCGATAGAGGCTCCCGTCGAGGATGAGCCCTCCCCCGACGCCGGTCCCCAGGGTGAGCATGACCATGTGGCGGGTCCCGCGACCCGCGCCGTAGCGGTGCTCCGCGAGCGCCGCAGCGTTGCCGTCGTTCTCGATCGCCACCGGAACGCCGAAGCGCTCGCTCAGGTGATCGCGGAAGACGATGCCGGCGAGGGGGATGTTCACCGAGTCGACCGCCTCGCCTCGCCGCTGGTCGATCGTCGACGGGAGGCCGATGCCGATGGCGCCGATGTCGTCGCCGATGAGCTCCTCGACCGCGGCGTCGACCTGCTTGACGAGAGCGTCCTCGCTCGAGGTATCGGTCGCGTTGACGATGCGCCGCTCGACGACGCCGTCCTCGCCGACGACCCCGGAAAGCAGCTTCGTGCCCCCGAGGTCGAGCGCGATCACACGGGGGGAAGCCATGGGCTCCGGCTACGATACTCGCTCCCGTGGCGCCCAAGGACAAGCCGTACCGCGTCTACCGCGGGGGGAGAGTGAAGGGTCCGATCCGGCCCGAATCGCCAAAGACGAAGCCGGACAAGAAGAATGGACCCGAGCCCCGCGACTACCGTGGCCCGAAGCCCGCCAGAAGCAGGCGGCGCTGGGTCCGCCCTGTCCTCTGGACGCTCATCGGCGTCATCGTCCTGGCCCTCGTGTGGGCCCTGCTCGGGTACCTCGCCTTCAGGAGCGGCGTGAAGGAGGCGAACAAGAAGCTCGATCCGCGCGCCGAGCGGGCGCTCACGCCGCAGGACGGGATCATGCTCTCGAACCCGAGCAACATCCTCGTCCTCGGCGCCGACACGGGCTCGAAGAGCCGCCAGGGCTCGGTCGCGCGCTCGGACTCGATCATCATCGTCCACACCGACCCCGACGGGCACCGCATCGTGCTCCTCTCGATCCCACGCGACCTCCGCGTCGACATCCCGGGGCACGGCGAGGACAAGATCAACGCCGCCTACGCCTACGGCGGCCCTACGCTGGCGATCAAAACTGTGCAAAGCGTCACCGGTCTCCCCATCAACCATGTCGTCGTCGTCGACTTCGGCACCTTCGACCAGGTGATCGACGCGCTCGGCGGCGTCAACGTGGACGTGCCCAAGCCGATCCTCTCCAACAAGTTCGAATGCCCGTTCGCCACCGAGGCGCACTGCGACCGCTGGAAGGGCTGGCGCTTCAGGAAGGGCGAGCAGACGATGGACGGTCACACCGCGCTCATCTACGCGCGGATCCGCGAGAACCAGCTCGATCCGAAGGAATCGGACATCACGCGGGGCGAGCGGCAGCAGGCCGTCGTCACGGCGATCGCGGACGAGATCGTCAGCTTCAAGGGTTACCTGCGGGCGCCGTTCATCGGCGACGACATCGTGAAGCCACTCGCGACCGACCTCTCGGCCGCGCAGATACTCGAGCTCGCGTGGGTGAAGTTCCGGACGCCGTCGAGCGGGAAGCTCCGCTGCCGCCTCGGCGGGACGGCCTCGAACATCGGCGGGATCGACTACATCCTCGGCACCGAGGAGAACGTCTCGGTGATCGCGATGGTGACCGGAAAGAGCGCGCCGCAACCGCCGAAACCAGCCTCCGGCCCCTTCGGGCCCGGCTGCGTGCGGGGCGGCTAAGCCTCCGCGGGCTTCTTCTCCGACTTCTTCTCGGGCTTCGAGTCGGGCTTCGCCTTCTTGTCGGACGACTCGGACTTGTCCGCCTTGTCGCCGTCGCGCGCGCGCTTACCGCTGCCGTAGTCGGTCGTGTAGAAGCCCGAGCCCTTGAAGTGGATCGCGGCAGGATAGAGAACCTTCTCCAACGGGCTCGCTCCGCAGATCTGGCACTCTGATGGCGGCGGGTCCGTCATCCGCTGGAGCAGCTCGAACGTGTGCCCGTTCGGACACCTGTATTCGTAGATCGGCATCGAGAGAAAGGCCCGGTTTGCGGGAGGAAAGCCTAGCAGGGAGCCCGGCCGCCTCTGGCACTCGCGCGGAGCGAGTGCCACGGGCATCCTGGCTCGAGAGCGCGGTCCGCTGGGCCCGCGAGGACTCCTTCCGGCTGGGAGTCGCCGTGATCGCGGCCGCCCTCGCGACCTTCCTGCTCTTCCAGATGACCGTGTGGCCGCCGCACGAGGACGAGACCCTCGTCTTCTTCATCACGCAGCAGCCGATCGGAGATGTCTTCTCGACGGTCTTTGCGGAGCGCGGCGGCGCGCCCTTGCACTGGCTGCTCGCCTACGCGGCCGGCGCGATCTCGCCCAGCCTCACAGCCCTGCGCCTCGTGTCGGTGATCTTCGCGGTGGCGAGTATGCCCGTGATCGCCGCGCTCGTCGCCCGCCTCACGGACAAGAGAACGGCGCTCATCGCGACCGCGCTCGCGGCGGCAAGCTGGATCACGATCTACCACGGCATCTACGCGCGCATGTACAGCCTCTTCCTCTTCTTGAGCGCGCTCTCGTTTCTGGCCCTCCTGCGCGCAATCGGGACGAGCGATCGCCGGCGCTGGGCCGCCTGGATCGCGGCGACGGTGCTCATGATCGCGACACAGCCGTACGGAACCTTCGTGCTCGCGGCCCAGGCGGTCTACGTGCTCGCGCGGAGGCTGCGGCACCAGTTTCCACTTCGTCCTGCCGCGATCTCGTTCGCCGTCGTCGTCGTCCTCGTGGCGCCGCTTTGGCTCATCTACCGTGTACTCGCCTCGCGGTTCGGCATCGGGGTGACCGGCGCGAGCGACTCGAAGCTCGGGTCTCCCGTCGACGTCCTCGAGTACGTCTGGAAGACGATCGGAGACTTCGGCGCCGGCTGGACCGCGGCGGCGGCCGTCTTCTCGGCGCTGGCGGTGCTCGGTGCGGTCGTCCTCGCGCGCACGCGTCCGGCGGCGGTACTGCTCTCGGCAGCCGTCCTCGTCGTCCCGACCCTCGCACTCACGCTCACGCGCTCGCAGTCGAGCGTCTTCCTGGAAAGCCGGCATCTCATCTTCGCGCTCCCCTTCTTCCAGATGCTCGTCGCCGCCGGTCTCCTGAAGATCGCCTCGCGGGCCGGGCGCGCCGAGGCGGCGGCGGTCCTCATCGGCCTGACCGCGCTCCTGGGCGTCGAGCTCGCGTGGGGCTGGCACAAGACGCCGTACATGTACGCGGGCGAGCCGGCCGTACGGGAGCAGGCGCGAGCCGAGGCCGCGTCGTGGCTCGCCGCCACGTCCCGCGCCGACGACGTCCTCTTCGGCTACGAGCCGCTCTACCTCGACGCGCGCGAGAAGGGGGCACCGTTCGGCTCCGTCATCGTCCAGCGCGCCGACCCGACGCTCGCCATCGACTCGCTGGATGAAGCAGAGAAGCCGCTCGGTCGTGGCGTCTGGGTCTTCGACGCGACCGACCAGAGCGACCCCGAGCGCGCGCAGATGAGCATCCGCGAGGCCGTTCCCGGCCCGATGTTCGAGAGCCGCGCGTTCGGCCCGTTCCTCGTTATCAGGACGAAGGAGCCGGTGCGAAACGCGGAGGACTTCTTCCGCGACACGGCTGCGGTCGAGCTGCTCGGGCGCATCCTCGGGGTCGGCGACGCGAGCATCAACCTGCAGACCGCGGTTACAGCCCTCGCCCGGCTCGAGGGACGCGGCTAGCGAGCCTCCTCGCGCGCCTCGCGCTCGATCAGCTCCGCGTAGCAGGGCGCCTGCTCGAAGGCTGCGAGGCCATCCGGTGTCGCCCGCTTCTGAGGACGGCGCGGAACCCGCATCCGTCCCGCCGCGACGAGGCCGGCGGCGCTCCCCACGAGACCGCCGATGAGGAAGGAGCGAAGCCGTTTCCCGCGCTCACTCTCCATGGCGCGATTGTACGCTCGCCCGGTGATCTGCACGCTCGGCGATCTCCTCCTCGACGTCGTCGTCCGCCTGGACGGCCAGATCGCGGAGGACACGGACACGTACGGCCGGACCCGGGTCGGGCCCGGAGGGCAGGCCGCGAACGTGGCGGCCTGGGTCGCGTCGTTCGGCGTTCGCGCGCGCTTCATCGGCAAGCGGGCCGACGACCCCGCCGGGGTCATGCTCGCGGACGAGCTTCGGCGCCGCGGCGTCGAGCTCGCCGGGCCGGTCGAGGATTCCGGCACCGGGACCGTCGTCTCGGTCGCGACCCCGGACGGAAAGCGAACCATGCTGACGGATCGCGGGATCGCCCCCACCTTCTCGCCGGAGGAGCTCGACTCGGGGTGGCTCGAGGGCTGCGAGTGGCTACATATCGCGGGCTACAGCCTCGCGCTCTCGCCGATCCGCGAGGCCGCGCTCGCAGCCGCGGCCCTCGCACCCCGGGTCAGCGTCGATCTCTCCTCAACCGCTGCGATCGAGGCAGCCGGAGTCGAGAGTTTCCGCGAGGCACTCGGTCGCATCCGTCCGCAGCTCGTCTTCGCCAACGACGACGAGGCGGCGCTCGTCGGAGAGATCGAGGCGGAGACCGTGGTCGTGAAGCGAGGGGCCGGCGGGATCCTCGTCGGCGACTCGGCCCTCGAGGCGAAACCGGCCGAGGTCGTGGACACCACCGGTGCGGGAGATGCGCTCGCGGCCGGCTTCCTGCTCGGCGGCGCCGAGCTCGGGCTCGACGCGGCCGCGCGCTGCGTTGCAACGATGGGGGCCTTCCCGCAGTGACCGACCTCCTCCGCATTCATCCCGAAGTCCGTGCGGCCCTCGAATCGAGGCGTCCCGTCGTCGCCCTCGAAACGACCCTCGTCGCGCACGGCTTCCCGGGCGGCGTCGGGGCCGAGGTGGCCGCCGAGGCCGAGCGGCGCGTGCGCGTGGCCTGGGCGGTGCCCGCGACGATTGGCGTCATCGACGGGCGGATCTGCGTCGGCCTCGAAGCCGGCGAGCTCGAGCGCTTCGCGACCTCACCCGAGGCGCGCAAGGTCGGGCCGCGCGACCTGGCCGCGTGCGCGATGAGGAAGGAGCTCGGCGCGACTACCGTCGGCGCCACGCTCGCGGTCTGCCGCGCCGCCGGAATCGGCTTCATGGGGACCGGCGGGATCGGGGGCGTGCACCGCGGCTGGGCCGAGACCCTCGACGTCTCCGCCGACCTCGGCGAGCTCGGGCGGACCGAGGCGCTGGTCGTCGCCTCGGGCGCGAAGTCGATCCTCGATGTCGACGCGACCGCAGAGGTGCTCGAGACGCTCGGTGTGCCGGTGCTCGGCTGGCGCACCGACGAGCTTCCCCTCTTCTACAAGGCCGGCGGCGGCCCGTCCGTTTCCCAGCGCGTGGAGAACGCGGAGGAGGCCGCCCAGGTGGCGCAGTTCCACTGGCGCCTCGGCCGCCATTCGGGGATCGTCCTGGCCCGCCCGCCGGACGAGAGCCTCGAGGTCGAGCCCCTCATCGAGGAGGGCCTTGCCGAGGCGGCGAAGCGCGGCATCCGCGGACAGGCGGTCACGCCCTTCGTCCTCTCCTACCTGCACGAGAAGAGCGACGGGCGCACGGTCGAGGTGAACAAGAGGCTGATCGTCGAGAACGCGGCGCTGGCGGCCGAGGTCGGCACGGCGTTCTCAAAGCTGACCTAAACCTGGGCAACGCCCTCTTGAAAAGAGGTGAGACCGGCGAGATCCTGCCGAAAAGCCTCCGACGGAGGGAGAGCCATGAAGATGTTCCTGAAAGGCGCCGCGGTGGGCGGAATCGCCTCCGCCCTCGTCGTCGCCGCAACCGCAGCGCTCGCCGGCACCGGCGTGGGCGGGATCTTCAATCTGGGCCAGACGAACACCGTCAACGCCAAAACCTCGCTCAAGGGGTCGACAGCCAAGAAGAACCTGCAGATCACCAACACGGGCTCGGGCTCGGCACTTGGCCTGAAGGTGGGCCCCGGTCATCCCCCGATGACCGTCGACTCGAGCGTCAAGGTGGCGAACCTGAACGCGGACAAGCTCGACGGTCTAAGCTCGAAGAGCCTTCAACGAGCCTATGCCCGCACCGTGGTCGTCTCGCCGAAGGCGACCGCGGAGGCGAGCGGCAACGCTCTGAAGGCCGCCGTCGCGAGCATCACGACCGCGGCCGCCGACAAGAGGTACATGGTTGAGGTCGAGCCCGGAATCTACGACTTGGGCAACTCAAAGCTGACGATGAAGTCCTTCGTGGACATTGAAGGCTCGGGCGTTGGGGCGACGACCATCACTCGCAACGGCGGGGCGGACTGGTTCGACGGCACGGTAGCCGGCGCGACCAACACGGAGCTCCGCCTTCTCACCGTCGAGAACACCGGTGGGGGGACGCAATCGGTGGCGATCGTCGCACAGGATGTGAACCCGTTCTCCGTCCGCTGGGTCGAGGCGAAGGCATCGGGAGCGCCGGACAACGCCGCGATTCTGGTACACGGGGACGGCGCCCACGCCGACCTCTACGGCTCGACGTTTACGGCCACCGGGGGGGACAACGCGTATGCGGTCTACTACTCGGGCGGCTGCAGCGCGACGATGACCCTCTCGGACGCGACCGCCTCGGGGGCGACTGCGAACAACTGGGGCGTGCGTCAGAACCGGTGCAACGCCACGCCGATCACAAACAGCAGGATTACGTCGACGGGCATCGGGATCGAGGGCGATTCGTCCTGCGGGCTCTTCTGCATCGGCGCGGGGCCGTTCGTCCGGATCCAGAACTCCGTGATTCACGGCGCGACCAACTCGATCCACAGTGCATGCTGCATGCAGACGAGGGTCTCCTCCTCGATGCTGAGCGGAGGACCGCTCTCGTCGCCGTTCACAACCTGCATTTACGTCTGGGACGAGGACTACGCGGCCGCGAGCACCACGGCCTGTCCATAGGAAAGCTCGCTTGGTGACCCGCTCCGGCTTTCGCCGGGGCGGGTCATTCGTCGATCCTCTCGATCGCGACGATGTCGTCGGCGTCGAACTCGGCCTCGCCCGCCTCGCCCCACCCGACGATGTCGCCGCTCGGGAGGATCGCCACAGGCGCGATCACCGTCCCATCCCTGAGGAGCAGGCGGGCCTGATGAGCGCCGAAGGCGTCCTGCGGCCACTCGGCCACCTCGGCCCGCAGCCAGTCCGGCAGCCGGGGCGGGTCGGCCACTACTCGGCCAGCAGGCTCAGGAGCTCGTCCACCTCGAGCATCTCGTAGGACTCCGTGTGAACGCTCCCGCGCGCGCCGAGCGCGACCGAGACCTTGGCGATCGCGGAGGCGTCGGGCGCCTCGATGATGTTCACGAAGTCGTGCGGCCCGAGCACGAACCACTGGTGGAGCACCTTGACCCCGAGCTCCTCGACGTCCTTGTTCACCTCCCGCACGCGCTCCGGGTTGGCGCGCAGCGTCTGCAAGCCCTGCTCGCTGAGCCTCGACAGCATCAGGTACTTCGGCATCCGTCCTCCTAGGTCTGCTTCTTCGGCGGCGAGGATAACGCCCGCGCCTTCTGCTCGAAGTAGAGCAGGCTTAGCCCGAGGAAGAAGAACGGGCCGATGACCCCGTTCGCGATCAGGCTGGCGGCGAGCCCGCCGTTCTCCGCGAAGCCGGTGAGGAGCACTGCAAGCACCGGGCCGAGCAGCAGGTAGACGGCCACGAAGGCGGCCGTGACGCCGAGGACGTGCAGGTACTCGGAGCGGGCGAGCGCCGTCGCGCGGCCGAGGGCGAAGCCGATGCGCTCGTACCACGCGTCCAGCTCGGGGTCCCGCTCGAGCATGGCGACGGGGATGGAGAGGCCGACGAAGGAGATCCAGGCGACGCTGAAGAGGAGGAGCAGCGGATCGATCCTCCCGAGCACGAAGGGGACGGCGACGACCACGGTCAGCACGAGAAGGACGGGGACGCGGATGCCGACCTGCGCCCAGGCCTCGGCGGCAGGATCCCCCGCCACGACCCGGGCCGAGACCGCGTAGGCGGCGGTGAACGCGAAGGAAACGATGACCACGAAGGCCGCCACGTGGTCGATCACGTGCGCCGCGAGCAGCGAGCCGGCCAGGAAGCCCCCGATTCCGGCCACGGCCCAGAGCCGCTCGCCGTAGATGCGAACGGTCTCGGCGAAGATCTCGCCGAGCTTGAGGGGGCGGTCGACGCTCAAGGTCGCTAGCGCTCCGAGGCGATGCGCAGTCCGAATGCGACGAGGACCGCACCGGTGATCCCGTCGATTGCCCGCCGCAGGCGGGGCCGCGCGAAGATGCCGCGCGCGCGGGCGACCGCGAACGCATACGCGGTCAGCCATGCGGCCGTCATGGCGCAGAAGATGAGTCCGAGGACGAGGAAGGCCGCGAAGCGCGGGCCGGACTCCGGGGCGAACTGAGGCAGGAGGCTCGTGAAGAAGACCGCCATCTTCGGGTTGCCCAGGTTCGAGATCAAGCCCTGCCGGAAGGCGGTCACGGGGCTGAGCCCGGCCTGAGTGGGGGCGAGCTCGTGCGGGGCAGGCGAACGGCGCAGCGCGCGCAGCAGGAGCTGCCCGCCGAGGAAGACGAGGTAGACGGCCCCGGCGAGCTTCACCGCGAGGAAGGCCGGCTCAGAGGCGAGGAGGAGCGCCGTCACGCCCAGGCTCGCCGTCAGCGTCCAGACGGCCTGGCCGGTGGCGACCCCTAGGGCGGTCAGGATTCCCGCCCGCCTTCCGCCGAGCAGCGTGCTCCGGATCGTGAGCGCCGTGTCCTGGCCGGGGGTGACGATCACGAGGGCGGAGACGCCGAGGAACGCGAGCAGTTGCCCCATCAGCCGCCCAGTCTCGCACCTCCGAGGGGGTCCCCGGGTTGGCGCCAAGGAATCCAGGCCGGCGGCCTAGACCGCCGGCGATTCGGGCGGCGGGCCGGGGCTAGGCCGCGGCCGGTTCGGCAGCCGGGGCCTTCTGGAAGACGAGCTCGCCGTTCTGGGCATCGACCCGGATGTGGTCGCCCTCGGCGAAGTCGCCCTCGAGGAGCCGCATTGCGAGCGGGTTCTCGACCATCCTCTGTAGTGCACGCTTGAGCGGGCGGGCGCCGTAGGTGGGATCCCAGCCGGCCTCGGCCAGCGCCTCCTTAGCGGGATCCGTGAGCTCGATCTCGATCCGGCGCTCGGCGAGCCGGGTGCGGAGGCGCTCCAGCTGGAGCTCGACGATCGCGGACAGCTGCTCGCGGCTGAGCGGCTCGAACTCGACGACCTCGTCGATCCGGTTCAGGAACTCCGGGCGGAAGTACTCGCGGAGCGCCTCGGCCGAGCGAATGTTCGAGGTCATGATGATGACCGTGTTGCGGAAGTCGACCGTGCGGCCCTGGCCGTCGGTGAGGCGACCGTCGTCGAGGATCTGCAGGAGAACATCGAAGATCTCCGCGTGGGCCTTCTCGATCTCGTCGAGGAGGACGACGGAGTACGGTCGCCGCCGCACCGCCTCGGTCAGCTGGCCGCCCTCGTCGTAGCCGACGTAGCCGGGCGGCGCGCCGACCAGGCGCGAGACCGTGTGCCGCTCCTGGTACTCGGACATGTCGAGGCGGATGAGCGCCCGTTCGTCGTCGAACATGAACTCGGCGAGCGCGCGGGCGAGCTCGGTCTTCCCGACGCCGGTCGGCCCGAGGAAGATGAGGGAGCCGATCGGCCGGTTCGGGTCCTGCAGGCCCGTGCGGGCCCGGCGCAGCGCGTTGGCCACCGCCTCGACGGCTTCTTCCTGGCCGACGACCCGCTGGTGCAGACGCTCCTCCATGTGGATGAGCTTCTCGGTCTCGCCTTCGAGGAGTCGGGAGACGGGGATGCCGGTCCAGCGCGCGACGACGTCGGCGACGTCGTCCTCGTCCACCTCCTCCTTCACCATCGGCTCGAACTCGGCCTGCTCGCGCTCGGCCAGCTCGGTCTCGAACGCCGGCAGCTCCCCGTAGCGGATCTCGGCGACGCGCTGGAGATCGCCCTGGCGCTCAGCCCGCTCGGCCTCCATGCGCAGGTCGTCGATCCGCTGCGTGATCTCTTTGACGCGGTCGAGCGCCTCCTTCTCCTTCGCCCAGCGCGCAGCGAGCTCGTCCCGCTGCGCCTTCGCGTCGGCGAGCTCGCGCTCGAGCGGTTCCCGCACGGTCTTCGACTCCTTGCCCATCGCCGCGAGCTCGATCTCGAGCTGGCGCACGCGGCGGTCGGCCTCGTCGAGCTCGATCGGCGAGGAGTCGATCTCCATGCGGAGGCGAGAGGCTGCCTCGTCAACGAGGTCGATGGCCTTGTCGGGCAGCTGGCGGTCGGAGATGTAGCGGTCGGAGAGGACTGCCGCCGCGACGAGGGCCGCGTCGCGGATGCGGACGCCGTGGTGGGCCTCGTAGCGCTCCTTGAGACCGCGGAGGATCGCAATCGTGTCCGCGACCGACGGCTCGCCGACGAAGATCGGCTGGAACCGGCGCTCGAGCGCGGCGTCCTTCTCGATGTGCTTTCTGTACTCGTCGAGAGTCGTCGCGCCGATGCATCGCAGCTCGCCGCGGGCGAGCATCGGCTTCAGCATGTTGGCCGCGTCGACGGCTCCCTCGGCGGCGCCGGCCCCGACGATCGTGTGCAGCTCGTCGATGAACAGGATGATCTGGCCGTCCGACTCCTTGATCTCGTTGAGGACGGCCTTCAGGCGCTCCTCGAACTCCCCGCGGTACTTGGAGCCCGCAAGGAGCGCGCCGATGTCGAGCGCCCACACGCGCTTCCCCTTCAGCCCCTCAGGAACGTCGCCCGCGACGATGCGCTGCGCGAGCCCCTCGGCGATGGCCGTCTTGCCGACTCCGGGGTCGCCGATGAGGACAGGGTTGTTCTTCGTCCGGCGCGAGAGCACCTGGATGACGCGGCGGATCTCCTCGTCGCGCCCGATGACGGGGTCGAGCTTGCCCTGCTCGGCCAGCTCGGTCAGGTCCCGCCCGAACTTCTCGAGTGCCTGGTAGGAGCCCTCCGGGTCCTGCGAAGTCACGCGCTGCGAGCCACGCACCTCTTTGAGCGCAGCGAGAAGCGGGTCGCGCGGGACGACGTCGAGCGCGAGCAGGAGGTGCTCGGTCGAGACGTACTCGTCCTCGAGCTTGCGCATCTCCTCCTCGGCCCTGTCGAGGACCTGCGCCAGCTCGCTCGAGGCCTGCGGCGGCTGGGAGGAGCCCTGCACCGCCGGCTTGGCCGCGAGCTTCGCCTCGCACTCCGCGCGCAGCGACTCGACCGACTTCCCGGCCCGCTCGACGAGCGTGCGCGGGAGCTCCTGGTCGAGGAGCGCGATGCAGAGGTGCTCGGGATAGACCTCGGGATTCCCGCGGCGCCGCGCCAGCTCCTGGGCGGCGGCCACGGCTTCCCCACTCTTGATCGTGAGTCTGTTGAAGTCCATTCTTCGCGTCTACTTTCGGGGGGTGGACGAAGGGGGCGTGCCCCCTTCGTTGATCGTCAGCTTCTGGAAGTCCATGGGTTCCTTTCCGGGAGGGTCTCGCCGTCGGTGTAGAGGACGACCTCCCGCTTGTACTGGCGGTGCACGCTGCGGATCTCCTCGCGCATCTGCCGCTCGAGGCGCTCGAGCCGCCGGCGCACCTGCTTGAGCTCGTCCTCGAGGCGGATGACCGTCTCGACGCCCGCGAGGTTGAGCCCTAGCTCCGTCGTCAGGCGCTGGATGAGCCGGAGCCGCTCGAGGTCGGCCTCGGAGTAGAGACGCGTGTTCCCCGGGGTGCGCCTCGGCCGCACGAGCCCCTTCGTCTCGTAGATCCGCAGGGTCTGCGGATGCATGCCGACGAGGTCGGCAGCGACGCTGATCATGTAGCGCGGCCGGTCGTCCATCACGTCTCTTCCCGGTCCGAGGTCCAGAGCGTCCACATGAGGACGACGGTGCTGGCGAGCACGAGGACGAGCGCGATCCACTGCAGCACGGTGACCATCGTGAGGAAGAGCGCGACGGCAACAGCAAGGGCGATCACGGCGTACATCCGCAGGCGCCGGCGCGTCACGAGAACACCTTCTCGCGCGGATCGTCGTGCGCGACCTTCTGCAGGTTCTCGATCGCCTCGCGCTCGGCCTTCGAGAGCTTCGTCGGGACGGCGACGCGCAGACGGGCGAGGAGGTCGCCCTTCCCGCCGCCCTTCAGCTTCGGCGCGCCGCGGCCCTTGACCTTGAGGAGCTTGCCGTCCTGCGAGCCTGCCGGAACCTTGAGCGCGACCCGGCCCTCGGGAGTCGGGATCTCGACGGTGGCCCCGAGCGCCGCCTCGGCATAGGTGACCGGCACCTCGAGGACGAGGTCGGAGCCGCGGCGCTCGTAGAGCGGCGAGGCAACGACGCGCGTCGTGACGATGAGGTCTCCGGGCGGGCCGCCGTTCGTCCCGGCCTCGCCCTTTCCCTTGAGGCGGATCTGCGTGCCGTCCTTGACTCCGGCCGGGATCTTCACCGTGTAGCGCTTCGTCCGGCGCTCGCGCCCGGAGCCGTGACAGCGCCGGCACGGCTGCTCGATCACCGTGCCGTTCCCGCCGCAACGCGGGCACGGCCGAGAGAAGGCGAAGAAGCCCTCGTCCTCGGAGACGACTCCGCGGCCGCGGCACTCCGGGCAGATCTGCGGCGAGGTGCCAGGCTCCGCTCCCGTGCCGTGGCACGCGGAGCAGGCGACCTCGAGGTCGACGGGGATCTTCGTGGTCAGGCCCTTGAGGGAGTCGTCGAACGAGACGTTGACGACGACCTCGACATCTCGGCCGCGCTCGCCGCGCGACCTGCGGCCACGGGCCGAGGAGCGACCGGCTCCCCCTCCGAAGATCCCTCCGAAGAGATCCCCCAGGTCGCCCAGGTCGCCGAAGTTGCCCGACCACTGAGAGTTGGCGCCGCCGCCGGGTCCGCCGGCTCCGCCGAAGATCCGCGGGCCGACCTGGTCGTACTGCTTGCGCTTCTCCGGGTCGGAAAGGACGTCGTAGGCGGCCTGCACCTCCTTGAAGCGCTCCTCAGCCGCCTTGTCGCCCGGGTTCTTGTCCGGATGGTGCTCGCGCGCGAGCTTGCGGTAGGCCTTCTTGATCTCGTCGGCCGAGGCGCCCTTCTTGACGCCCAGCACCTCATAGAGGTCTTTCATTCGTTCTGCGAGACCACGACGCGGGCGGGCCTCAGGACGCGGTCGCCGAGGCGGTAGCCCTTCTGGAGGACCTCGATGACTGCGCCGTCCTCCTCCTCGGAGGGCTGCGAGAGAAGCGCCTCGTGCACGTGCGGGTCGAACTTGCCGTCGGTCTCGACCTCGACGAGGCCTTCCCGCGCTAGCGCTTCGACGAGCTCGCGGTGGACGAGCCTCACCCCCTCTTCCAGCTTGGCCTCCTCATGCTCGGCCGCCGCCTCGAGCGCGCGCTCGAGGTCGTCGAGCACCGGCAGGAGCTCCTTCACGAGCCGCTCATGGGCGCGCGCGGCCAGACCCTCCTGGTCGCGCGCAACCCGCTTGCGGTAGTTCTCGAAGTCGGCGGCGACGCGCTTGAGATCGTTCAGATACTCGTCGCGCTCGCGTTCGACTTCGGTGAGCTTCTCCTCGAGCTCGGCCTTCGTGGGCACCTTCTCAGTCATTACGACTGCTTGGCCTCTTCGTCGATGACCTCGTAGTCGGCGTCCTCGACGACCTCGTCGTCACTCGTCGGCTCGCCGTTTCCGGCGGTGGAAGTCGACGCCGTCTGCTCGGACTGCACCTTCTCGTAGACGGCCTGCGCGAGTGAGTGCGAGGCCTCCATGAGCGAGTCCGACTTGGAACGGATCTCCGCGACGTCGGAGCCGTCAAGGGCGGCGCGGAGCTCCTCCGCCCGCGACTCGATCGTCGAGATGGTCTCCTCGTCGAGTGCATCGCGGTGGTCCTTGAGGCTCTTCTCCGTCGAGTAGAGCAGGTTCTCGGCCTGGTTCCGGGCCTCGGCGGTCTCGCGGAGCTTGTGCGCCTCGTCCGCGTGGGACTCGGCCTCGCGGATCATCCGCTCGACGTCCTCCTCGGAGAGACCGGAGCCGCTCTCGATGCGGATCTCCTGCTCGTTGCCGGTGCCGAGGTCCTTCGCCGACACGTTGATGATGCGGTTCGCGTCGATGTCGAAGGTGACCTCGATCTGCGGCATGCCGCGCGGCGCCGGCGGGATGCCGACGAGCTGGAACTTGCCCAGCGTCTTGTTGAACGCGGCCATCTCCGACTCACCCTGGAGGACGTGGATCTCCACCGAGGGCTGGTTGTCCTCGGCGGTCGAGAACGTGTCCGACTTCTTCGTCGGGATGGTCGTGTTGCGGTCGATCAGCTTCGTGAAGACGCCGCCCTTGGTCTCGATGCCGAGGGAGAGCGGAGTCACATCGAGAAGGAGGACATCCTTGACCTCGCCCTTGAGGACGCCGGCCTGGATGGCTGCGCCAACGGCGACGACCTCGTCCGGGTTGACGCCCTTGTGCGGGTCCTTGCCGATGATCTCCTTGACCTTGTCCTGCACCGCCGGCATGCGGGTCATGCCGCCGACGAGGATCACGTGGTCGATCTGCTCCGGCGTCAGGCCGGCATCGGAGAGCGCCTGCTTCGTCGGCGCGACGATGCGCTCGAGCAGCTCGGCGGTCAGCTCGGTGAGCTTCGCGCGGGTGAGCTGGAGGTCGAGGTGCTTCGGGCCCTCCGGCGTCGCCGTCACATACGGCAGGTTGATCTGCGTCGACATCGTCGAGGAGAGCTCGATCTTCGCCTTCTCGGCCGCCTCGTAGAGACGCTGGAGCGCCATGCGGTCGCCCACGAGGTCGATGCCCTGCTCGCGCTTGAACTCAGCCACCATCCAGTCGACGATCGCCTTGTCGAAGTTGTCGCCGCCGAGGTGGTTGTCGCCGTTCACGGCCTTCACCTCGAAGACGCCCTCGCCGAGATCGAGGATGGAGACGTCGAACGTCCCGCCCCCGAGGTCGAAGACGAGGATCGTCTGGTCGGACTCCTTCTCGAGCCCGTAGGCGAGCGAGGCCGCGGTCGGCTCGCTGATGATTCGCAGGACGTTGAGGCCGGCGATCTTGCCCGCGTCCCGGGTCGCCTCGATCTGGGCGTCCGCGAAGTAGGCGGGCACCGTGATGACGGCGTCCGTAACCGGCTCGCCGAGGAACGCCTCGGCGTCGGTCCGGAGCTTCTGCAGGATCATCGCCGAGATCTCCGGCGGTGCGTACTCCTTGTCGCCCGCCTTCACGCGGACGTCGCCGTTCGGGCCGGCCACGACCTCGTAGGGGACGATCTTCATCTCCTCCGAGACCTCGTCGAACTTGCGCCCCATGAAGCGCTTGATCGAGAAGATGGTGTTCTGCGGGTTCGTCACCTGCTGGCGCTTTGCGGGCGCTCCGACGAGTCGCTGGCCGTCACGCGTGAAAGCAACGACGGACGGGGTCGTACGCCCGCCCTCGGCGTTCGGGATGACGGTCGGCTCGCCGCCCTCGAGGACGCCCATCGCAGAGTTGGTCGTGCCGAGGTCGATTCCGATTGTCTTTGCCATGAAGAAGTTCCTCCGTTACTGGACTGCTAAGAAAATCTAAGCCTTTTCATAGCATATTTTGCCAGAAACGGAACAACACCGGGGCTCCGAAGGCCCAAGTAACAGTCTGTTACTTGCTCGGGCGGCCGGCGCCGGGCGACAGCTACGGAAGCTCGGAGACGGTAACGGCCTCAGGCGCTGGGACTCGCCTCGGCGGGCACTCCTCTACGGCGGCGCAAGCCGCGGCCTGGCTCGAGTGCGGCGCCGCTCTTGCGGACGATGAGAGCTACCGAGCCGAGGATGATCGCGCCCGCGAGAAGCATCTGCGCGGTGATCTCCTCATCGAGGAGGAGGGCGCCGAGCGCGACGGCGATGACCGGGTTCACGTACGCGTACGTGGAGACGAGCGAGATCGGCGCGTTGCGGAGAAGCCAGAC
>Ga0307316_10000070_pt1 | contig 25422 bp, 27 predicted proteins | sample ER_DNA_356_FD_194504 | JGI IMG/M metagenome (GOLD analysis project Ga0307316, IMG submission 194504) | Bulk soil microbial communities from the East River watershed near Crested Butte, Colorado, United States - ER_DNA_356 | ecosystem: Environmental > Terrestrial > Soil > Floodplain | place... | reverse complement strand
GCGAGTGTGCTGCGTTGGTGGCACCGACCAGCAGCCCCCACCGTGCCAGCAGGGTATGGACATTGATTTCGGTGGTCCAGCCCTTGCTCTCCACCAGCCGCTCGACCGCATCCGAGAGCGGCTTCGGATCACGATCGTCGGCTCGCGCTCCAGACACCTGGGGCCCAACGTAGGGAGCCGACTTGCCGCGCCGCCGGCGTCGCGCCTGAGCACCGAGCGAGTGCGCAGTCGTCTGCGCGAGTTCAAGGCCTGTTGGGTCGTGCTGCGGCTGGTCGCCGGGTGTGCCCTGTTTCTGCTCCTCAGACATCGGGCGTCACATCACCATCAGCCACCCGGAAGCGGCGACCTGCCAGCAGCTCGGGAACGTCCGCTCCGACGGCGGCGGTGACCAGGACCTGCTCAGCCGCTCGTACTCCCGAAGCCAGGCGCTCCCGCCGGATGGAATCCAGTTCCGCGAACACGTCATCGAGCACAAGCACCGGCTCTACTCCATCAGCCCGAAGCAGATGAAAGCTGCCCAACCGCAGGGCCAGGGCGAATGACCATGATTCACCATGACTGGCATAGCCCTTCGCGGGCAGCATCCCCAAGGAGAGCGTGATGTCGTCGCGGTGTGGGCCCACCAGGGAGGCCCCGCGCTGAATCTCCTCAGCCCGCCGCTCAGCCATCGCCTTGACCAAGATGTCAGTCAAGGCGGCTCGCTCCGATGGGCCCTCAGATGCTTGCAGCGCCTCAGCCTCACCCGATGCGCCCTGAGCCTGTCGAACGGCCGTTAGGTCCACCGAGCACTTGTACTCCGCCGCAGCGTCGTTGTTAGTCGGCGCGATGTCGGCGTACGCCTTGCTGACGTGCGGCGCCAGGTCCGCAAGCGTCGTTAGCCGCGCCTCGAGAAGCTCACCGCCGGCCTGTGCAAGGTGGGTGTCCCAGACATCGAGCGTGGCTTCGGCATCGGCTGGCGGTGGGCCACCCCGAAGCCGACCGCTGAGGGATTTGAGCAGCGTGTTGCGTTGCCGCAGTACCCGCTCGTAGTTTGCGCGTACGCCGGCCAGCCGCGGCCAGCGCGCAACGATGAGGTCATCGATGAAGCGCCGACGTTCGCTGGGATCGCCCTTGACGATCGCGATGTCCACCGGCGAGAACACCACAGTCCGGAGTACTCCGATGATCTCGCGGGCCTGACGTAGTGGGGAACGGTTGAGCTTGGCGCGGTTGGCCTTCCCGGGATTGATCTCGAGCTCAAGCGTCAACTGCCGCGGATCGTCGAGCCCGGCTTGCACCCTGGCCCGTACCACTGCGCGGTCAGCGCCTGACCGCACCAAAGGCACCTCCGCAGCTACGCGATGCGAGCTCATCGTGGAGAGATATTCGATCGCCTCGACCAGGTTGGTCTTTCCCTGGCCGTTGGCCCCGACGAAAGTCGTCACTCCTGATTCGAGCGATAGATCGACCGACTCATAGGACCGAAAATCGGTCAATTGCAGGTGGTCGACATACATCTGTCGAAGCCTATCTGGCCCAGCGGAGGCGTCTGCCTCTCCGCAACGCAAGAACTTGCCGGAGGGTCAGGGTGTGGGCCTGCTGCGCTAGAGATGCCACGCCCGTGAGCGCTCGGCAGCCTGTAGTGCTGACGCGGGCAATCCGCTCAGCTCGTTGACGCCTCGACCTTGTCGGCTTTCTCCCCACCGGCCTCGAGCTCGCTGCCGGCGGGAAGCTCCTGGTGGCCGCCAAACTGCTGCCGCATCGCGGACAGCACCTGGTTGGCAAAGTGGTCCTCGTCGCGGGAGGCGAAACGCTCGAAGAGCGAGGCCGCGAGCACCGGCGCCGGTACACCGATGTCGACGGCCGCCTTCACCGTCCAACGACCTTCGCCCGAGTCCGACACGCGTCCGGCCAGGCCTTCGAGCTTCGGGTTTGCCTGCAACGCCGCGGCCGTCAGGTCCAGCAGCCATGAGGAAATCACCGACCCGCGGCGCCACAGCTCGGCAACCTTGGCCGTCTCGATCTGGAACTGGTAGAACTCCGGGTCTTCCATCGGAGCGACCTCGGCCGAGTGCTCGCCGGCCTCGATGCCGACATCGGCTCTATGCAAGATGTTGAGGCCCTCGGCAAAGGCGGCCATGATCCCGTACTCGATGCCGTTGTGCACCATCTTGACGAAGTGGCCAGCCCCGGACCTCCCGCAGTGCAGGTAACCCTGCTCTTCGGGAGCCAGCTCACCAGTACGTCCCGGCGTACGCTCAATGTCACCGACACCTGGGGCGATGGTTTTCAGGATCGGGTCGATGATCTTGACCGCTTCCTCATCACCGCCCACCATCAGGCAGTAGCCGCGCTCCAGTCCGAAGACGCCACCGCTGGTACCGATATCGACGTAATGCAGGCCCTGCTCCCGAAGCTTGGCGGCGCGTCGTACATCGTCGCGGTAGTTCGAGTTGCCGCCATCGATGATGATGTCGCCCTCATCGAGCAAGCCGGCGAGCTCATCGACGGTCCTCCCGGTTATGCCCGCGGGAATCATCACCCAGACCGCGCGCGGGCGCTGGAGCTTGCTGACAAACTCCTCAAGCGTGAAGCCGCCGGTAGCGCCCTCACCCTCAAGCTGCTTAATGGACTCAGGACTCACGTCGTAGACGACACACTCATGCCCGTCTCGCATCAAACGGCGAACGATGTTGGCACCCATCCGGCCCAGACCGACCATTCCCAGCTGCATGGAAACCCCTCATCCTCGATGGTTTCGTCAACATAACAGAGGTTGATCAGCCCCCGATAGGTCCGACGCGCGACGCGCACCCCTATTGATCTTGCTGCTCGCGCATCGCGCTTTCGATCCGCCGCCGTCGTTGTCGCTCGCAGAGGAAGAACGCCTCTGCTCACTCCTCCTCCGTGCGGCGACGCGCGATTTCCGACGCTCGCAGCTAACGCCGAAGTCCTTTGGCGGACGTCGCTCGCGACAGCAATCAGGTGGGTAAGCGCATGAGCATGATCACGTGCCGGTAATCGGTTAGCGGAGGGCCGTCAAGGGTGGCTATACCGGTGAGCTGGCACGGCTTGCTCGGTGCGGTGAAGGCGAAATTCACGTACGGCGTGTCGAAGGCCCCGAGCCCGTCGAGCAAGTAGGTCGGGTTGAAGCCGGCCGCCGTAACTGCCAGGTCGCCACCACCGGGCTGGTCAATGGTCGCCTCGATGGACTCCGATGCCTGAGCCTGGTCACCGGTCGCGGCTTCCAAGGTGACGAAACCTTCGCCGATCAGCATCCGCAGGGAGGTGTTGCGCTCCGCGACCAGGGCTACGCGCTTGGCGGCCGCGATCGCGTCGGCGGCGCTCACTCGCACGTTCATCAGTCCCGGCGTGTTCATGATGTGACGGACTTTGGGAAACTCTCCGTCCAGCAATCGAGTCGTTGTCTGGCGCTCCCCTGATGCACCGTGACCTTCGAATCCGATGATCCCGTCGCCGGTGCCGCCGTCGGACAGGCTCAGGGTCACTTCCTCTCCAGCGGTCATGGAGCGGGCCGTCTCGTTCAGCATTCTCGCTGGGACTAGGGCAGTTGCCGAAATCTGAGTCGAGCTCGGGTTCCACGTCAGTTCCTTGAGCGCCATCCGGTAGCGGTCGGTAGCGAGCAGGGAAATAGTGTCACCGTCAATCTCCACCCGTACCCCGGTGAAGACCGGCAACAGCTCATCCCGGCCGGCGGCGACCACGACCTGGGAGACCGCTTGAGCAAACAAAGCGCTGGGCACTGTGCCCGTGGCCTCGGGCATCTTCGGCAAGGATGGGTAGTCCGAGACCGGAAGTGTCTGCAGGGTAAACCGGGCGCTGCCGCAGATCAGCTCCATTCTGGTTTCGTCGGAGGTGATATCGACCGGTTTCGGCGGCAGGCTACGGGAAATGTCAGCGAGCAGCCGCCCGGAAACCAGCGCCTCGCCCTCGTCGGCGACCGCGGCCGTCACATGGATCCGCGCCGAGGTTTCATAGTCGAAGCTCGAAAAGGTGACGCCTTCGGCGTCGGCTCGTACCAGCAGACCGGCCAAAATCGGCACGCTCGGGCGTAGCGGCAGGCTGCGTGCGGCCCATTGCACCGCCTCAGCCAAGACGTCGCGCTCGAGTCGGATTTTCACGCTACCTCCTCTGTGACCTCAGAAATGAAGGTCATCCGGCCCAGGACGGGCACCGGCGATCATACCGACGGCTCGGCGGGGTGTAAGGCGCACACGGCAACTCGTACGGATACTCGAGCATGCTCCATCGGATTTACTTGGACCCCTTCTCGCCGGGCAGCAGTTCACGCAGATCAGCGGCCGCCGCCATTACTTCGTCTTGGAGCGGCCCGCACCTCTCCATACCGTCAGGAATCGGCCCGGTGAACAGTGGGCGGATCTCGAACACCAGGTCCAACACGCCCTCCCTGGTAGGCGTACCACGTCGCATGGTCATTGCGTCGCCAGCTAGCCGGCTGTACTCGTTGACCCGTTCGCGCCATGCGGGATCGTTCGTGGTGTGATCCGCACGCATTTCAGAGGCGAGCGCGTCAAGAGCCTTTTCCAGCCGAAGCAACTGCTCCTTGCGACGGTCGACGTCCAAGCTGACCGGAACGTCCTCGGGTTCCTCACGGCCGAACAACTTGCGCAGAAAGCTCACCGATTCCTCCTCCTGGGTGGGGCTTTGCGCCGTGCTGTTTTTCACAGGGCTCCGCCACGCTGACTTAGACCCTCTTCACCTTATGTATCTCATGGTCGTAGTCGTAGCTGCTGTGGATGCTGTGGACGACGTGTCTTTGACCCTGTCAGAGCAGATTTGGCGGTGCGTATGCCGCTGTGAAGAACAGAAAATCACACGGGGAGGATCTTGGGATGGGCTACCGGGTGATGCCGCTTGTCCCCTGACCATCCCCAGGCCGTCAAGCCCAAGATCAACGTTTTCCACAATGTTTTCCCCACTTGTGTGGCAAGCAAAATCTCTTGCCCGGTTGCAGTCTTGCACTGCCATGGAAGATCGTTTGAAAGCTTGTGATCACAGACCACCACGAGCGCCTCCCCAGAGGGATGATCAGGCGCTTGTGATCACAAACGACGCTGAGAGAGTTTCAGCGGCCAGACGCCTGCTGCTTGATCCGGTTCGTTAGTTCTGTTACCTGGTTGAACACGCTGCGTCGTTCAGCCATCAGGGTACGGATCTTCCGATCTGCGTGCATCACAGTCGTATGGTCCCGGCCACCGAACTGCTGTCCGATCTTGGGCAGCGACAGATCGGTGAGCTCACGGCACAGATACATCGCGATCTGACGCGCAGTCACCAGAACATGGGTCCGGCTTTGCCCACAGAGATCATCAATGGTGATGTCGAAGTACGACGCGGTCTGGGCCATGATCATCCCGGTAGTGATCTGCGCTTCGCCGCCCTCAGGAATGAGATCTTTCAGTACGATTTCGGCCAGCGCCAGGTCCACCTGCTGGCGATTGAGGCTGGCGAAGGCTGTCACCCGGATGAGCGCACCTTCCAGCTCGCGGATGTTGGTCTGGATTCGGCTCGCGATGAACTCCAAGACTTCCGGCCCAGCCACCAGACGCTCTTGCGCGGCCTTCTTCCGCAAGATCGCGATCCGGGTCTCCAGGTCCGGGGGCTGCACGTCGGTAATCAATCCCCAGCCGAACCGGCTCCGCAGCCGCGGTTCGAGGTTCTCCAGCAGCTTCGGCGGACGGTCGGAGGTCATCACGATCTGCTTCTGCGCGTTGTGCAGCGTGTTAAAGGTATGGAAGAACTCTTCCTGGGTCTGTTCCTTGCCTTCCAAGAACTGGATGTCGTCGATCAGCAGTACGTCTACGTCGCGGTAACGGCGCCGGAAGTCGGCTCCCTTGTTCTGGCTGATCGCGTTGATGAAGTCGTTGGTCAGTTCCTCTGTGGAGACATAGCGAACCCGCACCCGGTCGAAGTAGTTACGGACGTAGTGGCCCAGGGCGTGCAGCAGATGCGTCTTGCCGAGGCCAGAGTCGCCGTAGATCGTCAGGGGGTTGTACGACTTGCCCGGATTCTCTGCCACCGCGATCGCCGCGGCGTGGGCGAAGCGGTTCGAACCGCCGATGACGAAGGTCTCGAAGGTGTACTTGGGATTGAGCCGGGAGTCGCTCTCGCGACGGCTCCGGAAGCCGTCCAGATCGCGGTACACGTCTGGATTGCGGTAGCCAGATCCGACCTCGGAGGCCTCGGGTCGAGGTGCCGGGCCCTGCGTCCCGCCTTCGCCGCGGTAGGCGCGCCGGGCGTAATCCTCAGGGTTGGGGTAGCTCTCGGCTTGGAAGCCCGGCTCCGCGTAGTTGTTGTCGCGGTAGTCCTCGCGAGGTTGATCATCGCGATTCGTGCCTGAGTCTGAGTACTGTACCGGTTGGGTCGGCGCGCCGTCGTAGGTCGGCTCCTGCCCCAGCGATTCCTCGTCTGGTTTCAGCGATTCGTCCACGATCACGGCCAGCTGAATGTTGCGGCCGAAGTAGCCGGACAGCAGGCTCTCGATGTCGGTGCGGAAACGGTTCTCCAGTTGGTTGCGGGTGAAGGCGTTCGGCACGGCGATCATCAACATGTCCTGGTGGAGAGCCACAGGCTGGCCGGTCGTGAGCCAGCGCCGCAAGCCCGGCGAGGACGAGGAGTACAGATGGTCCCAGGCCCGACTTGTCGATTCGGCGGCGCTCTCAGTCGGTTCGCTCACTCGTACTCCGCTGCTCTTCGTGCATCCGTGCTCGACCCAGATGCGCGAAGCAAGAATCTGCTGTTGTCTGCACTTTCGCCTTGGGGCGTCCGTACCCGGGGGACTACAACGTGTCTCACTTCCACACAGATATCCACAGAGTGTGCACAAAAGTGCCTACGACCGGTCACGCATACCACGGTCCCCCCGGCATCGAGGTTGACGAGTGACTGTTGCCGGCTGCGGTAGCTGTCTGAAACTGCGAGGCGAACCGCGACGCTAGCAATCGCAGAGTCGCCACGCAAGCGACTCCGGGATATTCGCCATAGTGTTCGGCGTGTCGTCTGGACATCGGCGCCCACTATTCCTCAATCCCCCCGAGTTCGCGTCGGTTTGACCGGTTTGGCGCCGCCCCGTACCGTTAGAAGGTCGCTTAGGCGACCGCTGCCAGCTGCCCGCTCCGACTGCGATGCGTGCCGCGTGAGCACCGTACCTGATCGTCTAGCACCCCGAAGATGTGGGAGTTCTCCCGTGAGCAAGCGCACATTCCAGCCGAGCAATCGGCGTCGCAGCCGCACCCATGGCTTTCGTCTGCGGATGCGGACCCGCGCCGGCCGCGCCATCATTTCCAGCCGGCGCCGCAAGGGCCGCGCCCGCCTATCCGCTTGATATCCGTGCCCGGACGCCCACGGTGTTACCGCGATTGCTGAGAATGCGCAGCTCGAAAGACTTCCGACGGACGACTAGGCGGGGGCTTCGAGTGAGTCGGTCCACGCTGATCCTTCATGCCGTACGCGCTCCTGACGATGTCGCGTCCACGAGGGATGCTGCGGACCGCTCAGGTCCGCGCATCGGCTTCGTCGTCAGCGGAGCGCTGGGAAACGCCGTGACCCGCAATCGGGTCAAGCGCCGGCTTCGGCATCTCGCCGCGGCCCATGTGGCGGACGCCCCCGTCGGGATTGATTCATTTGCGCTTGACATCGTGGTACGCGCCCTGCCGGGAGCTGCGACCGATCCTGCCGGGGTGCCAACCGATTTCGGATCCGCCTGGCATGAGGCGGTGTCTCGGCTGACTGCGCGTGGGCCGGGCCAGGACGGCGGTGCCCGATGAAGTACCTGCTGATCGGCCTGCTGAAGCTCTACCGGCTGTTGATCAGCCCGCTGTATGGGAACGTGTGCCGCTACTACCCCAGCTGTTCGGCGTACGCGCTGCGTGCGGTCGAGGTTCATGGCGCCGCGCGCGGCAGCTGGCTGGCGCTTCGACGGCTGCTGCGCTGCCACCCGTGGGCCCCAGGTGGGTACGACCCCGTACCGGGAACCCCTGAATTTGACGAAGAGATCCGAGATCAAGCGCGACGCGCAGGAAGAATAGGTGGCGGTGCTGAGCTGGCGTCACAACGAGGTGTGAGTTGATGGAACTACTGCTGATTCCGATGTCGATCTGGGACCCCTTCATCGCCATCGGAAGCGCGATCATGCAGCCGCTCTACTGGGTGGTTTCGGGCATTCTCGTGCTGGCTCACTCCATCTTTTCGCCCCTGCTCGGCAGCGACAGCGGCTGGACCTGGGTGCTGTCCATCATGTTCTTGACGGTGGTCATCCGAATCGCCTTGATCCCGCTATTCGTCAAGCAGATCAAGTCGTCGCGCAACATGCAGCTACTGCAGCCAAAGGTCCGCGAGCTCCAGAAGAAACATGGTCATGATCGGGAGAAGCTCGGTCAGGAGACCATGAAGCTGTACCGGGAGAACAACGCCAATCCGTTGTCGTCCTGCCTGCCGCTGCTGCTGCAGATCCCGATCTTCCTGGCGCTGTTTCGGGTGCTCGATGGCGCCGCCCGTGGCATTCCGCGCGGCCATTGGCTCGTGGTCAACCCCGACCTACTGACCTCGCTCAACCAGGCCACGATCTTTGGCGCTCGCATTTCCGACACCTTCTTGAAGGTCGGCTTCGCGAACGGCATCACCAGCGTGCACATTGTCACGTTGGTGCTGATAATCGCGATGACGGTCACCTTGTTCATCACGCAGTTGCAGCTAATGCGCAAGAACATGCCGCCGGATGCCCTGACCGGGCCGTTCGCGCAGCAGCAGAAGATCATGCTGTACGTCTTCCCGCTGGTATTCGCAGTCGGCGGCATCAACTTCCCGGTCGGCGTGTTGATCTACTGGTTCACCTCAAACCTGTGGACTATGGGACAGCAGTTCTACGTGATCCGACGCAATCCTGCTCCTGGAACGCCCGCGTACGACGCCTGGGAGGCGCGACGCAAGGCCAAGGGCAAGGCGGCGGATGTGGCTTTGGCTCCGGTCGTCGAGCCAGAGCCGGCGCCCGAAGCAGCGACGCCTAACTCGAGCAAGGTGGCCAGGCAGCAGCCGCGACCGCAGCCACGCAAGCAACCAAGGTCTCAGCGCAAGCGCTGAGATCGCAAGTACAGAGGGAGATCAGGTGGGCGACGAGCCGCAAACTGAAACCGAGGCAGCTGTCGGGGAGGATCTGGCAGAACCCGAGTCGAAGACCGCGAAGGAGAATCCGCTCGACTTCGAGGCGGAGATCGCCGCTGACTACCTCGAAGAGTTGCTCGACATTGCCGACCTGGACGGAGATATTGACACCTACATCGAGGGCGACCGAGCTCATGTGTCAATCATCAGCGAGTCGAATGTGCTGGTCGGTCCTGACGGTGAGGTACTCGACGCGCTGCAGGAGCTGACGCGGCTGGCGGTGATGACCGAGACCGGAGAGCGCAGCCGGCTGATGCTGGACGTAGCCGGATACCGGGAACGGCGTCGTAAGGAATTGGAGGCGCTCGCCGCGGACGCGGTGGGCGAGGCCAAGGAATCTCGTGAGCCGGTGCCGTTGGCGCCCATGAATCCGTTCGAGCGCAAGGTCGTACACGATGCCGTTGCCGCTGCCGGGCTGACGAGCGAGTCGGAGGGCGAGGAGCCGGACCGCCACGTGGTCGTACTCCCCGCCTAACGTGCCGCGCGCCTATTCGTTCACTCGCTGCTGAAGCCTGGGCGACCTTGCGCCCAGGCGTGAGCGTAGGTCCGTGATTCGGAAGAACGCCAGGATCACTGCACACAACGCCAGCGTGAGCACGATTTGGACGACGCCCTGGTCAGGCAACGAGAGGCTTTTGTTCGCGACGCTGAGGGATGCGTGGCCCAACACGGCGATCAACAGGCTCCCCGTGTTGAGGTAGAGCCAGCCGAGGAAGAACCCGTGCAGGGTGATGAGGCTGAGCGACACTGCGAGGTTCTCGTTCAAGGCGAGGAAGAGTGGGACCTGCCACAGTCCCCAGATTGCCCCGACCAGAAGCGCAGCCCAGGCTGCGGGCATTCGCTTCCGGACCTGGGGTAAAGCGAAGCCGCGCCAGCCCGGCTCTTCCAGCAGCGGGCTGCCAAAGCATTGCAGCACTAGCTGGAGCGGAAATGTCAGGACAATGCCAATCCAGCCGATGTCAGCGAGCATCGCTGCCAACGCAGATCCTTCCGGGACGGCCGGACCGACGCCGAGCGCCGCCCGCACACCAATGCCGATCACTGTGAGACCGGGGATGAGCAGGCAGGCCGCCGCGTACCACCACAGCCCGACACGCCAGCGTTTCAGGCCACCCAGCAGCCGGCGGACACCGCGCTTTCCCCGCGTAAGGCCGGTGAACACGATAGCTGCGATCAGCGGCCCAGTGACGCCAAGGGTCTGCAGCACGATGACGAGTGGCGAGCCACGGAGCGATTCGAGGTCGGAACCTCCGTCGTACAGCATGGCCAGCGGCACCCAGAACAACCAGGCGATGCCGAAGGCCAGCACCAGATAGGCGGCGAGGGGGTGCCGAAGGATTCCAGATTCCCTGAAGCTGCTTGGGGTGGTCATGGCGCTAACTCCAGAGTCACTCGGCAGGCCTCAGCTCTCGGATCATCAGCCTAAGGCAGGTGGGCGGCGAACAGCTTCTTCGAGCTGGCCAGTGGGGTCATAGCGGCGCCGGACAGTGAAGGCCCGCGGCGAAGGCCCGTAGCGCTGCAGATACCGAAGTCGGGCGACGGCCTGCGCTGTGCTGGGCGGTTGCTCTGCTTGCACCCACCAGAGGGCAGTGGTCGGTGGCGGCAGCGGGATGAACCACTTATTGCGCCGCCTGAGGTAATTTCCGTGTCGGCTTCGGTAGGTGAAGTTGTGCAGGTGTTGGTAGCTCTGCCAGACCGACATGTTGATGACGATTGTGTTATCGCCGAGGAGCTCAGCGCCGGTCAAGTGACCGAACCCCGCTTGCTGCCGCCAGACAAATCCTGGCGCGTCCTCAGCAAGCTTGTTGATCATGGCAAGAGCAGCGACAAACTCCTGCTGCTGCGGCGCGCTAAGCGGAGCCCGAAGGCGCCCGATGTTGATCTGGGCGAGCTCGTATCCGGATGTCTGCACCAGATCTACCCCGCCGCGGTGCCGTACGCGCCGACCAGAAACGCACGGTCTGCCACGCGTTCACCGTAGCCACCGCGACTCTGCATGCATGATCGAGTGTCAAGATAGGGCCATGTCTGAGCTGGAGCAGCAACGCATCCTGAAGACCGCGATCCCCGGGCCGCGCTCGCTCGAACTGATGGCGCGGAAGACCGGCGCCGTCGCGCGGGGCATCGGTACCACGATGCCGGTCTTCGCTGTCGAAGCTGGCGGCGGTGTGGTGGTCGATGTCGACGGCAATAGCTTGATCGACTTCGGGTCCGGGATCGCCGTGACCACGATTGGAAACAGTGCACCTCGCGTCGTGACGGCCGTTCAGAATCAGGTGGAGCTGTTCACCCATACCTGCTTCATGATCACCCCGTACGAGGGCTATGTCGCCGTCGCCGAGCAGCTCAACCAGCTCACCCCAGGCAACTACGAGAAACGCAGCGCGTTGTTCAACTCCGGCGCTGAGGCAGTGGAAAACGCGGTAAAGATCGCCCGCGCGTACACCAAGAAGCAGGCTGTCGTCGCCTTCGACCACGCTTACCACGGTCGGACCAACCTGGCCATGGCGCTGACCGCGAAGAGCATGCCGTACAAGCACAGTTTTGGGCCGTTCGCGCCGGAGGTCTACCGCGCTCCCCTGTCCTATCCCTACCGCGACGACAAGCTCATCGATGGCGAGCTCGCCGCCCGACGGGCTACGGACCTGATTGAGTCGCAGGTCGGAACGGGCAATCTGGCTGCCGTGATCATCGAACCGATCCAGGGCGAGGGCGGCTTCATCGTTCCAGCCGACGGATTCCTGCCGGCATTGGCGGACTGGTGCCGTTCCAACGACGTGGTCTTTATTGCGGACGAGATACAAACCGGTTTTGCTCGTACGGGTGCCATGTTTGCCTGCGAGCTGTTCGAAGTTGTTCCCGACCTGATCGCGACCGCCAAGGGGATTGCTGGCGGGTTGCCGCTTGCCGGGGTCACGGGACGCGCCGAGATCATGGAAGCGGTTCATGTCGGTGGTCTGGGCGGAACGTACGGCGGCAATCCCGTCGCTTGTGCCGCAGCACTGGCGGCGATCGAGACGATGAAGGCCGACGGCCTCGTTGCGCGCGCCCAGCAGATCGAGCGGATCATGGTGAGCCGGCTGCACCGGATGCAGGCCGAGGACAACCGCATTGGCGATGTCCGAGGCCGCGGCGCGATGATCGCCATTGAGCTGGTCCATCGCGACACCACTGATCCGGATCCGGCTTTGACAGCCGCGGTCGCGACTGCGGCGCGGGAGCAAGGGGTCATTGTGCTGACCTGCGGCACCTATGGAAATGTGCTGCGTTTCTTGCCGCCGTTGACGATAAGCGACGAGCTGCTGAACGAGGGCCTCGATGTGCTGGCCGAGGCCTTCTCGGCTTCGTGATCTCCCACCACGTCACTCAACCAGCGGACGTCGCCCGCGAGCTCTACGGCGCCCAATTTCCGCCTCTAAATAGATATGTCGACATTCTGGCTTCAACGGGAGTCGAGTGGGGGCTCCTCGGGCCTCGCGAGGCAGACAGACTGTGGGATCGACACATTCTCAACAGCGCGGCACTTACTGGGCTGATCGCGCCAGCCAGCGCGGTCGCTGACGTGGGCAGCGGTGCCGGCCTACCCGGCATTCCCCTTGCAATCTTGCGGCCCGACCTGCGAATGACGCTGATCGAGCCGCTGCTACGGCGCTCCACGTTTCTGACTCAGACCGTAGCGGAGCTCGAGATAGCGGGTCGTGTCGAGGTGATCCGATCGCGCGCCGAAGATCACCACCAGACCTACGATGTCGTAGTCGCGCGAGCCCTCGCTCCCCTTGACCGACTGATCGGCTGGTGCAATCCGCTCCGCGCTGCAGACGGCGTGATCCTGGCGCTCAAGGGGAGTTCTGCGGCCGATGAGGTGGTCGCGGCGAAGGGTCAGCTGGATGCCGCGCAGCTCGATGCAGAGGTGTTGAAGCCTCGGGCCCACCCGGATGTAGAGCCGGCTACCGTGGTGCGACTCGCGGCCCGCCCTCGCCGCATCTGACGGAAGAGCGGTGGAAGCCGCGCGGGCGGCCGTAACAACCTAAGACGCTTGAAACGGAGTCGCCGCTCAAGACAAACGTCGCCGCCAAAAGCCGGCAACAGCGTTGTCTAGGCCGGCCGCACGGGCTCCACCGCGACCGCTCATGCAGTGTTGGGTGCGAGCATCGCTCCCCAATTGGGCGCGGCTGCCCGCGCAAGCTCTTTCTGGTTGCTACGTTGTGGCGGAACGGTCAGGAAGGGATCTGCATGATCGCACCGCCGGTGGCAGAGATTCGGATTACGCCGGGGCTCGGCTGGCCCAGGAACGTTGAGGTCGATCCGCGGATCGGCTGGCCGAACGTTCCACGTGAAACGCTGGATTGGCCCCAACGTGCAGCTGCGCGATCATTGCCCAGCGCCTCGGTGGTAACGACAACGGCACTAGCACCTCCCGCGATCGAGATACCGCCGGGTCCGCGACGCGCACGCTTTGATGAGGACGAATTCGGCCCACCTCCGGTTGAGGAAGACCCACCGGCCACGTCCACCGCAGAGAGTTTGACGACCGCTTCATTGCCTGCGCCGCCACTGCCCCGAGTCTTTGTCGTGGCGAACCAGAAGGGCGGCGTCGGCAAGACCACAACATGTGTGAACCTCGCGGCCGCCCTCGCACTTGGCGGTCTCACTGTGCTCGTCATCGATCTTGATCCCCAGGGCAACGCCACCACGGCGCTCGGCGTCGACCATCCAGCCGGGACGCCCGGAACGTACGAAGTGCTGATGGCTGGTGCACCGCTCTGTGATCACGTGGTCGACTCCCCCGAGGCGCCCAGCCTCAAAGTCCTCCCGGCCACGATCGACCTCGCTGGTGCCGAAATCGAGCTCGTTTCCATCGTCGCTCGCGAGAACCGGCTCAAGCGAACTTTGCGTGCCTACCTCCAGGACCACCACGCCGATTACGTCTTTCTGGACTGCCCGCCGTCGCTCGGGCTATTGACGCTCAATGCTCTCGTGGCCGCGAATGAAATCCTGGTCCCGATCCAGTGCGAGTACTACGCACTCGAGGGCGTCACGCAGCTGTTGCGCACAATCGATCTGGTTAAGGGGGAGCTCAACAACGAGCTCCGCCTGAGCAGCGTGCTGCTCACAATGTTTGACGCCCGGACCAAGCTTGCCGCGCAGGTCGCCGATGAGGTTCGGCAGCACTTCCCGGTCGAGACGCTGCCCACGGTCATCCCGCGTTCGGTGCGCATTTCAGAGGCGCCCAGTTACGGCCAGACCGTTTTGACCTACCAGCCCAGCTCGGCAGGCGCCATTTCTTATCTCGAAGCCGCACAAGAGATCGCCCGTCGGGGCGTGGAGGAGAGCGCATGAACATTCGTACGGAGCGTCGCGGCCTCGGCAGAGGCTTGGGTGAGCTGTTCCAGCGAACGGAGCCGCAACTGGTTCCAGCTTCCGCAAACGGCCAATCTGAGGCGCCGCCAGTGGCACCGGTCCCCGATGGTTCCTATTTCGCCGAGCTGCCCTTGGAAGCGATCTCCCCCAACCCTCGGCAGCCCAGGACCGTCTTCGATGAGGAGGCGATGAATGAGCTGGTGGAGTCCATCCGCGAAGTCGGCATGTTGCAACCCATCGTGGTCCGTCCAATTGGTGGCGCGCAGTTCGAGCTCGTTATGGGAGAGCGTCGGTGGCGAGCCGCGCAACAGGCCGGAGTCGACACGGTCCCCGCGATCGTACGCGAAACCGCAGATCACGAACTGCTGCGCGACGCCCTCTTGGAGAACCTGCATCGCGCTCAGCTGAACCCGCTCGAAGAGGCCGCCGCCTACCAGCAGATGCTGGAAGACTTCGGCTGCACTCAGGAGGAGCTCGCCAGCCGGATCAAACGCTCACGACCGCAGATTTCAAACACCATCCGTCTCCTTCGGCTGCCGCCGACCGTGCAGCGGCGCATTGCCGCGGGGGTGATCAGCGCCGGGCACGCGCGGGCGCTGCTGGCCATCGAGGACCCGACCAGCCAGGAGCGCCTCGCTCAGCGAGTAGTGGCGGAGGGGCTGTCGGTGCGGGCTGTGGAGGAACTCGTGACGGTGGGCGAAGCCGCGGATCCGGCTCCACGGCGACAGCGTCAGCCGAAGATGGTCGCACCGAAAGTCAAAGATCTCGCTGATCGGCTCTCAGACCACTTTGACACTCGTGTTCGCGTCGCTCTGGGAAGGACCAAGGGCAGGATCGTCATCGAGTTCGCCACAGTCGACGACCTGGAGCGCATTGTTGCACTGATCGAGAAGCCGTCAGAAGCCGCCGAACAATATCGACAAAGCGACATTCAAGAGGACGTTGAGGGAGTCGCCGCCGGCTCTGCCGCTTCGGCTTGAGCGAGCTTGGCTCTGATGTTCTTGGTGGCGGAACGCTCGGCCACAAAGGACAGGAAGGGGATGGTGCCAGCCAGCGCAATCAGAATCAGCCGCTTCCAGCTCCACTTAGCCCGCAGGCCCAGGTCGACAGCGGTGATCAGCAGGATCATGTAGAGGTAGCCGTGCGGGATCGCGGTCCAAGTCACGACGTCGGGGTTGCCCCCGAAATACTTCAGCGGCAGGCCGACGCACACCAAGATCACCAACAGGGTGCCCACGACGTAGGCCATGATCCGATACCGGATCCACGCATTGCGCATGGGCTGAAGCCTATGTCGGCTCACCTGGGCGTTCCGGTGTGATCTCAACCTCACAGCTCGCCGTTGGGGCTGGAGGTCGCTTCGCTCCCGCCTATATTCTCCGCGACCTCGCGAAGCCCGATATCCCGAGCAATTCGGTAAGCCATAAAGAGGGTGAACGCGGCGAACAGCCACCACTGCGTCGAGTAGGCCCCATTCCGCAGCCGGCCAGAAGCCTCGGGCAGCAGCAGTGGAGACGCCGCCAAACCCTGGCGAGCGGCATCGGCACCGGACAGGTTGACATACCCGCCGACCAGCGGGCCTGGCCAGTCTTGCGCCAAGGCAGGCAATCGGACGGAGGCAATTTGGCCGCTCGGCAAATCGGCTCCCGGCAGATGTTCTTCCGTGGGCAGCAGCACGCCGACCTGTTGGACTGGGCCGCTGGGCGGCGCTGGCGCATTCGGCTCAAAAACGACGCCACGTACCACCGCCAGCACGCTGCCGTCACCTTGCCGCAATCCCGTCAGTACCCGGAACTGCCCACCCTCCATGGGCACGAGCAACTGCAGTGCCGGATCGTAGGTGCCTTGGAAGGTCACCGACCGTCCATATCCATCGCTCACCGGCGCTCCGGCCCGGGCGACCGAGGTGAGCGGAACCGGCGGAGCTGACGCCCGACGTTGCGCCGCAGCCTGTCCCTGGTTGTGGTAGACCTCGAGCTGCCAGAAGCCGAGCAAGACCATTGCCGCCGCCAGGGCGATGCCGAGGGCGATGACCAGGACCTGCCAGAAACGGGTCATCGATTACGTCTCAGTGCGCCGCCAACGAGATCACAATAGTTCTCTGCTCGCGCGGCGCCCCGGGAAGCTGGTGCCGTCGTCGCTCTTCCCGAGACGAAAAGCGTGTCTCACTCATCGCTCCTTCGATCACCAGCGGGCGCCTACCGACGCTCGCAGAGGATTGGCGCGGCCGCCGCGAGCTGCGGCCGCATGGACCAGGTCGGCACACATCTTTCCTAGGCTCCAGCCGGCAGTCTCGATCGCCAAGGGCACCGCCGACGTCTCGGTCATGCCGGGCGACACGTTGACCTCGAGGAACACCGGCTCCCCGTCCGAGGTGACGATGAGATCAGTTCGTGAGAGATCCCGCAGACCCAGCGCCGCATGTACGCGCAAGGCCACATCAGCGCACCGGTTCGCCACATCGGACTCCAGCTCAGCCGGGCACAAGAACCGGGTTGCGCCGGCGGTATACCGGGCCGCGTAGTCGTAGACGCCAGACTCCGGACGGATCTCCACGGCAGGAAGAGCGATCGGGCCGCGCCCGCGGTCCACGACTGCGACCGTCACTTCGGTTCCCTCGATAAACTCCTCGATCACCGCTACGGAGCCGTATGCGTATGCCCCGACCATGGCCGCCGGAAGCTCCCCGGCCCGCGCGACCTTGCTACACCCGAGCGCGGAGCCACAGCGTGACGGCTTCACCATCATCGGGAAGCCGAGCTGATCACCGAGTGCTTTGACCAGCACTTGAGCGCCCAGCTCGCGGAACGTCTCGTGTGGCAGCGCCACCTGGTTGGGCGTTCGGATGCCCGCGGCGCCGACGACAGTCGTCGCGATTGACTTGTCGAACGCCAGCCGGCAGGCCGAACCCACCGAGCCGACGAATGGCACGCCAAGCAGGTCGAACACCTCGCGCAGGGCACCGTCCTCACCAGCCTCGCCGTGCAGGACGGGGAAGACGACTGAGCCAGTAAGCTCAGCGAGCCGCGAGAGCAAGGTGGAGTCAACATCGGACTCCACGACCTCGATACCCCGAGAGCGCAGCGCCTGACTCACCCGGCGTCCGGAACGCAACGACACATCACGCTCATGGGACAGACCTCCCGAGAGCACGATCACCGTCTCTAGGTATCCGTTGTCGTCCACCCCTCTCCTTCCTTCATGATCATCAAGCCATGATCAACTTCGATCAAGATCAACTTCTGGTCCAGTTCCATGATCATCAGGTCTGATTCGGACCTGGTGCCTCACGGGGTCCGAGTGCCAGGCGGCCACTCTCAGGCTCAACGGCGGTGCCGAAGATCTCGAGCATGCTCGCTTCGTACTCCATCACCTCACCGAGCCGGCGGGTGCCTTCGATGATGCGCTCTGGCGTGGGGAAACAGTACGACAAGCGCATATGCCGACTGCCCAGGCCATCGGCATAGAACGCGGTCCCGGGGACGTACGCTACTCGAGCGGTGACCGCGCGGGGCAACATAGCGTGCGAATCGATCCCCGGCGGCAGCGTCAGCCACACAAAGAAACCACCTTGCGGGTTCGTCCACGTGGTGCCGGCCGGCATGTGACTGCTGAGTCCAGCGATCATGGCGTCGCGTCGCTCGCGGTACATCTCTCGGAAGATCTTGATCTGTCCACGCCAGTCGTGGTTCGACAGGTAGGCCGCGACGGCAAACTGCGAAAAGACCGGCGGACACAGGGTTGCCGCTTCCTGAGCGAGCACCAGCTTTTCGCGTACCGCGTGCGGCGCCAGCACCCAACCGACCCGGAAGCCGGGTGCAAAGGTCTTGGAGAACGAACCGAGGTAGACCACCAGATCTTCGTCCAGCGACCGCAGGGCCGGGATGGGCTCGCCGTCGAAGCCCAGCAGCCCGTACGGGTTGTCCTCGATCACCAGCAGGTCCGCCTGTTGGGCGAGCTGGAGTAGTTCCAACCGTCGATCGAGCGATTGGGTGACGCCCGCGGGATTGTGGTAGTTCGGGATCGTGTAGAGGAACTTGACGGTACGCCCTGCGCGGCGCAGCGCTCTGAGCGCATCGGCGAGCGCGCTCGGATTCAGGCCTTGTTCATCCATCGCGACATGGACGACATCGCATTGATAGGAGCGGAAGACCCCGAGTGCGCCGACGTAACTGGGTGCCTCGCACAGCACCACATCGCCCGGATCGCAGAAGATGCGAGTAAGAAGATCGAGACCCTGTTGCGATCCGACTGAGACCATCACATCGTCCGGGTGCGCCGAGATGTTTTCCAGCCTCATTACTTCACAGATTGCTTCGCGAATGGCTGGCTCGCCCTGGCCTGAGCCGTACTGCATGGCGCGCCGCCCGTCGTTGAGCACCAGCTCGCGGAGCACGGAACCGACCACATCCAGCGGAAGATCGGTGATGTTGGGCATGCCGCCGGCGAGTGAGACGACCTCGGGCCGGTTGGCCACGGCGAAGAGGGCCCGGATCGCCGACGCGGTCATGCCGTGGGCACGGGCGGCGTACCGATCGATGTAGTGATCAAGCCGGGTGTCTTGGCGCCGCAGCCGCTCCAGCACCGGTTCTTCAGGTTCGGGTGGGGAAGTCTCACTCACATAACTAGCGTGCCTCATTTCATCTGAGGCGTGCATCTTCGCCCAGCTGCGAGCGTCGGAAAATCGCGCGCCGCCGTGCTGAGGAGGAGAGAGCGGAGGCGTTCTTTCCTCTGCGAGCGACGACGAAGTAGGCGGATCCCAAGCGCGATTGCGCGAGCAGCTCCAAACAAAAGGGCGATTTTGCCGACGCTCGCAGCTGGGCCGCTTCATCGGGCGCAATTCGCAGCTGGTGGGGTCGCCGCCTACGATAAATCCATGGCAACGCCCAATGGCACGCGCCCGATGCGGTGGTCACGATGGCTTGCCGCCGGCATGATGTTCGGTCTCGCCCTCGGTTTTGCGTTCGGACTAGCCAAGCCACGCGTCAGGAAGTAAGCCCATGGGATCCCGTCGCCTGCGCCCGATGACCGCCGCCGACCTGCCCTCGCTGCCGGGATCTTGCGCGCGGTGCACCTTTTGGGAGTCGAGTCTCACCGACCTGGCGGCGCCGGCGGATCATGTCGATCGGGGCGAGATGAAGGCCGAGTGGGCCGAGATCGTCACCCGGCACTGGGGCTACTGCGGAGTAATCGCGTTTGCCGATGACGAGCCGATCGGTCACCTGACACTGGCCCCCGCGATGTACGTGCCGCGGCTTGGTGCCTTCGCAACCACGCCGGTCGGGCCGGACTCTGCAGTGGTGATGTCAGCGCATGTGGCACCGGAACTGCGTGGCAAGGGACTCGGCAAGCAGCTCGTGCAATCGGCTGCTGGACTGGTGGCCCGCCGCGACATCCGGGCGCTCGAGGCGGTTGGTACCTACCATGACGGCCCGTCGTGCATGTTGCCGGTCGGCTGGCTGGAGGCGGTTGGCTTCCAGGTGGTACGCCCCCACCCGATCACCCCACGCTTGCGGATGGATCTGCAAACCGCAGTTCGCTGGCGCCCCGGTCTCGGCGCTGCCTGGCACCGTCTCACCGATCTGGTGCGTCAGCCGCAATCCCCCGAGCCCGCCACGTACACCCATCGCGAGGTTGGGTCCTAGAGCTGCGATCGCTCACGCTCCCTGATTCAAAATTCCGACCGTTGCGGTGTTTTCGACAACTGGGTACGTGATCGAGGCTTCAAAACTCCGCATTGGTCGGAAATTTGTCCCTTGGTCAAGGGAGTTTGTGACTCGCTCCCAGCTACCTCTACTCGTGGAGAGCTACCGGCTCCTCACCCGTGTGGCCGCTATCGTTTGGCTCGCCTACTCGCTGTGGGAGTTCGTCCTCCAGATCTTTATACCCGAGGTCAACATTCGGGTCGACCTGCTTCCCCTCTATCCGATCCTGCTGATTACCGGCGTCCTCGGTATCGCGTTTGGCCTTGCCTCGAAAAAGGGTGAGTCTGAGCCCGGGAGCTAGCTGTTCAATTCCAGTCGTCACCCGACAGGTAGGGGTGGGCCGCTACGACGGGCTACCAGGTTTAGGCCTGCGGACAGCAGCAATCGCCAGTTGCTGCTGTCCGGCAGCTCCGGTCCTAGCCGGACTTGGCAGCCTCAGCGATTCCTGACAGCTCACCGAGCCGGTTGACATGCTCGTTGAGTGCATCGAGCACGGCCTGGAGCTGCACTTGCGCCACCTTGGCGAACATCCGGACGTACTCGACGTCCCGGACCGAAGGGTCCTGGCTGCCGGCGCGTTAGGCGACCGCCGCGGCCCGGCCGACAGCCCCCGTGCGGCTACCTTGGCCTGCTCCATGATGTCCCGCTGCTGGGACCGTGCCGAGTGCGGCTACGACTCGAAAGATGATCACCCGTACGCGATGAGGTATGCGGCGATGTCCACGCCCGGATTCTCCGACCACCCGGTGCTGATACTCGTGTCAACTTATCTGAAAGGAGCACACCCGGAGCCCGGCCGGTTTCTGCCCGAGACTCACACTGCCCAGGATCGCGATCGACCAGGCGGCCGTCGAGACGGCTGGGCTATCCCGAAACCCCAGCAAATGGGCCGGAGCGCCCGCTGCGACCAATAAGCCGGACCAGCGAGGCAGTGTCCCGGTCCTGATCATGGCAACGCCGAATAGGACATAACCGATCATGAACAGGATCGCCGCCAATCCATTGATGATCACCACGGGTGAGTATTGGTTGATCGAGTCGAGCGCGCCGGAGACTGCGTGGCCAAGACCGGGGGACAGTTCGGACGTCGCGGTAACCGTTGCGCTGGACCAGTCGGGCATGGTGTTGCTTGTTGCTGGCGCCGTCGTGGTGCTAGTTGGGCTAGTCGTGATTGCGGTCGCCGGCCGACACAAACAACCGCGCTGCGCAATGGATCCTCGACGCTGCTCCGTTGCTTGCCGCGGCCTGACGTCCGGGCGCCCTCGTTGCCCTCAGAGCCGAGGCAGCGGGTCAGTGGCGCTTGAGCGGGTGTGGCCGCCCGGGTGGCCGGGCAAGGTTGCCGAGGCACAGGAGGCCCGCGCAAACTATTACCTGCAGCATGATCACTGATGTCGGTCTTCCATATGTTGATCAGACCGGGGTTGGTCGTACGCAACGCCACGCTCGGCGTAAACATCGGTGCCGAGAGTCACGATCCACGAGGTGGCGACGACCGGTAGGACTGTGCCATGCGGTTGTCGGCCAATGGTTCTTGGAGCTGAGATTCAGCAAGATATGCCGCGGGTCGTCGCTGGGTCGCCCTTCATCAATATCACCGGGAAGGAGCACAGAAACCGATGAACCACTCGTTGCGTGACAGGTATGCCCATCGTCGCGGTGACCACGCGCGGGGCGAGGAGCGGCAAGCTCCGGAAGAACCCGGTGATGCGGGTTACCGACGGCAGCGCGTATGCCGTCGTCGCCTCCAAGAGCGGCTCGGACGAACACCGCGCGTCCAAATCCCGCCGCCACCGCCAGCTGACAAGGACAAACGCCGGTGCTGCACGAGGCAGGACCGGGTTTCGTCGCTAGTCCCAATCCAGTCTCAATTGGACTCCAAAGCGGGCCCGTTCTCGGCCCACAGGAAGCCGTTCAGCCGGCTAGCGATGTCGTTGCGAATCGGCGCGATTACGTGCGCGTAGCTCAGAGATCGGCCAGGGCCTCGCGGGCGGCGCGGCGACCGGCCTCGACGGCGCCCTCCATGTAGCCGCTCCAGGCATTCGCCGTCTCGGTCGCGGCCCACTTGATCGGACCGATCGGCTTGCTGAGCGCCTCCCCGAAGTGGATCAGGCCACACGGTCCGGTGTTGGCGTTGTAGCACCCGCGGGTCCACTGGCGGTCGGCCCAACCACCCTCGACGATCAGGCTTGGCTTGGCCGCGCGCGGCCCGAAGTGGCGGCCGAGCTCTGCGCTGAGGGCCTCCGCCCGTTGCGCGGCCGGCCACCGGCCCGCCACTCGAGCCGATTCACCCTCCAGGAACGCGAGGATGATGCCTGGGCCGCCGGTTTCGTTTGGCATGCAGCTGTCGTTCGACATCCGTGCCGGGCCCACTTCCGAGATGAGCTGCGCGTTCAGGCCTTCGGCCCGCCAGAAGGGTTCTTCGTACAGCACGAACATCTTGTGCGCTGACGCTTGCGGCATCCGCTGGGTCAGCTGATCGCGTATCCCGGGCAGCGGAGGGTCGTACATGATCCGGCCGGCGAGCGTTGGCGCCAGAGCCACTACGACCTGCCGGCCGGTGGCGGTCAGTCCTCCTCGGCACGTGACCGTGATCCGATCATCGGAATGATCGATGGTCAGCACCGGCGAGTTCAGCACGATCCGATCGCCGAGGATGGCGGCCAGCCGGAGCGGGATCTGGGAGGTGCCCCCGACGAAGCGCTTGGTCTGGGCTCCGCCCTCGGACTCAGCCAGCAACTCGGCGGTGACCCCGCAGACCGCCACGTTCTGCAGCAGACACAGCAGCGACACCTCGACGGTCGGCATCGCCAAGATGCCGACCGTGCAGATCTCGAGAAGAGTGAGCGCAACGGGGGACAGGTCCTGGCTGTCATACCACTGGCCTACTGTGATCCGATCCCACTCGTCCGCCCGCGGCGCAGTCCACGGCGCTTCCACCGGTACGGTGTCCGCCATTCGATCGATTTTGCGGAGCACTCGCTCGAGCCCGCGCAGCTCTTCGGAGTATTTGTCGTGGAACACGTCGCCGCGGAGCACCTCCCCCGCGAACTCGTACGTCGTCTCGCCATCCTCGAATTGGTCGTAGACCTGCACACCAAGCTCGGCCGCCAAGGCCTGCATCCGGTGATGGGTATCGCCTATCCACTGCGCACCCAGCTCGAGCGGTATTCCGTCGACGTGCTCTGTGAGGATCCTCCCGCCAACCCGGTCATCGGCCTCGAGCACGAGTGGCTCACGCCCGGCATCGAGCACTTGGCGGGCCGCGCTAAGCCCCGACAGACCTGCGCCGACGATGATCACATCTGCCTCGCGCGCCATGCTGACCTCCATCCTTAAGTTGTTTGGTTGCCGATCACTAGGACTCGAAGCCCAGTCCCATCCTGTCGAGGGTGCGCAGCCAGAGGTTTCGGTTCCCTCCGTTACGGTCGGCATGATCAATCGACCATCGGGTCAGCTGGATCCCGCCGTACCGGAAGGGCTCGGGTGGGAATGGGATTGGCCTGGTTCGCACCATGGTCAGCCTCGTGCGCTCATTGTCAGCGCCGTCCAGAAGGTCGAGCATGACTCGGGCCCCGAACCGGCTGGCGCCGACGCCGAGGCCGGTGTAACCGACGGCAAAGGCCAGTCGATCCCGGTACGCACGGCCCCAGAACGTCGTGAACCTGCTGCAGGTGTCGATGACTCCGCCCCATCGGTGAGTGAAACGCAGTCCCTCGAGCTGCGGGAACGTGGTGAGGAACTGCTCAGCCAGTGCGGCGTGTGTGGCCAGCCGCTGATCCTGCTCGGCACGTATCCGGTTGCCGAAGTGGTAGATGACGTCGTAGCCGCCCCACAGGATGCGGTTGTCGGCCGTGAGCCGGTAATAGTGGAACTGATTGCCGAGATCAGCCAGGCCCTGCCGGCCCTCCCAGCCGACGGCGTCCTGCTGCTCCGGCGAGAGGGGTTCGGTAACCAGGACATAGTCGTAGACCGGCACGATGTAGTTGCCGAGCCGACGCAGCAGGTTGGTGAAGGCATTCGTGGCCAGCGCTACGTGCCGTCCCCGGATCGAGCCGAACGGGCAGCGCAGCACCAGATCGGCGCCGTCGGAGGTGATCTTGGTGACCTCAGTGTGTTCGTAGATCCGCACCCCGAGGTCGAGGCACGCCTGCCGCAGACCCCAGGCCAGCTTGGCCGGGTGCACCAGCGCCACGCCATCGACGTCGTAGCGACTCGCGAGGTAGGTCGGCGAGTGCACCAGCGCCTGAGTCTGCTCGCGGTTTAACAGGACCGGTTCGGTGCCGTGCTCCGCGAGGACCTGGGCGAACTCGGTCAGCTCGGCCACCTGCCAGTCCTCCACCGCGATGTCCAGTTCTCCCGTACGTTCGAACTCAGCGTCGATCCCGTGTCTGATGATGGTGGCTTCGATGCCGTCGAGGTTCTCTCGGCCGAGCCGTTCGAGCGTGTCGAACTCGTCCGGGAACCGGTCAAGGCCGTTGGCTTCTCCGTGGGTCAGGCTGCTGGCACAGAAGCCGCCGTTGCGGCCGGACGCGGCCCAGCCTACGGTCGCCGCTTCGACCAGGACGACGTCGCGGCCGGGATCGGCCTCCTTGGCTTGCAGTGCGGTCCACAGACCGGTATAACCGCCGCCGATGACGACCAGATCGGCGTCGACCGCACCGACCAGCGAGGGCAACGCAGGCGGTGCCGCTGGGTCGTCGAGCCAAAACACGGAGGGTTCGGCCTCGGCCAACGAGCGCATAGCCCGTGGCGTCCAGGTCGGTTCGCTCCCACGTGCCTTCGGGTGTCGACCGCGGCGGCTTGCGGGCATGCCGTCACCCTAATTCTTTGGCAGATTTTTCTGGTAAATGGCCTTAGCCTTCGTCATAACGGCGGCCGGCGCCGTGACTGCAGAGAAACGAGCCGCGATGAGTCATGCTGGCCATGAGGTACCTGCTGCACACGATCTAACCGAGCACAAGGGGCTCGACGAGGGCGCACTGACGTTCTTCGGCACGCTAATGATCGGCCTCGCCTCGGTGGCACCGGCCTACTCCTTGGCGGTCACGCTGGGTTATGTCGTGATCGAGGACGGCACGCTGGCCCCCGTGGCGGTGGTGCTCGGCTTCATCCCGATGCTGCTCACCGCCTTCGCTTACCGGGAACTGAACAAGGTCATCCCGGACTGCGGCACCAC